>ENA-ORBV01000466-ORBV01000466.1-microbial-mat-metagenome-genome-assembly--contig:-NODE-466-length-92462-cov-7.716621_pt1 | contig 92462 bp, 93 predicted proteins | sample MGYA00237777_ERZ505514 | MGnify/ENA primary metagenome ERZ505514 (study PRJEB26160, sample SAMN06269048) | microbial mat metagenome | isolation source: Oligotrophic lake microbial mat | place...
CATTTATAGCTATACTTTATAACAACTTTTCAAAACCGGAATTGCGATTCCAACGGTTCCCACTGGCTGCCCCACGGCCGGCGGAAAAGGAGGCGGCATGCAGGCAATCGTCATCGGCTCTGGCATAGGCGGCCTCACCACGGCGCTCGCCCTGGAGCAGCGCGGAATAGGGGTCACGCTGTACGAATCGGTGCGCGAAATCCGCCCCCTTGGCGTGGGCATCAATCTGCTGCCGCACTCGGTGCGTGAACTGACCGAGCTTGGCCTGCAGCCGCAACTCGCCGCCTCGGGTATCGGGACTGCGGAGCTGGTCTATTACAACAAACACGGGCAGCAGATCTGGCAGGAGGCGCGCGGGCTCGCCGCCGGTTACCTGTGGCCGCAGTATTCCATCCACCGCGGCGAGCTGCAGATGATCCTGTACCACGCGGCCATCGCCCGGCTGGGTGCGGCGAACATCCATCTCGGTCATCACCTCGCGCGCGCCGAACAGCGCGGCAACCGTGTCCTCGCCCATTTCACCGACGCCTCCGGCGCTGCCCTGCCGGTTGCCGAGGCCGACCTGCTGATTGCCGCTGACGGCATTCATTCGGCGGCGCGGCGCCAGTTCTACCCCGATGAGGGACCGCCGCGCTTTTCCGGCCGGCTGCTCTGGCGTGCCGTCACGCAGACCGCCCCTTTTCTCGGCGGACGCACCATGATCATGGCCGGATACCAGGACCGCAAATTCGTCTGCTACCCGATATCACGCGAGGCGGCAGAACAGGGGCGCTCGCTGATCAACTGGATTGCCGAGTTGCGCGTCGAGGGCGACACCCCGGCGCGCAGCGACTGGAACAAGCGCGTTGACAAGGCGGTGTTCGCACCGCAGTTTGCCGACTGGCGCTTTGACTGGCTGGATGTGCCGGCGCTGATTGCCGGCGCCGGTGCGGTGTACGAATTTCCGATGGTCGATCGCGACCCGCTGCCGCGCTGGAGCCACGGCCGCATCACGCTGCTCGGTGACGCCGCGCATCCGATGTACCCCATCGGCTCCAATGGCGCGTCGCAGGCGATACTCGATGCGCGCGCCATTGCCGATTGCCTTGCCGCTGGCGACGATGTGGAACGCGCGCTGGAGGCGTACGAGGCGCAGCGACTGCCGGCGACGGCAAAGATTGTCATGCTCAACCGCCAGAACGGCCCGGAACAGGTGATGCAACTGGCCGAAGAGCGCGCACCGCAGGGCTTCGGCCATATCCACGATGTCATTCCCGCCGCCGAACTGGAGCGGATCACCGGCGCCTACAAAGTGGTCGCCGGCTTTGACAAGGAACGCCTCAACGCCGGCAACAGGCAGACACCGTAGCGGCATTTGCCGCCGGCGCGCGAATCATTCAACCGCCAAAAACAAAACGGGCGCCGAAGCGCGGTCGCTTTTATCCGGGCGCTTCGACGCCCGAGAACAAAACGGGTGCCGAAGCGCGGTCGCTTTTATCCGGGCGCTTCGACGCCCGAAAACAAAACGGGCGCCGAAGCGCCCGTGAAATAAACCCACCTTGATGCTGTCGTGCTACATCTGCTACATCTGCTACTGAGTACGGCTTTTCACCCAGGCGGCAAGTTCCTGCACCTCGGCACTGTTGGGCTGGCGCTTGGCCATCTCGTCCACGACCGGCTTCATGTCGTCGTAGAGCAGGTAATCCTGCAGCACGCTGTAAAGATAGAGCTCGGGGGTGATGTCATCGACGCCCACCTGGGTGCGTAGCTTGCCGTAGGTGTCCTTGGCGGCCTTGACTTCGGCCTGCTGCTCGGCATTCAGCCGCGGCGCCTTGCCGGCACCACGCACGGCGACACCGCCGGAACGGCCCAGCTTGGCGATCTGGATCAGTTCGGGAATCTGCGCAATCTTTTGCGGCACGGTCGAAGGCAGCACCGTGACCTCGGTCGGGGTGCCGCCCTCACCCTGTTGCGCCCCGGCCTTGAAGCTTGCCGGGCCTTTCCAGGTTTCCTGGCGCCCACCCTGGAAATAGACGACGCGCAGGGCGCCGCCGGCCGGAACGGTGAAGCGGTCGCCCTGGCGTACTTTCATGAAAGCCTGGACCTTGGCGGTACCGGCGCCCTCGCTGGCATAGGACACGTCGCCCGCCAGCATGTTGACCAGACCGACATCGACCGATTGCGCTACGGCGCCGCCGGACATCGCAGCCGCGCCAATCAGCGCCGCAGCAATAATTGAATTGACCGATTTCATTTCCCTGTCTCCCCTACCCGATTGAATATGCCCGAAGCATAGGTAATCGCGTCGCCTGGGCACAGTGAATTTATCACGCGAGTGCGACTTTCCATCGCGAAATTGCCAAATAGTGCCGAAAAACACCGCAAAGTAACGCCCAACCCGCCCACAAAGCCTCATTTACCCTTATGCAGGCGTAGCGCAACCCAGTCCGACAAGGCTTGGACGTCAGTATTATCAGGCTGCAACCGGCGCATTTCAGCGACGATTCCGGACATGTCTTCGTACTGCTGATATTCGGCCAGCACTGACGCAAAATACACCTGTGCGGTGATGTCGCCGCCCGATTGCGCGCCGCGCAATTGTTCATAGACCGTGCGCGCTCCATCGATGACCGCCTTGTCGCCGGCCGCGACCAGGCGCGTGCGCGGCGGGCCACCGCGCACGGCAATGCCGCCAAGGCGCGCCATATGCGCCTGCTGGAACATTTCCGGGGCGCGCACCACGCGCAGCGGCACGGTCGGCGGCAATTGCACCACTTGCGGCGCCTTGCCCGTCAGCAGCTCGCCGGCAGTCGCGCCAAGCTTGAAACTGGCCGGGCCACTCCAGGTTTCCTGCCTGCCGCTTTGCAGGAAGATGATGCGCAGCAAGGCGCCGGCGGGCAGCACAAAACGATCGGCTTCGCGCACGCGCATGAAATCCTTGGCCGTGCCGCTGCTGCCGCCCTGGCCGCTGTAACTGACCGCGCCCTTGACCTGATTGACCAGTCCGACATCGGTGCCCTGCGCAAAGGCAAGCTGCGCCGCGACTGACAACACCAATGCACCAAAGCACCTTGCAAGCCTGCCGATTGCAAACCGGCCGATTCCGATACTGACCATCGTTGTCATTCCTTTTTTCTGACCGGCTCCGGACGCGTGCCAGCGGCACCGCCCTCCATACCGGTAATTTCAAAGACGTCCAGCGCTTCCGCCCGCCCCTTGACCGTGACCGTTTCACGCTTGCCGGTGGTGATGCCGGGCCCCGCCGCCGCCAGCGTCGCCGCGCTTGCCGCAATGACGCATTTCAACTCCTTGGTCACGCCCTCCAGCCGCGACGCGGCGTTGACAGTATCGCCGATGGCGGTGAACTCGGTGCGCTTGACCGAGCCAATGTCACCGATGACCGCCATGCCGGTGTGCATACCGATGCCGATGCCGAATTCGGGCAGGTCGCGGTCGGGAAAACGCTCGCGCATCCAGACGCGAAACTCCTCGGCCTCCCTCGCCATGCCGATGGAGGCGAGCACCGCGCGCCGGGCGTGGTCGGGATGGCGCACGGGAGAACCGAAAATCGCCATCACCGCGTCGCCGATGTATTTGTTGACCATGCCGCCCTGCTCCAGGATGGGTTCGCAGGTGCGGCTGAAAAAGGCGTTGAGCATTTCCACCACTTCATGCGCCGACAGTTTCTCGGAAATGGTGGTGAAGTTGCGGATATCGGAAAAGAGCACCGTTACCTCCACCTCTTCACCAGACAGGTCCGGTCGCTCGCCCTCGGTCAGCACCTTCACCACGTCATCGGACACATAGCGGCCGAACATCTGGCGCAACTGCGCCTTTTGCCGCTCCTCACCGGTCAGGCGCAGTCCGAGCGTGATGAGGAAGGCCACCGCCAGACCGACCTGCGGCTCGGCCACCGGCAACACCACGTCCTGCAAAAAAAACAGGAAGGCCGGAATAGGCAGATTGAACGCAATGATCACGCCGGCAAGGGCCGCCCGCTCCGGCGTCAGGCGCAAAAACAGCACGGTCGCCAGCACCAGCAGCACGTAAATGCACAGCATGCGCAGCCACAAGGGCGGCACCTTGGGGTAATGCCCGGTCAGGATGGTCTCGACGATATTGGCGTGGATCTCACCGCCGGCCATCTGGTCGGCGGTGGCGCCACGCGAGTAAGGCGTGAAATGGCGGTCCGAGGTGCCGGCGTTGTTGGCGGCCATGATCACCACCTTGCCCTTCAAGGCCTGCACCGCCGGGTTGGACAAGGCATCGGGCTGCAGCAACACATTCATCGACACCGTCGGAATGGTGCCCGGCGGACCGGTATAGCCTATCCATTGCTTGTTCAGTTCGCGGCTGATTTTCACGCCGGCCACCGTCCATTCGGACAGCGTCGGGTCCTGGCCGGCGGCCCGCAGCGCGAGCTGGGTGCCAAACCCGATACCCGGGAACGCCGGGTCGGCGATCATCACCGGATAAAACCGCCTTACATGCTTGTCGTCGTCAGGGTGCAGGTTGGCGATGCCCAGGTCGCCGATGCCGCGCGGCAGCAGTATCAGATGGTCCTGCGGCGGCAGCAACAGCGACAACTCGCCATTGCGCAGTTCGACCATGTGGGTGATCAGAATCTTGTCGCCGCTCGCCAGCGCCGCGCGCAGCGGCGAATCGTAATTGCGGCTGATCTCGCTGTCGGGCAACTTGAGTTTTTTCAGCCAGTTCTCGGCACTGACCTGGTAGATGAAGTCCAGCCCGACGGCCTTGACCCCGGCCTTGGACAGCACGTCCATGGCCTTGCCGAAGTGCGGCGCCCAGAAGGCCAGCGGATCATCCTTCAGCGCATCGAGGGTGTCATCGTCGATGGAAACCACCGCCGCGTGTTTGGGCACGTAGCGCACGCCGGCAAACACATGCCAGTAATCGTAATAGACGTTCTCCAGTGACTGCAGCCAGCTCGTTTGCGCCATCGCGCCGGCGACAAGGCAGGCGACCAGCGGCACGCCAAAGTGGCGGAACAGCTTGCGCCACAGCCCGACACCGAACAGCGCACGGTTCTCGCTCATGCCTCGCAGCACCCCGGTCCGGACGGCAATTTCATTCAATCATCTCCCCGAAACCCGCGCCAGACGGACCTTTCCAGTCGATTGGCAAAATCAAAAACAAGGTCAAAAGCCTGAACCACAGAGAACACAGAGGTCGCGGAGAAAACAGAAATTTCAGAAAAAACGGATTTTCTCTGTCTCCTCTGTGCTCTCGGTGGTGCCTGCTTTTCAATTCCGCACACTCCTAGTCTCCGACATAAACGAACGGCGCCCAGAAAAAAGGATTGCTGCGCGAGAAGTGGTAGGGCCCGTTGCTGAAGCGTCCACTGAGCAGGCCGCGCTCCGCGTCGCTCAAGGCCTTGAGCGCACCGCCACCGGCACCGATGTTGCGAAAGGTCGCGGTCATCAGCGCCTGTGTCGAAAAACTGTCCACGCTCCAGTGCGAGACGAGCAGGCTGCGCGCGCCGGCATACATGAAGGCGCGTGTCAGCCCGGCAAAGCCCTCGCCGTTGTTGGCCTGGGCCGTCTCACCGGCGGTGTTGCACGCCGACAGCGCGACAAGGTCGGCGTTGAGTTCGATGTCCTCGATCACCTCCTTCATCGTCAGCATGCCGTCCTCGCCCTGCAGGTCGCCCACCAGCGACAGGGCGAGCGCCGGTTGCGCCGTGCTCTTTTGCCGCGGGCCCGCAGCGCTGCCCCCGCCATCGGCGCCGTCGGCGGTCTGCAAAAAATCACCACCGAGAAAACCGTGCGTTGCGAACAACACATACCTGGCGCTTTTCAGATCGGCACCCTTGGCGCGCTTTTCCTGCGCATCCGCGCCGACAAACAGCTTCGCCTCGCCACCGAGGATGGTGGCGATCTCGCGCGCCTCGTCGGCCGTCTCCTTGAGCCGCGGCACATCGGGGCTGCCGTCGCGCTTGCGCGGGAAATTGCTGCCCAGCGCGTCAAACAGCGCGCGCGTCAGCGGCGAATAGGTCTTGGCCGACCCCTCAGACGGCGAAAACTCCGGGTCGGCAAAGGCCACCAGCGTGTGCTGCAACGCCCCCGCCGCCTTGGGATAAAGGCGCTGCGAGGTCAGCGCCGACAGGCTCGGCAGATAGGCAAAGCGCGCTTTCTTGCCGAGGTATTCGAGCGCCGCATACTCGGCCAGAAAAGGCTTGGCCTCGCTGCCGTCGGCTGCGGCGCGCGCGGCGCGGAAGGCCTGCTGGTCGTTACCGTTCCAGCGCGTCACCAGCATTTCCATCGGCAGCGTCAGGAGCGGCCCGTCACCGACAAACAATATCTTGTCCTGCCCCGCCATCATGTCCGCCACCGGCGCGATGAGGTCGCGATAAAGGGTATTGAGTGCCGCCGGGTCGATGTCACGCAGGAACAGCACCGACTCGCCCGATGACACTTTCTCTATGGCCCGACGCACGCCGATGACACGGCGCGCGATATCGTCGCGCTTGACCGGCACATTGACCATCTTGAAACGCTCGCGCGTGACGGCGAATATCGCCGCCTCGTTGGGCAGCAGCACAAAGGACAGCAGCACCTCGCCCGGCCGCAGCAGCTTTTGCTGCAAATCGGCCAGCGTCACCGGCCGCGGATTGGTCAGTTCCTGGAAGCGCGGGTAGCGCTGCCACAACTGGTCCTCGATGACCTTGAGTTCCTTTTCAGAACCCTCGAGCTGCGCCGACAGTTCGGCGCGGCGCGCCTCGGCATTGGGCAGGGCCGGCGACACCGTGACCATGGCCTGGCGCTGGCTGTCGATGCGCTCCTGCAACTGGTCGCGGCGGTTGCGCAACAACAGGAAGCCCGGTTCGCTGGAAAAACGCGCCACATCGGCCTGGCGCATCATTTCGGTGAAAACGCGGCTCTGGTTGCGCGAGGCGATCTCCAGCACCTGCCGGTCAAAACCGCCCTGCGGCGAACCGCGGTTCAATTCGAGCAGCAGCCGGATGGTCTCGCGATAAATATTGCTGAACTGGCCGATAAACGCCTGGCGCGTCTCCTCCGACAGGCCGCGCGTGCGAACGTACAAGGCATCGAGCGTCTCCACCGATTCACGGTAAAACGGCAGCGCTTCGCGGTAGCGGCCGCGTTTGGCCAGCGAAAAACCGAGCCGGCTGGCATTGAGCAAGAGAATGCGCGGATTGCCGGCGCGGCGCGCCGTCTCCACCGCTTTCATGTAGGTGGCCTCGGCATCGACCAGCTTGCCCTGGCGGTCGAGCGACACCGCGAGCGAGGTCAGCGCCGCTGCGGTGTCCGGATGCAGCGCGCCGAGGGCCTTTTCCAGAATCTGCACCGCGCGCCGCTGCAGCGGCTCGGACTCGTCGTATTTGCCGCGCTGGTCGAGCAGTGTGCCGAGGTTGGCGAGGGTATTGGCCAGCGCCGGGTGATCAGGTCCGAGGGCGCCCTCCTGGATGGTGATGGCGCGCCGGTAGAGGGCTTCGATCTCGGAGGCAACCGCACCGGGCGAGCGCGCCGCACGCTGCGCCGAGGGCGCGAGCTGCGTGTCCTTGTCCTGCTGCTGCAGCGTGTTGGCAAGGTTATTGAGGCTGGTCGCCGTATCCGGGTGCGCGGCACCGAGCACCTTCTCGCGCGAGGCCAGCACCTGCCGGTGCAGCGTCTCGGCATCGGCCACCTTGCCCTGCAGCGAAAACACGTTGGCAAGGTTGGAGCGGCCGGTGAGTGTCTGCGGGTTCTCCGCGCCAAGCGTGCGCTCTAGTATCGCCACCACGCGCGCCTGCAGCGTTTCGGCTTCCTGATACTGGCCCTGGCTCATCAACTCGTTGGCGCGCACCGCAAGTTGCACCGCGTTGTCGCCCCCCGCCACCGGCACAGCGGCAGCAGGTTTGGCAGCGGAACCGCCGCCCGAGCCAAGTCCGGCCTGGGCGCCGAACTTGCCCTGGCTGTCGAGCACGCGCCCGAGGTTGGACAGCGTCACTGCGGTATCCGGGTGATTGGCGCCCTGCGCTTTTTCGAGAATGCGATGCGAACGACGCAACAGCAGCTCGGCGCCGGCAAAATCACCGCTGCGTTCCAGTGCCAGCGCAAGATTGTTCAGCGCCGACGCGGTATTGGTGCTGTCCGGACCCGAGCGCTTTTCGTAAATGGCGAGGGCGCGGCGCAATTCGGCCTCGGCCGGGCCGTATTTTCCCTGACGCAGCAAGGCCGTGCCCAGGCTGGTGTAGCTCACTGCGGTATTGGCATGGCCGTCGCCGAACACGCGTAGTCCCTCGGTCACCAGCTCACGCGCCACACCCTCGGCCTCGGCGAACGCACCCCTGGCGAGCAGCGCATCGGCCTGGTCGGCCAGATCGTTCCAGCGCCGGTCGTCAACGCGCGGCGCCGGGCGTGCCGCCGCTGCCGGCGCCGGCTTGGCGCCGACCGCGGTTTGCGCCTGTGCCGGCGCAACCAGCATGCAGCTTGCGGACAGGCTCAGGCCCATGCCAAATGCCACGATGGGGGCAGCGTGAAAAATTGATTTATGCGTCTTCATGGACATACCGAGGTTAGCGCATGTCAACGCCAATGAACCGGAACGATTGCCGCTGAAATACTATTTCAGGCAAAACCGTCCCGGGCTGAAACCCTAGCGGTGACGCGCGATCAACACGCTGCACGGAGCGTAGTCGAGCAGCGAGGCGCCGACCGAGCCCTTCCACCAGCGCGCGGCGAACGTCGTCTTTTGACGGTGGCCAAGCACGATAAGGTCGCATTGCAAATCGGCGGCAATGCGGCAGATCTCCTCCACCGGTTCGCCCACCGCGAGGTGTCCGGTGACGGCAAAGCCCTTGGCCTGCATTTGCGCCACCCCATCATTGAGCACCTGCTGGCTGCGCTTTTTTTCCTCATCGAGCAATTCCTCGGGCAGAAATCCCTCGGTCAGAAACATGCTCGAGGGCATGCCGGCCACCGCCAGCAAATGCGTCTCGGCCTTGGTCAGGGCGACAAAATCAGCGCACTCTATGAGCGCAGTGCGCCCCTCCTGCGAGCCGTTGTAGGCCATCAGAATCTTACGGTACATGGCTTCCTCCTCAAGATGCCGATGCAGAATTTTCCAACCGGACTGAAATCCCCGGCGCTCGCAGCTTGCCTCTTAAGCGCGCCAGCGTCAATGCGCGCGCTCAAGCGGTGCGCATGCGCTCAGGCGCTGAACTTTAAGGCTAAAATACGCCCTGCAGGTTCCTCCCTCCGTCAACGTCCGCACCTCCCCCATGTCCATTGATATCAACAGCGCCACGCTTACCCTCGGCATCGTCGGGTCCGGCGTCATGGGGCGCGGCATCGCGCAGATTGCGGCGCAATCGGATATTCGCGTGCTGCTGCACGACAGTCGCGAGGGCGCCGCAGCCGAGGCGCGCCGGTCGCTCGATGCAACATTCGGTAAACTGGCCGAAAAAGGCCGCATCAGCGCAGCACAGCATGCCGCGGCCCTGGCGCGCATCGAGATATGCGCGCTCGAAGCGTTCGGTGCCTGCGACGTGGTGATTGAGGCCATTGTCGAGAACCTCGGGGCGAAGCGGGACTTGTTCCGCCACCTTGAAGCCATTGTGCGCGAAGACTGCCTGCTCGCCAGCAACACCTCGTCGCTGCAGGTCACCGCCATCGCCGCCGCCTGCAAGCGGCCGGGACGCGTCGGCGGCTTTCACTTTTTCAATCCGGTGCCTCTGATGAAAGTGGTCGAGGTCATCGAAGGCGCGCTGTCCGAGTCCTGGGTGACCGCGGCGCTCACCGGTCTGGCAAAACGCCTGGGCCACGCGCCGGTGCGGGCCAAGGACAGCCCGGGCTTTATCGTCAACCACGCCGGTCGCGGCTACGGCACCGAGGCCCTGCGCGTGCTGGGCGAAGGCGTCGCCGAGTTCCATCATATCGACCGCATCCTGCGCGAGCAGGCCGGCTTTCGCATGGGGCCGTTCGAGCTGCTCGATCTCACCGGCCTCGATGTCTCGCATCCGGTGATGGAGTCCATTTACGAGCAGTTCTATCAGGAGCCGCGCTTCCGGCCCTCGCCTGTCACCGGCCAGCGCCTGTCGGCCGGACTGCTCGGACGCAAAAGCGGGCGCGGCTTTTACCGCTATGACGGCGGCAAACAGGAAGTCATCGCGGCGCCGGCATTGCCCAACATCCGCCCGACCCGCGTGTGGGTGGCGCCGGACGACCATCCCGACGAGAAGGACGGTCTGTCCACGGCCCACGATGCCGTGGTCGAACTGGTGAAGCAACTCGGCGGCCGGCTCGATGCCGGCGACAATCCGGCGCAGGACTCGCTGTGCGTCGTCACACCGCTAGGGCACGACGCCAGCAATGTCGCCGCCGACCTCGAACTCGACCCGCGCCGCACCGTGGCGCTCGATCCGCTGATGGGATTTGCCAAACACCGCGTCATCATGAGCACCATACTCACCGAGCCGTCGATGCGCGATGCCGCGCTCGGCCTCTTTGGCTCGGACGGCGTGCCGGCCTCGGCCATACGCGATTCAGCCGGCTTTGTCGCACAGCGCGTGGTGGCGCATGTCGTCAACATCGCCTGCGACATCGCGCAGCAGCGCATCGCCTCGCCCGCCGACATCGACCTTGCGGTGACGCTTGGCCTCGGCTATCCGCAGGGCCCGCTCGCCTGGGGCGACGCGCTGGAGCCGACGCGCGTGCTGCAAATCCTCGAAGGCCTCGAGTCATATTACGGCGACCCGCGCTACCGTCCCAGTCCCTGGCTGCAACGGCGCGCGCGGCTCGGCGTATCATTGCTCACCCCTGACGCATAGCACCCGATGCATAGAATCTGAAACATACACTCTGGAGATACACCGTCATGAACGCCCCCAATCCACCAGGCAAAGTCAAAGCCAGCTTCAACTGGGCCGACCCGCTACTGCTCGACCAGCAACTCACCGAAGACGAGCGCATGGTGCGCGAAGCCGCCCAGGCCTATTGCCAGGAAAAACTGCTGCCGCGCGTGCTCGAAGCATTTCGCCACGAAAAGACCGATCCGGCGATCTTCACCGAAATGGGCGCCCTTGGCCTGCTCGGGCCGACCATTCCGGCCGAATACGGCGGCGCCGGGCTCAACTACGTCTGTTACGGCCTGATCGCGCGCGAAGTCGAGCGCGTCGATTCCGGTTACCGCTCGATGATGAGCGTGCAAAGCTCCCTCGTCATGGTGCCGATCAACGAGTTCGGCACCGAGGCGCAAAAGCAAAAATACCTGCCAAAGCTCGCCACCGGCGAATGGATCGGCTGCTTCGGACTGACCGAACCCAACCACGGGTCCGACCCGGCCGGCATGCTGACGCGCGCCAAGTCGCTGAACGGCGGCTACAGCCTCAGCGGTTCAAAAATGTGGATTTCCAATTCACCCATCGCCGACGTGTTCGTGGTGTGGGCGAAGACCGACGACGGCGAGATCCGCGGCTTCATTCTTGAAAAAGGCATGAAAGGCCTGTCGGCACCGGCGATACACGGCAAGTTCGGCCTGCGCGCCTCGATCACCGGCGAAATCGTCATGGACAATGTCGAAGTGTCCGAAGCCCAGTTGCTGCCCGAGGTCAAAGGCCTCAAAGGCCCGTTCACCTGCCTCAATTCGGCGCGCTTCGGCATCGCCTGGGGCGCGCTTGGCGCGGCCGAGGACTGCTGGCACCGCGCGCGCCAGTACGTCATGGACCGCAAGCAGTTCGGCCGCCCGCTCGCCGCCAACCAGCTTATCCAGAAAAAACTCGCCGACATGCAGACCGAAATCACCATGGGCCTGCAAGGCTGCCTGCGCCTTGGCCGCATGAAGGACGAGGGCACGGCCTCGCCCGAGATCACCTCGATCATGAAGCGCAACTCCTGCGGCAAGGCCCTCGACATCGCCCGCGTCGCGCGTGACATGCTCGGCGGCAACGGCATCTCGGACGAATTCGGCATCATCCGCCACATGGTCAACCTCGAGGTGGTCAATACCTATGAGGGCACGCATGACATTCATGCGTTAATCCTTGGGCGGGCGCAAACCGGCATCCAGGCGTTTCAGTGATGCGGTCGATCGCGCCCGCTAATTCGGGGGAGCAACGAGGGGGCATCGCCCTCTCGTTCGTTTCACGCCTTGGGCGGGCGCAAACCGGCATCCAGGCGTTTCAGTAATCTCCACCCATGTCCACACCCGGACCGCGCCGCAGTCGCAAGCTCGCCAAGCCCTTGGAAGACGCACTGCGCAACCGTCTGCGTGACGGCGGCGGCGAGGCGCCGCCGGATTTGTTTCCGGCCGAACTCAATGCGGCGCTCGACGCCGCAGTCAGCCAGTTGATGCGCGAGCGACCGGCATCGAAAAAAGTCCTGGCGCGAACTTAGCCAGAAAACCATGCCGGCTGGAAAGTCGCGCCAGGCGGGCTTTTCCGGGCGATTGCCTGGTGCGTGCCGGTCCATTTCGCGCATTTTCGCGGCCGCTGCACGCAATGCCGGCGCACATCCCGACAGCGCTGTGGCGACCGGAAGCTCAGTGAAGGCGCTTCTTCACTTCGCCCAGAAATTCGTCAAGTATCGGCGTCGGGTCGAGCTGGTCCTCCTTGCCCGGCAGATAAAACTCCGGGTGCCACTGCACGCCAAAGACATAAGTTTCTCCGGCAAGGCGGATGGCCTCGATCACGCGGTCAGGATCCGACCACGCCTCGGCCAGCAGGCCCTTGCCCAGCGATTTCACCGCCTGGTGATGAATGGTGTTGATGCGCGCCTGGGTGAGGTTCGGATAGAGCTTGGCCAGGCGCGAGCCCGGTTCGAACATCACGTTGTGCGCCGCGTTATCGTAATGGTCGGCATTGCGGTGCTCTATCGCCCCGGGCAGTTGCGTGCCGATATCCTGGTAAAGCGTGCCCCCAAGCGCGACATTGATCATCTGCGCGCCGCGGCAAATACCCAGCACCGGCTTGTCCGCTTCCATGAATTCGTGCAGCAATTCCATTTCATAGACATCGCGCGTGCGGTCGCCGCGCCAGTCCGGCTGCAAGGGTTCCTCGCCGTAACTTTGCGGCGCAATGTCCGCACCGCCCTGCAGCACCAGTCCGTCAAGATGGGCGGCGTAATCGGACAACCGGATATTGCTGCGATGGATCAAGCCGTCCTTGTCTATCGTCGGCACCATGAACACCATCACGTCGCGCGACATGACCCAATGCGCGACCGACTGCTCGAGATAATGCAGCGTCTTGCTGTAGATGCCCGTACTGTCCTTTTCCGGATGAAAAAGCCGCGCCGAAATGCCGATTTTGAGCGGCGTCACCTTTTTTGCGGCCGATGACCTCTTGCTGAACATGTGACGGCTCCTTGAATGAACTGCCGCGAGCCAGAGGGCGCTGCGTGCGCAACGCGCACCGGTCGCGTCCGACGCCCGAAGACATAAGCGCGGATAGCCAGGCCCCAAGCCTGTCTGCACCACATTATGCCGGGATATTGCCGCGACGGGCATGCCAGGCGCGTGCATGCCAAGCGCGTTGACCCTGCAAGGCCGCCTATGAGAAAATAGTGGCCTCATGCGCGGCTAGCTCAGTGGTAGAGCATCGCCTTCACACGGCGGGGGTCGGGGGTTCGAAACCCTCGCCGCGCACCAGCCCCTTCGTGCTCCAAAAAAACCGCCCTTTGTAGCATTACTGAAATACTCCATACCTATAATCGAAGAAATTTTGCAACGTAACTCTCCTTCAAAACTATGCATATCGACTCTGAATCGCTGGATGGCGGCATCCTGAAAATCGCACTGGCCGGACGCATGGACGTTCAGGGCACCCAGGAAATAGACCTCAAATTCACCGGCTACACCGCCAACCAGAAGTCGGTCATTGTTGACATGTCAGCAGTGGAATTTCTCGCCTCTATCGGCATACGCACGCTGCTGCTGAGCGCAAAAGCCATCTCACGGCGCGGCGGCAAAATCGTGCTGTTCAATCCCGATGCCAGTGTCACGTCGGTACTGCAGATGGCCGGCATCGACACACTGATTCCAATCGTTCGTTCACTCGACGAAGCACGCCTCGCAGTCCAGGCCTGAGCTTCGATATCCCCGATGACGACGGCCATGCTGGGTGACAGAATCGTCATCACCAACCGCATCGAAGAATTGCGCCGCATGAGCCAGTGGCTCCGGGACAGCGCCAACGAAGCCGATATCGGTACCGATCTGCTGCAGAAACTGGATGTCTGCGCAAACGAAGCCGTGGCCAATATTATTTTCTACGCCTACGACGACGAGAAGTCGCACGACATCACGCTGGAACTGGCAAAAACAGCAAGCGGCGCCGCGCTGGTCATTCGTGATGACGGCCGGCCCTTCAACCCCGTCGAAGCGCCCGAACACACCACCCCGACAGGCCTCGAGGATGCGCAAATCGGCGGGCTTGGCGTCCACCTGATGCGTCGCATGCTGTCGCGCCTTGACTACCAGCGCGCAGATGGCATTAACGTACTTTACCTCGAGGCTTGCGCCGGGACACTTGCCGGCAATGCATAGCCGAGGCCCCGACCGGCGGCGCAGCTTCCAGGCCCCTGTTCCAGCCAAACCACTGCATATCGCCGACCGGCGCGAACCGGTGGATCGCAGGCGCAACGGCTTCATCTCGCAATTAAAGCTGTTCTCCACCATCCCCTACGCCTCGGTCGAGGCGGCCCTCGCCGAATGCCCGACGCGGGAAGTGGCCGCCAACGAGGTACTGCTCCAGCCCGGACAGCGCAACGAAGCGATTCATCTGCTCGTTTCGGGTCGCCTGCGCATTCATTTCGACAGCAAGGATTCGGCCGAATTCATTCCCATCGAGGAGGGAGGTTGCTTCGGCGAGTTGTCGATCATCGACGGCCGACCGGTCTCCGCCTACGTCGTCGCCGACCTACCGAGCCGCATCCTGCTGGTCAACGAAAAACTGTTCTGGGATCGCCTGATTCCGCAACCCGGCGTTGCGCGCAACCTGCTCAACGTCCTCGCCGAACGCATGCGCGTCAACGGCGAGATGATCCTTGAACGCATGCAGGACAAACTTGCGCTTGAACACCTGCAAAAGGAGTTGTCGGTCGCCAGCACCATACAACTGAGCATGCTGCCCGTCGGATCGCAACTGCTCGCCGGACGCAGCGATGTCGATGCCTGGGCCATCATGGAACCGGCCAAGAACGTCGGCGGCGACTTTTACGACGCCTTTTTTGCAACTCCTGACCGCCTCTTTTTTGCCATTGGTGACGTTTCCGGAAAAGGCATTCCGGCGGCGCTGTTCATGGCCCGCACCATCACGCAAATGCGCATGGAGGCGGTACGCCGCCGCTCGCCGGCGGCGATTCTGGAGGCGGTCAACCGCTCGCTGTGCGAAGGCAACGACGCCGGCATGTTCGTGACCCTGTTTTGCGGCATTCTCGATATGCAAACCGGACAGGTGCTGTTCGCCAACGCCGGACACAACCCGCCGATCATGCTCAGGGCTGCGGGCGCCCCGGCCTTCATGTCACTTAAAAAGGGCCTGGTCGCCGGTATCATCGAGGACTCGCGCTATGCCGCCGACGCGATGCAGCTCTCGCCCGGGGACCGCATTCTGCTTTATACCGATGGCGTGACCGAGGCGCTCGATACCGGCAATCAACTCTATTCGGAAGCGCGCCTGCTCGCCACGGTACAGGGGGCCGATGCGCCAGACTCGCGCAATCTGATCGAAAAAATCCGTGCCAGTATCGCGGAATTTGTGCAAGACGCTCCGCAAGCCGACGACATAACCATGCTCTGCCTGTGCTATCGCAGTTTCCCGCAAAACGCGGCGTCAGATGCGCAAACAGATTAGAAAATATTTAGCATCAATCTCGCAAGTATGGCGTGGTGTAATCTTTGCCCGCAGGGCCGATTTCAATATCTTCAAAGCCATATCCTGAGCATCGCAATGAGCTTTCCTGCCGTTCGCATTCGACTCCCCATAAATATCCGTGAGAGGCGCCAGAAATGAAACTCAAACGCAAAGAACTCAAACCCCCGACGCAAGACTACCTCGACAAGGCGAAGGCCCTGCCGAAAAAAGACGCCGAACGCCTGATGTCCCGTATGCCGGGAAAGCTGGCCCGAAGACACGAGGACAAAACGTTTACCCCGATTGAAACACTCGCCTTACAACTGAAGTTTGAAGATGATCAACTCAAGGAATGGCGCCAAAACATCGCGAAACTGCGGGAAAAGCGCGAAGGTAAACAGTAGCTGAAATCTCTTTCATGAAATGACGATTTACTCAGGCCACTAGCCTGCAAAAAATTCGCCAGAGCGCGTTCGCGGGCAACGTGCGTCACGCGTTTATGATCCTTATGCACCCACGCGAGCAAAGCAGCAGCGAGGAAATCGCCAACAGCATAAGCCACGGCTTTGCGCTGATAGGCGCGCTTGTGGCGTTGCCTTTTCTCCTGATCGCATCGTGCAGCCTCAGTCTTTTCGGTGCTATCGGCGTCGGCGTTTTTGCCATAACCCTGGTTTTTCTGTTTCTGACATCCACGCTCTATCACGCTCTTCCTGCCGGTCGGACCAAACGCCTGGCGCTCAGGCTCGACCAGGGCGCAATCTACGTATTCATTGCCGGAACCTACACGCCGTTTGCACTCGGAGCCATGGGCGGCCCGGCCGACTGGAATATGTTCGGCTTGGTCTGGGCGCTCGCCCTTTGCGGTGCAACCCTGAAGGCATTTGATCTCCCGCGGCATCCCGGGCTGTCCACGGCGCTATATCTGCTGATGGGCTGGATGGCCTTGATTGCCGCCGTTCCGCTTCTCGCGCACATGCCGCCTCAAGGCACCGGGTTACTCGTTGCAGGTGGAGCGGCTTACACGGTTGGTGTGGTGTTTTTTGTGCTTGACGCGCGAATGCGGTACGGCCACACGGTCTGGCACGGCTTTGTTACGCTGGGTTCTGGATGCCACTTTTTTGCCGTTCTTGGATTCGCCGCTTAGGCACTCACCGGGCGCGCACGCCGCCGGCAACGCCTCAAGCGTCGCAAAAGAGGGGCGGCGACGTCAGGGGTTCGAAACCTCGCCGCGCACCACACCCGCCACAGACCCCTTCCTCCGACGCCACCGCGACGCCGCCACCGCGCACTCACTGCGCGAGGAAACGCGTCGGGTCGCTCAAGCTGCGCAGGGTTCCGTCCTTTTGCATCGCGCCAACCGCCTCCTGCAGCGCAAGCACGGTTTCGGCCGGCATTTGCAGGCTGCAGGCGAGCCAGTAGTCCTGGCTCAGCAGGTCGGCGAACACCTCCCTGATAGCGCCGACACCGACATTCTTGGCGACGATTTTTGCGCCGGTACTGCCTGTCATCCATAGATCTGTGCCGTCACTACCGGCCGGGTCCAGCGTCAGTTTGCGCGCGAGATCGGCGTCACCCCTGGCCATGACGATGTTGGGAAAGCCGCGCTGGCGCAATTAAGCGGCGCGGGCATCATCGACGGCACCGACGCGAAAGGTCTTCAGGTCGTCCACCTTGGCGAGTTTCTGGCTGAGCCCTCGAGCGCAAACACCGAGTAACGCGCCCGGCCTATCGGGCCCACCCACTGGAACAGCTTGAAGCGCTCGGCCCGCCTGACCCTTTGAATAAATGCACGACCCGGCGTCGTCCTTCGCCTTGGCGTAGCCCTCATCCCAGGAGGCCAATACGAATTGCGCCGGCACGCCCGCGCGCTTGGCCGCCTCCCGCACCACTTCGGTCGCGCAGCCGCTGACCTTGTCGCCGGAGCGGAAATTGAGCGGCGGATTGTGCTCGATGAAAAAAGTGGCCGCCATGGCCGTCTGGAAGCAGGCGCAGATCAGATACACGCACATCAGCAACAGGGAAATCGGACGCGCCATGGCGCTTGCCTCGTCAGGAAAACGCAGTTTTGGAAAAATCGTGCGATGCCACGCATGACGCTGGTTCTGCCGATTTCCGGGAAAAGGCCGTCGCCGCGCCTTGCGTGCGCCAGCGATCATAAATCAAGCCACGCACGGCGCAAAGCCAAACCGGCGCGCCGCGCGCAGGCGCCATTGACGCGCCCTGCATGCACCATCGGCGAGCCCTCGGCGCACGGTTGCGGCCCTTGCCGTAGCGGCGACAAGGCGGCTGTGTACAATCAAGCCCTTGCCGTTTTCAATCTCCGGACCATACCAATATGCCTTACGACTGGGTACCCATTACCAAACGCCAACCCTTGAAGTGGCCGGGCGGCAAGCGCCTCGCCCTCATCATCACCATGAATTGCGAGTACTGGGACCTTGTCAAGGAAGGCGACAAGCCCTATTACGCCGGCGGGCCGCCGATGCTGCCCGACCCGATGCCGGCCAACAACGCCGACTTTCCCAACTTCACCTGGCGCGAATACGGCCAGCGCGTCGGCGTCTGGCGCTTGTTCGATGTGTTCGAGCAAGCCGGTGTGCCGCTGTCGGTGACGATGAACGCCAAGACGGCGCTGGAGCGGCGCGAAATCATCGAGCACGTCAAGTCGCGCGGCTGGGAACTGGTGGCCCACAACTACGAGCAGGGCGAACTGTTGCCGGCCTACGCCTTTGACGAACCGGCGGAGCGCAAGCTGATCGCCGAAACCCTGCGCGTGTACGAGCAGACCGTGGGCAAAAAAGCCCGCGGATGGCTGTCCTCGTCATTGCGCAGCACGCTGCACACGCCGGACATCCTCGCCGCCGCCGGCCTCAGCTTCATCTGCGACTACATGAACGACGACCAGCCCTATCTGGTGCATACCGCCTCGGGGCCCATCGTCAACGTGCCCTACTCGATCGAGATCAACGATTTCACGTTTTTCCACCGTCGCGCGATGACCAGCGGCGACGCGCTTGAAATGCTGCGCGGGCAATTCGACGAGTTGTACCGCGAGAGCGAGGCCACCGGGAAGATGATGAACATAGGGCTGCATCCGCACATTTCCGGCCATCCCCACCGCATGCAGTTTTTTCGCGATTTTCTCGCCCACGCCAAAAGCCATGACGGCATATGGTGGACAACGCGCGAACAAGTGGCCGACTGGTACCTGCAAAACCACCGATCGCATATAGCCTGAGGTCTGAACGGTGCGGCGGAATCGCCGCAGCCGGTAACGGGCCGGCGGTTCAGTCGAGGGCGTGCGGTGAACCGACCAGGAATCCCTGCGCGAAGTCGATGCCGGTCTGGCGCAGGATTTCCAGTGTCTCGGGACGCTCGACATGCTCGGCGATGGTGCGTATTCCGAGCGAATGGCATTTGCGGTTGAGCCCGTCAACGCGTGCGGCCGCCATCGGATCCCGATCCATGCGCCCGATCAGCCCGCTGCGGAACTTGATAAATCCGGGCATGACCCGTTTGACCATGTCCATCGAGCCGGCATCGCCGTCAAACGAAGCCAGGGTCAGGCTGCAACCGGCCGCCTTGAATTCCGCCGCCACCACGCACAAGCGGTCGGTCAGGCGCATCGCATCGGCGCACATGACCTCGAAGGACAGCGTTTCGCCCGGAATGTGCGCTGCCTCCACCTGCTTGGCGACAAAGGGCGCAAAGTGCGGATCGTGCAACGTGTCCAGTGACAGATTGATGCTGTTGCGCGGCAATCCGGCTTCGGCCCTCGCCCGGCGCATGGCGCGCAACCAGCGCACCGTCCGGTTGACGACCCAGCGGTCAAGATAGGGCATCAGCCGAAACCCCTCCAGAATGGGAATGAAGCTGCCCGGTGGCAGCAGCTTTTCTTCCTCCTCCAGAAAACGCACCAGGATCTCCTGATACGCCGGCTCGCCGGCCACGGCGACCACCGGAACAATCGGCTGCGCGAAGAGGACGAACTCCTCCTGGCGCAGCGCCGCGATCAGGCGGTCCGCCGTTTCCTTTTGTCCGAGCTGGTCGCGGTCCATCAGTGGCGGCCTATGGCGCTGGCGCTGCAACAAACCTGTCGTGCGGCGTTCATGACTGCATCTCGGGGAAATCATCGGCGAGGCGCGCAACATCTGCCTCGGTGAGATCGAGACGGCGCAATACCGCCTGACCGACCTCGGGCCAGTTGCCGTCGGCGGCGGCGCCGTCCTCCTCGGACATCAGCACGATATGTTCGGCCAGCATGCCCAGCGCCACCAGCACGCCGCCCCTGCCGCCATCCGCGCCCTGATCGAGCAGGCGCACGTCATGATGCTGCTGGATTGCCTGGCAAAGCTCGGGCGCAAGGTACCAGCTGGTCGCCATGTGGTAGCCGACCAGTGCATGGGTGAGGCCGTAGCGCTCCTCTTCGGCGTCAAGCAAAGCCTGGCCGTGCGCGAGATTGCTGGCGCTCAGCAAATTGGTGTAATCGGCGTACTTGCCTGCGAGCAGGGGCATGCCGCAATCGCGAAACAGGCCGAATGTATAGGCCTCATCGCGCTCGGCACAACGCAGCGTGTGGGCGAGATGGGCGGTGCCGGCGGCGATGTTCGCCGCGTTGGTCCAGAATCCCTCCATCGCCTCATTGTTCGACACGGCGAACGCCTGGCGCAACAGCAGCCCGGTGACCAGCCGCGCGACGTTTTGCAAACCGAGCAGCATCAGGGCCTGCTTGATTGACGTGGCTTTGCGACCGAGGCCGTAAAACGGTGAATTCACGGTCTTGAGCATGGCCGCCGCAAGACCGATGTCGCTGCTCAACATGGTTCCGATGCCCGGAAAATCCGGCTCGTCCTCGCGCATTTCGCGCAACAGCTTGGTCAATACCGCCGGACAGGGCGGAATGCCGATTTCGCCGACGATCTTGCGTGCCTCACGGTCGAGCTCCTCGGCCGACGGCGGGGTGAGCTCACTGGCGCTTGCAATCATGTTCATTCGCACATCCGCAGACTGGTGGGCTGTTGAAAAATGATCCGGTGGCGCTGGCCCGGGGCCGCGGCAAGACAGGACACGACCGGATGTTGTGACGACTTTTGTGAATATCGGCTGCCGTCCTCGCCAACTTAAGCCCCATCTGTCAGGCCCCTGCTCCGTCACCCGGTCAACCGGCCACCCAGGCACCGAACGGCGCTTCATTTATGCCCGCCACAGGCCGATAAGGCTCATCAACAGCGCCTGCCCTCGAAAATGGCGGAAAAAATAGTCTATTAAAAACAGAATATTGATCCGACACATGAAATGAAACGCGGAAGACGCGGCGGCAGGTCGGGGCGATCCATGGCCCCCCCGAGGTTTTTCGCAATTTTTCCCCTCAGGTTTCCCCAAAGGCGGCCGTTAAACATCCTGAAGCCTGCGAAAACCGGATTGGCCGGATCGCAAACCCGGACACATCCACCGTAAGCATCCTGGAGTGAGGCATGGAAGAACCAAATCCCAAGATACTCATAGTCGATGACTCCGAGGATGACGCCTTTTTGCTCAGCAGCCAGATCCGGCGCGTCGAGCAAAAGTGCGAGTTCCGCCGTGTCGATAGCGCCGAGGGCATGCGCACCGCGCTGGCGCAGCAGGCATGGGATCTGGTCATTTCCGACCACTCCATGCCCGGTTTCGATTCGGTCGAGGCCTTGCGCATATTGCGCGACAACAACAAGGAAACGCCGTTCGTCATTTATTCCGGCCACCTGGCGCAGGAGGTGGGCATTTCGGCGATGCAGAACGGTGCGCATGACTTTGTTTACAAGAACGACCCGGAGCGCATGCTGCCGGTGATCAAGCGCGAGCTCGAACACGCCAAGCTGCGCCGCGACAAGACCGAGGCGGAGAATTCGATTTCCAAGATCGCCAACTACGACGAACTGACAGGCCTCGCCAATCGCAACCTTTTTTGCGAACAACTGGACCGCCGCATCCAGCGCACCGATGCGACGCCGCCGGGCGGCGCCCTGCTCTATATCGACCTTGACCGCTTCATGCGCATCAATGACTCCTTCGGCTATCCCACGGGCGACGGGCTGATGCGCCAGGTGGCCGCCCGTTTGCAGGCGTGCATGAGCCGGTCCGACCTGGTGGCGCGCATGGGCCAGGACGAGTTCGCCCTCTACGCCAGCAACGTCACCGATACCGCGGCGGTGGTGGCGCTGGCCGAACGGATCATGCAACGCTTCGGTCCCGCCTTTGTGCAAAATGCCCAGGAATTTTTCATCACGGTCAGCATTGGCATCAGCCTCAGCCCGCAGCACGGCGGCGACTCGCAGACGCTGCTGAAAAATGCCGAGAGTGCGATGTTTGCCGTGAAGAAGCAGGGCCGCAACCAGTTCCAGGTCTATCAACTGGAACTCAACCACAGCTCATCGCAGCGCCTGCGTCTCGAAAACGACCTGCGTCACGCCATCGCGCGCAAACAGCTATACCTCGCCTACCAGCCGATCATCGACATGAAAACCCGGCGCATCGTCAGCGCCGAAGCCCTTATCCGCTGGCGCCACCCGGAACTGGGCATCGTGCCGCCTGACAGTTTCATTCCGCTCGCCGACGAAACCGGATTGATCCACCCGATAGGAGAATGGGTGGCACGCGAAGCCTGCACGCAACTGCGCGAATGGCAGGACTTCGGCTACGACAGCCTTTCCGTCGCTGTCAATGTGTCGGCCGCGCAGTTCAAACAGGACGGACTGGCCGCGCGCATCGAGCAGATTCTGCGCGATACCGGCGTCAGCGCCCACCATCTCGAGCTCGAAATCACCGAGACCGTGGCAATGCAAAGCGCGGACGCCGCCATCCAGACCCTGCGCCGCTTCAAGAACCTGGGCATCAGCATTTCCATCGACGACTTTGGTACCGGCTACTCCTCGCTGTCCTACCTCAAGCGCTTTCCTATCGACACGCTGAAAATAGACCGCTCCTTTGTGCGCGACATTTCCGTCGATTCTGACGACGCCGCCATCGTCCAGGCCATCGCCTCGCTCGGCCGCACGCTGAAGCTGCGCATCATCGCCGAGGGCGTCGAGACGCGCGAGCAGTTCGAATACCTGTCGGCCCAGGGCTGCGACCGCATGCAGGGCTACTATTTCAGCAAACCGATTGAGGCCGCCGACTTCCTGGCGCTGCTCGAGCGCAATCCGAAGCAGACCTCCTCGGCATCCAAAGTCGTCAACATGCATGATTGGGCGGCCATAGGCGGCATCGCCTGAAGGCATAACGGATCGAGCCCCTGCTGCAGACCGCCGGGCTAACGCAGGCGTGAAGCACGCCTCGGCGGAATACCGGTCGCCGCGTTCAGGCGTTCAGGGCAGCGTGAAATAAATCGTCGTGCCCTGAGCCGGCGCTGATTCTGACCAGCAGGCGCCGCCATGGCGCAAGACAATGCGCTTCACCGTCGCCAGTCCGATGCCGGTACCGTAAATTGCGTTTCGCTGTGCATGCGCTGGAAGGCGCCGAACAGCTTGCCGGCATATTGCATGTCAAACCCGGCACCGTTGTCGCGCACGAACATGGCGCGCCCCCTGGCGCTGTCGGCATTGCCGAAACTGATCTTGGCCAGTACACTGCGCCCGGTGAATTTTCAGGCATTGCCGAGCAGGTTTTACAGAAAATTGCGCGATGCCAACGTCCATCACCGCGCGCGCCCTTACATTGAGCCACAGTTCGGATCCGTCCGGCCACACCACACGATTGACAATGCGCCTTTCGCCGCCGTTACGCAAAACGCGGCGCCCCGGGCTTGCAGTGACATCCAGCGGAGGTGCCCGCACCCTTGCGACCAATGCCGCGCTGTGGCTGACGGAGGCGGGCCCAGCGGCGGCGCAACTGGCAGCGCGGCTAAAGAGTGTCCTCAGCACAGCGTCCTCTTGGGCACCCAATTCAAGGACTGCTCCGCCACTGCAACTGCGCCGCGCTCAGGCAACGCAGACGCAATCGCGGCCCGCCGCCTTGGCGCGGTAGAGCGCGCGGTCGGCATCCTGAAGCAGGACTTCCACACCATCGGTTTGCACGCGACTGCAGGCGACGCCTGCGCTTATCGTTATCGGCGAAGCACCCGCGCCGTGGTCGAAGGGTGCGTTGGCGACTGCGACGCGCAGTCGCTCGGCGCATTGCCGCGCCTCATCCTGTGAAATGTCCGGGCAAATGACCAGGAACTCCTCGCCGCCGGTGCGGCAAACCAGGTCTTGCAGACGGGCGTTCGAGCGCAGCAGTCCCGCCACATGGCGCAGCGCCGCGTCGCCGGCGGCGTGGCCCAGCGTGTCGTTGACCCGTTTGAAATGATCAATGTCTATGGCGATACAGCTCAGCGGTGCGGCGCGGCGTTGCGCCGCAGCCCAGGCCTGTACCAGACGCTCCATCATGTAGCGCCGGTTGGGTAGCGTCGTCAACGGGTCGGTTGCGGCAGCCTGTTCGAGCCGGCGATTGTTGGTGGCGAGGTCGGTCGCCAGCGAACGGATGGTCTGGATGTCCGAAACCATCTGCTCCTGCTGCTCGAGCAGGCGGCGCGCGGCGCGCAAGCGCGCGTTGAGCAGGCGCGATGAAAGCGGCTCGAGGACATAATCATCGGCGCCGGCGGCGAACGCCGCCTCGATCAGTGCCTCGTCCTCGGAGGGTATGAGCATCATCACGTAGAGGTTTTTACCCATCGCGGTTTCACGCAACGAGCGGCATAGCGACCGGCCGTCCACGCCCCCGGGTCCAAGCCCGGTGATGAGGACCTGCGGCCGGAAGCGCACCGACTCGGCCAGCGCTTCGGCGTAGCTGGCCGCGGATTTGACATTGTGCCCGCCCACTTCAACGGCGGTGGCCAGGCTCTGCCGCAACGCCGGCTGGTGCTCTGCGACCAGCACGCGCAACGGAAAGTCGGACGCCTCATCGGCGCGATGGATGGCGGGCATGCCGCCGTCCTGGAGCATATTACGCGCCATCTCCCCTACGTCGCCGGTGGAGACGCGCAGCAGCGGACCCCATTCGGCCCACTGCTTCAGGATTTCGGCGCTGAGCGTGCTCAGCGCGTCCGCGCCGATGCCCATGTGCGCCGCCTCCGCCAGCAGCGGCGGCAGCAACTGGCGGCGCCGAGGCGGATCGGAAAAACACAACTCCGCCAGGTTTATCGCCAGGCGCAGAGCGTTCAGGACGGCAAGTCCGCGCGCGCCCGTCACCGTCGCGCCTTGACGCCCGCCGGGAAGCGCCGCAACGGCAGCGACAAATGTCTCGGGCATACCCCAGTCGCGCATCATCATCGCCGACATGTCGGCGCTGTCGATGCCGAAACGATCCTGCTCCAGCGAACGCCGGTCGGCGTCAGACTGGGCTGAGGATTTTCCCAGCAATTCGCTGAACTCGCCCGGATAAAGTGTCGCAAATGCGAGCTTTCCGATATGCGCCAGCAGGCCGCAGGCGAACAACTCTTCGGCTGCCGCGACACGCAGATGGCGCGCAATGCCTTGCGCCGACAACGCGATCAGCAGGCAACGCGACCAGAACGCCTGGTAATCAAAATTGGCGCAATTGCCGCGGCCGTAATCGGAGATCAGCGAAAAACCGAGGGCAAGGCTGCGCACCACCGTAAGCCCGAGCGTGGTCACGGCATCGGCGACCGAACTTACCGGCCGCCGACCCGATTTGGCAGCGACGTTGGCCGCCTTGATCAGGCGGCCGGACATCGCCGGGTCGGCCTTGAGCAAGTTCGCGATCTGCGCCAGGCTGACGTCCTCGTGCTGCGTCAACCGCATTACCTCCAGTGCGACCCCATGCGGCGAAGGCAGTGGCGCCGCCGTTGCCATGACTTCGTGCGTGCGCGCAAACTCGGTGGCGCCGGGCGCAAAGCCGGGATTGTCGGGAAAGTGGTCGCGTTTCATCACTCAACCCGGGCAAACCACTTCGACCGCGTTGCCGCTGTCCGAGTACGCGAGACTGGTCGCCAGGCCGCGCACCAGTTCGATGCCACGCCCATGGGCCAGCACTGTCTCCACCGGACGCGCGGCAAGGCGGGCGCGATGGTCGAAACCGTTCCCGCTGTCGATCACCCGCACACGAATGCCGCCGGCATCAACCGATGCAAGCCGTGTGATCTCGATTTCGATTTCGCCGCACTCGAGCGCGGCAAGACGCCGCAGGCGTTCTTCAAGATAATGTTCCATGCCGTAGGGGGCATCCTTGAGCGACGATTCCAGGCCCAGCAGTCCATGGTCGAGCGCGTTGTTGAACAGCTCCGACAACACCACAAACATTCTCGCGCCATCGATGCCATGCGGATCTACTTCGCGTACCAGTTGTTGCAACATAGGCACGATATCGGCCCGCTTCAGCGTCGCCGCTCCAACGCGAATGGAGCAACTCCACTCGGTCTGCATTTGCGAATCGTCAAAAGCATCGCTGTCAGATTCTTTCGGCAGCGGCGCCGGTATGATGCGGTCACAATCGAGCACCGCAAACGACATGTCGTCCTCGGCGTCGCAGCCGGCCAGGTGGTTGCGAATGCCGGCGGCCACGCTGTGGTGGCGTGCCCCGGGAGCGCACCAGGCGACGCCATCGAGCAATCGCGCTTCGCCATAGGGCTCGCCGCGGGTGCTGCCTGCCTCGATCAGGCCGTCCGAGAACATCATCAGTTCGCACCCCGGCGGCACTTCGACGGTCTCGGTCTGGATTTCGGTTCCTGCGTCTTCAGTAATGCCCAGCGGCAGGTAGCGCGAACTGAAACGCCGCGCCACAAGCCCGTCTTCGTTAACCAGCAGTGCGTCCGGATTGCCGCCATTCCAGACTTCCAGCCGCCGTTTTTCCGAGGTATATGAAACCAGCGTGGCGGCTACGAACAGGCCCGGAAACTCGTAGGAGTGGACACGTTGCCCGAGTTCTGCGGCGATTTTAGCGAGGCCGAAGCCCCTGCCCGTCATGGTAAGAAAGGCGCGCGTCAGTGGCGCGACGATGAAGGCCGCCGCCAGGCCGTGGCCGACACCGTCGGCGAGCATCACGTGGATGGCCCCGGTGGGCGAGCGTTCGGCGGCGATCACGTCGCCGCTGAACCTGGAGGCGGGCGTAATCCAGCTACGCAATTCAGGGAAGCGCTGGCTCTTGCCGTGCAGCACATTGCCGATCAGGCGTTGCGCCAGCGCCATCTCGTCCTCAATGCGCGCGGCGTTGTCCTCCAGTTCCACGCGCTTCGCTTCAAGATTTGCCTCCAGTTCGTGCAGGTGCTCGGCACCGCCTATTACCGCGCGCAAGGCGGCGGCGCTTGGCTCGCGCGGCAAGGCCCAGTCCGCGCCCGACTCCAGGCAGCGCGTCAGCGTTCCGGAGTCCTGTGACGCGCACATCAGGCCGATCGGTATGCGCCGCTGCGGGTCGATGGCACGCAGGCGGGCTGCCGTGCCATCGGCGACGTCGAGTAACACCAGGTCGGGCTGCGCTTCGGCGTAGATCGCGAGCGCGCTGACGCAGCCCTCGACGGCAAACACCTTTTGCTCAAGCGTGGCGAGTGCGGCGCACAGACGCGCCCGACGTTCGAGGTCCGAATCGACGACCAATACCCGCAACGATTGGGGACGGTAGCGCATCAGGGCATCAGCATATCGTGAACAGCTTCTGGCAATTGGCGATGCGCAGCACATCATTGACCGCAGGGGTGCAATTCTCGATGACGATGCACTTGCTCGCCGCAGTACCCCGATCGTGCAGAATCCGCAACATGCCTAGCGCCGAGCTGTCCGGGTACTCCAACGCCGCCATATCGACTACCAGTTCCCCAACCGCCGACCCGGTCAGCCGACCTTCGCATATCTGCTTTGAGCGGCGGTGGGTGTTGAAATCGAAACGTCCGCACAGGCGTATCCGCGCCTGGTTTTTTTGCCTGCTGCTGGCTATGTCCATCGTTGATCTCCGTTGAACGGCAACACCGCAGATTCCCGACTGCGCGCATGCCCTGCGGAGTCTGTTCGCTACCCTTTGTGTTATCGGCACTCAGAGCAATAAAAACAGTGTCTGGTCAAAAGCCAGCCCGAGCATCAGCCCGGCGATGGCGCCGGCCCAGAATTCCTCGAACAGGTCGCGCGCGAGTTCCGGCGTCCAGTCATCTGCCGATACCGTCGCCCGCCCCTGTCCCACCGGCCAGGCAATCAGCGGATTGCAGCTTGATATATGGTCCATCGCATTAGTCCTTTCAGTCTGTTCGTTTTCTCCGGCATTTGGTCTCATGCCCGGCCCGGCCGTAAACGGACGCACAGGAACAGATCTCCCAGCGTACAGATCAAACATCGGCTGAATGCCCGAAAAAAGAAGGCCGGAATGGCCTTTTTCTTCGTTTGACGGGATGTAATCTGCTGCCCCCACCAGTAACAGGCGCTTCGTCGGGAACGCCGGGAAATAGCTGGAAATGCCCGACTGGCGCGGCTTTTCAGCAGGTAGCCCGCGCTTGGTCGATTTGGACTGGCCGGCGAAACAGCAGCGACATGCGCGCCGGCTGTTCCATGTCCGCATCGACCACCAGCGCCCGCGGCGATTGGCGACAGTAGCGCCTCGGTACATCAGCGCATGGTGAACAGCTTCTGGAAATTGGCGATGCGCAGCACATCATTGACCGCACCGGTGCAATTCTCGATGACGATGCGCTTGCTCGCCGCAGTACCCCGATCGCGCAGGATCAACAGCATGCCGAGGGCCGAGCTATCGAGGTACTCCACCGCCGCCATGTCCACGACCAGTTCCCCCACAGCCGGCTCGGTCAACGGACCTTCGCAGGCTTGCTTGAAATTGCGGTGGCTGTTGAAATCGAAGCGACCGGCAAGCCTGATGCGCGCCTGGTGGTTTTGCGTTTGGGTGGTGATGTTCATGTCTGCCTTCCGTTCTGATGGTTTAAACGCGATTGGTGCGGCGGCCCGAAAGGGCAAGCCGGTCGAATACCCGCCGCGCCATGTCATTGAGGTGCACCACTTCATCCACCGCACCGACGGCGATGGCCTCCTTGGGCATGCCGAATACCACACAGCTTTCCTCGTTCTGCGCCAGGTTGTAGGAGCCCGCCTGCTTCATCTCGAGCATCGCCGTGGCGCCGTCCTTGCCCATTCCGGTGAGCATTACCCCCACCGCGTTCGGGCCAACGCATTGCGCCGCAGAGCGGAACAGGACTTCGACGGACGGGCGATGACGGTTGACTGGCGCGCCGTTGTTAAGGTCAACAATGTAGTTGGCGCCGCTGCGTTTTACCGCCATATGGAAATCACCGGGCGCAATGTACGCATGCCCTGGAAGCACGCGCTCACCATGGACCGCCTCTGACACGGTGATCTTGCACAACGAATCGAGGCGCAACGCGAAAGACTTGGTAAAGCCGGCCGGCATATGCTGGGTAATCAATACCCCGGGCGCGTCGGCTGGTAGCTCCAGCAAAAAGTCCTTCAGCGCCTCGGTACCTCCGGTTGATGCCCCCACGATAATAAGTTTCTCCGTCGAGGCGTTTCTCGGCCCAAGCGAGGGAAGTGCGGGTTTTGGCGGCAAATTGAGTGGCAGCCGCGTCTTGATGCGTGCGCTGGCGGCAATGCGAATCTTGTCGGTTATTTCCGCAGCATAGGCCTTCATGCCGCCGCTGATATCCATTTTCGGTTTGGCAACGAAGTCGACCGCGCCCAGTTCCAGTGCACGGATTGTGGTATCCGAGCCCTTTTCCGTCAGCGTCGAGACCATCACCACCGGCATCGGCCGCAGGCGCATCAGTTTTTCGAGGAATTCGATGCCGTCCATCTTGGGCATCTCGACATCGAGGGTGATCACATCCGGGTTGAGACTGCGGATCATCTCGCGCGCCACCAGCGGATCGGGTGCGGCGCCGACCGCCTTCATGTCCGGGGCGGCATCGATGATCTCGGTGAGCATTTTGCGGATCAACGCTGAATCATCAATGATCAGTACTTTTATCGATTTCATGATTTATCCAGAAAGTGTTTCGTTTTCGTGAAGGGCACGCCGTATCAGCCGAACAATTCCACTTCCCCGCCGACGCTGGACTTTTTCAGGCGCGAGCCGTAGTCCGTCTCTCGCTCGAAAATCGTATTGTTGTGAACCGTGCGCAGTTTTTTCACCATCACCTTGCCGGTTGCCGGGAAGAAATACACCTTGCGCGGATAGACATCAACGAGGTCGCTGGCAACAATGCGTATCTTTTCCGTCTTGAGAAAGCGCTGCACGAACTCGGCGTTGCGCTCGCCGACGTTGGCCACGGTCAGTCCGGCGAGTACGTTGCCGCCGCCAAACACCTTGGCTTCAAGATAAGCGCGCCGCGCCCCCATCTTTATCAGGCTGTTGATCAGCACTTCCATGGCGTAGGTGCCGTAGCGGGCGGCGCTGCTCATGGGGGTGTTCTCCTCCAGCGCCGCATCCGGCAGCATGAAGTGGTTCATACCACCGATGCCGTTTTGCGAATCCCGTATGCAAGCCGCCACGCACGATCCGAGCACCGTGACCAGCAGCATGTCCTTGCCGGTGACATAAAACTCCCCGGGCAGCACCTTGGCCGCATCGGCGTCGAAATTGCGGTCGAAGTACAGGTTCGTCGCCAGCGATTCATGCCAGTCGTCAGTCATGCCGCACCTTGGGCTTCGGTTTCGCCGCCAGCTCGTACACCGTGTTGCCGCGCAATTTGAACAGGTCGGCGGAATGATAAAAACTCTCCGAATGCCCGGCAAAAAAAATGCCGTCGGCGCGCAGCAGCGGTGCCATTTTCTGCAGGATCCGGCGCTGCGTCTCCTTGTCGAAATAAATCATCACGTTGCGGCACATGATCACGTCGAAGGGGCCGCGGATGGGCCATTTTTCGTCGAGCAGATTCTGCTGGCGAAAGGTGATCAGGCTGCGCAGTTCCGGGCGCATCTTGACCATGCCGGCGCGGCTGCCGCCGCCCCTGAGCACGAAGCGCTTGCTGCGCTCGGCCGAAAGTGACTCGATGCGTTCGATGTCATAGACGCCGGCATCGGCCTTGGCGAGAACATTGGTGTCGATGTCGGTGGCCAGGATGCGCACCGGCGGCGCGCTGTTATTGAACGCCTCGATCGCCGTCATGGATATGGTGTAGGGTTCCTCTCCGGTCGAAGCGGCACAGCACCAGATGGTAATCGGATCGCGGCTCAGCTTGGCGCGGCGCTGCAGATGCTCGGCCATGATGGGGAAGTGATGCGCCTCACGGAAAAACGAGGTCAGGTTGGTGGTGAGCGCGTTGGTAAAGCCCTGCCATTCGTCCGAATCGTCGGACTCGAGCAGCCGCAGGTAGGCGGAAAAACTGTTGAGGCGTTTTTCCCGCAGCCGCCGCGCGAGGCGGCTGTACACCATATCCTGCTTGTTCGGCGACAGCGAAATGCCGGCATGATCGTAAATGAGCTTGCGCACATGCTCGAAGTCGCGGTCGGTGAATTCGTATTCCCTGGTCTTGTCCTGGACTGCCTGCGCGTTGGCCATTTCGCTCGCCGTATGAAGTTGCTGTTTTTGATAAGGCCCGCGGACGAGCCGCGGCGCCTGACGGGCTAGGCGCTTTCGTTCTTGGATTGAAGATTGCGCTGGCTGACCTCGGCTAGCCGGTGCGCGACCCTGCCGCTTTGCGCCACCTGCTCACGCAGAAGGCCCAGCAATTGGTCCGCCGTATCGCGGGCATCACGGGCCAGTTCACGCAAAGAACCGCTTGCGTCGTAACGCGACGCATCCGGTGTGCCGGCATTCCCGGCAATGTCGTTGATGACATGGACCATCGACAGCAGATAGCGCGATTGCTCGCTCGCCTGGTGCGCGATCTGGGCACGGGCGTCGGCGATCTCGCGCGCGGTGGCATTGATCTGCACCATCAGGGCGCCGACATCGTCGGCCGGTTCAGGCGGGTCCGCCTCACCTCCCGTTGCAGGCGCGGCCGCGATCCGTGTACTGCGGGCAAGTCGGGAAAATAGACATTGCCCATGATTTCCATTCTGCCTTGCATGCTGCTCTCCTCACTTCGATACGTCCGCCGGTGCCAGACCGGTCGGGCGAAAAACGGGAGCACACCGGCTCCCGTTTCCCCGTTGCACACTGATCCGGCCGTCACGACCGGATCAGCCGCCGCTCAGAACTCGTTCCATTCGTCGTCGGTCCCGGTCTTGGCCCCGGCCTTGATCGGTGCGACCGTGGCCTTGGCGCTTGTCGGACGGGCTGTCGGACGCACTGCCGGCCTGGCCGCGCCCTTGGCGCTGGAGATGCGCTCGACGTTGCCCGGACGGTTGGGCGCGCGCCGTTCGGCTGCAGCCGGTGCGCTCGCCCCCTGGCGTACCGCACCTTCCTCGAGCCGGAACGTCGCCACCGAACGCGTCAGGCTCTCCGCCTGCTCCTGCATCGACTCGGCTGCCGCTGCCGCCTCCTCGACCAGTGCCGCGTTCTGCTGCGTCACCTCGTCCATTTGCGTGATCGCCTGGTTCACCTGCTCGATACCGGCGCTTTGCTCCTGGCTCGCCGCGGTGATCTCGGCCATGATGTCGGTCACGCGCTTGACCGAGGTGACGATCTCCTCCATCGTCTTGCCGGCCTGATCGACAAGCTTGGTGCCCGAGCCGACCTTCTCGACCGAATCGCCGATGAGGGTCTTGATCTCCTTGGCCGCTGCGGCACTGCGCTGCGCCAGGCTGCGCACTTCGCTCGCCACCACCGCAAAGCCACGCCCCTGCTCGCCGGCGCGTGCCGCTTCGACTGCGGCGTTGAGCGCCAGAATGTTTGTCTGGAAGGCGATGCCGTCGATGACGCTGATGATATCGACGATTTTCTTCGAGCTCTCGTTGATCGAGCTCATGGTGTCGACCACCTGTCCGACCACCTGGCCGCCCTTGACCGCCACTTCCGAGGCGGAAGCCGCAAGCTGGTTGGCCTGCTTGGCGTTCTCGGCGTTTTGCTTGACCGTGCTGGTGAGCTCTTCCATGCTCGAAGCCGTTTCCTCCAGGCTGGAGGCCTGTTCTTCGGTACGCTGCGACAGGTCGGTGTTGCCCTGGGCGATTTCCTTGGCCGCCGTGGTGATCGAGTCGGTCGCCTCCTTGATCTGCGAGATGATGTCGGTCAGTTGCGCCACCGTCTGGTTCGAATCGTCCTTCAACTGTCCGAAGGTACCGTGGTATTCGTTGGTGATTTTTTCGGTGAGGTCGCCCTTGGCCAGTGCACCAAGAACGCGCACCACTTCGTTGAGGCCGACCGAGCTCGTTTCCATCAACTGGTTGACACCCTCGCCCAGTGCCTTGAAGAAGCCCTCCTTACCTGCCATGTTCATGCGCTGGTTGAAGTCGCCGTTGACTGCAGCCGTGACAATGCCGGCCACCTCGACTTCGACCGCGACTTCGGCGGTGCGGTCCTTCCACTCGACGACGGTGCCGACGCGCTCGCCCTTTTCATTGACGATGGGGTTGGCGATCAGCGAGAAGGTAAGTTGACCCACTTTGATCTCGGTCTTGTAGGTGCTCTTGAGGCCGGCGAGCATGTTGCGCTGGTGCGCCGGGTTCTTGTGAAACACGTCGATATTCTCGCCCATCAGCTTGCGCGCATTGAACTGCGGCAACGATTTGCGCAGGTCCGTCTCGTTGCGCACCATCATTTCAGTCACCGAATCGTTCATGTAGGCGATTTCGCAATCGGCGTTGGCGATCATGACGTTGGTCGAACACTTGTCGAGGGCATTCTTGATACGCAGATTCTCGGCCGCCAGCGCCAGTTCCTTGTCGCGCGCCGCCAGTTCCGCCGTCGCGTCTTTCCACTCGACCACGGTACCCGTGCGCTTGCCGGCATCATCGAAAATCGGGTTGACGATGAGGTTGAAGGTGCGCTCGCCTATCTCCAGCTTGGTGCGGTGCGTGGCCGTCAGGCCGGCGAGCATTTCGCGCTGGTGCGAGGGCTTTTTGTGGAAGACGTCGATGTTGGTTCCGATCAGCTTGGCGGCGCTGAACTGCGGCAACTGCTTGCGGATGTCCGACTCGGCGTTCGACATCATCTCTTTCAGCGATTCGTTGGAATAGACGACGTTGTAATCGGCGTCGGCCACCATCACATTGGTGGCGGCCACTTCGAGCGCCCCCATCGCGCGCTGCGTGAAGCTGAGACGGTTGCGCTGCTCGGTGATGTCGGTCGCATACTTCACCACCTTGAACGGCTTGCCGTCCGCGCCCATGATCGGGTTGTACGAGGCCTCGATCCACACTTCCCTGCCGGCCTTGCCGAAACGCTTGTACTGGCCCGAGTCGAACTCGCCGCGGTTGAGTTTTTCCCAGAAGCCGCGGTATTCCGGGCTGGCGGCATAGGCCGGTTCGGCGAACATGCTGTGGTGCTTGCCCTGGATTTCCTCGAGCGTATAGCCGAGCGTCTTGCAAAAATTCTCGTTCGCCTTGAGGATGGTGCCGTCGAGCTTGAATTCAATCACCGCCTGGGCCTTGCTGATGGCCGCGATCTGCCCTTGCAGATCGACCAGCAATTCCTTGGCCGAGTTGGATGGTGCCTTGGCGGCGGCCTTGGCTTTGGCGGGGGTGGAACGTGCTTTGGTGGCTTGCATGGGATTCTCCTCTATCAAAAATGGTATGGGTGCGGCGGATCGGGGTATTGCGGATCAGTGAACGGAAGACTTGTCGATCAGGCCCATGTCCTTGTCCGACATCAGCTTTTCGATGTCCATCAGGATGAGCATTCGTTCATCGACCGTACCGAGGCCGATGATGTAATTGGTATCCAGGTGCACCGAGAAGTCCGGTGGCGGCTTGACCTGTTCAGCGGCAAGGGTGATGACATCGGACACACCGTCAACGACGATGCCCATGACGCGCCCGGAGACATTGAGGATGATCACGACCGTGAACTGGTCGTAGGTCGGCGTTCCGAGGTTGAACTTGATACGCATGTCGATGATCGGCACGATGATGCCGCGCAGGTTGACGATGCCCTTGATGAACTCCGGGGCGTTGGCTATGCGCGTGATGGCGTCATAGCCGCGGATCTCCTGCACCTTGAGGATTTCGATGCCGTACTCTTCGGTACCCAGCGTGAAGGTAAGGAACTCATTCGCTGCGTGGGCTTTTACAACGGCGCCGGCCGCTGTGGCGGTGGCGATCTGTGGTTCTGACATTTGGCTCTCTCCCGTGTGGAATGGTTGCGGATACAGTTGATTGGGGACCGGGTCCCGGGGTTCAGGCCGCCTCGGCGAAAACCGCCTTTGGCGTATTGACCAGACCGGCCACGTCCAGGATCAGTGCCACCTTGCCATCGCCCATGATGGTGGCGCCCGACACGCCCTGAACGCGCCGGTAATTGCTCTCAAGACTCTTGATCACCACCTGGTGCTGGCCGAGCAGGCCGTCAACGAACAGCGCCGCCTTGGTGCCCTCGGACTCAAGGATGACCATGATGCCTTTGTGAAATTCAGTGACATTGGGCTTGGCGTTGAACACCTCGTGCAAGGACACCACCGGCAGGTAGTCACCGCGCACCTGCACCACGCGGCCGTGCCCGGCGATGCTCTTGATGTGCTCTGGCAGCGGCTGCAGCGATTCGGTGATGTAGGTCAGCGGGATGATGAACACCTCTTCGCCGACCGCCACCGACATGCCGTCGAGGATGGCGAGGGTCAGCGGCAGGCGGATGGAAATGCGCGTGCCCCCGCCCGGATTGGAGCTGATCTCGACGTGGCCGCCCATGTCGCGGATGTTCCGGCGCACCACGTCCATGCCGACCCCCCGGCCGGACACGTCGGTGATCTTTTCCGCGGTCGAGAAGCCGGCCTCGAAAATGAGCTGGAACACCTCCTGGTCGCTCATCGTGTCGGGCGCCGCCATGCCGCGCTCGCGCGCCTTGGCCAGCAGTTTTTCGCGATTGAGGCCGGCGCCGTCGTCAATGACCTCGACCATGATGTTGCCGCCGCGGTGGAAGGCGCGCAGCGTGATGGTGCCCTTCGCCGGTTTGCCCGCCGCTTCGCGCACCGCCGGCGACTCGATGCCGTGATCGAGACTGTTGCGCACGAGGTGGGTGAGCGGATCGGAAAGCTTTTCGATCAGGCCCTTGTCCAGTTCGGTGCCCTCGCCCTCGGTCTTGAGCTCGACCTGCTTCGCGAGCTTGCTTGCCAGGTCGCGCACCACGCGCGGGAAGCGGCTGAAGACAAAGGAGATCGGCATCATGCGGATCGACATCACCGTCTCTTGCAGATCACGGGTGTTGCGATCGAGCTGCGCCATGCCATTGAGCAGCTTTTCGTAGATCACCGGGTCGAGCGTGGCGCCGTTTTGCGCCAGCATCGCCTGCGTGATCACCAGTTCGCCCACGAGGTTGATCAGCGTATCGACCTTTTCGACGCTGACGCGGATGGACGAGGTCTCGCCCTGCGGCGCCACCACCACCTTGTCGTTGTCGCGCCGGCCGGCGATGCCCGAGACCACCGACGGCTGGTCGGTGGACCGGCGGCCGGGGCTTTGTACCGGCGCATCGGCGACCGGCGGGACGATATCGACAAAAAAGCCGAAGCCATCCTCGGCCTTGCTCTCAATGCTGGGCACGCCGACAGCGTCGTCAAAAAAGCCGAAGCCATCGTCGGCGGCCTCGACTGCCGGGGCAGGCACCAGTTTCAGTTGTGGCGCCGCCGGTGTTGCCGCCGCGGTGGAATCGGCCACACCTGCGGGATTTGCCGCACCGGCGGGACTTGCCACTACAGCGCTAATCTCGATATCGCCCTCGGTTTTTACGAAGTCGAACTGTTCGAGCAGCTTTTGTGCCGATGCGAATGCGGCAATCCTCAGTTCCCATTGCTGCGCCGTCTTGCCGCGCTTGCGCGGCTTTGGGCTGACCACGATCTCGAGCTCGCCGATGACGCGCAGGTTGGCAAACACCTTCTCCAGCGATTCGGCCGGCTCGGCCGTCTTGAAGGCGATGCGATAGCTTTGTGCCGTGGCCACAGTGGCCACAGTGGCCGCAGCGGACGCAGCGGACGCGGCTTGCGCTGCGGCGGCGGGCGCTGCGGCGCCGCCATCGATGAGCTGCTGCAAGCGCACGCAGATTTCGCTCGCCGGCGTTGTGTCGGACAGCCCGTCCTCGCCGGCGCGATGGCCGGCGAGCTGCGCCTTGACCACGTCGCCGGCCTGCAGGAATACATCGACCATTTCGCTGGTCAGCGGTATTTCGTTCTTGCGCACCCGGTCGAGCAGGGTTTCTAGCACATGCGTCACGTCGGTCATGTCGGTGAAACCGAAGGTGCCGGCGCCGCCTTTCATCGAGTGCGCGGCGCGGAAGATGGCATTGAGGTCATCGGCCGAAGCGGTGGCCGGGTCAATCGCCAGCAACAGGCCCTCCATGTTCCCAAGGTGCTCGGCGCATTCGTCGAAGAACACCTGGAAGAACTGGCTCATGTCGATGCCGCCACCGCCCTGCGAATTTCCGTTGCTCATGCTGATGCTCCGCTGTCTGACATTGTGTGATGGAGTGATGGAGTGATGTCGGGTTTGCGTTTAGCCGATGACCTTCTTGACCACTTCGAGCAGCTTGGCCGGATCAAAGGGCTTGACCAGCCAGCCTGTCGCGCCGGCGGCCTTGCCCTGCGCCTTCATCGCGTCGCTCGACTCGGTGGTGAGCATCAGGATGGGCGTCGTCGCGTATTGCGGCATGCCGCGCAGGCTTTTCACCAGGGTCAGGCCGTCCATGCGCGGCATGTTCTGGTCGGTCAGCACCAGGTTCACCCCACCCGCCTTGGCCTTGTCCAGTCCGGCCTGGCCGTCCTCGGCCTCCACGACGTTGTAGCCCGCACCCTTCAGCGTGAACGCCACCATCTGCCTGATCGAGGCCGAATCATCTACTGCCAGAATCGTCTTGCTCATTGTGTTCTCCAGTCACTCTTTAATATCAAAACAGTTCAACGTCGCCGTTATCCACTTTTTCCTGCCGTACCGGATTGCGCGCGGTACGGATACGCACCGCGTCCAGCCCTTCACGCATTTTCTGCAGCGCCGCCGCGCCCGGATCGGCGGCGTCGGTTGACGCGTCGAGCAAGTCCGGCAGCACGGCCAGCCCCTTGAGCATCGCCTCGAGCTCTTCGATGCGCATGCGGGTGTGGCCGACAAGCTGCGTCGTCATGTCCTGGAACTGCAGCGCCGTCACGGCGTTGTGCACATTGCCCTCGACCTCAAGGGCAATGCTGCCGAGCTGTGTCACCCCGGCTGACATCGCCTCGTTTACCTTCTGCACTTCCGAGGTCATCAGTTCGGCGCGGCGTTTGGACTGCAGCGCGGTACTCATGTCCTTGGAGGCCATTTCATTGATTGCGCTCTCGGCGCCGGATATGGAGTGATGCACGCTTTGCATCTCGTCACGGATCTGGTGACTGAAATGATTGGTCCGGTCCGACAGCGTGCGCACCTCTTCGGCAACAACGGCAAAGCCGCGGCCGGCTTCGCCCGCCCGCGCCGCCTCGATCGCCGCGTTCAATGCGAGCAGGTTGGTCTGCCGGGAAATGCCCTCGATCTCGCCCAGAACCTGCAACACCTGTTGCACTTGGGTTTTGGTACCGTCGATCTTGTCAACCAGGCTCATCGCCGTCTTGCTGTTCTGGACCGTGGTTTCAACGAAGGCCTGCAGGGTCTGCGAGGTTTCTGCTATGAACTTTTCGATGCTGCCACCACTTTCGCCCTGGCCAGGCCCGCCGCCCGAAATCGTCAGCGCGAGTTGCTGCTGCCTGGAGCTGCAGGCGTTGAGCGCGGTAAAGCTGGCCAGAAGCTTGGCGATGGCATCGCCGAGGATATGCTGCATTTGCGTCAACTCCTCGCGGCAAGCCTCGAACTGCTGCCCCATCTCGCACCGATAATCGGCAAAAAGGCCGGCAGCCTCCGCGCGTGCATCGTCAAACCGGCGTATCAGCGCGGCTCGCTCGGCCGCCGCCGTGCTGCGCTCCGCGCGCACGGTCATGAACAGAATCGCACTCCAGAGGAGACCAAGCAGGGTCGTTGCGGCAATGGTGTCAATCCATGGCGACAGCCCCATGATTGCTGCCGTGGCGGCAATGCCTGACACCAGTGCCTTGTTCAACATGGAACGTCCCGCCTTTGATGAGTTGTACGAACTTTCACCGCACTGCCTGGTGCAGGCCGTGCGGCATGTGAAAATACTAGAGGTATAACGGCCGAAAGCACCCGGCGATTAAGTACTATTTATGGCCTCATATCGGCGCTTTGCCGGACGACTCGCCACACCTGAGGGGGGGCTTGGGGCTTGCTCCACGCGGATTGGGTTCTGCGGTGGCAGGGACGCGCAAGTTCGCGAGGACTGAAGCGGCACCGGCTGGACGCAATAGCCGGTTTAACGCACCGCTGGTCAGGGAACGGAGGCGGCGGCCTGCATGTCGCGCAGCAGTGCAGCGGCGTCAAGCGGATGCAGGACATGGTCTGCGGCAAAGCGTTCACCGCTTTGCGCGATGTTGCCACCCAATCCTTCGATACCCGAGCGGATCTCGCCCAGAGTCCGGCCCACAGCGTCGCGAAACTGCATCTGCTGCAAGGCGTCGGTGATTTCGCCGCTGATGCCCGCAGATTCGCCGCGCAGCGTCGCCGCCGAACCGGCCAGCCCGTCAGTAAGGCCGCGTAGCGCGGTCAACACTTCGGTAATCGCCGCCTCTGATCTCGCAACGGTCTGTCCGTCGCGCCCCGAACTGTGCTCGGCCTCGGCAAACGCCGCCGAGATCGCGGCATTGATGACTTCCACCTTGCCGGCGATGCGCCGGCCGGTGTCCCCGGAAAGCCCCGACAGCTTGCGCACTTCGTCTGCAACAACGGCGAAGCCGCGCCCCTGTTCGCCGGCGCGCGCCGCCTCGATGGCGGCGTTGAGCGCAAGAAGATTGGTCTGGTCGGCAATCCCGGCCACATCGGCGGCCATTTTTTTCAGGTCAACGGTGAACTCGACGAGTTCGCGCAGTTTGTGCAGCATCGCGTTGCGGTCATCCAGGGCACGGCGCAGCGAATCAACCACCGTGGCGAGCCCGCCTTTGCTCTGTTCGAATATGCCGGGCATGCCGCCGTCGGCGCCCGCTGCCGATGCCGCTGTCGCCCCGGCCGCTTGTTCCAGTCTCTGGACAATGCCGCAAAGGCTCGCTGCGAGCCGGCCTACTGCCTCGTCCATCTGGCCGTGCGAGAGCTGGAGTTGGCGTGACCAGAGCGGCACGATCTCATGGCCAACGCGCTGCAGGCTGGCGACAAACCGCTCTGATTCATCGCGATGGCGCATGTTCTGGGCATCGCACTCGGCGGCGAAGGCCCGCGCCTGCGCGTCGAACCTGGCGGCGGTGCGCCGTCCTGAGACGACACCGCAGACGGCCAGCACCGCCGCCGCGGCAAAATGCGCGGCGTCGGGTGAAAGCGCCACGAGGGCAAGCGCCGCAACAATGCCCAGCAACTCTGCCCCGAACCAGCGTTCACTCGATTTGTTGTTTTGCATAAGGCTCCGGAGCGGACCAAGCGTGGTCCGGCGATTTGGAATAATATTTGAATGAGAGAATTGCCTACGGCCCAAGTATCGGGCTCACAGTTCTCCCGGATACCCCGAAAAAGCCATGCTTTGGTCGTCAATTCGATGCCTCAAGCACAGCACAGCTCGACCGGGAAACGGGAAAAACCGTGCACCTTACAGGCTATATCGGTTCCGCCCCGTAAAACGTGAGTGCACCCCGCAAAGCCATGCCAGAGCAGCCTGAACCGATCATGAGCACCGCCGAAAACGTCCTCGACACCATTACCCCGCCTGCCGCCAGCACCGGCGGCACGCTGCGCCTGGTCGTTGTCGAGGACTCGGACGCCGACTACGAACTGCTGCTGATTTTGCTGCGCAAATCGGGCTACACGCCGAGCGGCATCCGCGTCGAAACCGAGACCGAAATGCGCCAGGTGCTGGCGAGCCGCAATTGGGACCTGGTGATCGCCGACAACCGCCTGCCGCGCTTCTCGGCAGAGGCTGCATTGCGGGTGCTCGGCGACATGCGCCTTGACCTGCCCTTCATCATTGTCTCGGGCGCCATGCAGGAGGAGGCGGCCATCGCCGCCATGCTCGCCGGTGCCGACGACTACATCACCAAGGCGCGGCTGGCGCGCCTCGTTCCGGCCATCGAGCGCGGCCTGCGCGCCGCCGAAACGCGCCGCCTGCAACGCGAAGCAAGCCAGGCGCTGCGCGAAAACGAATCGCGCCTGCGCGGGCTTGCCGCAAATGTGCCGGGCATACTGTTTGAGACGCGCTATGACAACGGGCGGCTGCTTTTTTCCTTTGTCAGCGAGGGCTCGCAGGCCCTGCTCGGCCTGACACCGGCGGCCCTGCTGCAAACGCCCGCCCTGCTGCTCGAACTCATAGAGCCCGGCGACAGAACCGGCCTGCTCGCCCGGTTTGACGACGCGCTGCGCCTGCCCGGCATCATCCAGTGGGAAGGACGCGCCAGGGCGAAAGGCGACGACAGCGAACTGCGCTGGGTGCAGCTTGGCGCGAGCCCCGGCCTCGACGCTTCGCAGCGCCTGGTTTGGACCGGCGTGATGACCGACATTACGGCGCTCAAACGGGCGGAGATCGAACTGGAGCAGTCGCGTGACGAGTTGCGCTCGCTGTCGGCGCACCTGGCGCAAGTGCGTGAATCCGAGCGCACCCGCATCGCGCGTGAAATCCACGACGACATCGGCGGCCTGCTCACCGGCTTGCGCGCCGACATATCCTGGCTCAAACGCCGCCTCGGCGCAGATCCCGCGATCGGCGAAAAGCTGCGCTATATGGACGAGCTGGTAGATTCGGCCGCCAGCGCCAGCATGCGTATCGTGCGCGACCTGCGCCCGACGGTGCTCGACTTCGGCCTGGTCGCCGCGATGGAATGGCTGTCCTCCGATTTCACCAAGCACGCCGGCACCGCGTGCAGCTTTTCCTGCAACCAGGAAGAACTGGAGCTGGACCGCGAGCGCGGCTCCGCCATTTTCCGGATTTTCCAGGAACTGCTGACCAACATCACCAAACACGCCAAGGCACAAAACGTCACCGCCAGGATGCGGGTAGGCGCGCAGGCGCTGACCCTCAGCGTGCGCGACGACGGCCTCGGCATCGTGCTGCCCAACCGCCGGCGCACCGAATCCTTCGGCATCCGCGGCATCCGCGAGCGCGCGGTCGGCCTCGGCGGCAATTTCAGCATCAACGCCGACCCCGACGGCGGCACCACGGCGATACTCGAGATTCCGCTCGAAATGCCGCAGTAGCCGCGAAAACAGCCACCCGGAAAAATAAATGACGCGAATCGTAATCGTGGACGACCACACCGTAGTCCGGCGCGGGATCAGCCAGATACTTTCCGACAACGACGACATGGAGGTGGTCGGGGAAGCGGCCAATGCCGGCGACATGATGCAGGTGTTGCGCTCGGTGGGTTGCGATGTGCTGGTACTGGACATTTCGATGCCGGGAAAAAACGGCCTCGACGCGCTGAAGTCGGTGCGCAAGGAATGGCCGCGCCTGCAGGTATTGATGCTGTCGATGTACCCTGAAGACCAGTTCGCGATGCGCGCCTTTCGCGCCGGTGCGGCCGGCTATCTCACCAAGCACAGTCCGCCGGAAAAAGTGGTCGAGGCGGTCCGCCGCCTCGCCTCCGGAAAAAAATACATCACGCCGGAAATCGCCGAATCGATGGCGGAAATACTCGACGTCAATCCCGACCTGTCGCCGCACGAACTGCTGTCTGACCGCGAATTCCAGACCATGCAGCTCATCGCCGGCGGCAAGACCCTGACCGAGATTGCCGAGGTGTTGTGCATCAGCCCGAAGACCGTCAGCGTCTATCGCGCCAGACTGCTGGAAAAAATGAAGCTCAAGAACAATTCCGAGCTGACCCACTACGCGCTCAAATCCGGTCTGGTCGACTAGCCGCCCTCGCCCCGGGCGACGAACCGGCTGGAAATGCCCGCCAGGCGGGCGTTTCCAGCGTGCACCCTATACCGGAACAACCTTGTTCTTGCCCGTGCTCTTGGCCTGGTACAAGGCCTTGTCGGCGCGCGCGACCACGCCCTGCTCGCTTTCGCCCTCGACGCGCTGGGTGATGCCGGCGCTGAAGGTGATCAGCACCTTGTTGTTGTTGTGCAGAAAAAAGCGCCGTGTCAGTTCGCGCTGCACCCGCACCATGATGGTGGTGGCCTCCTCCAGTGCCACGTCCGGCAGCAGGACGACAAACTCCTCGCCGCCGTAGCGCGCCACGATATCCGACGGACGCAGCGTGGCGCGGATTATTCCGGACAAATGGACCAGCGCGTCGTCACCGACGGTATGGCCGAGTGTGTCGTTGAGCTGCTTGAAGTTGTCCACGTCGAGAACGGCGACGCATATCGGCCCGCCGCGGCGCTCGCAACGGGCGACCTCGATCGCCCAGGCCTCCTCGAAACCGCGCCGGTTGAGCACGCGCGTCAGCGGGTCTTCGCGCACGAGGGCGCTGACGGCCTCCAGCTCCTGTTGCAGCGTGACGATCTGCTGCTCGTAGTTCTGCGCCTTCTGGCGCGAGCCCTGCAAATCGTCGCGCGCGCGCAGCATGTCCGATTGCATGTTGCGGGTATCGCTCATCACGAGGTCGAGGACCAGCCCGAGCTGGCTGATGTCCTCGGCCTGGCGGATACGCTCGGTATGCTGGCCGATGCGGTTCTGGTACTCGTCGGTGTGCGTGGCCATGGTGCCAAGCCGCTCGATGAATCCGGCCAGCATGTCCTTGAGCGCCTCCTTCGCCTGCTCGAGGCTGTGCTTCATTGTCGCCTGCTTGAACACCACTTCGCGAAAACCGCGCTCGGCCTCGCGAATGGTCTTGACCTCGAGCGGACCGGCAAGGATGCCGCGAAGGCGCTCGGTCTGCCCCTGCAGCCAGCGGTCATCGGCTACGAGCTCGCCAACATTGTTGACGACCATGTCCAGAAGGCCGACCAGAGCCTGCATGACTTCGTCCCGGCTTTCGCCGGCAAGTTCGATCCGGACCCAGAATTTTTTAAGATCAGCCGCGAGTTGCTCGATCGTGGCCGGTGTCGCGGCAGTACGAGCCGCCCCGGCGAGACCGGTGGCCTCGGCGCGCAATGCCGGCTGGTGCCCGAGTCGGTCGATCACCGCATATTGCAGCGTGCTGCCGAGCAGGTTGCGCAGGGTGCGCAGCGCGTCACGGTCGGAAGGTACGCTGGTCGGCTGCAATGAGGCTTCACGCGCGCTCATCGCCACCGGTTCGGCGGCAGGTTCCGCTGCGCTCGCCTGCGCCTGTTGCAGCCAGGACTTCACCAGTCCGCCGAGGCGCGTGTTCAACCTCGAAGCGTCGCCGCTGAACGTGCTGAGGACATGCTCCAGGCTCTCGCGCTTTCGTGCCGGGGTCAGCGTGGCGTGGCGCATTTCGAGACCGCGTTGCAGGTCGCGTATCAGTTCGGCCCAATTTGTCGTGGTCGTGGTTGTGGCCGTGGCCGCGGTCGTGGCCGCAGTCGTGGAGGTGGCCGCGGGAGCTGCCGGAGGCGGCAGCGCCGCACCCTCCGCATCTGCGCGTCGAGCCGGCGCCGCAGGCGCCAGGCCGGCCAGGATCGCGCCCGCCTCGGACCAGCGCTGCGCGCGCATTGCCTGGCCGAGGCGCAAGGCCTCGTCAGCGGACAAATCTGCGGGCAGCATGAACATCTGGCGCACCGCACCACCGTGGTCGCCGGATATCTCGGCGTACAGTTCGCTGTAGTTCTCCGGCGTCGGTGTCAGGCGCCTCTGGGCGAGTTGCTTGATCGTCTCGCGGGCGATATCGGAGGGGCTGAAGCGGTCGTTCATGGACGTCTGCGCACCTTGTCAGAGGTAGTTGAACAGCGACAGCTTGGTCACCATGGCGTAAGACTGCTGCGCCGCGGTGAGCGCCTGCTGGCCTATGGTCAGTTCGCTGATGGCCGCGACGTAATCGATGTCGATCTGCTTCGACTGCTGCTGGCCGTAAATGACGGTCATGTTGGCGTTTACCGAGGCCAACACGTCCAGCTCAGCCAGCGCCGCGCCCACCTCGGTATGCGTCGTCTGTAACTGCTTGAAGGCAGCGTCCATGCCGGCCATGGACTGCATCAGGCCGACACTGATCCTGGGCGTCGCCGTGCCTGCAGGCGGGGCGGTTTCGAGCAGGCTGATGGCATTGGCGATGGTGGCAAACACGCTCTGGTTGGTGCTGGGTGCGACCGTGAACGCGTCGCCATTGTCCGGGACGCCGCTGACCGCCACCTGCACGCCGTCAAAGCTGATGGTCGCGCCGCTGGTGTAGGCATTGCCGCTGGAGAGCGTCGCCGACGAGGTGGCGTCCACCACGCTATAGGTGGTCGCGCCGGCGGCGACGGTGAACTCGATACGGTAGTCGTGCCCGGTGAGCAATGCGGCGTTGGTCACCGTTCCGGGATCGATCAGGGCGCGGCCCGAGTTGGTCGCGCCAAGACCGGTGATGAATACACCGTTGCCATTGCCGATGCGCTCGAACAGGGCGGAGCCGTTTTCACCCACGGCCAGTTGGCGCGATGCGGCCACCTGCAGCAGGCGCCGGCCCTGATCGCCGTTATAGGTGGCGCCGGTGGCAGTCGCGGCGAATGGCGTGGTCTTTTCCAGATTGCCCGAGAACAGGTAATTGCCGTTGCCGTCGGTGGCGTTGGCGAGTCCGAGCAGATCCTCGAAGTTGGCGCGCAACGCGGTGGCGATGGCAGCCCTGTCCTGGTTGGTCTGGCTGCCGCTGCCGGCCTGGATCAGCGAGGTCCGTATCTGCTGGTACAACTCGGTGATGCCGGTGAGTTTGCTCTCCATCAGCGACAACTTGTTCGTGGCGCTGGTCTGGTTGCGCTCGTACTGGGTGTTCATGTCCTGCGCCTGCGAGGTGCGCAGTGACTCGGCCGCGGCGACGGGGTCGTCGGCCGGTGTGAGCACGCGTCGGCCGGTCGCCAGTTGCTGCTGCGTTTTGACGAGGGCGGCCTGCTGGCGTTGCATCGCCGCCATGCCCTGGTCGAACAGATTCTTGGTAGCAATGCGCATGATCGATTACCGGCCGATGGAAAGAATGGTGTCGAACAGTTGCCCGGCAATGGCGATGATCTTGCCGGAGGCCTGGTATGCCTGCTGGTAGCGCATCAGGTTGGCCGCTTCTTCATCGAGGTTGACCCCGCTAGCCGATTGGCGCGCCGTTTCGACGCTGGCAAGCAGACTGGTTTGCGCGAAACCGCTCACCCGCGCTTCCTGTGCCTGGTTGCCGACCTGGCTGACGACCTGGGCATACGCGCCCTGCAGCGTTTCGGTGCCCCCGTCCAGCGTCAGGCGACCCTGCAGGCCGGCCAGCGCCAGCGCGTTGCGGTTGTCGCCGACACCGCCGGTGTTGGGCCCGATGGTGAACACATCGCCCGCAGCCGGCGTGCCGCTGATCTGTATCGTCCAGCCGTTGTAGCTGATGTCGCCGCCGTCGGTATGGGCCACGCCGAGCGGATTGCCGGTGCCGGTGCCGCTGACATTAAAAACGCCTGCCGTGGTAAAGGTGATGCTCACCGGGCTTTGCAGGTTTGCATCGAGCGGATTTTGCGCGTTGACCGTGCCGGCCGAAACCCTGGCTGCGGAAGGGTTGAGCAGTGACGCCGCGGTGCGTATCGGCGCAGCGGCGGCGAGGCGGCCGACGTCCTTGATCAGCACACCGAGCCCGGCGACGCCGGCGCGGGTCGGTTCGATGAGGAACATGTCGCCGGCCGCCATCGCCCCGGATGTCAGCGACAGCGAAACGCCGTCGATGGTCTGTGGCAGGCTGGCAAAGCTGGTGACGTTGCCATCGGACATGCGCATTACGCTGTAATTGCTGCCGTCGTACTTCAGGCGGTAATCGCTGGTAGTAAGCGCCGAATAGCTTGAAATGCCGGCGCCGATCACGGCATTACCGCTGTTCAGGCCGTTGGGCAGCGCCCGCGGCGCGCCGAGGGCAAACAGATTCGTTCCAGCCCGGCCGCTGCTGTCCTGTCCCAGACGGTGCTGGTCGTTGAAGCCTGAGGCGAGCGCCATGGCGACGCGACCGAGGGCGTTTTGCGCCGGGTCCAGCGCGGTTTCGCGGAACTCGAGCAGGCCGCCAAGCTGGCCGCCGAGCAGGTCCGAGGTGCGCATCTTGACGTCGGCTCCCGGCCCGTCGAGCACGATCTGCTGCTTGCGCGGATCTTCGTCGCCGTCGGCCACCTTGAGCCTGCTCGCGCCGTCCTTGAGCACGATGGCCTGGCCGCTGCCGAGATAGACGTTGTAGCCGTTGTCGTCCTGCCTGACCACCTGCACCTTCACCAGCCGCGACAGGTCGGATACCAACTGATCGCGTTGATCGAGCAGGTCGTTGGGCGCCTGGTTCGACGAACCGGTTGAAGTCAACCGTACGATGCGTCCGTTGATTTCGGAAATCTGCGAGCTGATGCTGTTGACCTCGCCGACAATGGAAACCATGCTGCGCGTGACATCATTGCGTTGCGCCTCGAACTGACCGTCGATCTCCTTGAAGCGGCTGCTGAGCACCTGCGCCTGCGACAGCAGGCCCTGCCTCGCGGCGCCATCGGAGGGATGCGAGGCGATATCATTGACTGCGCCAAAGAATGCGCTCAGCGCCGGCGACAAACCGACCGTGGGGTCGGCCAGCAGGCTGTCGATGCGTGACAGTTGCGCCGACAGGCTGTCGAGGTGGCTGGATGAAGACTGTGCCTGCCAGGACTGCGCCTGCAGCAGGCTGTCATAGGCGCGCCGCACGTCACTGACGTTGACGCCCTGGCCGAAATAGCCTGAACCGGTGCGTTGCGCCAGTCCCGGGGTCTGAATGATTTCCTGCCGGTTGTAGCCGGGCGTGCTGGCGTTGGCAATGTTGTGTCCGGTAGTCAGCAAACCCGCCTTCGCCGCGCCAAGCCCGCTGATGCCGATACCGAAAATTGAACTAGCCATGCTGCCATCCCCTGCCGGCACACAACCGGCCGCAGTCTGTATATCGGCTGCGCTGCATCAGGCTTGAGTTATTCATACTGCCGTCCCTCCCAGATTGGCCTGGATGATGCGCGTAATTTTTTCGGCATAACGCGGATCGGTCGCGTAGCCCGCCTGTTGCAGCGCATTGGCGAAGCCTGCGGCGTCGCGCCCCTGGGCGAGCACGCCGCGATAGCGCGGATTGCCGGTCAGCAGCCGCGCATAGTCGGCGTAGGATTCGGCATAGGAACCGTAGGCACGAAAACGCTGCGTCACGCGCCGTGATTCGCCGTTGACGAACTCGGTGGTGGAGGCCTCGACCACCGGCCCCGTCCAGTCCTTGCTCGCCTTGATGCCGAACAGGTTGCGGCTTTGCGTGCCGTCGGCGCCGCGCACTTCGGATTTTCCCCAGCCCGATTCGAGCGCCGACTGCGCCAGGATGAAGCGCGCCGGAATCCCGGTCGCCTGTTCGGCGGCGCGTGCGTGCGGCAGCATGTTACGGACAAAATCCTGCGCCTGGGGTGCGGTATCGGGAGAGACGGCCGTATTGACGCCGCTGCGCACGCGATCGAGCACCGCGCGTACATTGCCCGATGCGTTCGACGATATCGCGGGGGCCACGGCGGCGGCCTTGCCCGCGGCGCCGGCCGGCACCGCCATCTGGCGCGACAACTGCTTGACAATGAGATCTGCCAGCCCGATGCCCTTGCCCGACAGGCTTTGCGCCATCTGCTGGTCGAGCATGCCGGTGTAGGTGCGCGTGGCGTCGCTGTCGGTCGCGCCCTCCTGCGGAATCGATTCACGCATGCTCTTCAACAGCATGTTCATGAATACCGCCTCGAACTGGGTCGCCGCCTGCTTGAGCGCCTTGTCCGGATTGGCGCGCGAACTCGCCTGCAGCGACGCCAGCGCCCTGGTGTCGAGCGCAAACGAGGCGCTTGCCTGGGTATTGACCGGAGCGGCCATCAGTTGTTCTCCATCAGTTGTTCTCCATCAAATGATCTCCATCAGATGATCTCCAGCTCCGCGCGCAGGGCGCCGGCCGCCTTCATCGCCTGCAGTATGGCGAGCAGGTCCTGCGGCGTCGCGCCGATGGTGTTGAGCGCCTTGACCACCTCGGCCAGTCTGGCGCCGCGCTCGAGCATGATGAGGTTGCCGCCATCCTGGCGAATCTGGATATCGGTCTTCTCCGTCACCACGGTCTGCCCCGCCGCCGACAAGGCCGAAGGCTGGCTCACCACCGGAGTGCTCTGGATGCTTACCGACAGGTTGCCGTGCGCCACGGCGCAAGGCTCCAGGGACACCGTCTGGTTCATGACGACCGAACCGGTGCGCGCGTTGATGATGACGCGCGCGGAACCGGGCATGACATCGACGGAAAGGTTCTCGATCTGCGCCAGAAAGGTCACGCGCTCGTTGCTACCGGCCGGCGCACGCACCTCGATGACGCGGCCGTCGAGCGCACTCGCCGCACCCAGCCCGACATTCATGTTGATCACCTCCGAGATGCGCCGTGCCGTGTCGAAATCGGTGGTGTGCAGTTCGAGCCGAACGCTGTCTCCCTGGGCAACGGCCGACGCAACCGCGCGCTCGACCGTGGCACCCGCGGGCACGCGTCCGGCGGAAAGATGATTGACCTGGACCGAACTGCCGCCCTGCGATGCGCCGGCGCCGCTGACCACGACGTTGCCCTGCGCCATGGCGTAGATCTGTCCGTCGGCGCCTTTCATCGGCGTCAGCAGCAATGTGCCGCCGCGCAGGCTCTTGGCATTGCCCATTGAGGACACCGTCACATCAAGCGCCTGGCCCGGGCGTGCGAATGCCGGAAGCATCGCGGTCACGATCACCGCCGCGACGTTCTTCAGTTGCAGGCTGGTGCCCGGGGGCAGGTTGACGCCCATCTGCCCCAGCATCGAAGTCAGGCTTTGCACCGTAAAGGGCGTCTGCGTCGTCTGGTCGCCGGACCCGTCAAGTCCGACCACCAGGCCGTAGCCCATCAACTGGTTGGGGCGCACGCCCTGGATGCTCGCCAGGTCACGGATGCGTTCAGCCAAGACCGGTGTGACGGCAAGTACCGCGCAGAGCGCGAGGAGAAGCTGGGAAAATATTTTTTTCATGTCAGTCCAGAATGAGTAGCAAGGCAAGCAGGTCGAGCACCACCACCGCCGCGGCAACGACAATCAGGCGCGGATTGAGGACGGCTTCGGGCAGATCCGGCTCGCCTTCGAGCAGGGCCGAAACCTGGGCGATGCGAACCTCGTTCAGGTCCATGGTTCAGAACGGCAGCACGGAAAGGAAAAAGCGCGCGAGAAAGCCCATGGTCTGCGCCTCGTCGATGTAGCCCTTGCCACGGTAATCGAGGCGCGCGTCGGCGATCTGGGTCGAGCTCACGGTGTTGCCGGAGACGATGTTGACAGGGTTGACCACGCCGGACAGGCGCACGGTTTCGCTGTTGCGGTTGATGCCGATCTGCTTCTCGCCGCTCACTACCAGGTTACCGTTGGGCAGCACCTCGACCACGGTGACGGTGATGGTGCCGGTAAAGGCATTGTCGCTGGAGGTGGCGCCCTTGCCCTCGAACTTGTTGTCGGAGCTGGCCTCGATTGACCCGCCGACAAAGGGATTGCCGCCGATGATCTTCGCCAGCGTCGGCACCGAATAATTGGTGCTGCCGGTGCGCTGGGCGCTCGAGTCGGCGTTGCGTGATGCGGATATTTTTTCATTGATGGCGACGGTGAGCGTGTCGCCGACGTTGCGCGCGCGCCTGTCCTCGAACATCGGCTGGTAGCCGCCGGCCTGGAAGATCGCACCGTTGGCGGGGCGCGCCACTGCTTGCGCCACGGTCGCCGGCCGTGCGCTGGTCGGTTCGCGCACCGCGACCTGGCCTTCGGTGACGCAGCCTGCAAGGCTGACGAGCGCGCAAAAACACAAGGCACGCAAGGTACATAAGGAACGCGAGGCACGCGAGGCACGCAAGGTGCACAAGGTACACAAGGTACACAAGGTGCCACGCGCTGCGTAAGGGCGCCCGCGGGCCCGCATGGGCATGAAGTTCTCCTTGTTCATCAGAGCTGGCTCAGTTTCTGCAGCATCTGGTCGGAAGTCTGGATCGCCTTGGAGTTGATCTCGTAGGCACGCTGGGTCTGGATCATGTTTACCAGTTCCTCGACCACGTTGACGTTGGAGGTCTCGACGTAACCCTGGTTGAGTACCCCCAGACCGCTCGCACCGGGCGCCGCGGTGTTGGGGCTGCCCGATGCCGCCGTTTCGACGTACAGGTTTTGTCCGTTCGAGGATAAGCCGGCGGGGTTGACGAATGTCGCCAGTTGCAGCGTACCGACCTGCGTCGGTTTGACCACACCGGCCTGGGTGTAACTGACGGTGCCGTCCTGCCCCACCGTGACCGCCAGCGCCGTTGACGGAATGGTGATGGCCGGCTGGACGATGAAGCCGTTCGAGGTCACGACCTGGCCGTTGTTATCGACGTGAAACGAGCCGTCGCGCGTGTACGCGGTGCCGCCGTCAGGCATCTGCACCTGAAAAAACCCCGCACCGTTGATGGCGATGTCGAGCGAATTGCCGGTCTGCTGCAGGTTGCCCTGGGAGTGCATGCGCGTGGTCGCAACCGGCTTTACGCCGGTGCCGATCTGCAGGCCGGTCGGCAGCAGCGTCTGCTGCGACGATTGCGCGCCCGGCTGGCGTATGGTCTGGTAGAGCAAATCCTCGAACACGGCGCGCGAACGCTTGAAGCCGTTGGTGCTGACATTGGCGAGGTTGTTGGAAATGACGTCGATCTGCGTCTGTTGCGCGTCGAGTCCGGTCTTGGCGATCCAAAGGGAACGTATCATGCTCTACCCCTGACGGTTGATTGGCGGTGCGTGCGGCGGCTGCGCGCACGCATTGCGGATGTTGGTGCCGTTGAAAGCGATGTCTGGTCCGGTTTCATGTGTGGCGGCGCCCCTTAGCCGTTGATATTGAGCAACTGCGAAGCCTGGCGCGAATTGCTCTCTGCGTTTTGCAGCATCTTCATGTGCAGGTCGAACTGGCGCGCCAGTGCAATCATGCTGACCAGTGCCTCTACCGGATTGATGTTGCTGCCCTCGATGGCGCCCGAGGCAAGGCCCACCGCCGGGTCCGGTTCTGCGGTGCCGCCGCTTTTGAGGCGGAACAGGCCGTCGTCGCCACGAACGAGGTTCGCCTCGGGCGGGTTGACCAGTTTGATGCGCCCCAGCGCCACCACCGACTTGACGGCGGCGCCGTTGGGAGTGGCGGCAACCGTGCCGTCGCGTTCGATGCTGATGCTATGGTTGGGCGGCACGTTGATCGGGCCGCCGTCGGACAGAACGTTGCGTCCATCGCGTGTCTGCACCACCCCCTCGGCCGATATGGCCAGTCCGCCGTTGCGCGTGTAGGCCTCTCCGCCCGCCGCCTCGACCGCAATCCAGCCCGGGCCGTTGACGGCGATGTCGAGCGGGTTGCCGGTGCTCTGGATGGGGCCTGGCGCGAAGTTTGCACCCGGCGTGGACTCGACAGTGAACACGCGCGTGTCGCCGGCGTTCTGCAGCGGTACGGCGCGAAAGGCCATGGTCTGGCCGCGATAACCCGGTGTCGTGGCATTGGCAAGATTGTGCGACAACACGTCCTGGCGCAGCATGTCGTGCTTGGCGCCTGTCATCGCGGTGTAGATCAATTTGTCCATGTCGTTCCCGGGTCTGGATCAGGTCGTGTTCAGGAGTTCAGCGCAGGTTGACCAGGGTCTGCAACACCTGGTCCTGGGTCTTGATGGTCTGGGCGTTGGCCTGGTAAATACGCTGCGCGGTGATCATGTTCACCAGTTCGGCCGTCAGATCGATGTTGGAGTCCTCCAGCGCGCCAGACTGCAGCACGCCGAGGCTGCCGGTATTGGGCGCGCCGACCAGTGGTGCGCCCGATGCCGGCGTCTCCATCCAGCCGTTGGCGCCCATCGGCTGCAGGCCGTTGGGGTTGGTGAAATTGGCAAGCACGATCTGTCCCTGGGGACGCGACTGGCCGTTGGAATAACGCCCGAGGATCACGCCGTTGGCATCGGTGGCGAAGCCCGACAGGCGCCCCGAGGCATAGCCGTCCTGGTCGATGCTGTTGACGCCGAACGCGCTGCCGAACTGCGTCGTGCCGGTCAGATCGAGCGTGAAGGCCATCGGCGAGGTCGCGCCGGTGCTCACTGATGTCGACAGGGTCAATGGCAGCGTAGAGCTCTGCGCGGTGTCGATGAGCCCGGTCGGCAGGAACACGATGGTGCCAATCGGCTGTACGCCGCTCGCGTACGCGCTGTTGTAAGACGCGCTCAGGCTGCCTGCGGCGGTGCCGCCGAGAAAGCCGCCTGCGGTTGCGCCGGCACCCAGGGTTTCGGTCGCCGTCACGGCCGCGCCGTTGGCGGCGGTGAAGCGCAGCGTGCCGGCCACGGCATTGCCGGTCGCCGTAATGCCGGCGGCGGTCAGCGCCGTGGCATTGGCGGCAACGGCGGCATCGATGGCCGCGGCGCTTACCGGCGCGGCGACGGCGTTCTGCAACACCACACCGCCAACGTTCAGCGTGTACGTGCCTCCAGCCGACGCGGCAAAGGCCGGCAGCGGCCCGGTGGTGCCGGCGGGCACCGCGTTGCCGGTCTGCGTACCGTCCTGAGTAGCCATGACCTGCCAGGTGTTGGACGCGGTCTTGACGAAATACATCGACAGCGTGTGCGCATTGCCCTGGCTGTCATACACCGACATCGAAGTCGCGCTGTTGTAGGTCGTGGTATCGGCGGGGTCGAAACCGGTGGCCGCCATGGTCGTCGTGCGGGCATCCAGGTTCATCTGCATCTTGGCATCGGCGGTGGCCTGCGGCGCAAGGTCGGTGACCGAAAGCTGGATGTCTGTTGGTGAAGCCGTGGCGATGACGCCGTTGGGGTCGGCGGCGAAGCCGGTCAGGCGCGAGCCGTTGGAATTGACGACATACCCTGACTTGTCGAGCAGGAACTGGCCGTTGCGCGCATAACTGATGGCGCCGTTGGTGCTCATGCGGTAAAAGCCCTGGCCGTTGATGGCGATATCAAGCGGGTTGTTCGACACATTGATATTGCCCTGCGCAAACGTCTGCTGCACGCTGGCGAGCGAAGTGCCGATACCGACGTTGTTACCGCCGGCTCCGGAGAGAGAACTCGCGTACACGTCGGCGAACTGCGCCGAGGAGCCCTTGTAGCCGATGGTGTTCGAATTCGACACGTTGTTGCCGATGATGTCGAGATTCTTTGCCGCGGCATTCAGGCCGGACAGTCCTTGCTGGAAACTCATGCGTTGACTCCTTTAAATTGCGTTGCCACCGGTTGCAATGACAGTTGAACTTGCGTGAGGATGCTGGCGGGTACCGGCATTGCCCTGTACCTAGAAAATCTGCCTGACGTCGGCCATTCTGGCTTCGCCAAAACCGCCCAGGGTCAGCGTCACGCCGTCGGCGCCCGGTCGTACCGCATCGACGCGCCCCAGAGCGAGCGGCGTTACGGTTATTTTCTTGCTGGCGGCGAGTGCCGTGACTTCAAACGAGTAGCTGCCCGGCACCGCGCTCTGGCCGTTGTCCGCGACACCATCCCAGGCGAACGTCTGCATGCCGGGTTTTTGCGCACCGAGGTTGACCGTGTGCATGGGGGCCCCCAGCGGGTCGCGCACGGTGACCGTCAGTTGCTCGACCGGCTGCTCGAGCGAGAAGCCGCCCGCGGCGACACCGCCGGCCAGCGTCAATGTCGAGCCGGGTACCATCACCATGCGTCCGACCAGGCCTGCCGCCTGCAGCGGCTGGTTCGAGGTCATCGATCCGGTCAGCGTCTGCAGCGTCGCGTTCAGTTTGTCGATGCCGCTGACGGTGCTGATCTGCGCCATCTGGCTGGTGACCTGGGCGTTGTCGAGCGGGCTGAGCGGATCCTGGTTCTTCATCTGCGCCACCAGCAGCTTGAGAAAACGGTCCTCGCTACCCAGCTCGGCCTTCTTCACCGTCGCGGTCTGCGACGAAGCATTCATCGTTTGCATCAGGGAGTCGATTGCAGCCATGTGTTTTTCCTTGCCTGTTTTTTATGCGTGGGCGGGGGTTCAGGAACCGAGCGTGAGCACCTTGAGCAGCATGCCCTTGGCGGTGTTCATCATTTCGATGTTGGTCTGGTAGGAACGCGAGGCCGAGATCATGTTGACCATCTCGTCCACCACATTCACGTTAGGCATCGTCACGTAACCGTCCTTGTCGGCCAGCGGGTGGGCCGGGTCGCGCACCCGCCGCATCGGCGAACTGTCCTCGACGATGCCGTTGACCTTGACGCCGGTCGCGGGGGCGCCGCTGCTGCCCGTAAGCTGGATCGTCTGGAATACCACCTGGCGCGCACGGTAGGCCTTGCCATCGGGTCCGGTGGCGCTGTCGGCATTGGCGATGTTGCTCGCCACAACGTTCAGACGCTGGCTCTGCGCCGCAACGGCGGAACCGGAAACCTCGAACACTTTGAATAGCGACATGGCGGACCAGATCCTCTCAGCCTTGAATGGCGGACAGCATGGTTTTTATCTTGTGATTGAGGAAACGCAACGAGGCCTCGTAACGAACGGCGTTGTCGGCAAAGAGCGCGCGCTCGGTATCCATATCGACGCTGTTGCGATCGAGACTGCCCTGGGCGGCGATGCGGTATTGCACCCGGGCACCGTCAACGGTAGCGGCCGGCTTCAGGTGTTCGGCGCTGGTGCGCACCACCCCTTGCGCGGCGCTACCCGCCGCCCCCTGTCCGCCGGCGGCGCGCAGGGCGGCGGCGAAATCAAAGTCCCGTGCCTGATAACCGGGGGTGTCGGCATTGGCGATATTGGAGGCCAGCAACTGCTGGCGCTGCGAGCGCAGTACCAGGGCGTTGCTGTGAAAGCTCAGGTTTTGGTCCAGTTTGCCGATCATTACAATCTCCGGGCGGTTCCGGCGTGGTGCCGGATGAGGCCCATTATGCAAATCGACGGATAAGCTGATGCCCGGAATAGACCGCAATTGGAGCGGCTTTTCGCCGCATTGGGGGCTTGCGCCCGCGCGTATCGTCGCTCCCATGAACAGTCCACCCCGGAGAACCTGATGCAAGTGCATTCGCTGCTACGCCTGCTGGCCGTACTGCTGGCGCTGTTTGGTCTGGCACCACGCCCGTCGGCTGCTGCCGCCGAGCCCGAACCGCTGGCCGAGCTGAAGCTGTTTCTGGAAAGGCAGACCACCGGGCTTCCCGGACGGGTCGAAATCATCATCGGCCAGCTCGACCCGCGCCTGCAATTGGCGCCCTGCGCCAGGGTCGAACCGTCGATCGCCCCGGGTGTCAGGCTGTGGGGCAAGGTCAACATCGGACTGCGCTGCACTGCGGGCGCCGGCTGGATGGCCTGGCTGCCGGTGGAAATAAAGGTCTGGGGCCCGGCCCTGGTCGCCAATGCCGGCTTTGTCGCAGGCCAGTCGCTGTCCGAGCGCGATGTTCGCGTCGAGGAAGTCGAACTTACGCGCGAGTCCAGCGCCATGACTGCCATGGCGCAGTTGTCCGACAAGACGCTGATCCGCCAGGTCAATGCCGGACAGGTACTGCGTCAGGACCAGTTTCGTGTTCGCCCCGTCATCAATCAGGGCGACCTGGTCAAGGTGGTCTATATCGGCTCCGGTTTTTCAGTCAGCACCGAAGCGCACGCCCTGGGGCAGGCCATGGCCGGCCAGTCGGTCCGCGTACAGACGACTTCCGGCAAGGTTTTGTCCGGCCTGGCGCGACCGGGACGCGTGGTGGAAGTCTCGTTTTAGTTCTGGTCCTTGCTGCGGTTCAAAAATATTTGAAAAAAACCCTAAAGTCTTTGCCAACGCTGCCGTAAATCAACCATACGAGGCCTTAGCCTCGGAACAGGAGCTTTTATGAAAATCGGAAATTCTACCGACCCGTTCACCCCCGGAGCACCGTCGGGCCCGCGCCCGGCGACCAAGGGCGCGTCCGGCACAGATGTGGCTGTCCCGGCCAACCAGGTCAGCCTCAGCGACTTGTCGCGCACACTATCGGCGATGGAAACCGGCGGCGCCGGTGGTGCTGCGGACAGCAATCGCATAGCGGAAATCAAGGCGGCCATCCGCAACGGCGAATTCAAGGTCAACGCCGACGTGGTTGCAGACCGCTTGCTGCAAAGCGTTCACGAAATGCTGTACAGGAAAGCCTGAAATGGGCATTGTTGCAGCCGCCTCCGGCGTGACCGAGCAGTTGCGCGAGGAGTTCGAATGCTACTGCACCCTCGAGGGCCTGCTCGTCAAGGAAGAAGCGGCGCTGATCGCCGTCGCCAGCGACCGCGTGGCAGCACTCGCCGGTGAAAAAGAGCGTGTTACCGTGCGGTTGCAGGAACTGGCACGGCGCCGTGTCGCCATGCTGCAGTCACAGGGCTTGTCGGGCGACGCAACGGGCATGCATACCTGGCTTGCACGCCATCCGGAACAAGCAGGGGCAGTCCCGGCCTGGGCGCAGTTGTCATCCAAGGTCGAGACCACCAAACGCCAGAACCAGACCAACGGCAGGCTCATCGACGCCCTGGTGCGTCACCTGCAGGCCAGACTCAACCTGATCTCCTCGGCCACCTGCGCCAATCCGACCTACGGCGCGGATGGCCTGTCCAGACTCGCGCGATTTCCGTCGGTATTTGGCCAGGCCTGAGCCTTACGGCAGGCAGCAAAAAAGCCCGGGGCGTTCCCGGGCTTTTTCATGTCGGGCACACCCCTGCCGGTGCCATGCCGCGATTAGCGCGATTACAGCGAATACCAACTGATGCGGCCGCGACGATCTCAGGCCGCAGAAGCCTGCGGGATGATCTGGTTATAGGACAACCAGTAAAGACCTACCGCCGCCACCCTGCTGATGTATTCGTCAAAGCTGACCGGCTTCACGACGTAGCTGTTGACGCCCAGTTCGTAGCTCTCGCGTACGTCGCGCTCCTCGTTCGAGGAGGTGAGCATGACCACCGGGATGGTGCGGGTGCGTTCGTCGCCCTTGATCCGGCGCAGTACCTCAAGACCGTCCAGTTTGGGCAGTTTCAGGTCGAGTAAAATGACCTTGGGCATGCTGCTGGTGTCGCGGCGGGAAAATTCGCCCTGGCCGAAGATGTACTCGACCGCGCGGGCGCCGTCCTCCGCATGGAACAACTTGTCGCCAGCGCTATTTTTTCGGAGCGCACGAAGCGTCAGCTCCGCATCGTCCGGATTGTCCTCGACAAGTAGTATGTCCACGTCATTCATATCGGCAGCTTTCTGGAAAAACGTTAGGCCGGAAGCGCGTGAAATAATTGGCCGGCCCATTTCGCCCTGATTTGGGACCCCGCTTCCAGCTACTCTGAAAGTCAAGACTCACCCGAACGGAGCCAAATATCATACACGTATTCGCCGCTGTCTTGACCTTCGGTAAGGTCCCACGGGCGTGTTGCCCCCGACCGGCGCGCCCGTACTACCAGTCCTTGAGCTTGGCGCGCAGCCGGGTAACCGCCTGGCTATGCAACTGGCATACGCGCGACTCGGTCACTCCGAGCACTTCGGCGATTTCGCGAAAATTGATTTCCTTCTCGTAGTACAGTCCCATCAGCAGCTTTTCCCGCTCCGGCAACTGGTCTATGGCAGCCATCAATGTCTTGCGAAAGCGCTTGTCCTCCAGAATGTCCTGCGGGCTGGGGCGCTCGTCGGCGCAGCCGCGATCGAGAAAGTGCTCCTCGCCGTCGCGATCAAAGTCGTCGTAGTAGAACAACTGGGCGCCGTGTGCCTCCTGTAACAAGGCCTGGTAGTCGGCGAGGGACAGGCCCAGTTCAGCCGCTATTTCGTGCTCGGCGCAGGCCCGTCCGAGGCGCTGCTCCAGCTTTGACAGTGCAGTTTCAATCTTGCGCTGGGCCTTCCGTATGCCGCGCGGCAACCAGTCGTTCTGGCGCAATTCGTCGAGCATTGCGCCGCGAATGCGTTGCGACGCAAAAGTCTCGAATTGTGCGCCCTGGTCATCGCGATAGCGGCTGGCGGCATCCATCAGACCGATCATCCCGGCCTGCACCATGTCATCGAGTTGCACGCTGGCCGGCAAACGCGCCAGCAGATGGTGCGCCATGCGCTTCACCAGCGGCGAAAAGCGCTTGAGGGTGTCCTGCGTATCGAGTGTTCCGGCGGCGGTGTACATGATCTAACTCCAGGAGGGTGATGTGGCGTAAGCCATTTTTGGCGCAAGCAATTGCGGGGAAACAGCGGGGACATACGAGCGCAGGCGCCAAAGATCCATATCCGAGGCGAGTTGGCGCAGGGCGCCGGGCACGGCGTCTGCGGCGGCATGCCGCGCAACGGCCGCCTGGACATTGCCGCAAAAGCTGAGGTCGAGGTCGAGAAAGCGGCGCGCGGTTGCGGCGAGATTGCCAAATGCGATTTGCGCATCTTGTGCGTCCTCGGCACCGTCAACCAGAACCTGCAGGCGCCGCGGGCGCACCCAGGAAGCGAGACGCTTGATCTGACCGTAGGCCGGCATCAGTCCGCCGGCACCGGCAGTGGCGACAAACAACCAGTCTCCGAGCGGATCGGCAAGCGCCCCGCCCTCGGGTACCGACGCGAGGTTGAGCAAAACAATGTCAGGTCGTGGCGGCAACGCGTACAACTGCGACAGCAATTGTTGCCGGGCGCCGTCGGTATCGAGGCGCGCCAGCCCGCGGGCCGCCGGCAGCACGAGCGCACCGCCGGGCCCCTCCAGCAGCACCTGGCCCCATGTCCGGTCGCCACACAGGACATGCGACAGTTCGTAGCGCGCCCGCAATCCCCAATGCGCGGCCGCGCTGCCACCGGTCTGGTCGATGAGGAGCACCTGGCGTCCGCTGGCCGTGAGCAGGCCGGCCAATTGCGTGACAATCCTTGCCTGGTCCTGCTCGTTTGCCGCCCCGGTCACAGGCAGCACACGCAAACGGCGCGGCGCGAGCATGCGCCGCAGGCCCGCCGCCTGGTCGGCAACGGCGGTTTTGCCCTGTTCAAGTCGCTCAAGCATGACCAACCCTTTCCGGCGACCGGCGCGATGCCAGTATCAGCAGGGTCTCATCCTCGCTCAGCGCAAACGCGCCGCAACTGGTGTTGTGCAGTGACTGCTGCACCAGTTTCGCGGCGTTGGGCAGTTCAAGGTCCTCGGGCACGCGCTGGCCGTTGGAAACGTAATGCACGGGCAGGCGGTGGCGCATGGCCGTATCGAGCACGCTCCCGGGCTTGACCGCCTCATCGAGCTTGCCCAGGCAGCAGCCGGCCAGCGATTTGATTCCGCCCGGACCGACATAGGCGCGCACCACGTCCTCCAGCGTTTCAGCCTGGCAGGCGGCGTTGAGCACCAGCAGGCGCTTGATGGCGGGCGTACCGAGCATGGCGACCTGATCGGCAACCCGCGGGTCGCGCTGGCCGACACCGATGGTGTCGATCAACACCAGGTGCTTGTCGCGCAATGCGGCGAGCGTGGCGTGCAGTTCGGCTGCGTCTTGCACCGCATGCACCGGGACACCAAGAATGCGCCCGTAAATGCGCAACTGGTCCTGGGCACCGATCCTGTAGCTGTCGGCGGAGATCAGGCCCAGCTTCTGCGCACCGTATTTCATGACGTAGCGCGCGGCCAGCTTGGCTGTGGTCGTGGTCTTGCCCACGCCGGTCGGCCCGACCAGGGCATACACCCCGCCACGGTCGATCAGTTCATCGGCCGGGGCCTGGCGCAAATTGGTCTCGAGCACGGTGCAGATCCATTTTGCCGCCTGCTCCGCGGTGAAGTCATCGGGAAGCCGCGCAGTGACGGCGCGGACGAGACCGGGAGAATATCCGGCCGAGAGCAATTGACCGGCGAGTTTCATGCGCAGCGGGGCACGGCGGGCCGAGTCGCTCCAGGCAAGACTCGCCAATTGCCCCTCAAGCAGGCTTCGCACCGATTTGAGTTCGGACATCAGGTCGTCACTTTCGGGCCGCGGCTGGGCAGGCACGCGGGCTTTGACCGGGACCGCTGCCACGGCGGCCGGCTCCGACTTTTCTGCCGTGCGCACGCTGCCGGCGCGCTTGATTGCGTAATCCATGAACGGTTGCGGGCCGGTGGCGATGTTGCCGGCGCCGGCGGGTGCGGCATTGCGCGCCGAGGGCTGCGCCAGGCTCGCCACATCGCGCTGTGCCATCGCCATCATTTCGAATCCGCCGGCGACCTGGCGGCTCGAAAGAATGACGGCATCGTCGCCCAGTTCCTGTTTTACGCTGCGCAGGGTCGCCCGCGAGTTTTCGCCGAGGAACTTTTTAACATTCATGATTTTGCTCCGATGGATGTCGTGACGCGGATGGTTCGGTTTTCTGGAATTTCAGAATGTGCGAGCACGCGCAAATGCGGCAGGGCGCGGCGCGCCAGGCGCGCCAGGGCCGGGCGCAGACGGTCGGGCACCAGCAACACGGGCGGCGCGCCGAGCGCATCCTGACGTGTCAGCGCGTTGGCGCATTCGACCACCAGCGTATCGGCAAGGCCGGGCTCGAGCCCCAGCGCGTCGTTACCGGCGGCGGCCGCCGCCTGCAGCAACACGCGCTCCAGCTCCGGATCGAGCGCGAGCACGCGCAACTCGCGCGCACCATCGAACAACTGCTGCACGATGCCGCCGCCAAGGGCAATGCGCGCTGCGGCAGTCAGCTCCTGCGGATCCTGGGTGCGTGCCGCCACCTCGGTCAAAGCCTCGACCACGCTGCGCAAATCGCGCAGGTGCACGCCCTCGGCCAGCAGGTTTTGCAACACCCGCTGCAAGGAGGCGAGCGGAATGAGTTTGGGTACCAGATCCTCGACCAGTTTGGGCGACTGCTTGGTCAGGTGGTCCAGCAGTTGCTGCGTTTCCTGACGACCGAGCAGCGCACCCGAATGTCCTTGCAGCACATGCGAAATGTGGGTGGCGACCACGGTGCCGGCATCGACAACGGTATATCCGCCGGCCTGGGCCTGTTCGCGCATCGCCGCGTCTATCCATACCGCCGGCAGTCCGAATGCCGGGTCCTTGGTGGCGGTGCCCGGCAGCATCGTGGCCACCTGCCCCGGATTGATGGCCAGCATCATGCCGACGTAGGACTCGCCCTCGCCGACAATGACGCCCTTCAGCGAAATGCGGTAGGCGCTGGGCTTGAGTTCGAGATTGTCGCGAATATGCACCGACGGCGGCAGGAAGCCGACGTCCTGGGCGAATTTGCGACGCAGCGCGCGGATGCGCTTGAGCAAGTCGCCGTCCTGGGCACGGTCCACCAGCGGAATCAGGCGATAGCCCACCTCGAGTCCCAGCGTATCGACCTGCTGCACGTCCTCCCAGCTCGCGTCCTGGTTCTCAGTCGGTGCGGGTGCGTCGGCGGCCACCACCTCGGCCGCGGCTTTTTTCGGCTGCTGCCGGTTCCAGCCGAGGTAGGCGAGGATTCCGGCGAAGAAGAGGAAAGGCAGGTGCGGCATGCCCGGGATCAATCCGAGCAGCGCAAGTATGCCGGCGGTGAGGTAAAACGCCTGGCCGTTCTGGAACAACTGCGACACCAGTTGTTGCCCGATGTCCTGCGTGCCGACCCGGCTTACGACCATACCGGCCGCGGTGGAGATGATCAGTGCCGGTATCTGCGCCACCAGGCCGTCGCCGATGGCCAGCAAAATGTAGTTATTGGCTGCGGTGGCGAAGGAAAGATTGTGCTGGAGCACCCCCACCGCGAGTCCGCCGAAGATGTTGATGACCAGAATCAGTATGCCGGCGATGGCATCGCCGCGAACAAACTTGCTGGCGCCGTCCATGGCGCCAAAGAAATCCGCCTCCTGGGAAATTTCGGTGCGACGGCGGCGTGCCTCCTGTTCGCCGATAAGCCCGGCGTTGAGGTCGGCATCGATGGCCATCTGCTTTCCGGGCATCGCATCGAGGGTGAAGCGTGCAGCGACCTCGGCGATGCGGCCCGCACCTTTGGTGATGACCATGAAGTTGATGACCACCATGATGCCGAACACCACCAGACCGACGGTGAAGTTGCCGCCGACGAGGAAATGGCCGAACGACTCGATCACCTTGCCGGCCGCGTCCGGGCCGGTGTGGCCGTGCATCAACACGACGCGTGTCGAGGCGACGTTGAGCGACAGGCGCATCAGCGTGGTGATCAGCAGCAGCGTCGGGAACACCGCAAAATCCAGCGGACGTGAGGTGTACAAGCTCACCAGCATGACCAGCAGGGCGATGGCGATGTTGAAGGTAAACAACAAGTCGAGCACGAAGGGCGGCAGCGGCAGCACCATCATGGCCAGAATCATCACCACCAGCAAAGGCGCGGCAAGACCCTGCCAATTAATGCTGGGCGGGGCTGCCGTGGCGGCGGAAGGGGAACTCATGATTCGGTCTCCAGGGCACCCCAATCGGGCGGTACCGGCAGGTCACTAGGGGTGCGTGGCACGGCGCGACCGGCGCCGGCCATGCGCATTTGCATCACCCAGGCGAGCACAAGCGCGACCGCCTCGTACAACTGCCAGGGAATATCGACACCAAGCTCGGCGTGCCGGTACAGCGCCCGCGCCAGCGGCGGAGCCTCGAGCAGGGGCACGCCGTTTTGAGCCGCGACTTCGCGGATTTTTTGCGCCATCAGGTTCTGGCCCTTGGCCACGACGCGCGGCGCCCGGTGTCCGTCGCGGTAAGAGAGCGCGATCGCATAGTGCGTCGGGTTGGTGACGACGACATCGGCCCTGGGCACCTCATCCATCATGCGGCGCTGCGCGGCCTCCCGCTGCTGGCTGCGAATGCGCGCCTTCATCTGCGGATCGCCCTCGCTCTCGCGCGACTCGCGCTTGACCTCTTCGAGCGACATGCGCAGGCCCTTGGCGTGCTTCCAGAGTTGCAGCGGGACGTCAACGGCCGCCACCAGGGCAGTGCTGCCGGCGAGTACCATGAAGGTCAGCGCCATCAGGTGGGCGGCGCCCGCCATGCCGCCCTCGGGCGAGAACGAGCCGAGCGTCATCAGCAGGTCGCGGTTGTCCCAGAGCAGCCACACCGTGACGCTGATGATCAGCGCCGCCTTGAGCAAAGCCTTGCCCATTTCAGCCAGGGCCTGGCCCGAGAACATCTGCTTGAGGCCTCGCGCCGGTGACATGCGGTTGAAATCCGGTGCCAGGGAGTCGCTCGAGAACAACCAGCCGCCGAGTGCAATGCCGCCGGCGATTGCTGCAACGGTCAGCATTGCAAACCACGGCAGGACCAGCACCAGCCCGTTCCAGGCCGAAGCGTCCAGCCGCACCAGCATGCGGCTTGCATCCAGTGCAGCGGCATGGTCGAACACCAGCCCGGCGCGCACCAGCGCGCTCAGGCCGCTGGCAACGCCGGGCCCGAGAAACCAGCAAATCCCGGCGGCGGTCATCAGTACCAGGCTGGTACCGAGTTCACGCGAGCGTGCAACCTGCCCCTCCTCCCGCGCCTGCTCAAGACGCCTCGGTGTGGCCGGTAATTCGCGTTCCTCGTCAGATTCGTCGGACATGGCGCGCGCGCATTTCGGATCGGATTTGCATGGAAGCGATTATTTCGCCGCCGCTCCGAATCAAACTCGCGAATAACGCGGACTTATGCCGTCTTTTCGGGCGGTTCGCCGCCGCCTCGCAAGCTAGAGTCGTTTCTACCGGCGGTTTTGCCGGGCTCGCCATGGAGGAATGTCATGCTGAAACAGTTCAACGCAGAGTCGGGCTACACCGAAATGGACGCGTTCGCGCCCGGAATAATCGATGAAGTCATCGACCAGGCCGGTTTTGAGGAGGATATCGTTCTCGCGGATCTGGATCCCTGGGATTTCCCCAGGGATGACGACGACCCGGAGTAAGTCCGCACGCCAGATCCACTACAGCGCCGGGACGACAGTCCCGGCGCTGCGTTTTGCCGTTGTTTTGCCGTGGGCCGTGTATCCCGCGGCCCACGACCGGGCGGGGCCCTGCCCGGCGCCGGAGCGCCCCCTTGCTCAGACCCCCACGTCGCACCGGCGCGACGCTGCGTCGCGCGATCCACCCACCGCAAATCCGCCACTGGACGAGGCGATCAGTCGCCTACGGCGCGCTCAAAACGAAAGCGGCTCATCACCTGCTGCATCGACTGCGCCAGTTGCTCCAGAACGTCGGCCGAACCGGCGATCGAATTAACGGCGACGGCGTTCTCGCCGCTCATCTGCGCGACCCGTTCGACGTTGTGGGCGATCTGGCTCGATGCGATCGACTGCTCGGCCAGTGCGCTCGATATGTCAGTCACCGCACCGAGCACCTTGCTGGTGCCATCGCTTATTTCGCGCATGCTGTCGCCGGCCCCGCGCGCCGTGGACACACCTTCGGCGACGCGTGCACTCCAGTGTTCCATGTGCGTGACGGCCTGCCCGGTCCCGTTCTGGATCGCCTGCACCATCGCGGCGATCTCCTGCGTCGACTGCGTCGTGCGCTCCGACAGCTTGCGTACCTCGTCTGCGACGACTGAAAAGCCGCGGCCCTGCTCGCCGGCGCGCGCGGCCTCGATGGCGGCGTTGAGCGCCAGCAGGTTGGTCTGGTTGGCGATTTCCTGGATGACGGTGACGATGCTCGAAATCTGTCCCGAATGCTTGCCCAAATCGCGGATGATCTGCGTCAACTGCACGGTCGAATCGGCGATTCCGGCCATTTCCCCCGCAGTCGATTGCACCGCCATATTTCCCTGCGCGGAAAGTTCGCCCGAATGCCGTGATATGCGCAGCGCGTCGTTGGAGTGCGCCGCGACCTGACCGATGCTCACCGTCATCTGCTGCACCGACGCGGTCATCGATGAAGCCGCCTCGGTTTGCTGCCCGGAACTGACGGCAATCTGGTGCGAGGACGCAGAGAGCGCGGCGGCAGCGGCCGAAATCTGTTGCGAACCGCTGCTCACCTGGGTTATTACGCCACGCAGGTTTTCCTGCATCTGACGGATTGCCGCGAGCAGGCTGTCGGATCGCTGCGGCGGAATTTCCACCGACAGATCACCGGCGGCGATGCGATGAGCCACGGACGAGGCATAAACCGGCTCGCCACCGAGCTGGCGCAACAGGCTGCGCGCGATCAGTGTAAACGGCACGGCGGTAAAGGCGACCCCAAGCACCGTGATCACGGCAAACGCCCATAGCACCATCTGATAAAGGCTGCGGGTCTGTTCGGTTTGCTTTGCCGCCTGCCTGGAAAACTGTGTTTCCAGCGCTTGGGTGAACCTGCCCAACTCGCCGGCCAGCGCAACATCGACGCTGCGCAATTCCCGGTCGAGGGTCATCGCCGACGAGACCGCGTTGAACGGCTCATAGCGCTGGAGGCCGTCGGCAAGCTTTGCCGCGACCCCGGCATGCGTCGCGGCGAGCGTTGCGGAGTATGACTTTTCCATGCCGATCAGGGGCAGGACCCGGCCGAGTTTGGTCAGCTCATCCTGGACTTGCCGGCCCTGCGCTTCGAAAGCCGCAAGATGCGTCGCGAGATCGTTCGGATCGCTGCCACGCAACATCACGTTCTTCCACTCCTGCACCTGCTGCCGGAATGCGGCGCGGGCCGACGTCGCGTGTCCCAGGGCCGACAATTCGACGCGCTGGCGCTCCAGCAACCCGGTCGTTTGCGTGCTCTGATAGCGGACGCCGAGGATGCCGGCGACGCCGCCGGCGACCATCACCGCAGCGAGCAGGCAGCCGAGCCAGGTAAAGCGCTGACGGATCGTGCTGTTCTCAAAAAACGTATTCATATCGTCCTCGAAAGTCGGGGGTGTCGGCCAATATTTTTCGACCGATAACACTTGCAAACCGCAGTCGGATCGCAATCGGATCGCAATCAGATTTTGCCCTCAAGCAATTCACTCAGGTCGAGCACCAGCACCAGCACACCTTCTCCCGACAGTGTCGCGCCGGCGACCCCGTGCGGTTTCATGCCAGCGAGCGGCTTGATCATCACTTCGGCCTGCCCCGACACCGCGTCAACGCCCAGAATCAGCCTGGTGTCGCCAAGGTTGACCACCACGCCGTAAGCGCCCACCTCGCCGGAGCCACGATCCAGCGCCGCGCCCAGATCAACCACCGGCAGTACCTCGCCGCGAACGACAATCGCCGGCCGGCCGGAAACATACTGCAGGCGTTCGCGTCCGATCTCAATGACTTCGCGCACCGCGCCCAGTGGTATGGCAAAAGGCTGCCCGCCCAGCTTGAGCATCAGCACCGGCAGGATCGCCAGCGTCAGCGGCAGGGTGATGGTCATTTTCGTGCCCTGCCCCGGGGTCGACGCGATATCGATGCGTCCCTTCAGCCTTGAGATGTTGGTTTTCACCACATCCATGCCGACACCGCGGCCGGACACGTCCGAGACCTCGGTCTTGGTCGAAAATCCCGGCAGGAAAATCAGGTTCAGGCTCTGCCTTTCGTCCAGCAATGCCGCCTCTTCGTGGCTGAGCAGGCCTTTTTCGATGGCCTTTTCGCGGATCATTTCGGCGCGCATGCCCTTGCCGTCATCGGTGATTTCAATGACGATCTGGTCGCCGGCCTGCGCCGCAGACAGGCGCACCGTGCTCTTCGCCGGCTTCCCGGCGGCCAGCCGCTCGGCCGGCGACTCGACACCGTGATCGACCGAGTTTCTGACCAGGTGAACCAGCGGATCGTTGAGTTCCTCGAGGATGGTCTTGTCCACCTCGGTGTCTTCACCCAGCAATTCGAGTTCGATGTCCTTGCCCAATTGCCGCCCAAGGTCACGCGCCAGCCGGATGTACTTCTGGAAAACGCGCCCCACCGGTTGCATGCGCGCTTTCATCACCGCGCTCTGCAAATCGCCGACCAGCATGTCCAGCTCGCCAGTGGCGGCCTCGAGCGCTTTTGCCGCCTCGCTGTCGCGCTGCGTCCCCTTCAGCGCCGCCGCGAGGCAGGCGAGGCGGGTGCGGGTCAGGCCGATTTCCCCGGAAAGGTTGAGAATCTGGTCGAATCGTGCGGTGTCGATGCGAAGCGTCGTCTCCTTTGCTGCTGTGGCAGGCGCCGCACGCACGGGGGCCGAAGCCGGCTTTGCCGCCGTAGCGGGCCGGGGAACAGGGATCGGCTCCGTCGCTGCTCGGGGCGCCGCCTCACCGGCAGGCGCTGACGCCGGAGCGGGATCCGGTTTGTTCAACGGCCTGCCGGTTACGGCGGCATAGAAGGAAGCCCAGTCAGGGCCGGTAAGTTTTTCGGGCACCACCGCGGGTTTGGCGATGGCTGCAGCTTGCGGCGCCAGCGCAACTGGTGTCACCGGCGCCGGTGCGGCGACGGATGGAAGGGCCGGAACAGCGCCCCCCTCTGCGGCAACACGCAGAGCCTCGATCAGGGAACGCGGGGCCGGCTCGGGCATACTCATGCCGGCCATTTCGTCGAACATGCGCCTTACTTCGCCGGTGGCATCGAGCACGATGTCGAGCAACTCGGCGCTCAACGACAGTTTTCCGCTACGCAACAGGTCGAAAAGATTCTCGGTCTTGTGGCACAACTCCACCAGCGGACCGGCATCGAGAAAACCGGCACCGCCCTTGATGGTGTGAAAGCCGCGAAACACGACATTGATCAGTTCAGCGTCATCCGGCCGCTGTTCGAGCTCGACCAGTTTGATGTCCACGTCGCACAGCATCTCTCCCGCCTCGGCGAGAAAGTCCTGCAGCAGATCCTGAGATTCGGCGAATGCACTCATGACTTGACCATCAGAAGCCGAGGCTCTCCAGCAAGTCATCGACCTGCTCCTGGCCGTTGACGATGTCCGAACGCCCGTCTGCATTGACCACGGGTCCGGTGAGGAAGCCCTCGTCTCCGGACGGCCTTTTTTCGGGCGGCGTCGTCTCGAGCAGCAAGGCAAGGAGGTGTTGCTCCATTACGCGCGCCAGACCGACGACGCGGTTGATTACCTGGCCGGTCAGATCATGGAAATCCTGCGCCATCATGATTTCAGTCAACTGGGCGTTGGTCGCCGTGGTCTCCGCCGGCAGGGTTTTCAGAAAAGCGCGCGTTTCCGCAGCGGTGGCCTTGAACTCCTCGACATCAGCGTCGCCGCTGTAAACCCGCTCCCACTTTGCAGCGAGTTTTTCGCCACTGTCCTGCAACCGGTCCTGGTGAACCTTGCCGGTCTCGACTGCCTGCAAGGCGCGATCGGCGGCCTTGCCGGTCAGTGTAGCGATATAGGCAAGCCGGTCCCGCGTATCGGGCAGCGTGTGCATCGCCGACTCGACCGCCTTGTCATAGCCGAGTTCACGCAATGCGTCATGCAGCGTGCGCGTGAGGTGTCCGATGCGATGAAACACATCCTGGCCCTTGTCAGCAGAAGGTGCGTCTAGTGCGGACTGCGCCACGGCCGCCACCGCCATGACTTCGCTGGCCGGTGGCACGGCCTGCGCCTGGGTTTCCGGCGCGGGCGCCGCAACCGCATGGCCGGCCTGACTGCGCGCTTCGCTACTCACTTGATCAAACAGCGCTTCGAGATCATCCTCCGCCGCCACCGCGACGGGTGCGGGCGTCTCGGTCTTGGTCTCGGTCTTGGTCTTGGTCTTGGCCGCGTCCATCACCGCCTGCGCCTCGGCGCTGGCCTGGTCAAACAACGCCTGCAGGTCTGAATTATCGCCCATGGCATTACCCCTTCATCTTCTCGATGATCTTGTTCAGCTTGTCCTCCAGCGTCGCCTTGGTGAAGGGTTTGACGATGTAGCCGCTGGCGCCGATCTGGGCGGCGGTGATGATGTCCTCCTTTTTCGCCTCCGCGGTGACCAGCAGGACGGGCAGTCCTTTGAGCCCCTCGTCGGCGCGAATGGAGCGCAGCAGCTCAAAGCCGTTCATGTTGGGCATGTTCAGGTCACTGACGACAAAATCGAAGGCACCATCCCTGAGCTTGGCCAACGCCATCGCACCGTCCTCGGCCTCGTCGGCGTTCTGGTAGCCGATCTCCTTGAGCAGGTTTCTGACAATGCGGCGCATCGTCGAAAAATCATCAACGATCAGAAATTTCATATCAGTAGCAGCACTCATGCAGCCTCCTTGCGATTACGTAACATGCCGGTAATAGCGCCGGCGAGTTCTTCAAAATGAAATTTGGCGACATAGGCATCGACGCCGACTTGTTGACCCAGTTTGCGATTGGCGATGGACGACAACGACGAATGCATCATCACGGGGATGCCTTCGAAACGCCGGTCGGCCTTTATGTGGCGGGTCAGGACATAGCCGTCCATTTCCGGCATCTCGGCGTCGACCAGCACCAGGCCAAGTCTGCGCCGCAGCGGTTCACCATCCAGTTCCGCCTGTGTGGCGAGGGCCTGCAGCCGTGTCCATGCCTCCTGGCCGTTGTGCGCCTGCTGATGCGGCAGGCCCATCTGCTCCAGCACCTGGACGATTTTCTTGCGGGCGAGCGCCGAATCGTCGGCGAAAAATATCGGCAGTACCTTGTCTGAAGGAATCGCGTCGAGCTTGCCCGGATTCACCTCACCCATCACGTCCGAGAGGATTTGCTCCACGTCAAGTATGGACACCAGCTTTCCGTCGGGCAGTTCGGTGATTGCCGTGACCAGGCCGTGCCCGCCCGCAGCTAGCGCCGCGCCCGGCGCCTTCACCTGTTCCCAGTCAACGCGCACGATGCGGTCCACATCCTTCACAAGAAAGGCCTGCGTGCTGCTCGAGAATTCGGTAATGATCAGCTTTCCGCCCTCGCTGTGGCGGGGCATCCCGACGCAGGCGGCGAGGTTGATCACCGGAATGATGCTGCCGCGCAGGGACACGATGCCGTCCACGCTCGGGGGCATGTTCGGTGTCGCGGTGATGGCGCGGATTTCGCATACCTCACGCACCTTGAACACGTTGATGCCGAAGGTTTCCGCTCGGCCCATGCCGAACAGCAGCAGTTCCATTTTGTTGGAGCCGGCCAACCGCGCCTTCTCGTCGATCAGATTCATCAGTCGTGAGTCATGTGTTCCCATTGCGGGCTCCCGGTTACGGCTTCACCGCTACAGGTGCGGCGGATGCCGACGCTGGTGCGGCCACTTCGTTCGCTTCATCAGCATCTGCGCCGGAGGGGGCAAGGCCTCCCGAGCTGACCTGCTCCTCTGTCTGCTTGTTCATCACCAGGATGGTGATGCGCCTGTTGGTCGGGTGCAGCGGGTTACCGCGGTCAAAAGGCACCGATGCCGCAAGCCCCACCACACGCATGATCTTGGCCTCGTCCATGCCTGCAGCGACCAGTTCCCGTCGCGACGCATTGGCACGATCGGCCGACAGCTCCCAGTTGCTGTAAAACTTTTCACCATTGGCATACAGTGCCGCGTCGGTGTGCCCGGAGAGCGTGATCTTGTTGTCCACCCCGTTCAGCAGCTTGCCGATCTCGCGCAGGATTTCGCGGGTGTACTCCTTCAAGGCCGCCCGCCCGATGTCAAACATCGGCCGGTTCTGCTCGTCCACGATCTGGATGCGCAGGCCCTCGCTGGTAATATCCAGCCGGATCTGGTCGCGATACGCCGCCAGCTTCGCATTGGCCTGCAGCGCCCCCTCCAGCTTTTCTTTCAGCGCGCCGAGCTTTATTTTTTCCTGGCGCGCGATTTCCGCCTTGGCGGCCTGGAAGTTCATCTTCCTTGTCTGCGGTGGCGTGTCTCCGTTCTTGACCTGGCCGTTGGTGCGCGTAAGGTCCTTGCCGCCGCCTTTGAGGACACTCGAGCTGTCGCCCGACCCCGATCCGCCGGCCATCGCCACTTTCAGCGGCGTGTTGAAATAGTCGGCAATGCCCTGCAGGTCGCCCTTGGTGGTGGAGCCAAGCAGCCACATCAGCAGAAAAAACGCCATCATTGCGGTGACAAAGTCGGCATAGGCGATTTTCCAGGCGCCGCCGTGGTGTCCGCCGTGGCCGCCTTTCTTGATGCGTTTGACGATGATCGGCCGGGAGTCATCTTTGCTCATGCTCGCCCCTTCACCGCTTCGCACCCTGCTTTACGTGCTCTTCGAGCTCGGAGAAACTGGGCCGCTCGGTCGAGTAGAGCACCTTGCGGCCGAACTCCACCGCCAGTGCCGGCGCATAGCCGTTGAGGCTGGCCAGCAGCGTCACCTTCACGCATTGCAGCATCTTTCCCGATTCGTCGAGCTTTTGCTCGAGCAGGGTGGACAGCGGACCGACGAAACCGTACGCCAGAAGAATGCCGAGGAAGGTCCCGACCAGCGCGTTGGCGATCAGCAACCCAAGCTCGGAGGGTGGCAGTCCGACCGAGGCCATGGTGTGCACCACGCCCATCACCGCCGCAACAATGCCGAACGCCGGCAGTCCGTCGCCGACCCTGGCAATAACCGAGACCGGAACCGCACCCTCGTGGTGATGGGTTTCAATTTCGTTATCCATCAGATTCTCGATCTCCATCGGATTGAGGTTGCCGCTGACCATGAGTCGCATGTAGTCGGTGATGAACTCGACCAGGTGATGATCGGACAGGATTTGCGGGTATTTGCCAAATACCGGACTTTCCGCGGGCGCCTCGACATCGCGTTCAATCGACATCAGCCCTTCCTTGCGCACCTTGTTGAGAATTTCATACAGCAGGGACATCAACTCCATGTACAGCTCCTTGCTGTACTTGGAGCCCTGCAGCAGCGTGGGCAGTGCCCTGAAGGTGGCCTTCACCACCTTCATCGGGTTTCCCACCAGAAAGGCGCCGACGGCAGCCCCGCCGATCATCAACAGCTCCACCGGCTGGAAAAGTGCCGCAATATGGCCGCCGGCAAGCGCGAAGCCACCGAGAACGGAAGCCGTGACGATCAGGTAACCGACAATTACTAGCATCTGGCGCTCTCGCTTGTCCTTAAACTGCGCTTGTTTTTCCAGCACAAACCCGCGTCAGCCGCGTTTGCGAAAAAGCTTGGGTATTTGTGCTGCCCCGCATTATTTTCGGCCGCCGCGGCCGGAACTTGAGCGCACCGCGCGGCCGATGAGCAAAGCGTATCAGCGGCCCTACGCTGCGAACCGCGCGAACAGCAGGGGAATTCAATCTCTGTTCGGCCAGTCCCAAAAAACATCGCCCGGCGCGTGATCCGTGACCACGTTGTCGGGCGAAAGGGGAGTCGGGTAAAGGACTGGCCTACGCCCTTAACTGGCACCTATCGCGGCGGCCGCCAAGCCGGCGCGGGACGCCACAGTCTTGCCGGCGCGCGACGGAATATGACAAAGGCCACACACATAACTGTCGGTCAGGTCGTAGGAATGCACGACAAAATGGCCGCCGCATTGCTTGCAGCCGGTGGTCGTGAGCATGCCGGCGTCGAAGAATTTCACCAACCGCCAGGCGCGGGTCAGCGAAAGTACGGTTTCCATACCGCAGGCGCCGGCCTGCTCGAGGTAGAGCTGGTAGGCCTTGGTGATGACGTCAATTTCCTCGAGTTCACTGGACTTGTCGAGGTACTGATAGATGCCCATGAACAGCGAGGAATGGATGTTCGGCTGCCAGGTCATGAACCAGTCGGTGGAGAACGGCAGCATGCCCTTGGGCGGCGATTTTCCCTGGATTTCCTTGTAGAGCCGCAGCAGGCGTTCGCGCGAGAGGTGGATTTCGGTCTCCAGAACCTGCAGTCTTGCGCCGAGTTTGATCAACTCAATGGCACGTTGTATCTCGCGCCCCTCGTCAACAATGCTCCTGCCGCGCTTGGCCATGGCGTTCAGGCCGCTACTGCGGCACGGGAGGCGTTGCGCCCGGACATGAGGATTGCGGCGTGCACGCCGGCAACATCGCTGGCCTTTTCGCGCGATTCGCTGCCGAGCAGGCTCCAGACCAGGCGGTCATCGAAACGGAAACTGCACATCAACATGTTGGAGGCGGCTATTTTCAACACCTGGGCGGTGGTCAGGCCGGCTACCATCGCGGCCACTTCCTCGGACAGGCCAAGACGGTACAAGGCCTGTTCGCGATCGCTGCGGATCATGTTCTGTGCCAGCAACAGATAGCTGAGGTTGGCTTCGCGGATCTCGTTCAGAATCTGTTCGGTGTTCATGTCAGTCTCCCTGGGTGGTAAATGATGTGACGTTGCTGTGGCGTTGCTGTGGCGTTGCTGTGGCGTTGCTGTGGCGTTGATCGTCGGTACGGCGCCATATTCGCCCTTGTGCGGCGAAACTTGAATCCGAATCGAACCGAAGATCGTGTTTCTTTTTGCCCACCCCGATTTGTAGGAAGCCGCCTGACAGCGGAAAAGGAGAACTCTGAGGATCCCGCCACAAGCCTTTGCGGGGTATGGGTTTTTCCTGCTCCACCGGAATAGCGCCGGTTTTACCGCGCTGCTCTCGTCCTCGCGCGCCCGGGCATCGTTATATGGTTGCAGCCGATGCAAGCGCCGCGCGACGCAGCGCAAACCGGGACTGCGACAGCACTAATGATGAATGGATGCCGCGCCGCCCGCTAACAACCCAGACACAAGAAACCTAAAGTTTTGTGCAAGCAGGCCCGATAACCCTTCCAACGGTGGTTGCATTCAGAACTAGCCAACCTTCGTGACCGGTCACTAAACACCGGAATCATCGTAACCACTTTTGGAAAGGGCACACCATGCCGTCAATCATCAACACCAACGTAGCGTCACTGAACGCACAACGCAACCTCGGCACTTCGCAAATGTCCCTCGCGCAGTCCCTGCAGCGCCTGTCTTCCGGACTGCGCATCAACAGCGCCAAGGACGACGCCGCCGGGCTCGCCATTTCGGACCGGATGACCTCGCAGATCCGCGGCCTCAACCAGGCGGCACGTAACGCCAACGACGGCGTTTCTCTGGCGCAAACGGCCGAAGGATCGATGGCCGAGGTCTCGAACAACCTGCAGCGTATCCGCGAACTGGCCGTCCAGTCGGCCAACTCGACGAACTCGGTTGAAGATCGCAAGGCCCTCGACGCCGAGGTGCAACAGCGCGTCCTGGAAATCAACCGCGTAGCCTCGCAAACCAGCTTCAACGGCCTGAAACTCCTCGACGGTACGTTCACGGCGCAACAGTTCCAGATCGGCGCCAACGCCGGCGAGACGATTGTCATGTCCTCGATCTCCAGCACCAAGGCATCGGATCTGGGCCTCGGCGCGGGTTCCACGACCGGCACCGCCGTCGGCGCCACCACCCTGGCGGCAGCCGACGTGACGATCAACGGCTTCGATGTCGGCCTGGTCGGAACTGCCGATGCGAAGGCCATCGCCACCGCGATCAACGCCAATACCAGCATCACCGGCAGCGGCGTAACCGCGACCGCGACCAACGTCTTCGCAGCGGCCTTCACCACCATCGCCAACACCGCCACGGTACAGAACAGCGGCGCAGTGTTGTCGTCTGCGGTTGCCAGCGGCGGCATCGCCAACGGTTCCGTAACGGTCAACGGCACGGCGATCACCACCGGCGGGACCACCACCAGCGCCAAGACACTGGCAACGGCGATCAACACGCAGCAATCGACGACCGGCGTGACCGCCACGGCAGTCGCCACCGACACCAGCACATCGGGTTCGGGCACGGCGTTCAGCGCGTTCACGACCACGGTGGGCGGCACCTACTCGCTGACCGTAGGCGGCGTGAGCATTCAGAGCGCAGTCGGCGCAGGCGTCACCGCAGCCAACATCGACACCGCAGTCGGCGTGGCCGCGACCAACCTCACGGCAGCCGGCATCAGCTACACCGGCACGGCAGCAGCGGGTACCCTCAAGTTCACCCGTGCAGACGGCGGCAACATCGACATCGCCGAGACCCTCGGCGCGGGCGGTTCCGCCGGCGGCTTTTTTGGCAAGACGGCGGCTGGCTCGACCACCAACACCTACACCAGCTCGGTCAACCTGACTTCGGCCAACGGTGCGGTCATCACCCTGGGTGGCACCAGCCCGTCGACGGCCGGCTTCACGTCCCTCGTCACAGGTGCCGGCGGCAAGTACACGCTCGATGTCAACGGCACCACGCTCGCATTCGACATGGCTTCGGGCTCGTTCGGCAACAAGATCCAGGCGACGGACATTGTCTCCAAGGTCAATGCCAACACCACGCTGCAAACGGCCGGCATCTCGGCCGCGATTGACGCCAACGGCAAGATCGCGTTCACCAAGGCCGACGGCGGCAACGTTTCGCTGACCGAAGACCGTGCCGACAGCGCCGCAGTCAGCGGCAACAGCTTCAGCTACACCGGTAGCGCAACGAACGTGACCATCGCCGCAGGCGCCGGCTTTGTCGCCGCCGACGCGACAACCAGCGCCGTGGTCCATCGCGGCACGGTCAAGCTCGATTCAACGAAAGACCTGACCATCGCCGGCGCCTCAGCGACGACCCTGGGCTACGCCGGCCTCACCGCCGGCACCTTCGGTGGCGCCAACGTCCTTACGGTCAGCGGTGCCAACGCGATGCTGGCTTCGGTTGACACGGCGCTCAAGACCATCAGCAGCTCACGTTCGGCACTGGGTGCGTTCCAGAACCGATTCGAGTCGGCGATTTCCAACATCGCAGGCACGGCGGAAAACCTGACGGCTTCACGCAGCCGGATCCTGGATGCGGACTTTGCGGTTGAAACAGCGAACCTCACCCGCGGCCAGATTCTGCAGCAAGCGGGTACGGCGATGCTGGCGCAAGCCAACTCCCTGCCCAACACCGTGCTCTCGCTGTTGCGCGGCTAAGCAGGACAAGTTTGACGCAGTAACGCAGTCGCAGTAACGCAGTAGCAACAAGGCAGTTGGCAACACATACAGCAAATGCAACACATGCAGAAAATGCAACACCTGCAGCAAATGATGTAAGCCGTGTCCGGCCGGATTCATCCCGGGACCCCTCCTCCCCGTGGTGAATCCGGCCGGGCCAGCACGGCCTTGAACGAAACTGAACCACCCCGAACATAAAGAGAGGTCCATCATGCGGATCGATACGGTAGCCCAGGCTGCGACGACGGCGAAAGCGCCCGTCAAGGGGACTGCGCCCGCCGCAGCCGCGCCGGAGGTGCGAGCTGCCTTGCTGGCCGCAGCAGCGACCCCCGCCCCCGCGGCTTACCAGCCGGCGGCGGACATGCAAGGCGCCGTGGCCAGCATCAACCGCTACCTGCGCGAAACGGACAAAAGCGTGCAGTTCAATATCGACGAATCAACCGGCAAGACCGTGGTCAGCGTGGTCGATACAAACACCCTTGAGGTGATCCGCCAGATGCCCAGTGAAGAGACGCTTGCCATTGCACGCGCCATCAGCCGCCTGAGCGGCTTGTTGCTGGACGAACAAGCCTGATATGCCCGGCCTTTCCGCCTCCGGCCTGGGCTCCGGTCTTGACGTCAACAGCCTCGTTACCCAGTTGATGGCGGTCGAGCGCCAGCCGGTGACGGCGCTCAACACCAGGGAAGCGAGTTACCAAGCCAAACTGTCGGCCTACGGCACGCTGCAAAGCGTGCTCGCGTCGTTCCAGGGCACGATGAATTCGCTCAACACCACCGGCGCCTACAAGGCTGCCAAGGCGGGTATTGCGGATACGACTGTTGCACAGGTCAGCGCCAACGGGACGGCGCAGGCTGGCAGCTACAGCATCGAGGTACAGGCGCTGGCGCAGGCACAAAAACTCAAATCGACGACCTTCACCAACACCACCGACTCCGTCGGCACCGGCACGCTCACCATACAATTCGGAACGTATTCAGGCGGGAGCTTTACCGCCAACGCGGCGAAGGCGGCACAAACGATCAGCCTTGCGAGTGGTTCGAACTCTCTCGCCGGAGTGCGCGACGCCATCAACGCCGCCAACATCGGCGTCAGCGCCAGCATCCTCAATGACGGCAGTACCAACCGCCTGGTCATCACCTCGGGCGAGGCGGGCGCCGCCAACGCGCTGAAGATCAGCGTCGCCGACGATGACAACGACAATACCGACGCTGCCGGATTGTCAAGACTGGCTTACGACGCCTCCACCGGCGGCACCACCAACCTGACGCAGTCGGTGCCCGCGCAGAACTCCTTGATGGTCATTGACGGCATTTCGGTGAGCAAAGCCACGAACACCGTGTTTGACGCCATACAAGGGGTAACGCTGACACTCGCGAAAACCAACATTGGCACGCCGACCACGCTCACCGTATCGAAAGACAATTCGGCTGCAGTGACTGCGGCAGCAAATTTCGTCAATGCGTGGAACAGCGCCAACACCACCTTGTCCGGCCTCGGCGCATACAACGCCACGACCAAGCAGGGTGCGGTACTCCAGGGCGATGCGACCTTGCTGTCGATACGCAGCCGGCTGCGCAGCCTCGTCAACACGCCGCTCGTGCCTGCCGCCGGCGGCGTGGTCACATTATCGGATGCCGGTATCGGCTTCCAGACCGACGGCACGCTCAGGCTCGACCTAGCGAAACTGCAGAAGGTTCTGGACGACCCGGCCAAGGATATTGCCGCGCTGTTTGCCGCCGTCGGCAAGACGAGCGACAGCCTGATGTCCTTCAGTTTCGCCACCAGCGTCGTCCCGCCCGGAAACTATGACCTCGCGGTTTCCCGACTGGCCACCCATGGCTTCGCCGCCGCAGACACCGCCGCCGGCCTCACCATCACCGGCGGCAGCAACGATGTTCTGGACCTTGGCGTGGATGGCAAGGCAGTCAGCATCACCATCGGTGCAGGTAACTACACTGCGGGTACCCTCGCCGCCGAACTCCAGTCGCGCATCAACGGCAACAGTACGCTGAGCGCGGCGGGCAGCGCCGTTACCGTCAGCCAGTCCGGCGGCGTCCTGACGATCACCTCGAACCGCTACGGCAGCGCCTCCACCGTCGCGGTCACCGGCGGCAGCGCCCTCGGCGGCCTGTTCGGAACGGCGGCCAGCACCGCGGGCCTCGATGTCGCCGGCACGATAGGCGGCATCACGGCGACCGGCGTCGGACAACTGATGAGCGCAAACAACATCAACCTGACCGTCGCCGGTGGCGCCACCGGCAACCGCGGCACGCTGACCTTTGGTCGCGGCTTCGCCAACCAGATCAGCAGCATGATAGACGGCATTGTCGGCAGCGGCAGCCTGATTGCCGGACGGCTCGAGGGCATCAACACCACAATCAAGGACATCGGCAGCCGTCGGGCCGCGCTGAACCTGCGTCTCGCCGAGACTGAAAAGCGCTATCGCGACCAGTTCACCGCGCTCGACAGCATGATGGCCAGGATGAACAGCACCAGCACCTACCTGACGCAACAACTGGCATCACTGAACAGCAACAACCGCTAAGACCGGGCACCGAAGCACCAACAACAAAAGAGGAGATCGACGTGAACTACGCACTAGCAGCCAAAGCCTACGCCAGGGTCGGGCTTGAAACCGGGGTCTCGAGCGCGGATCCGCACCAGTTGATCCTGATGCTCTACGACGGCGCGATGCTCCAGGTCAAGAAAGCGCAGACGCACCTGCAGGCGCGCGATATCGCCGGCAAGGGGCAGGCCGCTTCCAAAGCCATCCAGATCATTGAAGAAGGCCTGCGCGCGAGCCTTGACCGCAAGGTCGGCGGCGTCATCGCGCTGCAACTGGACAGTCTGTATGAATACATGTGCCACCGCCTGTTGCTGGCAAACATGGGCAACGACCCCATCGGCTTTGCCGAAGTCGGGCAGTTACTCTCGGACCTGCGCGACGCCTGGGCGAATATGGGCGAGAAGCAGACCGCGACCAAACCGCAACCGGCGATTCGTCTGGTTTGACATCATGCCGACAAGCAGCATGCAAATCATGCGACATTACGAATCTATCGGCCGGCTGAGCGGCGCGATGCTCGAGGCCGCACGCAGCGGTGACTGGGACAATCTTGCCGATGTGCAGCGCGCCTGCGCGGAAACCGTAGATGTCCTGCGCAGCCTGCCGGAGTCGCCACTCGACACCGGTCAGCACCAGCGCAAAAGCACGATCATTCGCAAGGTGCTGGCCGAGGACGCCGAGGTGCGCGACCTGGCACAACCGCGCATCGCCGAACTCGACCTGCTGCTGCGCGGCATCCAGGCACAGCGCAATCTCGGCCAGGCTTACCGCTGAGCCAAACCTGCGATCAGGTCACGGTTACTTCAGCACCTTCCTCACTGCCATGAGCGATTCCCACTCCACGCTTTCAGACCCGCTGCGCGGCGTGGTTCGTTCGACGCCGGCATCTCCGCTACGACGCGAACAGGAAAGAGACCGGCGGCGCGCTCCGGTGACACCGCAGCGCCCGCAAACCAACACGCCGCCTCCCGCTGGCCCTGCGGTGCACATCGACGAGTACGCGAGGAGCCCCTGAACCATGTTAACGACGCTGCAACAACTGCTGCCGGCAAGTACGCGCTTTGACCGCACGCAAGTCGTCCTTGAAATGCTGTCGCGCGATAGTGCTGTCGCGGTCAGGGTCGCCGTGCCGGGCCTGACCGGCAGCGAGCACGCGGTTACGGTCACGCAACGCCTGCCGGCCGAACAGGGCGGCGGATACCTGGTCAATATCCAGGGTCGCAGCATGGCCCTGCCCTTGCGTGGTGATTACGTCGCCGGACAGGTGATTCGCCTGGCACTGGACGCCGCTCCGAACAGCGCCCCGGGCGCTCAATTCGCTGCTGCGCCATCGGTGAGCCTGGGCGCCGGAGCGCGCCTGATCGGCGCACTACTCGCGCGCGGGGCCGAATTGCCTGCGGGTGCACCGTTGCAGTTTGCCGCGTTCGGCGCGACAGCAGCGGCACCACCGCAGGCTGAAGCTTTGAAACAAGCGCTCAGCGAGAGCGGCGTGTTTTACGAATCCCATGTCGCCGAATGGGCCCAGGGGGAACGGACTCTGGACTCGCTGCGCCGTGAACCCCAAGGCCGCATCGAAATGCCGGCCGCTGCCACCGGCAATACCGATACCAATACGATCGCCGCCAACGCCGCGGAATCTGCGGGCTTGCCCGATGCACTCGTACCGGTCGTCAAGGAACAACTGCAGGCCGTCGACACCCGCCAACTCGGCTGGCGTGGTGAGATCTGGCCGCGCCAGACCATAGAACTGACCATCGCCGAAGAAGAGCAAGCGGGCGACCACGGCGGGGACGCCCCGCCCGCCTGGACGACGACAATGAAACTCGAGCTGCCGCGACTGGGCGGAATCCAGGCCGTGTTGCAAATGCACGGCGACTCGCTTCGCATCGGTATGCGCGCCAGTGACGAGGCCATCCCGACCCTCAGGGACAGGGGCAGCGAATTGACGGCTTCGTTGGCCGCTTTCGGCCTGAAACTAATATCAATGCGCGTGGACGAACATGGCGCACCAACCGCCTGAGGCCCAGAAAAAGCTGCGTACGGCCGCGGTGCTTGCCTATCGCGGTGGCGACCAGGCGCCGCGCCTCGTCGCCAAGGGCCGCGGTCTCATGGCCGATGAAATCATCCGCCGTGCCCGCGAGGCCGGCATCTACGTTCACGAGTCGCGGGAGCTTGTGTCTGTGCTGATGCAGATCGACCTCGACCGCCACATTCCGCAGCAGTTGTATGTCGCCGTGGCCGAATTGCTGGCCTGGCTTCATCGCGTCGAATCGGGCCGGTCAATTCCTGCGCCCGCCCTTGCACAAGGATTGCTGCCATGTCCGAAATGAACACCCCGCTACCGGACGCGCCGGAGTTTGAGCAATACCAGATCTATTCGCGCACTGAAATCATCGGCGTGCTGCGCGAGATCATGCGCCGGCGCGTCCTGGTGACGATTCACTTCGGCGGCGGCATGCAATTCATCGTCACCAGCCTGCTCGCCATCAATCCGGACTTTGAGGAACTGGTGTTCGACTGCGGCGCCGAAAAGGAGGCCAACAAGGCCCTTGCCCGCTCCAACCGTTTTACCATCGTCACCTTCGTCAATCACGTGAAAATCCAGTTCAGCGGCCAGCGCATGGAAGAGACCGCTTACGAGGGCACGCCCGCGCTCAGAATGCGCATGCCCGATTCCCTGCTGCGCTTTCAGCGCCGCGAATATTTCCGCACAGCGGTGGCCGGAAAGCCCGTGCTGTGCCGCATTCCGCCGCAGGGCAAGGACGACAAGCCCCTTGACGTGCGTATTGTCGATATCGGGTGCGGCGGCATTGCGCTGCTCGGTCCGCTTGATGAGCGCATGGTCGAAACCGGCACGATACTCGGCAAATGCCGTATCGACCTGCCCGAGGTGGGCGCCATTACCGCGGCCATCGAAATCCGCAACATTGCCGAGCTGACAATGCCGAACGGGGTCAAGCAGCGGCGCTGGGGCTGCCGCTTCGCCAACCTGCCGGCGGCGATGGTGACAATGATCCAGCGCTATGTGAACATGGCCGAACGCAACCGCCTGTCGCGTGACTGACGGGCGGTTGCAAATCACCTGGCGAGGGGCGATCGACACCGGCAGAATTGACTGGAAAGCCCCGCCGGTATTGGCTCTCCAGCCGATGGCATAGGCGGTTATTGCCCGCGACGGGCAGCCATCAGACCTGCATGTTCATCACATCGTGGTAGGCGGACACGAGCTTGTTGCGAACCTGCACCAGTTCCTGGAACGAAATATTGGCCTTTTGCATCGCGATCATCGTCTGCTCCAGGCTGACGTTTGCATCGCCCGCTTCAAAGCGCTTGGCCAGCGCGTCGCCCTGGCTCTGCATCTGATCCACGCTTTTGAGCGCGTTGCTGAGCAGTTGCGCAAAATCAACCGGCGCGGCGGCAGAAGCCGCGGCGCCGCCAGCACGCGCCAGACCCTCCAGCGGCTTGAGCATCCCACCCAGCTTTACCGAGTCTATTTCCATGACGTCCTCCGGCGGTTTTATTGAGGATTCCAGCTTAGCAACGCGCCGCCGTCCACCATCATCGAAATAGCGCGATAAACCCGTCCTTTTCGCCGCTTCGCCTCCGCTGCGCCATTTGCATAATGGCCTCCAAGCGGGAACTCAATCCCGTGCTGGTCGCCAATCGACCACAGACAACGGACTGGATTTATCAATGGCTGCTGCAAACAACCCCTTACCGGCTGTGTTCCAAGGCTTCGCAGAGCTGCCTTCGCGCAGCAAAGTGGGGCTGATGCTGGCAACGGCCGCCATGGTGGCGGTGCTGACAGGTTCCTGGATGTGGAGCCAGGCGCCCGAATACCGCATCCTGTTTTCCAATGTCTCCGACCGCGACGGCGGCGCCATTGTCGCCGCACTGGGGCAGATGAACGTGCCCTACAAGTACACCGAGGGCGGCGGCGCCATCATGGTACCAGCACCACAAGTCCATGATGCCCGCCTCAAACTCGCCTCGCAGGGGTTGCCAAAGGGCGGCGGCATCGGCTTTGAGGTCATGGAGAACCAGAAATTCGGCACGACGCAATTCCAGGAGCAGGTCAATTTCCAGCGCGCTCTGGAGGGGGAGCTGGCCCGCACCATACAGACGCTGTCCGCGGTGAAGGCCGCGCGCGTTCACCTCGCAATGCCCAAATCATCGGTATTCCTGCGCGACTCGCAAAAACCCAGTGCATCAGTGATGATCAACCTCCATGTCGGACGCACGCTGGACAAGGCGCAGGTATCGGGCATCGTCCACCTTATCGCTTCCAGCGTTCCCGAACTCTCCCCGCAGGCGGTCAGCGTCATCGACCAACAGGGCAGCCTGCTGTCAACCAGCACCGGCGCCAAGGGCGCCGGAACCCTGGACGCCAACCAGCTCTCCTATCTCACGCAGATCGAAGCCAATTACAGCAAACGCATTCAGGACCTGCTCGAACCCATCGTCGGCCGTGCCAATGTCCGTGCGCAGGTCAGCGCGGAGCTGGACTTCAGCGAATCCGACACCCTCGCCGAGAGTTACAAACCAAACCAGAACCAGACCGATGCGTCCATTCGCAGCCAGCAGTTGGCAGAAGAGCCGCGCCCTGGTGCCGCCGGCACACAGGGCGTTCCGGGCGCGCTTGCCAACCAGCCGGCGCCGGCCCCGACGGCACCGCTCGTCGGCGGCGCCAAACCCGGGGGGGCAGCCGGACCGGGCGACAGCCCGAACGGCGCACGCCGCGACTCGACCATCAATTACGAGGTCGATAAGACCGTGCGCCACACGCGCAATCCCACCGGCAGCGTGAAGCGCCTGTCCGCAGCGGTCGTGGTCAATTACCGGAAAGTCACCGACTCCCCGGCGCCGAAGGCCGATGACGCCGCCAAGGACGACGCCGCCAAAACAGACGCGGCCAAGGCTCCGCCGGTGAAGGCGAAACCGGTGCCGCTCAGCCCCGAGGAAATGCAAAGCCTGACCACCCTCGTCAAGGACACCATCGGATTTTCGCAGGCGCGCGGTGATTCGGTGAACGTGGTCAACGTGGCCTTCACCACGGAGGACACGGTCGAGGCGCCGGTCGAACTGGCAATCTGGCAGCAACCCGAAGCCATCGCACTGGCGAAGGAATTCGGCCGTAACGCGCTGATCGGGGGCATCGCACTGTTTCTTTTTCTCGGTGTGCTGCGCCCGTTGCTGCGCCAGTTGGCAACGCCGCCGCCGATTCCGGAGATTCCGATGGAAGACCAGCAACTGCTGGAGCAGGAAGCCGAGGTTAACCGCTACGACGAGGACCTGCAGGCCGCGCGCCAGCTTGCCCGGCAGGACCCGAGAATGGTCGCCAACGTAGTCAAGGGCTGGGTGGGCACCAATGGATGAGGCCGGCATCAACAGAAGCGCCATCCTGCTGATGTCCCTTGGCGAGGATGAGGCCGGCGAAGTGTTCAAACACCTCGGCCCCAAGGAGGTGCAAAAACTCGGTACCGCGATGGCGGCCCTGAAAAGCGTGTCCAAAGACCAGGTCGGCGAGGTGTTGAGCGAATTTCGCAACGACGCGGGAACGCAGGCCTCGCTGACCGGCGAAACCGGTGAGTACCTGCGCTCCGTCCTGACCAAGGCGCTCGGCAACGAAAAAGCCGGCTACCTGCTCGATCGTATCCTGCAGGGTACCGATACCAGCGGCATCGAGAGCCTGAAATGGATGGATTCGCCGACCGTCGCCGAACTGATCAGGGACGAACATCCGCAAATCATCGCCTCGATCCTGGTCCATCTCGAGCGCGACCAGGCGGCGGAAATACTGAACTGCTTCACCGAACGCCTGCGCGGGGACGTGATCCTGCGCATATCAACGCTGGACGGTATCCAGCCCACGGCCTTGCGTGAATTGAATGAAGCGCTATCCAAAGTGCTGCTCGGCGCAGACAGCCTGAAGAAGACGGCGCTTGGCGGCGTGCGGGTGGCGGCGGACATCCTCAACTTCCTCGGCAGCAAGAATGAGGCGAGCGTGATGGAGAGCGTGCGCGAGCACGACGCCGACCTGGCGCAAAAAATCCTCGACGAAATGTTCGTATTCGATAATTTGATGGAGCTCGACGACCGCGCCATCCAACTGGTGTTGCGCGAAGTGCAATCCGAATCGCTCATCCTCGCGCTCAAGGGCACCAGCGAGGAAATGCGCACCAAGATATTCGGCAACATGTCTCAACGCGCGGCCGAAATGCTCAAGGATGACCTCGAATCGAAGGGCCCGGTCAAGGTTTCCGAGGTCGAAACCGAGCAAAAGGAGATTCTCAAAATCGTTCGCAGACTGGTCGAGGAAGGCCAGGTCAGCCTCGGCGGCGGCGGGGACGACGCCTATGTCTGAGCGGTCTGAGCGGTCTGAGCGGATTGATCGTGGCTTTTCCCGCTGCGGAACGGTTCCCGAAACAGCGCCGTTGGAGGGTGCGTAAGCATGGGTGCAAACCGCTTTTTCTCCGATACCGACCTGCTCGGGGTGCGACTCTGGGAGCCGGGCAAGCTCGGTGCGGGCTTCGCTCCGCGCAAGGCGCCGAAATCCGACAAGGCGGAGAAAGCCGAAACCACCGTGCCGGGCGAGACCGTCAACACGAACGCCGTGCGCGCAAGGGCACAGGAGGAGGGCTATCGCGCCGGCTACGCCGCAGGTGAAATCGCCGCCGGGGCGGTTGCCGCTACATTGTCAAAAATCACCGAATCCGCCCGAACGGCACTGTCCGGCCACGAACAGCAGATCGCCGACAGCCTGCTCGATCTGGCGCTGGATCTGGCGCGCCAGATCATCCGAACCGATCTGCGCGTCAAGCGCGAGGACATCCTGCAGGTGGTGCGCGAGGCCATTGATTGCCTGCCGCAATCGACGCCCAGTCCGCAGTTGATCCTGCATCCCAATGATGTCGATCTGGTGCGCGCGCATATCGGCGATGAAATCACCATCGGCGGATGGCGCGTCATCGAGGACCATCGCATCGAGCCGGGCGGCTGCCGCATCAGCGCCGCCAACTGCGAGGTGGACGCAACGCTGTCAACGCGCTGGAAGCGCGTCATTGCCGCCCTCGGACGGGACCAGTCCTGGATCGACACCGAGGTCGAGGATTGAGCATGGAACGATTTCAGGATTATTTCTCCGACTGCCGCAACTTTGTCGGCGCGACACGGCCCATCGCGATGCACGGACGCCTCACCCGCGTCGCCGGCCTCGTAATGGAGGCGGTGGGTCTGAAACTGCCGATCGGCAGTTCCTGCGTGGTATCGCAGGACGGACTCAACCAGGTTGAGGCCGAGGTGGTCGGATTCTCGGGCGACCGGCTGTACCTGATGCCGGCAAGCGAAATATACGGCCTGATGCCCGGCGCCAGCGTCATGCCGCTCGAACTCAAGGCGATGGCGCCGGCCTTCGGCATTCGCCGCCACCCGGCGCGGCGCACGGAGGATCGCAGCAAGCTGATGCCCGTTGGCAACACCCTGCTCGGCCGCGTCGTTGACGGCAGCGGCAATCCGCTCGACCGGCTGGGTCCGCTGGTGGAGGTCGAGCGACGCCCCCTGCACGCACGCACCATCAACCCGATCGACCGCGACCCGATCAACACCACGCTCGATGTCGGCGTGCGCGCCATCAATGCGCTCACCACCGTCGGGCGCGGCCAACGTCTCGGACTGTTCGCCGGATCGGGGGTCGGCAAGAGCGTGCTGCTGGGCATGATGGCCCGCTACACCGCCGCCGATGTCACCGTGGTCGGCCTGATCGGTGAGCGCGGCCGCGAGGTCAAGGAATTCATCGAGCACAGCCTCGGGCCGGAGGGCCTCGCCCGCTCGGTCGTCGTTGCAGCCCCGGCCGACTCAACGCCGCTTCTACGCATGCAGGCCGCCTCCTACGCCACGCTGGTCGCCGAATATTTTCGCGACCAGGGCAAGCATGTGCTGCTGCTGATGGACTCACTCACGCGATTTTGCATGGCGCAACGCGAAATCGCCCTCGCCATCGGCGAGCCACCCGCGACCAAGGGCTATCCGCCCTCGGTGTTTGCCAAGCTGCCGCTGCTCGTAGAGCGGGCCGGCAACGGCAACGGCGGCTGCGGATCGATCACCGCCTTCTACACCGTGCTCGCAGAGGGCGACGACCAGCAGGACCCCATCGCCGACAACGCGCGGGCAATCCTCGACGGGCACATCGTTTTGTCACGCGATCTCGCCGACCAGGGACATTATCCGGCCATCGACATCGAATCGTCGGTCAGCCGCGTCATGCACACGCTGATCGACGCTCCCACCCAGATGAACGCACGGCGCTTCAAGCAGTTGTACACCCGTCACCAGCGCAATCGCGACCTGATCAGCGTAGGCGCCTATGTACCCGGCAGTGATCCGCTGCTCGATGAGGCCATACGGCTCAATCCGGCGATGAACGCGTTCCTGCAACAGGACATGCAGGAACGGGCGATCCTGCCCGACAGCTTTGCCGGTCTGGCAAAAATTGCCGGCGCCTCGCAAGGGGCGCTCTGAACATGGGAGTCATATGAAAAACAATCCGATGCAAACCCTGGTCGATCTGGCCCGGACCAAACAGGAAAAAGCGCTCAAAACCCTGGCCGACCTGCTCACCGCCAGCCGCAGCCACGAAGAAAAACTCGCCCTGCTGAAGAATTTTCGCAACGACTACCAGGCCAAGCTCGCTGCCGACACCCAGCGCGGCATCGCCCCGCAGGAACTGGCCAATTTCCGTCAATTCATCGGCCAGCTTGAAATGGCGGTGATGCAGCAGGGCGACACGGTGACGCGCTCGCTGACGCAGACGGAGCAGGGACGGCGTCACTGGCAGGCGTCGTTGCAGGCACTGCGCAGTTTTGAAGCCCTGCTTGAGCGCCGCGCCAAGACCGTACGCCAGGCCGAGACGCGCCGCGACCAGGCGCGTGACGACGAATTTGCATCCCGCCTGGTGGCGTCCGCGTCGAACGGCAAATAAACCTGAAAAGAGACCACGATGATCACCCTGCAAACGCCTGTCTCCGTCGCAAAAACAGTGCAACCGGCATCGGCTGCGCCCGCCAATCCCGCAGCCGCAGATGCGGACACCGCCCTCGTCGGCAATGCCGCTGCCGCGCCGTCGTTGTTCGCCTTCCTGCTGGCGCAGCAAACTGCGGCCGCAGACCCGGGTAAGGGTCTTGCACCAGCCCTCGCCAGCGCCGAAGAGGAGGCCGCAACCGAAGCGGGCGCCGGTGACGCCGCCGCAAGCACAGCATGGATGTGGCTTAACACCGGTCTGCCGCGCGAGACGACCGGCCTCGCGGCGCCGGCCGCGGCACCGACCACCTCCGCGACTGAACTTGACGCGACGGCTGGCCCCGGTGGACCGGTCGCCAGCCCGCCGGGTAGCGGCGGCGGCAAAGACGGAACAACGGCGACACTGAACGAAGCGAGACCTGAACAACCGGCCCCGACGGTGCGCAAAGCGGCCAGCGAGGACTTTGCCACCGTCATGAGCGCAGTAAACGAGGCGCCCGTTCACGCCCGCCCGGTTGAAATGCAGGCCAATGCGATCGCCGGCCCGCAGGCGCCGCCCGCGCCGGCGCCAAAAGTGGCAGCGGTGGAAGTGCCGATCGAGTCCAGGGTCGGCACACCGCGCTGGACGCGTGATATCAGCCAAAGCGTGACTATGCTGGTGCAGGCACGGATCTCGGTCGCGGAACTGCGACTGACGCCGGCAGACATGGGGCCGATCCAGATACGCATCGATTTCAGCGAGGCACAGCCCAGTGTCGCGATTTCGGTGCAACAAGCCGATACGCGCAATGCACTCGATGCGGCCCTGCCGCGATTACGCGAAATGATGGCCGAATCGGGAATCAACCTCGGTGGCGCCGGCGTGGAACAGCACGCCAACCCGGGGGATGCCCCCGGCGGCGAGGCGCGCTTTGCGCGCAACGGCCGGGAGGACGCAACACAGTTGGAAAAACCCGCTGCCGACCCGCTCCTGCCGGTCGCACGAGCCATCTCGCTCGACCAACTGGTCGATACCTACGCTTGAGGCGGCCCGGGGCAATGCCCCGAGTTGAGGCTGATTTCGACCGGTTATCAGCGCTTGGCCGGGGGGCCCTCGCCGCAATAATCGTCCTGTCCACCACATGCGACAAGACGGGAAACCAACGATATGGCCACCAAACCTGCAGCACTCAAAGTTGCCCCGGCACCGGCGCCTGAAGTTGCGCCCGCAAAACCCAAGGGCAAGGGCAAGCTGCTGATCATCAGCATGATTCTTCTGCTGGCCGGAGGTGGAGGCGGCGGATGGTTCTGGTGGAAACAGCAAAACGCCGCGAAGGATCCCAAGCTCGCAGCGCAAAAGACAGAGGCGAAAAAGCCGCCACCGCAATTCGTGCAACTCGAGCAATTTACGGTCAACCTGCAGGACGAATCGAGCGAACGCTACCTGCAGGTGGCGATGGTCCTCGAAGTCAGCAGCTCCGAAACGGCAGACGCGGTCAAGGCCTACATGCCGATCATTCGCAACCGCATCCTCATGCTGCTCTCGAGCAAACGCTCCACCGACATCGCAAATGTCGAGGGCAAGCAAAAGCTGGCCGAGGCGGTAGTCAGCGAGGTGCGCGAGCCCCTGTCAACGCCCGGCCCGACCAAGGGCATCGAAGGCGTTCATTTTTCCGCGTTCGTAATCCAGTAGGCGGCAACTTTCATGGCAAGTGATTTTCTCTCCCAGGACGAGGTTGACGCCCTGCTCAAGGGCGTTTCCGGAGAACCCGAGGAACAGGCCGAGCAAAAGTCCGACGAGGGGGTGCGCAGCTACAACCTCGCCACGCAGGAGCGCATCGTGCGCGGCCGCATGCCGACGCTCGACATCATCAACGACCGCTTCGCCCGGCTGATGCGTACCGGACTGTTCAATTTCATGCGCCGAAGCCCCGACATTTCCGTGTCCCCGGTGCGCGTGATCAAGTACAGCGAATTCATCCGCAACCTCGTTGTGCCGACCAATATCAACATCATGCAGATGAAGCCGCTGCGCGGGAATACGCTGTTCATCTTTGAGCCGAGCCTGGTGTTCGCAGTCGTCGACAGCATGTTCGGCAGCGACGGACGCTACCACACCCGGGTCGAGGGGCGCGACTTTACCGCCACCGAGCAACGCATCATCCAGAAAATGCTGGCGGTTGTACTCGAGGAATACCACAAGTCCTGGCACCAGGTTTACGCGGCCAATTTCGAGTACGTGCGTTCGGAGATGCACACCCAGTTCGCCGCCATCGCCACGCCGTCCGAAGTGGTGGTGGTGTCGAGCTTCAAGATCGAAATCGGATCGAGCGGCGGGGCGCTGCATATCTGCATCCCCTACTCGACGCTCGAACCGATCCGCAACATCCTTTATTCAAGCGTGCAGGGCGACCACTCCGAACCGGACCGGCGCTGGCTGCAGTTGCTGCGCCAGCAGGTGCAGATTGCCGAGGTGGAAATGGTCACGCACCTGGCTGAAATACCGGTATCGATCAGCCAGATCCTCAAGATGAAGGTCGGCGATGTGCTCGGCGTCGACATGCCCGAGCGCGTCGTCGCCAGCGTCGACGGTGTACCCATATTCGAGTGCCAGTACGGCACATCCAACGGCCAGTACTCGATCAAGGTGGACAAGGTGCTGGCCACCACCAACAAAGACAACATGCTGGGAGAAGGGCATGCCTGAAACCGTGATAGACCAAGTATCGGATACCGACGATTGGGGCGCCGCCCTGGCCGAACAAGCCTCTTCGTCGCAGGCGGCGACCGTGTCAGCGCCGGTATTCCAGAAGTTCGCACCGACCGAAGGCGGTGGCGCACAGCACGATATCGACATGATCCTCGACATCCCGGTGCTGCTCACCGTTGAACTCGGACGCACACGCATACCGATCAAGCACATCCTGCAACTGGCGCAGGGCTCGGTGGTCGAACTGGACGGACTGGCCGGCGAACCGATGGATGTGCTGGTAAACGGCTGCCTCATCGCCCAGGGCGAGGTGGTGGTGGTGAACGACAAGTTCGGCATCCGTCTCACCGACATCATCACGCCGTCCGAACGCATTCGCAAACTCAACAAATGAAACTCAGACCCACCGTTTCGGCGATGCTCCTCCTCGCCGCCGATGGCGCGCGCGCGGCCGATGCCGGTCTCGAAGGCGCGGGGCTGCAGGCCCTGCTCGGCCTCGTCGCCGTGCTTGCAACCATAGCCGGTGCCGCCTGGCTGCTGCGCCGTTTCGCCAATCCGACCGGCTCGGGCCGCGGACCTCTGCAAACCGTGGCTGTCCTTGCCGTGGGCACAAAAGAGCGCGTGGTGCTGATCGAGTGCCGCGACACCTGGATCATGGTCGGCGTTGCGCCAGGCCGCGTCAACGCCCTGCACAGCATGCCCAAACCCGAATCAGCGCGCAGCGAAAACGCAGTTGCCGCACCGGCACCTGAAATCGCCCCCGGCTTTCGCCAATGGCTGGACAAGGCCTTGAACAACCGTGGACGCTAGGCTTCGTCGCGTGCGCGCCTGCGCACCCACCCTGATGCTCGCGGCGTTCGCGCTGGCATCGCCCTCGCTCGCACTAGCCCAGGCGCAGGCCGGCCTGCCCGCCTTCACCAGCACCCCCATCTCCGGTGGCGGACAGAGTTACTCGCTGCCGGTGCAAACCCTCTTGATGCTGTCGGCGCTGACATTCCTGCCAGCCGTGCTGCTGATGATGACCGGCTTCACGCGCATCGTCATCGTGTTGTCGCTGTTGCGCCAGGCACTGGGGACCCAATCCTCGCCGCCCAACCAGGTCATCGTCGGCCTGTCGCTGTTCCTGACCCTGTTCGTCATGGGCCCGATCATCGACAAGATACATCAGGAAGCCTATCTGCCCTACACCACCAACCGGATTTCGTTCAACGATGCGCTCGCCCGCGCCGAGGTGCCGCTCAAGGCCTTCATGCTCAAGCAGACGCGAGAACCCGATCTGGCACTATTCATGAAAATGGCCAACCAGGCGCCGGTCCAGACTGCAGCGGACCTGCCGCTGAAGATTGTGGTGCCGGCTTTTGTGACCAGCGAACTCAAAACGGCATTCCAGATCGGCTTCATGATTTTCATACCCTTTCTCATCATCGACATGGTGGTGGCGAGCGTGCTGATGTCCATGGGCATGATGATGCTCTCGCCGGTGCTGATTTCGCTGCCCTTCAAGCTGATGTTGTTTGTGCTTGCCGACGGCTGGAATCTGCTGGTCGGTTCACTTGTCGCGAGTTTCGGTACGCCATGACACCGCAGGCCGTACTCACATTCGTGCAGCATGGCATGGAGGTTGCGATGCTCATCGCCGCGCCGCCGCTGCTCGCCGCACTGGTGACGGGCCTCGTTATCAGCATCCTGCAGGCTGCAACGCAGATAAACGAAATGACGCTGTCCTTCATTCCGAAACTGCTCGCCCTTTTCGCGGCGATGGTGGTGGC
>ENA-ORBV01000467-ORBV01000467.1-microbial-mat-metagenome-genome-assembly--contig:-NODE-467-length-92384-cov-29.037906_pt1 | contig 92384 bp, 97 predicted proteins | sample MGYA00237777_ERZ505514 | MGnify/ENA primary metagenome ERZ505514 (study PRJEB26160, sample SAMN06269048) | microbial mat metagenome | isolation source: Oligotrophic lake microbial mat | place...
ACCGAGGCGATCCTGCGCGAAGCGGGCCTTTCCGCAGCCGAGATTGCTTCCCTGGTCGCCGCAGGCGCCGCGAAGGTCGCACCACAGAGCAAGGCCTCTGCCACAGCGGCACCCTGATGCACGCACTGGCACGTAGCCGCCAGCCACGCGCCGCACACAGCCCTCCCGCCCCAATTCCGATCGGTCGAAACTGCACCAAGGAGCATCCATGTTCGAAATGCCCGCCTACGAAGCCCTGCTGACCGAAAAGGTCGGCGACCATATCCTGCTTGTCACCATGAACCGGCCCGCTGTGCTCAATGCGATGAACCTGCAGATGACCCGCGAAACGCACGACCTGCTGACGCGCCTGACCTACGACCCCGACTGGGTGCGCTGCGTGGTACTGACCGGCGCCGGCCGTGCCTTTTCCGCCGGCGGCGACTTGAAGGTGCGCAACACCCAGAGCATCCGCGACTGGACCATCCAGCACGAGATCGCCGAACGGTCCGCCGAAACGCGCATCGAATGTCCGGTGCCGTGGATCGCTGCGGTCAACGGCATCTGCTTCGCGGGCGGCCTCGAAGCCGCGCTGACCTGCGACTTCATCTACGCCGACCGCGAGGCGAAGTTCGCGCAGACCGAATGCCGCATCGGCATCATGCCCGGCGCCATGGGCACGCAAAACCTGCCGCGCGCGGTGGGCGAGCGGCGCGCCAAGGAACTGATCCTCGCAGCGCAACCGTTCTCCGCAGCCGAGGCGCATGAATGGGGCATGGTCAACCAGCTGTGCGAACCCGGCAGCGTGGTCAGGGAGGCATTGGCCGCCGCGCAACGCATCGCCGATTGCGCGCCGCTATCGGTGCGGCAGGCGAAAAAATCGATCCACTTCGGCTTGCAGACCGATCTGCATTCCGGGTACCGGATCGAGCTGGAAGCGTATTACCGCTTGCTCGATACCGACGACCGGCGCGAAGGCATCGCGGCGTTCAACGAGAAGCGCAAGCCGAGATTTACCGGTACCTGAGTTACCGGTACCTGAGCGCGACCCGATCATGATGTATGTTGCGGATGAGTTGCGCCCTTGCACGCCACCCACAGCCGTTTTGGAGATCACATGAATATGTTCCGGGCAACCCTGGCAAACGCGTGCGCGATGTCCGCACTCGCTGCCGCCGCATGGCTATTGGTCGCTACACAGGCATGCGCCCAGGCATGGCCCTCCAAACCCATCAAGCTATTGGTCCCGCTGGCCGCCGGCAGCACCGCCGACATCATTTCGCGCCTGGTCGGCAACGAATTGGCCAAGTCGCTCGGCCAGCCCTTGGTGGTCGAAAACAAGGCCGGCGCCGGCGGCACGATTGCCACCACCGAAATGGCACGCGCCGCGCCCGACGGCTACACCATCGGTTTCGCATCGCAAGGCACGCTGGTGTTCAACCAGGCGCTGTATTCGAAGCCTGGCTACGACTCGCAAAAGGATCTGACGCCCATCGGCCTGACCGGCGGCGTCTCCAACGTGATGGTGGTGCCGCCCTCGAGCGCGGCGCGCGATCCGCGCGCGGTGATCGATGCGGCCAAGGCCAGGCCCGGTGCGCTCAACTTTTCCTCCGGCGGCAGCGGCACCTCGCATCACTTGTCGGGCGTGCTGTTCGGCCAGATGACCGGCACCGACCTGGTTCACGTGCCTTACAAGGGAGCGCCGCAAGGCATCCTGGCGGTGATGTCGGGTGAGGTGAACATGGGCTTTTTCAACACGCCCACGGTGATCAGCCAGATCCGTGATGGCAAGCTGCGGGCGTTGGCGGTCACCAGCCTGACGCGCTCGCCCCTGTTGCCGGACGTGCCCACGCTCGATGAAAAAGGGGTCAAGGGCTACGAGGTCAACACCTGGTTCGGCTGGGTCGGCCCGGCCGGGCTGCCCACAGACATCACCAATCGTCTGAATACCGAAATCGCGAAGATTTTGGCGCGCGCCGACGTGCGCGACAACCTGGCACAACAGGGCTTCGACGTGGCGCCGGCCGCGCCACCAGCCGCCTTCGCCAAGGTGATCGCCGACGACATGGCGAAGTGGATTCCGGTGGTCAGGCGCTCCGGGGCAAAGGTGGATTAGCAGGCTGTTGAAAAAGGGGGGTACCCGCCTTGGCACTACCTTAGTGGTGTCTGAACTTTCGCCAGTGAAGGATCTTCTCACGATCGGACTGACGCGGAGTGGCGAGGAGTTGATGGTTTTTCGGTTTTCGCTTGATGGCATGTGGTTCGACACGACCGGGCCGATGCGGTAGTCGGAGGCAACTGATAGCGCCAAGCACGAAGGTGGTCATGGTACGTGCGCTGGCACGCCCGGCGAAGCGCAATTGCTGTCCGAACGCAAGCAACAATTGCAGAGCGCCCATGAAGCTCAAAGCGCGAGCGGCGATGCGTGTGGCCATAGCCGCGCGCATGACCAATGCGCAAACCAGGTTGTAGGCCAATAGATGAACCGCGGTCTCCTTGTGGATCATGGCAGGCGAGTTGGCGCGCAGAATGTCCATGCCCATCACCGCCTTGATCGAACGAAAATCCACTTCGACCCGCCAGCGCAGGTCGTAAAGCGTATCGAGTTCGAGTGGGCTCACCGAGCGTGCGTCGGTCTGCAGGGTGACCAGGATGCGACCAGCGACTTCGGTTTTGGCGCATGCGCAGCCGCGCGCGCATACGCGCGTTGGGCGCTTCGTCCATCCAGGTCGGGCGCTTGGGGCGCTCCCATTCCACCAGCCGATCGCGCCGGCCCAGCCGCTTGCCGCGCCGAAAATCGGTGATTTGGCGTTGGTGCTGGCGCGTCACCAGATCGCCGCCACGTTCGATCAGCAGTGCGACGGTGAAGTAGTTGCATTGGTGGCGATCTACCAGAATCACGTCGCCCGCCTCCAGGTCTGGCATCAGGGTGCGAAGCAGCGCCTGTGCCCCGGTATGTTTGCCGCGGCATGGTCCGAGGGACTAGCAGCCTGTCGGACTTGGGGCGACGAAAGCGAAAGCCGATGCTCCCCAAGTCCGACAGGCTGCTAGCGCAGCACCGTGCCGGTGGACAGCGATATCAGACCTACCAGCATCGCCAGAGGGAAACCCAGGCCGGCCTTCTGGGTCCCGCTTTGCAGTTACAGCGCCTGACAGGCGGGCGTGTCGGGCATGGATATGGTGGTGCCATCGGCCAGTTTGATCGTGCGACCGTGCCATTTCCATAGCTTCGGGCTGGCTGCTTCCAGCGTGTCGCCCGCCGCTGTTGTCAGACGCGTGATCAATCCCAGCGCCAGGCGCTGTCGTGCCTCGCAATAGGGGCCGCTGCCCTTGCCTTCGCACGTCTGCGAGAACCAAAATGTGAGCGAGAGGTAGGTTCAGGCCTTGCCCTTCGCTGCCGAAGTCTTCTTGCTGCCCTTGTCCTCGGGGTTGATGAACCCGATAGGCCGCTTGGGCGGATCGGGCGGCGTCATGAGTTCCTTGAGCGCGTCGAAGACCTGCTTGAGCTGGTTGCGCGTATTACGGCTGAAGGTGTCGTGGTTCATGGCCAGCGCATCGGTCTTGTCTTCGAGTTCGGCCAGCCGCTTGGCCAGGTCGGCGTGCGTGACGGCCAGTGCCCGCACGCGCACGAAGGTGCGCATGATCTCGATGTTGACCGCGATGGCGCGCGGGCTGCCGAGCACCGAGGACAGCATCGCCACCCCTTGCTCGGTGAAGGCATAGGGCGCAGTGCGCCGGCCGCCGCGCCCGGGCTGGCCGCTGGCATTTGAGGTCACAGACTGTGACCTCAAAGCCGCGAACTCCTCGGCCGAGAGCTGAAACATGAAGTCCGCCGGGAAGCGCACCAGGTTGCGCTTGACCGCCTGCACCAGCACCTTGGTGGCCACGCCGTAAAGCTCGGCCAGGTCGGCGTCGATCATCACGCGTTGCTCGCGCAGCGTGCGGATGCGGCTGCCGATGATGGGCTGCAGCGCCGTCACTGCGCCGCACCCTGACCGAGCACGTTCTTCAGCATCTCGGCCACGAACTGCTGGCGGCTGCGGGGCAGCTTGGCGATGGCCTCGATGTGCTGCTGCCACTGCGGCATGGGGCCGCGCTTGCCGCTGGCCGAGCTGCGCGCGGCCTTGCCCTGCGGCTCTTCCCCAAAAAGCTCCATCATCGATACCGCAAGCGTGCGCGCCACGGAGGGCAATGCCGACACGGGAATGCGTCGGCTGCCGGCCTCATAGGCCTGCACCGCCTGCTGGGTGACGCCCAGCGCCTCGGCCAGATGGGTCTGGGTCAGGTTGCGCGCCTTGCGCAAAGAGGCGATGCGCTCGCCCATGGTCACGAAGAACTGGCGCTCGTCGCTGCTGATGGTCATGGCTGCTGAGGAAGGGCAATGCAAGAAGGTGGCAATCAACACGATATCCAGCGAGTTGCGAAACGCTATTCAGAATACAGCAATATGTGGTGCAACGAAAACAAGTTATTTATTTGGCGCGGGAGAACGGGCCAGGCTCAAATTGAATTTCGCCTTGCCTTCGCACGTCTGCGAGGCCCAAAATGTGCCTCTACGGAAATTCGTAAACGACCACCAGGTGCCGTCTTCGTCTTCGCCGCTCAAGCTGTTGATGCGTCTGGAAAAACTGCGCTGCGGAACTACGAAGGGGTGGCGGGGGTAGGCTACGTGCAATCAGACTCCATCGGGCTCGCGAACAGCAGTGCCATTCAATTCAAAAGCTTGCAAAAGCGGCTTTCTCAACCTGCGGGCTTGTTCAGGGTTTCCTTGAAAAACAGGCGCCGCACGCGCCACATGATGAATGCGACGATCGCCAGGTTGAGCAGGTTCCAGCCAATGCCGTTGATGAAAGCCGCGTGGTACGACCCGGTCAGGTCGAACACCTTGCCCGACATCCAGCCGCCCAGCGCCATGCCGAAGAGGCTGAACATGATCACTGCGCCGACCCGCGCGCCGGCCTCTTTCGGGGCGAAATATTCGCGCACGATGATCGCGTAGGCCGGAATGATGCCGCCTTGAAACAGGCCGAACAGCGCCGACACCGCGTATAGCGACCACAGCGAATCAAACGGCAGGAAAAGAACCAGCGCCGTGCCCTGGAGCGCGGCACCCAGGAGCAGGGTACGCAGTCCGCCGATGCGGTCGCAGATCACACCCGAAATCAGGCGGCTGGCAATGCCGGCGGCGAGCATCACCGACAGCATCTTGGCGCCGCTGGCCGCGCCGTAGCCCAGGTCGCCGCAGTAGGCCACGATATGCACCTGCGGCATCGCCATCGCCACGCAACAGCACAAGGCGGCGGCACACAACAATGCCTGCGCCTGGCCCGGCGTGAGACCGAACGGCCGATCCGAAGCCAGCCCACCGTGTATCGCAGCCGCACCCGGCCCGGATTCGGTCAGCGGCGGCGGCCGCCGCCGCATCATGAGCGCCAGCGCGCTCATGGTCACGAACGAAAACACGGCCAGTCCGATATAGGTCTGGCGCCAGCCCGCGATTTCGATGAAATGCTGCACGATCGGCGGCCAGATCGCGCCTGCCGCGTAGTTACCGCTCGCACACACCGCCACCGCGATGCCGCGCCGGCGCACGAACCACAGCGAGGTATCGGCGATGAGCGGTGCGAAGGTCGCCGAACTGCCGAACATGGCAATCAGGATGGCGTGCGCCAGGGTGAAGGTCCAGATGTTGCTGGACATCGCCGCCGCCACAAAACCCAGGGCCAGGCAGACCGAACCGATCAGCAGGGGCACCATCACGCCGAAGCGATCGGCCAGGCGCCCCATCAGGATGCCGCCGATGCCGAAGCCGATCATCAGGCCCGCATAAGGCAGCGAGGCATCGGCGCGCGCCACCCCGAACTCCGCCTGCACCGCCGGCAGCACCACGGCTGTCAGATACATGCAGCCGCCGCCGATGGTCATCAACAGCAACGTGACCATCAGGCGCATCACCGCATAGGGCGAGTCGGTCAGGGATGCGTCGGTGGGTGAACCGGTCGGCTGGCCGGGAATTGCCGGCGCATTGCCTCTATCGGGCATGAGTGTCTCCTTGCCCTTCAAGGGTACCATCGCCGGCCGCCCGGCGGCCAAGGCGGGTTCAGATGGGTTCAGGCGCGCAGGAATGTCGGGGTTTCGGTCACTCTTGAGGTGGCCGCCGCCGCAGCGGCTTCGGCACGGCGCTGGGCCAGCGCCACGGACAACACCGAGGGGCGCGGCAGCACCGCTTGAGCGGCCAACCCGGTCGCGTGGTTGGCACGGTTCGGGTCTGCGCGGGTGGCGGCGTGCAGACTGGAATTGAGCACCGGTTGTGGATTGGCGGCAGCGTTCACCGCCTGGGCAGCGGCAGTCTGTGCCTCGAGCAACTCATCGACCCAGCCGCAGATGCGCTGCCAGTCCAGCAAAAAGCCCTCGATGGCGCGATTGCGCGGGAAGTCGAACACCGACATGCCCTGCTCCAGGCAACGCGCGTAGACCTGGGCTTCCTTGATGGTGCCCAGATGCGCAAGCCCTTCGCCATCGGCCCAGGCCTCGAGCAGTGCGGCGTTACGGGTGCGGCCATCGATACGCATGCCGATGCCGGCAAGGCGGCATTTGCCCAATTGCACGCGCGGATAAGTGCGCAATTCCTTGATGCATTCGGCGGCGGCCTGGCGATCAAACAGCGAAGGCGTCGAAGGAATCAGGATCGCGTCGGCATACAGCGCCACTTTCATCAGGCCCACGCCCTGGAACCCGCCCGGGGTGTCAAGCACCACATGCTTCACACCCGCCGGCGGGCGCGCGAAGTTGCGCTCGTCGATGGTCCAGCCATGAATCGGCGGGCGCCCCTCGGGGCGCAGGTTGAGCCACAGGCGCGACGATTGCTGGCGATCCACGTCACCCAGCATCACCTCGCAACCGCGATCGGCAAGATAGCTCGCAACGTGTGTCGCCAGCGTCGACTTGCCGGAACCGCCCTTGCGATTGACCACTGCGATGACAGCCATGAAACAGGCTCCGAATTGATTTTTGCGCACTCTCGCAGGCAAGCTTGCCACAGGTTTGCGCAACAACTTATCCGACACCTTAGCAAATAATCCTAACCCTATGGCCAAAAAGGGATTTTTTGTTGTTTCGAGGCAACAGTCAGGGGCGCGGCCGCGCGCTCATTCCGCCGTCAGTTTTGAATCCCGCACCAGCCGCAGCCAGAACTTGGCGTCCTCGGCTACAAACGCGGCGAAGTCCTCCGGCGACTTCGAACCGGTGGTCTCGGTACCCTCGCGCGCCAGTGCCTGCTTAACCTCGGGCAGCTGCAGCACACCCTGGGTGGCCTCGTGCAGGCGCCTTATCGCTGCCACCGGCGTGCCAACTGGAAAGAAGAATCCGTACCAGAAGGATATTTCGTAATCCGGCAATCCGGCCTCGCGCATGCCGGGGATTTGCGACACCAGGGGCGGACGCTCGCGGCTGATGATCGCCAGTGCCTGGAGGCGCCTGGCTTCAACCAGCGGCAACTCCGAAGGCGGGGTGCCGAAGGTGACCTGGGTGTCGCCCGCCACCACCGATTGCATCGCCGGGCTGCCCCCCCTTGAATGGCACATGCACCATCTCGACTTGCGCCAACTTCGAGAAAAGCAGCGCCGACAAATGCGGCGCAGAGCCGTTGCCGGACGCGTAGTTGAATTTTCCCGGCACCTTTTTTGCTGCCGCGATCAGTTCGCCGATCGAGTTGATGCCCAACGCCGGATTGACTGCCACCACCAGCGGGGAACTCGATACGCGCGTCACCGGCGCCAGGTCGCGCGCGCTGTAGCCCAGCTTGGGATTGACCGCCGGATTGACTGAAATCGATGACGGACTGGCGATCAGAATGGTGTAGCCGTCCGCTGCCGAGCGCGCCACATATTCGGCGGCGATCGAGGAGCCCGCGCCGGCGCGGTTTTCAATCACGATTGCCTGGCCCAGCGGGCGTGCCAGCAGCTCGGACAAAGCGCGCGCCACGTAATCGGCAGCACCGCCCGGCGCAAAGCCGACCACCAGCTTGACCGGCTTGACCGGCCAGGTCGGCGCCTGCGCAAACGGCGAGCTTGCGCAAGCCATCAAGATAACGGCGGCAATCCAATACAGGGGTTTTACTCTATGCTCCCGGGTTGCGCCGGTTGGTGCGGCGATGTGCCGACTTACGCAAAGTCAAACTGGTTACTCCAGGCCGTCCTCGGCCAGCTTTATCAGCGCATGCAGGGCGCGGTTCACCGGCGTATCGATAGCCAACGCGGCGCCGCGCGCGGCCAGAAAACCGTTCAGGTGATCGATCTCGGTGCGCTTGCCGCGCGCCAGGTCCTGCGCTGTCGACGAGGTCGCCTCGGGCATGGAGGCGGCGAGCCCGAGCGCGATTTCAACCCAGTCACCGGCGGGCATGTTCACCCCGGAAGCACGCGCCACCGCCAGCACTTCCAGCACTACCGCGCGCATCAGCGCACGCGTTTCCGTGATGGCGGTCAGGCGTTTGTAGCGGGCGCGGCCGAGGGCGGAAATCGCGTTGTAGGTGCAGTTGATGAGAAGCTTGCCCCACAGCTCGCCCTCGACGTTGTCGGAAACACGGCATGGCACCTGTGCCGCCTCCAGCCAACCCGCCAGGCGCGCCAGTTGCGCCGGCGTCGGCTCAGGCCTTGCGCCGCGCAGGCTGCCGATCACCAGATCGCCACGGCCGCTGTGGCGCAGATGCCCCGGGCCGCCCATGTTGCATGCCACGTAGACCACTGCGGGCACCACCGGGCATGCCACCACGGCGGCGATGCGTTCGGCGTTGTCGACGCCATTCTGCAGTGCCAGGACCATCGCATCTGCCTTGAGCAGCGGCGCGATGGCGCGCGCAGCTTGCTCGGTGTCGCTGGACTTGACACAAAACAGCACAAGGTCGGCGCTGCCCACCGCTTCAAGCGTGGTACTCGCTTTTAGCGCGATGACTTGCTGAAAGTGCAGGCCATCGAAACGCAAGCCGTCGCGCCGGATCGCCTCGACATGCGCGGCTCGACCAATCAGGTTCACCGGCGCCCCGGCGCGCGCCAGCATGCCGCCGTAGTAGCAGCCGACCGCGCCGGCGCCCATGACTGCCACCCGCGGCCACGCTTGTTCCGGATTCATCGACGCAAGCACATTGATTCCGTCACCCCCGGAAATACCCGGCGCCGGAGCTTGCGCGCCTGCCAGGCGGCAGGTTGGCCGATCTGCCGCGAGGCCTGTCCTGGCTCCGGGCCAAGGTGAAAAGCTCAGGCGCGCGAAATCTCATCGACAAGGCCTGCATCATTGCTTTTCGGGCTGTTGACGCGACTCGATACCGGTCGCGCGATCATCAACTCGTCGGCATAGGGCGTAAGGCAGGCGAAGGCTTCGTCCGCATCGCCTGCAAGCCATGCCGCGTGCCGCGACCGCTCCAGAATCGCCGGCATGCGTTGCCGCGTGTTGTGGATCAGCGCCATCATGCGATTGGCCGGCAGGGTGATCAGGGTGCAGGATTCGACTACCGTGCCATCGGCCGCGGTCGAGGCATCCCACAGCCCGGCCATGCCGAAGATGGCCTGGTCACCGATCTGTATGTACCAGGGCTGCTTGGCCGGCTTGCCGCCGGCGTCTTCCAGTACCTGCCACTCATAGAACCCGAGAGCCGGGACGATGCAACGCTGGCCGCGCCGCCATGGGCCGCGATAACTGGGGGCTTGGCGAATGCGCTCCATGGTGGCGTTGATGGTGCTGTATTTGGGTGCCACGCCCCTGGCCCAGAAAGGAATCAGCCCAAAGCGCAAGGCCGCGAGCGCGGGCGCGGCATCGGCACCACGCCGCAGCACCGGCACTGGCTGCGTCGGTGCGACGTTGTAGTTGACGCGATCGAACGGGTTCGGCGCATGGCGCAGGTTCCAGTGCCGTTCGATATCGGCAGCTGCGGGGGACACGTATCTTCCACACATGTGTGGAAGTGTGCCACGAGTGCGCCGATGCGAAGCCGGCACAATCGCCACAGCACGGCTGCATTTGATACCCTGCGTGGATGAAACCCCGTTCACCCTCCCGTTTACCCATGCGTAGCGCCGATTCCACATGACCCCGGCAATCAGCCTGATTGGCGCCCCTACCGACATCGGCGCGGGCAGCCGCGGCGCCAGCATGGGGCCGGAGGCGCTGCGCGTGGCAGGCCTTTGCGAGGCTCTGGCCGCGCGCGGCCTCGAAGTTGCCGATCGAGGCAATCTGGCAGGCCCTGCCAACCCGTGGACCACGGCGGTGGACGGCTACCGGCATCTGGCCGAGGTCGTCGCCTGGGTAGGTGCAGTGCACCGCGCCGTGATTGCCGAACTCGAACTGCGCCGCGCGCCTCTCCTCATGGGCGGCGACCATAGCCTGGCGATCGGCTCGATCAGCGCAATCGCCGCCCACTGCCGGCAACAGCAGCGCCCCTTGCGTGTGCTGTGGCTGGATGCACATGCCGATTGCAACACCAGCGCCATCACACCCAGCGGCAATCTGCACGGCATGCCGATCGCCTGCCTGACCGGTCACGGACCGGCAGCACTCACAAGCCTTGGCGGCGCCATGCCCTCGCTCGATGCGCGACAGGTCCGCCTGATCGGCATCCGCAGCGTCGACGCGGGCGAAAAGCGCCTGGTGCACGCCCTCGGCCTTGAAGTGTTCGACATGCGCACCATCGACGAGATGGGCATGCGCCAGACCATGGAGCGCGCGCTGTCCGGCATGAGCGACGACACCCATTTGCATGTGAGCTTCGATGTCGATTTTCTCGACCCCGAGATCGCCCCCGGCGTGGCCACCACGGCGCGCGGCGGCCCGACCTATCGCGAAGCGCAGCTGTGCATGGAAATGATCGCCGACAGCAAACGGCTGGCATCGCTCGACGTGATGGAGCTCAATCCCGCGTTCGATATCAGGAATCGCACCGCGACGCTGGCGGTTGACCTGATCGAAAGCCTGTTCGGCAAGTCCACGCTGATGCGCGCGTGACCAAGGCGCCAGCGCCGCGCACGCAACCCGGCTTCACCCTGCTCGAAATGCTGGTGGTGCTGGGCATGATCGCGATCCTCTCGCTGATCGCCCTGCCTTCATATCTGGACCGCATCGTGCGCCAGCAGATCGAGGCCGCGCTGCCCTTGGCCGAGGTCGCCAAAGGTCCGATCGGCGCCGCCTGGGCCCTGACCCAGGCCTTTCCCGCCGACAACGCCGCCGCCGGCCTGCCGCCCGCCGATCGCATCGTGGGCAACCAGATAAGCGCCCTGACCGTGCAGGACGGTGCGATCCACCTCAGCTTCGGCAATACGGTGGCCGGCTCGCTCAAGGGCAAGATCCTGACCATCCGCCCCGCGGTGGTCGAAGACGCGCCGATCGTGCCGGTAGCCTGGGTCTGCGGCAATGCCGCGGTGCCCGACAAGATGAGCGTCAAGGGCGATAACCGGACCAGCGTGCCAAATGCGTTTCTGCCGCTGCAATGCGCGGCGCGCAAGCGCTAATCCGTCCGCACCGCTTCAGAAGAACTCCCTGAGCAGGAAAGCTTCGAGCTTGGCGGTGTCCTCGGTACGTGCCGAAAGCGCCACATTGCGCCCGGAGCGCCTGGAGTCCCACAGGAAGTCACCCTTCTCGTGCTCCCGCACGATCGCGATCATGCGCCGCACCACGGCGATGCGCATGTCGGGATTGTCGCCCTTGCGCACCTCGACCAACTGGGTGTTGTTGCGCCCCATGTCCTTGTTCCAGCCGAAGAACATGAATTCGGCATCCTCGTAGCCGATGCGGCGGATCTGAAACACGCCACCGCCGCGCCTTGAGTTTTCCCCCGGCGCAGGGGCACGCAACGACCCCAGGTTGGCGGCGATATTGCGATCGCGTCGCGCAATTTCATCATCGCCTACGATCGGCTGCGCTTCGCTGGCCGGCGCGCTCGGTAGCGCCGGCGCTGCGCCCGCGCGGGCGCGCTGCCGCGCCTCGATTTGCGCTGCCATGTCGGATTGCTCGGCCGGCGGCTGAGCCTGTGGCATTGGCGCGGACGGCGGCACCAGCAGCGGCGAGCGCTCCGCCAGCGGGCGCGCGGGCGGGCGAAGCGGCGGCGCCGCAGCGGGTGCGGGTGCGGGCGGCGCGATCGACTTGCGTTGCGGAAGAGGCGCTGCAGGTGTCGCGGGTGGCGTCGGCGCCGCCGGTGCGGCCGCACGCGCCTGTGGCGGCGCGGGCCCGGGCCGCGGCGCGATACGCGCGCTGAGCTGACCGGTGGTCGCCCCCTTGGTTTGGTCTCCCGGGCTGGGTGGCAGGATTGGCAGGCGCCATTGCCACAGGATTGCCAGGTGCAGCAACAATGACAGCAAAAGCGCTGCCCAGACAATGGGAATGCGCAGTTCGTCACGACGGAAGGCGGAATCAGCGATCGACAAGCGAATAAAGGTCAAATCAGGCCGGGTTGCGTATTGTCAGGGATTGCGCGTTGGCACACGACAACCAGGCATATCTGCCGGCATCCAGGGCGCTTTGCAAGATGAACAGCGGCTAACGCCGCTAAACTGTGAAAATCGCTGCCTGTCGGACAGAGGTGCCAGGCCCGCCCCCCAAACCTTCCAGCCGTTGCAAGAAGCGACGCTGACATCACGGAGCGCATGCGCTTTTCATGAACTTCTGCAAATTACTGTCATCGCAACGACCCAAGCCCAAAGCTTTCGCCGAGTTCCGGACTTGAATTCGATGCGTCGCCTATGCGCCGGCCTCGCCGCCTGCCTGCTTGCGTCAGGCTGCACCGAGCCGGCCCGGCATGCGCAATTGCGCGACGCTGCGCTGCCGGAACTGCTGGCGGCGCAGCGTTTCACCTCCCGCGGCACCCACACCGGCGGCCACCAGCTCTCACCCGACGGCAACAAGATCGCCTGGGTCGGCCCGTCCTGGTTGCGCGCAACCTTGTTTGTGCGCGATCGCAACAGCGGTCAGGTGCGCAGCTGGCGCGCGCCCGGCGCGGTGCAATGGACCAGTGACAGCCGCCGCCTGCTCTACCTGCAGGACCGCAGCGGAACCGAGAACCCGCACCTCTACATGATCGACACCGAATCATCGTCCGCAGCGGTCGACCTGACGCCTTACTCCGGCGTCAAGGCCGCGATTCACCAGTTGAGCGAAACCGATCCGGAAAAGGTGCTGGTCACGCATAACCGGCGCAACCGCAAACTCTTCGATCTCTACAGCATCGATCTTGCAAGCGGCCGCGAGACCCTGGTGGCGCGCAACCCGGGCGATGCGGTGGCGCCGATCACGCTGGAGAACGGCACACTGCGCGGCTGGCAAAAGTCGCGCGAGGCGCAACGCACACCCGAGCAAAAAAGCCAGCCGCAAGCCGTACGCGCACCGGAGTTGCGAAAGCGCCAGGAAGGCAGCGCGCAGATCCTCGGCCCCACGCTGCAGGAGCGTGTGGTGTGGGCGTTGTCGAATCGCGGCCGCGACCGCAGCGCGCTGGTGGCGCTGCATCTTGGACCGGGCTGGGAGCGGGTCGAGTTCGAGGATGCAACAGTCGATGTCAGTGGCGCCGCCATCAGCCGCGTCACGCGCATGCCGCTGGCAGTCTTCGCCTCACCCGGGTATCCGCGAGTCGAGTTTCCGGACGCGCAGTTCAAGTCAGACTTGGGGCCGCTCATCGAACGCTACAAGGGGCGCCCCTTCGGCTTCGAGCTGATCAGCAGCGATCGCACCGAGCAACAGCTCATCGTCGGCTTCTCGACATCGACCAGCAGCGAAACCTTCCTGCTCGACCGCACGCGCGGCACTCATGAACTGCTGGCCAGGAGCGTGCCGCAAGATATGGAAGCAGTGCTTTCACCGATGCAGCCGGTGTCGATTGCCGCGCGCGACGGCTTGCCTTTGCCAGGCTATCTGACCGTGCCTCGCGGAGTCGAACCCAAGGGCCTGCCGCTGGTGCTGATGGTGCATGGCGGCCCGTGGGCGCGCACCGCCTGGGCCGATCCGTTCCGCTCCGAGGATGCCGCACGGGCGCAGTTCCTGGTCAACCGCGGCTATGCCGTGCTGCAAGTGGATTTTCGCGGCTCGAGTGGCTATGGACGCGACTTCCAGCGTGCCGGCATGGGCGAATTCGCCGGGCGCATGCAGGATGACCTGCTTGATGCGGTCGAATGGGCCAAGGCACGCGGCATCGCCGACCCGGCGAAGATCGCCATCATGGGCTTCAGCTACGGCGGCTACGCCGCCCTGACCGGGCTCATCGCCAGCCCGCAAACCTTCGCCTGCGGCATCTCGATCGCCGGCCCCACGGATCTGGCCTCATTGATCGAAAATTTCCCACCTTACTGGGAAGTAGACCTTTCCAACTGGCATGACTTTGTCGGCAATCCAAAGAACCCTGCGGACCGTGCGGAGATGATGCGGCGCTCGCCCTTGACGCATGCCGCGCAACTGCAACGCCCTGTGCTGATCCTGCACGGCGATCGTGACGTGCGCGTCAGGATCGAGCAGTCGCAGCGCATGGCTGACGCGCTCGCCAATGCAGGCAAATCGGTGCGCTTTGTGGCGCTTCGCCGCATGGGACACAGCCCTGGCTGGTGGGCGCATCAGTACCAGGTGTTGCGCGAAACCGAAACCTTTCTGCAAGGCTGCCTTGGCGGGCGCGCCGTGCGTTACGACTGGTTCGATCCGCTGGTGTGGGTGTGGACACGAATTTCCAGTTAGCGCCGCTGGCGCACCGGCGCGGCATTGACGGCAATCGCGCTTGGGGCCCAAAGTATGCCTGCGACAGCGTCATGGCGATTAACAGGCGCGGCGCGATCGTGTGTACTCACGCTCCATGAAAGCCGCCGAATTCACCACGCTGGACAATGCCAATTTCGACTCGGTCGTGGTCGCACGCCCCGGTGTAAGCGTGGTCGAATTCTGGTCGGAGACCTGCATTCCCTGCCGCCAGATGACACGCCTGTTGCAGCAATTGGCCACCGAAATCCCGCCCGACGTGCTGATTGGCCAAGTCGACGCCGAGCATAACCCGGCGCTGCTGGCGCGCTTCGGCGTGCGCGGCCTGCCGACGCTTTTGCTGTTCAAGGATGGTGCGGTCGTCGAAACCCGCAGCGGCATCGACCGCAAGCAGGTTCTGCGCCGCGCGATCGAAACATATCTGTAGTTCAAGCTGTTCGTTCATTCACAAGCGGGGCAAAGCATGCCGAACATCACGATGCTCGATATCGATGAACTGAAAAAAACCAAGCTCAAGCCGCTGATCGAGCAGTGTCTCGAGCACCGCGCACCGGACCCGGCCTTCCACGCCATGATGGGCCACAACCCGGACCAGGCCGAGGCCATGTTCGTGGCATGGAGCACCTGTTTCAACAGCGGGCGCATCAGCCACACCCTGAAGGAAATCATTCGCGTGCTGCTCTCGCGCATGGCCGCGTGCAGCTACTGAGGCAACGTCAGATCCGCTTCGGCGAAGCGGAACGGCCTGACCGAAGACATGCTCGACGAAGGCATCGACCGCCACGCCACCAGCAGCCGCTTCAACGCTGCCGAGAAAATCGCGCTGCGGTACTGCGAATTGATGGCCACCGATGCGGATTCGATTGATGCCGCGTTCTACGATGAGCTGCGCCTGCATTACGACGAGGCGGAAATCGTCGAGCTGGGCACCTTCATCGGTTTCAATATCGGCTATCACACGTTTTTCGGCACCCTCAAGTTCTACCCCATGTTCTCGCCCGACGGCGTCTTGATCAGCCAGGCGGAATCCGCGCGCCTGTACGGCGCCGCACCGGTATCGCTCAGCGAGAAAGTGGCCGCCTGATGCCGCACATCGAACCGCTCGAAGCCGCGCAGATCACCGACCCCGAACTGCTGGCCCTGATGGCGCGCGCCGAGGCCACGGGCGTACCCGACGCCCTGTTCACCCGCATCGTGGCGCGCGTGCCAGCCTATGCCAAGGTGCTGCTCAACGCGCTGCTGGTGTCGCACACCCAGGGCAATGTCGATCACCGCCTGAAGGAAATCATCCGCATCCAACTGGCGCGTTTCGCCGGCGACAGCTATTTCGGCGGCCTGCGCTCCAAACAGGCGTTGGCCGCCGGTCTTGATGAAGCACGCATCGACGCCGGCTGCGGCGATTACGACGATGACCCGCGCTTCACCGAGGCCGAGCGGGTTGCGCTGCGCTATGCCGACCAGATGTACCTCGACCCGCAAAAGGTCGATGCGGCCTTTTATGACGAGATGAAGCGCCATTACAGCGAAGCGCAGATCATGGAGCTGGGCGGGTTCATCGCCTTTCATTACGGCATGCAGGTCTTCATGCGCACCCTCGACGCCAGGCCGCTGGCGCCGCTGGCTTGATGCATCGCGCAGCCGCGCCGCGCAACACGCTCTTGAAGTAGACTCGCCGGGAGCGCACGACCCAAACCGTGCGCTCCTGGTTTACCCAACCCCACACGCAAAGGAAAGACTCGCATGGCGGAAAAACTCAACTCGGGCGACGCATTCCCGGCAATGACCATCCCCCTGGTCGGCGGCGGAAGCATCAATCTCCCCGACAGCAATGCCAAATACCAGGTGGCGCTGTTTTATCGAGGCCACTGGTGACCCTATTGTCGCCGGCAGTTGGTCGGCTTCGAAAAACTCAAGAACGAACTCGCGGCCGTTGGCGCATCGATATTCGCCGCCAGCGTTGATCCGGAAGAAAAGGCCCAACTGGTCGCAGCCGAGGTCTCTTTCCCTGTAGGCTACGGCGTCACGCGGGCGCAGGCCGATGCGCTCGGTTCATGGTGGGAAGAACGGCGCAGCATCGTTCAACCGTCGGAATTCATCATCGGCGCGAATGGCAAGGTGATCACTTCAAGCTACAGTTCCGGCCCGATCGGACGCATCGACGCGGCGGACGTGATCAAACTGATCAACTTTTACGAATCACAGAAAAAATGACGCAGGCGTAGTGCATGCCAGCGCAGTACCAGGTCTTTCGGGGTCGCCTTGCGCGGCCCCGTTTCATTTTTGCGCCGCCGCCCGCATTTGACTGGCGGAAGTGAGTGGGAGTCGAACCCACCAGGAACGTCTGACGCCCCTCTCCGGGTTTGAAGTCCGGGCGCCCCACCGGGGACGATTCTCTTCCAATCGAGGTCGGCTGCGACCCTGCACCGCCTGAGCGGATTTTAACGCCTTCAAATCCACGCGCAAGCATGCGCCGCCCGCGCCTCCCGCCACAACTCGAAAGCGGCCTCGGGAAGCATCAAGTCTTCGAGAGCATACGGCGCAGGAAACTCCCGATCACCACCATCTCGGGAATCACCTGGCCGAAGCGCTCGAACACGTTGCGCAGCGCCGGCGTCGCCAGCAATGGGTCGACGACAAAGGCGTGGCGCACCACCAACTGTGCCGCCACATCCATGCTGCCGGCCTCAAAGGCCTTGATCGCCGGGGTGAAAACACCTTGCAGGAGGCGCGGCTGCACTTCACGCGCCACCAGCGCGAGCAGTAGAGGCCAATGCGAAACATGCCGGTACAGGGTCGGCACCAGCAGCATCGCTCCAGGTGCATCTGCCTTGGCGAAGCTGTCGACCACGGCGCGCACCTCGGCAGGCAGAGCATCCATCGACGGTATCGGTGCGATCGCGCGGATCGCCGCTGGCGGCGACCAGGGCGGCGCCAGCGCCGCCCGGCGCGCGGGCGTTACTGACGACCCGGCTACGCGCAACATGCAAATGATCATGTAGTTCACCGGATTGGCGCGGTTGTAGGCCTCGATCACGTCCACGGCAGGCGCCAATGAGTCGCTCGCGGAGTCGCCCGCGAGACCGCGCAGCGCAGCGCCCATCTCCGGCACCGGCCCGGTCCACGCGGTGCCTGCCGCCGCCCACGCGCGTTCCTGCAATTCACCGCTGTCGAGGATCGGCCCGACAGAACGCCACAGCGCCTCCAGCGCGCCCGGCTGGCTGGCCAGGTGGCGGTAGATCAGGGCCACCAGCGGGCCCGCACTCAGGCGCCGAATCTCGGCGTAAATGCGCGCGATTTCACCGCTGGCCGATTCGCTAGTGACTTCCGCCAGGTAGCCTGCACTCATGTTCTGTACCTTTCCCCGTGATATGCGTCCACCGCCGGCGCTGCTGCCGTCCGAACGGGCGCGCAAAGCCTGTTTCGCCGCCCGCATCAACGCAGTTCCAAAAAAGCCTTTAGCATACGCATCCCAGTTTACGGAGATTTGTCATGAATTTCGACCGCATCGACGGCGCCGGCTACCCACTGGCTTTCAAGGTTCGAGGCGGCCGACGCGCCGCCACGGTCGCTGGCATCGCCCCGGCGCGCGACGTGTTTCGCGTCGAGGCGCGCACCATGGGCGGGCATCAGAAGGAAGTGGTGGTCAGCGAGGGTGCCGACGGCGCCACCTGGCGCCTGACCAGCGACGAGGGTGCGATCCTCAAGGGCACCGACCTGGCACCATTTCCGCTGGCCTTCTACAACGCCGGCCTGCATGCGGACTTCGTCAATCGCGCTCTGGCCGTAGCGCGCGCGAGGCGGATACCGCTTGCGATCACCGGCATCACGCTCAACAACCAGTACTTCTTCAACGGCTCCTTTTTCCGCGGCACCGGTGAGGGCAGCGCCGAAGCGGTGACCGTGCAGGTTCGCGCCCGCTCTGCCGCTCCGCGCGACGAAGTCATGCGGGTGCTCGAAGCCGCGCTTGCGGCATCGCCGGCCCACGCGGCAATGGCTTTGCCGCAGGTCAACACCTTCGCACTCTATGTCAACGGGCGGCGCTGCCCGGTGACGCGCGTCGCCGCCTCCACCGCGGCCGATGAACACGACCCGTTCAAGGCGCATGCCGGCGCACCGGCGCCGCTGGCCGGGGCAGCACCAGCCTACGAAATCGTCGAGCGCATCCTGCGCCCGTTACCCGAGGGCGGGCCGCCGGCGATGCCGGCCGAAGGCCGCGTGCCGATCACCATCCCGGGCGAAAGCGTGCTGCGCGATGCCACCGGGATCGTCGCCACCACGGTGGCGCCACGCTCACCGGGCGCCGCCTTTCGCATCACCTGCGATGAACGTCCGGATGGCGGCGAGGCGCCTTCGGGCCTGGCCATGATCGCCGCCGGCATCGCCTTTTGCTACATGACGCAATTCACCCGCTACATCGAGCACCGCAAGCATAAAGTGCGCGCGATCCGCTTTGTGCAGACCCTGCCCTTCACACTCGCCGGCGACATCGCGGCCGGCACGCAAAAGGGCGGGCTGGAACCGGTCGACACCCATGTGTTCCTGCATGCCGAGGAACCGGACGAAGTCATGCAGAACCTGCTGGAGGTGGCGGAAAACACCTGCTACCTGCACGCAGCCCTGCGCAGCAGCCTGCCGGGCCGGGTCGAACTCGATCTGCAGGCACAATGAGGCAGCCCGGCGCGCGCGGCGGGCTGCGCTTGCGTAGCCTGCCGCCGCAATAACATGTGCCAATCAAAACAAGCAAGGGGGAGGCCTGCATGAATCTCGAGAAAGTCATTTTCGGATTTTTCAACATCCTCGCCTGCACCCTCAATTTCGGCTTTTTCATCGGCGATCTCGACCGCCCCGAACTGCACCATCCTTTCGAGTTGTTCACCGCGATTGCGGTCAGCCTGATCGTCACCGTGCTCAAGTTCGGCGATCGCACCCAGCTCGGTGCGACCCATCTGGCCACCAGCCTGGTGGCAACGCTGCAGTTGCTGGCGGCATCGATGGTGTGGGCCTGGCAGCTGTACGTCACACGCTTGCCGATGGATGGCGAGGTGATGTCGATCATCGTCTCGCTGTCCGGCGGCGCGCTCGTGGCCAACTTGATCTCGGTGATCCTCCTGATCGGCGAAACCCTGCGCCAGGGGCGCTGAAGCCGCAAGCGCGAGTTCATGGGCGACGTCCTCTTTCTCGCGTTGCGGCGCCTGCGCGCGCCGCTCATCACCATCATCTGCGTCTACGCCATCTCGGTCGGCGGGCTGACGCTGATTCCTGGGCTGGACGCCGCCGGCAAGCCCGAGACGATGAGCTTTTTCCATGCCTTCTACGTGGTGAGCTACACCGCGACCACCATCGGCTTCGGCGAACTGCCCAACCCCTTCACCGACGCGCAGCGCATGTGGGTGACGTTCTCGATCTATCTTTCGGTAGTGGGCTGGGTTTATTCGCTGGGCACCGTGATCGCGCTGACCAACGATGCGACCTTTCGTGCCATGCTGGCGCGCAGCATTTTCAACCGGCGCGTGCGCCGCATCGCCGAACCCTTCTACATCGTGTGCGGCTACGGGCAAAGCGGCGCCGCCCTCATGCATGCGCTGGATGATCACGGCACGCGCCTGGTGGTGATCGAGACGCGCGCCGAGCGGGTTGCACGCATGGTGCTGGAGGAATACACCACCCCGCCGCTGGCACTGGCGGCCGACGCGCGCCTGGCCGACGTGCTGGAAGACGCCGGCATTCACAGCGCGCATTGCGCCGGCCTGATCGCCTTGGCCGGCGACGACGCCGTCAACCAGGCCATCGCCATCGGCGCCCGCGTGCTCAACCCCGATCTGATGATCGTCGCGCGCGCCAAGTCGCGCGCCGCCGAACTGAACCTGGCGGCATTCGAAGACGTGCGGGTGGTCAACCCGTTCACTACCTTCGCCGAAAACCTGCGCTTGGGCCTGGCGGCGCCCGAGGTACTGCAACTGGAGGAATGGCTGACCGGCGCGCCGGGCAGCGACTGCCCGGATTGCATGATGCTGCCACGCGGGCGCTGGGTCCTGGTCGGCTTCGGCCGCTTCGGTCACGCAATTTCGGCCATGCTCGATGCCGAAGGCATCGAATGGAAGGCCTTCGACTCAAGCGTGGTGGATGACGAGGAGCAGCGCCTGATCCATGGCGCCGATACCGAACATGCGCTCAACGACGCCGGCATCGCCTCGGCCGACGTGCTGATCGCAGGCGCCGCAGTGGATGCGGTCAATCTCGGCGTGACCACCCTGGCGCGACGCATCAACGCAGGCATCTTCGTGGTGATTCGCCAGAACCATGCGCAGGACCACGCGCTGATCAAGGCCGCGCGTGCCGACCTGTCCTTCGTGCAATCGCATTTGATGGTGCACGAATGCCTGCAAATCCTCAAGACGCCGATGCTGGGCCGCTTCATCGGGCATCTGCGCGGCGCCGGCGCCGATCTGGCCAGCGCCACCATCGAGCGGGTCAAGCGCGACTCCGGCAACGGCGCGCCGCTGGCCTGGACCTTCGCCTGCGACGTCATGCAGCCCGGCATGTTCGGCGCCTTTTTCCAGCGCCCCGGCGACGCCCTGCGCATCGGCCATCTGGTGGCCGACCCGACCAATCCGAGCGAACGCCTGGTGGCCAGCGCCCTGCTGCTCGAACGCCAGGGCACGCCACACCTGCTGCCTGACGACAGCACCGTGCTCAAACCCGGTGACCAGATCCTGTTTGTGGGCGACAACACCGCGCGCGGCCTGCAACTGCGCTACCTCAACGAACCCGGCACCGTGGCCTGGGTCTGCTCGGGGCGCGAACCGCCGCGCGGCGCCCTCTTTCGCTGGTGGCAACAGCGCTCGCGCGCCGCCTGACGCGCGACGCCTTGCTAGCCGAACAAGAGCCGCGGCAGGACCAGGGTGATCCACGGCACGAAAGTGAGCACCAGGAGCCGGATCACGTCGACCACGATGAACGGCAAAATGCCGCGGAAAATGGTGGTCGTCGTGACACCCGGCACCACGCTTGCCAGCACAAAAACGTTGAGCCCCACCGGTGGCGTGATCAGGCTGATCTCGGTGACGACGACAATGACGATGCCGAACCACACCAGCACCCAGCGTGGGTCGATGCCGAGGTTCAGGCCACTTACCACCGGATAGAAGATCGGTACGGTGAGCAGGATCATCGACAGGCTTTCCAGCACGCAGCCCAGCACGATATAGATCAGCAGGATGATCAGGATCACCATGTACGGTGGCGTGCCTTCGCCCACGATCAGGCGCAGCAGGCCTTCGGGCAGGCCGGCGGCGTTGACGAAGTTGCTGAAGATCAGCGCGCCGATGAGAATGAAGAACAGGGTGGCCGAGGTGCGCGCGCTTTCGAGCAATACCTGCACCATGGCGGGCCACGGCACGCGCCGCGCGAGCGCCAGCGCGAGCGCACCGCCGGCGCCCACCCCGGCGGCCTCGGTCGGCGTGAACACGCCACCGTAAATGCCGCCCAGCACCAGGGCGAACAACAGCACCACCGCCCACACACCGCGCAAGGCAGTCCAGCGCTCCGCCCATGACGCACGCAGGCCACGCGGGCCGCTGGCCGGATTGCGCCACACCGTCCACTGCACCGCGACCAGGTAAAGAAGGATGCCCACCAGGCCGGGCAGAAAGCCGGCGGCGAACAGCTGGTTGATCGAGGTCTCGGTCATCAGGCCATACAGGACCATCACCACCGAAGGCGGGATCAGGATGCCAAGCGTGCCGCCAGCGGCGATCGACGCGGTGGCCAGCGTATCCTGATAGCCGAATTTTCGCATCGGCGGCAAGGCCACCTTTGCCATGGTCGCGGCGGTCGCCAGCGACGAACCGCAGACCGCGCTGAAGCCGCCGCAGGCGACGATGGTCGACATCGCCAGCCCGCCACGACGATGACCGAGCCAGGTCTGCGCCGCAGCATACAACTCGTGGGCCAGGCCGGCGCGTGCCACCAGGTTGCCCATCAGCACGAACAGCGGCAATACCGACAATTCCAGGTTGAGCACGGTCGAGTAGAAGCGCTCGCTGGTGGTGGCCGCCGCCGCGGTGAAGCCGCGCAGGTACCAGAAGCCGGCGAAGCCCACCAGCGCCATCGCAAAAGCGATCGGCATACGCAGCATGATCAGCGCAAGCAGGATGAAAAGGCCGCTCAGTGCTACTTCCACGCGCCGCTATCCCCGTGGTGCCTGCGCGTGTCAGCCGACATGATCTCCGGCATGGCCTGGATGCTGCTGCAAGGGGCCGCGCCCGCGCGCATAACGCAGCGCGTTTGCCAACAGCGCCACGGTGGCTAACGCGCACATCAGGGCGATGAATACCGCCAGCGGCCCCTTGGGCAGGCCGAGGTACATGGTGACTTCGCCATCCTCCCCAAGGCGCATGGCGAGGATCGAAAGCCGCCAGGTGGCGACCACCATGAACGCCGCAGCAAGCAGGTTCATCAGGATCTGGCGGGCAGCGATCCAGCGCTTGGGATAGACCATGTCGATCAGGTCGACGGCCACATGTTCTTCGCGCCAGGTAATGCGCGGCATTACCGCGTAGATGCCGATGGCCAGAAAATACACGGTCAACTCGTCGGCTCCGCCGATGGGGGCGCGAAACACATAGCGCCCGATGACGTCAACCACGGTGACGACCACCAGCGCCAGCAGCATCAGCGCCGCGAGGGCGTCGGGAACCGCGGCCAGTCGGCCGAGCCAGATTTTCATGCAGCGCCGCAGATGGGCGCGTGAACCCCGCGATCCGCAAAGCGCGACGTATGACCGGCGGCGCAGAGATCACGCGCGCCGGCGCCGGCTTGCATCACTTTTTCTTGTCCAGCGCACGGGCTGTGGTGCGCAGTTCTTCAAGCGCTGCCTTGGGGTCGTAGCCCTTGCCGGCCGCGCGTTTGATCCAGTCGGCCTCGAGGTCCGCGCTCACCTTCGCCAGCGCCTGCACCATCGCCGGCGATGCGGCGCTCACCTTGTTGCCCGAGGCGATCGCCTGGGCGCGGCCGGCTTCGTCCGCGGCGCCCCAGCGATTGCCGGCGTAGGCCGAGAGTTTTTCGCCGGAAACACTCATCAGCGCCTTGCGGTCGGCATCCGACAGCGATGCCAGCTTGGCGGTGTTGATGACGATGGCGAAACTGCCGTCATACAGGTTGCCGGGAATGGTCAGGACGTTCTTGGTGACCTCATGCAAGCGAAAGCTCTTGTGCGTCTCAAACGGCATGAATACCGCTTCGGCAACGCCGGCCGAAAGGGTTTCGTACACCTTCGGCGCCGGCACCGTTACCGCCACTGCGCCAAAGGCCTCGCCGACCTTCGAGGCGATGCCCCCGGGCAGGCGTACCTTGAGGCCGCGCAGGTCGTCCCAGGACTGGATCGGCTTCTGCGACTGGATCACCCCGGCGCCATGGGTCATCATGGCGATCACGGTAACGCCGCGATGCTCGTCGGCTTTCGCCAGATGCTTCTGGTAAACCCGCCAGTACGCGGCCGAACCTGCCTCCGCGCCGGCACCCAGGCCGGGCATCTCCATCACCTGGGTGGCAACGAATTTTCCCGGGTTGTAGCCATGGAAAATCCAGCCCACGTCCTGGATGCCGTCGCGCACCGCGTCGAATTGCCCGGGTGGCTGCGCCAGGTTGTACTTGATCTCGAAGGTGACTCGCCCCTGCGTGGCGTCCTGCACCCATTTACCCCAGGTCGGCAGAACGTCGGAATTGATGTGATGGGTAGGCGGCGCCCACGAACCGATCACCAGCTTGGTCTGCGCCGGCGCCACCGACGCAAAACCCGCAGCGGCAACCCCGGCAATCACAATGGCTAGAACGCTTGTCATGGCATTTCCCTCGCTTTGGATCAAGGCCTGCGTGCGGACCGGATTGCGCACCATGGCGGCATCGGAGTATGTCCGAGGCTTGCGTGCGGCGTCAAGCGTGGATGGCGAAAACCGTCGCGGCGCTTCACAGCGCAGGCGCCGCACCATCCGGCTTGTGCCAGTGCTTGTCCGAGGTGATCTCGGCAATCTGGATGCTGTAATGGCTGAACAACTCGTTCCTGCCGCGCGGGATGGCCTTGCGGTGCTCGGGGTCGCGCATCCAGGCCTCAAGCGACAGGGCATCGCGCCAGTACGACAGCGTGATCACCTTGCCGGGCGTGTCGCGGCTGGCAAAGGATTCTTTCGAAATGAAGCCGTCCAGCTTGCGCGCATGGACCAGCAACTCGGTCACCAGCGCCTTGTTGCGCTCCTCCATGCCTGGCAGGGTGCCGAATTCAATGATGCAGACCAGCATGCAGCCTCCTTGGGTTCACAGGTAGCGCGAGAGAGCCGCCATCTGCGGCGACCGGAGCCGGCGCGCCGCTCTGCCGCTTGCGTGCATACCCGCCGTGCGTAGCGGGGCGGTACGCCCTATTTTGCCTGTATATTGGACTTCGCGCCGCAGGGCAATCAGGTGCCTGAACGTCACCCGGCGTCGGCATCGACATGTCTGGTCGGCGCGCGCCACGGCAACAGCTGCGGCCTTGCCGCAGGCAAGCCCTGCAAGGAGATCCGATGCCACTCCCGCCGAACCGCGCCGACCATGTCGGCAGCCTGCTGCGACCCGACGCGCTCAGGCGCGCCCATGGCGACCGACGCGCAGGGCGCATCGACGCTGCCGCCCTAACGGCCAGTGTCGAGCACGAAATCAGGCAGGCGGTCAGGCGCCAGGAAGATGCCGGCCTGCAGGTGGTGACCGACGGCGAATTCCGCCGCGGCTCCTGGTTTCTGGGCTTCGTCGACGCCCTCGAGGGCATCGCTTTGGCGCCGGTGCCACTGCAGTTCAGCGCGACAGGCGTCGACGACAAGAGCTGGCACGGGCCGGTGATCCGCGCGCGGCTCAGGCGCATGCGCCCGATCGTGGTCGATGACTTCGTATTCCTGCAAGGCACGACCACGCGGGTTCCAAAGGTCACCCTGCCGGCACCGAGCGTGATGCATTTTTTCGGTGGCGTGAATGGCGTAGATGCGGCCGTTTATCCCGACCTCGATCTGTTCTTCGCCGACCTGGCCGCCATCTATCGCGAGGAGATTGCCGCCCTGCATGCACAGGGATGCCGCTATCTGCAGCTTGATGAAGTGCCGCTGGCGCTCTTGTGCGACCCCGCCATCCGCCAGACGGTGAGCGCGCGCGGCGCGCATCCCGAGCGCCTCATCGGGCTCTACATCAAGGCGGTGAACGACGCGCTCGCAGGCTGCCCACCCGACCTGTGCGTGGTGATGCACCTGTGCCGCGGCAACTACCGCGGTCGCTGGATGGGTACGGGTGGCTACGATCCCATCGCGGAGCGGCTTTTCAACGACCTCGACGTCGATGGATTCCTGCTCGAATTCGACAGCGAGCGCGCCGGCGGCTTCGAGCCGCTGCGCTACCTGCCGGCTGACAAACGCGCCTTTCTGGGCCTCATCAGCTCGAAAAGCGGCGAAATCGAAAATCCGGATGCGCTGGCGCGCCTGCTGGACCATGCCATGCGCCATGCGCCCGCGGAGCGCCTGGGCCTGTGTCCGCAATGCGGATTCGCCAGTTCCGCCGGTGGCAACCCGATCGCGCCAGAAGTGCAATGGGCCAAACTGGCCCTGACGGTTGCAACCGCGCAGCGTGTGTGGGGCGAGACCTGACAGGGTTGGATCGCGCTCAGGCCGCGGCCAGCCGCCACAGGGTTGTCACTTCGGCCTTGCGCGCGGCATGCAGCGGATCGGCCGCATCGCTGGCCTTGGCATGTTGGGCACGCGTATCGATACGCGCCACCACCCGCAGGCCGCCGGATGCGATCGCATTGGCAAGCTCGGCGGGCGCGCGCAGCCCCAGGTGTTCGGCCAGATCTGACATGATGAGCCAGCCCTCGCCGTCAGGGGTCAGGTGCGCCGCCAGCCCGGCCAGGTAGCCGCGCAGCATGCGGCTTTCAGGATCGTAGATCGCGTGCTCCAGCGGCGATGCCGGACGTGCCGGCACCCAGGGCGGGTTGCAAACTAGCAGGGGTGCCTGCCCCGGCGGAAACAGGTCGGCTTCGATCACTTGCACCTGGGCCGCCAATCCCAATCGCGTGATGTTGTCGCGCGCACAGGCCAGCGCGCGCGCGTCGTTGTCGGTGGCCACCACCCTGGGCACGCGCCGGTGTGCCAGGAGCGCGGCCAGCACGCCGGTGCCGGTGCCGATATCGAAGGCCAGTTGCGCATCCTTCAACGGCGCCTTGGCCACCAGCGCCAGGTACTCGCCGCGCACCGGCGAGAACACCCCATAGTGCGGATGGATGCGCGCGCGCAGCGCCGCAATCTCGATCCCTTTGCGACGCCATTCGAACGCGCCGATCGCGCCCAGCAATTCGCGCAACGAGGCCACATAGGGTTCTGCGGCTACGCCCCATGCCTGCAGGCAGGCACCCTGCACATCAGGTGCACGGCGCAAGGGCACGACGTGGCCGCTGTCGAAAGGCAAAAGCAGCATGCCCAGGATGCGCGCGCGCTGTGCCTGCGCCATGCGGTGCAGATGAAAGGCCTGCGCCGGCGCGACCGCAACGGCGGGTGCCGCGCGCGGCTTGCGCGGTTTGTCCGGTTTGGCATCGACACGGCGCATCAGCGCCTGCAGCAACAGTCGTGCATTCTGGAAATCACCGCGCCAGAGCAAGCCAGTGCCCTCGCAGGCCATGCGATAGGCGCGATCGGCGCTCATGCTGTCGTCGGCGATCTCGACGCGCCTGGGTGCAGAGGCGCCGCTCTCGGAATGCCAGCGCGCCTGGCGTTCGGCACCGCGTTCGTGCCACTTGATGACCGGGACCGTACTCATGCAATCACTTTCAGCTGAAATTTTCGTCTGACCCAAGAAAGCGCCACTTGCCCACCGGCAGTTCGCCCAGCAGCACGCGGCCGATGCGCACCCGCTTCAAGCCCAGCACTTCGAGCCCGACCAGTTCGCACATGCGGCGGATCTGGCGCTTCTTGCCTTCGCGCAGGATGAAGCGCAACTGATCATCGTTTTGCCAGGTCACGCGCGCGGGCTTGAGCGCCTTGCCATCGAGTTCGAGCCCGTGACCCAGACGTTGCAGCTCGGTATCAGGCAGCGTGCCGGGGCGGGTGTATCGCACCCTTACGAGGTACTCCTTCTCAATGGCGGAATCCTCGCCGATCAACTGCTTGGCGATGCGCCCGTCCTGGGTCAGCACCAGGAGGCCGGTGGAATCGATATCGAGACGCCCGGCCGGCGCCAGGCCGAACAGTTCCTTGCGGTCAAAGCGCAGCGGCGCGGCAGCACGCGACGGCTGCCACTGCGCCTCCGGTGTCACCAGCACGACCGCCGGTCGGTGGCCATCTTCGGCCTGGCCGCTGACAAAGCCGATCGGCTTGTGCAGCAACACCGTGACACGGCGCGCCTGCTCGGCATGGGCGCGGCGGTCGACCGTGATCTTCTGCTGCGCAGTCACACGCTGGCCGAGAACCGCCACCAGCCCGTCGACCCGCACCCAGCCGCGTTCAATCCATTCATCGGCCTCGCGACGCGAGGCCAGACCCAGTTCGCTCATGCGCTTGGACACGCGCACCGATTCGGCGCCAGCAGCGTCGCTCGCAGGGCTGACTTGCGACGCCGGGCTGGCAGGCGCCAGAGCGGAACGCACCACGGTGCGTCGCGGCGCGGCGCGACTGTCGGCGGCCTTGGTCACGGCAGGCGGCGGATGACCCGCCTTGGCGCCCGTCGAACTCATGGCGGTGTCTCCGGCTCTGCGGCAGTGTCGGACTGAATTTGCGGTTCAAGCGCCGACTCGCGCGCGACTTGGGGTGCAGCGAGCATGGCCGCGCGGCTCGACGGGGTTTCCAGACTGACGCGGCCCAGGCTGCCCTGACGGTAGTCGGTAAGCAACACATGCGCGGCCTTCTCAAGATCGAGATGACCACCACGGGCACGCAGGCCGCGCACCCTGGCCACCGCCTCAAGCAGGGCCGGTCCGTCCATGCCCGCAACGGCACACGAGTAGCGCTTGGCCAGCAGCGCCGGATAGCGCACCAGCAGCAGGTCGGCCAGGTAGGTCGCGACCTCTTCGTCGATGTAGGCATTGGCACCGATGGCATGGCTGGCGGCCAGCATCAGGCCATCGCTCGGATGGGCGATGGCCGGCCACATCAGTCCCGGCGTGTCGAACAGCACCGTGCGGTCGTCCAGCTCATAGCGGCGCAACTGCTTGGTGATCGCCGGCTCGTCGCCCACCGGCGCCACCCGGCGCTTCAACAGCGCATTGATCAGGGTTGACTTGCCGACATTGGGAATGCCCATCACCAGCATGCGTACCGCCTTCATGTGGCCATCGCGGTGCGGCACCAGGCCGGCGGCCAGGCGCAGCACACGCGCCACGTCCGCCGGCTTCTTGCACGAGAGTGCCACCGCCCTGACCGCAGCCTGGTGGCCGCGCATGGCAGCATGCTCGGTCTCGATCGCCTTGATCCAGAGCGCTGTCACCGCCGGGTCGGCGACATCGGCCTTGTTGAGGATCTTCAGGCACGGCCGTTGGCGGTGCGCCCGCATCTCGCTGATGATCGGGTTGCCGCTGGCACCCGGCAGGCGCGCGTCGAGCACTTCGACGACCACATCGATCAGTGCCATGGTCTCGGCCGCCTTTTTGCGGGCCGCCACCATATGGCCGGGATACCAACCGATGGACATGCGTGCGTGAACCTGCTGTGGGTTGATTCGATCGAAGGGCCTGGTGCCGTCTGTGCGCCGGCCGCGCCATTGTCCCACCGATCAAGCCGCTGCCTGCGGCCCCCTTGGCACCGCTGCGTCGCGCAGTCGCGGAACGCCGCTTCAACCCGGTCGGGCCACGGGCTCCTGGTACACCTCGTCACGCTGCGCCAGCGCGATCAGCGCACCCAGCATCAGCACGCCGACCGACAAGGCCAGCCCGGTCAACAACCCACCGAAGGTATCGGCCAGCCAACCGGTGGCCACTGGCCCGAGGATCTGCCCGATCGCGAAATAGATGGTGAACGTTGCGACCGCCGCGCCCCAGGCCGGTTTGGGCAATGCGCGCTTGACCAGATGCGTGATCGAGCCCGGAATGTTCCACATCGAGGCGCCGAACAAGGTGGCCGAGATCAGCATCGATACGATGGCTGCGCTTACCAGCGGCAACAGCGCACCCAGGCCCAGCACCGCCAGTGCCGCCGCCAGCATGCGCCCGGGAATCCATCGGGTCAGCGGGATGCGCCATAGCCAGGGGCCCAGGAGACTGGCCACCCCGAAGGTGGTCCACATCGCGATCACCTCGCCGGTGGATGCGCCGTGGTCGCGCATCCAGGCGATCACGAAAGTCATGTAGCCGATGTAGCCCAGGCCGAACATCACGTAGGCCGCAAGCCCGGCGCGCAGGCGGCCGATATCGGCGCGCGCCACAGCGTCGCCCTCGTGCGCCAGGTTGGGCTCGACGATCCGCGTCGCAGCCCAGGTGCACAAGGCAAACAGCGCGAGGCCGGCCCAGCCCATCCACACCCAAGCAACCTGCCACGCCGCCGGCCCGCCGGCATCGAGCAATAGCGGCAGCGCAATGCCACACAACAGGAAACCCAGGCCGCCGCCACCGAAGTAAATGGCGATGGTGGTGGCGGCCTTGTGCGGATGGGCCGGCAGGATGTTGCCCGACAAGGCGCCGCCGGCGATGAACGCCGCCGCGCCAAAAACGCCGCTGGCGACGCGCCAGACTCCGAGCCAGCCGATATCGCGCGTGAGCCCGGTGGCCAGCACCGACAGCGCGGTCAACAGCACCCCGGCCACGAACAGCGCGCGGTTGCCGCTGCGGCGAATGATCAGGCGGGTGGCTACCGCGCCGATCAGATAGCCGATTGCGTTGGCGGTGTTGAGCCACCCGGCCTGCGTGTAGTTCCACGCCAGATCGTCGCGCATCGAAGGCAACACCAGCGCATAGGCCATGCGCGCGAACGAGTTGGCCACGGTCACACCCAGCGACAGCAGAAACGCCAATGCATATGCGCGCCTAAGCTCGCGCGCCGGCACGGCGTTCATGGTTTGGTTCATCGCTGGGAAATCCTGGTGGGAGCCCTGGTGGGAGCCCTGGTGGCAGCGGCGGCAGTATAGGGCAAGCAACCGCGCCTGAAATCCGCGAAAATGCGCGAAGTCCTGTTTCGCACGAGACCCCCGCCATGACCGTTACCATCGATCCGACCCTGCTGTCGCCCAAGCGCACCGCGCGCATCAACGCTGCCTTCGAGGAAGATGTGGAAAAGGCTGTGATTCCGGGCGCGGTGGTGCTGATCGCGCGGCGCGGCAAACTGGCCTACCTGGAGGCTTTCGGCTACCGCGACCGCGAGAAAAGCGCGGCCATGGCGGTGGATTCGATTTTTCGCATCGCTTCGATGACCAAGCCCATGGTGTCAGTGGCGATCATGATGTTGGCCGAGGAGGGCCGCGTGCGCCTGGTCAGCCCGGTGGCAACCTGGTTGCCGGAAATGGCGCAGGTGCAGGTCGGCGTGGAGGAAGCCGATGCCCACGGCAAGCGCAGCCTCAAGCTGCACAAGCCGCGCCGCGAAATGTCGGTGCAGGACCTGCTTCGCCACACGTCGGGCCTGACCTACGGCCAGTTCGGTGATTCGCTGGTCAAGGCTGCCTATCGCCAGGTCAACCCGATGGACCCGCAACAGACCAGCGCCGAATTCATCACCAAACTGTCGCAACTGCCGCTGCAAAACCAGCCTGGCGAAGTCTGGGAATACGGCATGTCCACCGATGTGCTCGGGCGCCTGGTCGAAGTGATCTCCGGCATGCCGCTGGACGCCTTCATCGCCAGCCGCATCACCGGGCCGCTTTGCATGAAAGACACCGGATTCGTGGTGCCGCAAGCCGCAGCCCACCGCGTTGCCGAGGCCCTGGTGGACCGGAAGACGGGCGAGCGGCCGCCGATGGCGCGCGACCTGACCATCAAACCCAACTTCCTGTCCGGCGGCGGCGGCATGGTCTCGACCGCCCCCGATTACCTGCGCTTCGCGCAAATGCTGGCCAATGGTGGCGAATTGGACGGCGTGCGCCTGCTGGCCAGGAAGACCGTGGCCCTGATGGCCAGCGATCACCTGCCGCCCGGCATCGCCTTTGACCCCGGCAGCCGCGCGCAGTTTGAGGAGTCGGCGCCGCTACCCGAATTCGGCCAGGGCTTCGGCCTCGGTTTTTGCGTGCGCAAGGAAGCCGGCCGCAACCCGGTGCCGGGTTCGATCGGCGAGTTTTACTGGTCGGGCGTGCACGGCACCTATTTCTGGATCGACCCGCAGGAGCAACTGGTCGGCATCGCCATGCTGTGCGCGCCCGAGTTGCGGCGCCACTATCGGGCATTGATGCGCAACCTGACCTATCAGGCCCTGGCCGATTAGAGCAGCAAATCACCGTACCGGAGAGACAGCATGTCGATCGAAGTGAACTGGGAACGCAACGACTACTCGCGCATTCCATTCCGCCTGTATCACGATGAAGAGGTCTATGCGCTCGAGATGGAGCGCATCTTCCGTGGCCCCTGCTGGAACTACCTGTGCCTGGAAGCGGAGATCCCCAACCCGGGCGACTACCGCACCACCTGGGTTGGCGACACCTCCGTGGTGGTGTCGCGCGCGATGGGCGAAGGCGGCGCGATCCACGCCTTCGTCAATCGGTGCTCGCATCGCGGTGCGCAGATCGTGCGCAAGACCCACGGCAACGCGCCCGAACATGTGTGCATATACCACCGCTGGTGTTACCGCACCGACGGCGAACTTAGCGGCATTCCGTTTCGCCGCGGCCTCAAAGGCGAGGGCGGCATGCCGGCCGACTTCGACATGGCCGCGGTATCGCCGCAAAAGTTGCGCCTGGCCAACGTCAACGGCATGCTCTTTGGCACCTTCTCGGAGCATGCCGAATCGATCGAGGCCTATCTGGGCGAATTCGGCATGGGCATGGTCAAGCGCTTCCTGCACAAGCCGATCCGCATCATCGGCTACTCGCGCCAGATGATCCACGGCAACTGGAAGCTCTACGCCGAAAACCTGCGCGACACCTATCACGCCAGCCTGCTGCACGAATTCTTTGTCACCTATGGCGTGGATCGCGCAACACAAAAGGGCGGCGTCAAGATGGACGCGCGCCATCGTCACAACATGAACCATGCTTTCACCGGCAGCGATACCCAGGCCGACGCGCTGGCCGCCTATGCCGGCACCGCCGGTGTGGTGCTTGACCGCATGCGCCTGCGCGATACCAAGCTGCTGGAACACACGCCGGAGTTCGACGATCGCATGAACCTGGCGGCCCCGACCTTTTTCCCCAACGGCCTGCTGATCCAGATCAACCAGTCGCTCGGCACGCGACAGATCCGCCCCAAGGGGGTGGACCGCCATGAAGTTTTCCAGACCCTGTTCGGCTACGCCGACGATAGCGCGGAGCAGGCGCGCCATCGCCTGATCTCCGCCAATCTGGTGGGTCCGGCGGGATTCGTCAGCATGGAAGATGGTGAGGCCATCGAGCTGATCCAGAAGGCCACCGGCAACCAAGCACAAGCCTGCAACGTGATTGAAATGGGCGGCCGCGGCCCACTCAAGGACCTGACACATCGCCTTACCGAAACGCCGGTGCGCGGCTTCTGGTCCTACTGGGCTGAACTGATGGGCGTCGAGCCGGCGGGAGGCATCCGATGAAAGTGCCCGACCTGATTCGTCATGCCGCCAGCGATCTGCTGGCGGAATATGCACTTCTGATCGACGAAGACCGCCTCGAAGACTGGGTGGAACTGTTCGACGAGGCCTGCGACTACAAGGTGGTCACGCGCGAAAACGTCGAGCAGGGGCTGCCCAACGTGCTGATCTGGTGCGACAACAAGAACATGCTGCGCGATCGCATCGCTTCCTACCGCAACGTCAACGAATACAACCTGCACTGGGACCGCCATGTGATCGGTGCGCCGCGCTTTTGCGCAAAAGCAGCCGGCGCCTGGGTCATCGAAGCGGGCTACAGCCTGTTCCAGACCGACATGGAGGGTGTATCGCGGCTGTTTTCGGTCGGGCGCTACAGGATCGAATTCGCCGTGCGGGAGGAAGCCGCGCGCATCAAGTCGGCGCTGGTGATTGCCGACAGTGGATTGATTCCGACGCTGCTGGCCTCGCCGATTTGAGTTTTCCGCAGCCGCTACGCGAACCTGTGGTTTGCGCTATGCCGTCTTCATGATCTGCGCCGGACTCGCGCGCGGATCGCGCAGCGGCCACTGACCGGCCTCGACCTGCGCCAGAAAGTCCGCCACGAAACGGTTGAAGATGTCGGGCTCTTCCAGGTTCAGGGTGTGGCCGGTCTTGGGCAGCACCAGAAGGCCAGACGCCGGCAGGGTTTTCTTGAGAAAAATGCCGGGCTGCAGGCAATGATCGTCTTCATCGCCCACCATCACCAGGGTCGGCACGCGCATTTGCTTGAGCCGCTCTTCGAGGTCGTAGATCGAGGGCCGGCGCGCCTGCACGCCGCGCATGGTGTTGGCCGCGCCGACCGCGGAATGCTCGCCCAGCATGCCGGCGAATTCCTGCCAGCCGCGCGGGTCCTTGTTCTGAAACTGCACCCGCGAGGCGCCGAGCGCATAGGTCTTGGCAAAGCTTTCGCTGCCCTGGATTTCAAACTGCCGCGCCACTTCAAGTGATACCGAGCGAAAGTACTCCTCATGCTGCTTTTCGGCACCGTAACCGGCGCCGGCGACCACCAGCGACAGGGCGCGCTCGGGCGACTCCAGCCCGAAATGCAGGGTGGCGAAGCCGCCCATCGACAGCCCGACGATGTGTGCACGATCGATGCCGACCGCGTCCATCACCGCCGCGATGTCCTGCGCGGCGCGCAGCTGCGAATAGGCCTCCATGTCTGGCGGCACATCCGACGGCGGATAACCGCGCGCGGCGAACGCGATGGCGCGGTAGCGGCGCGAGAAATAGCGCATCTGCGGCTCCCAACTGCGATAGCTGCCGCCGAATTCGTGCACAAAAACAATCGGCGTACCGCTGCCGGCTTCCTCGTAGTGGAGATTGACTGCGTCGTCGGTCCTTGCCTGACTCATGCGGGCTCCTCAATAGGTGTCAAATGGCGACTGTCAAGGAGCGCGCTTGCACGGGCTCAGGCCGGCGCAGTGTTGTTTGCCCCGACCTTGATGACCGAGCCGCGCGAGGCGATGCCGCCATCGATGGTGACCACCGTGCCGCTGATGTAGGCGGCGCGCGGTGAAGCCAGGAAGACCATGAGATCGGCCACCTCGGACGCTTGCGCCGGCCGGCCGCCGGGAAAGTGGCTGGTCATTTCCTGCCAGCGACTTTCGTCACCATACAGATCGACAGCGCGGCGCTTGTTGATCTTCACCATGCGATCGGTTTTCACCGGCCCCGGGTTGACGCCTATCACCCGCACGCCGAAATCCAGACTGGCCCCGCCCAAGGCGCGGGTGAATGCCATCAGCGCCGCATTGCCGGTGCTGCCGGCGATGTAGTTGTAGTCCCAGTTCTCGCCGGAGTTGCCGATGTCGTTGATGATCACGCCGCGCCGGCGCTCCTTCATGCGCAGGTACATTTCGCGCGTCAGGTTGATGTAGCCGAAGAGCTTGAGGTCATAGCCGCGGCGCCAGTCGGCTTCGGTGAGGGACTCGATCGGGCCGGACGGCACCTCGCCGGCATTGTTGATCAGGATGTCGGCGTCGGCGCATTGCTCGGCCAGACGCAGCATGTTCTCCGACAGCGAAAGGTCCAGCACATGCACCGACACCACCACTCCATGCTGGCGTTGCAAGTCGTCGCGCGCCGCCTCAAGCAATGCACCCGATCGTGCCGCCAGATGCAGCGCGCAGCCTTCGGCGGCGAACGCGTGGGCCGTCGCCAGGCCAATGCCCCTGGATGCGCCGGTGATCAGTACCGACTTGCCTTCAAGATCGAGTTTCATCCTTGCCTCGCAGACGATTTCTGACCAACGCCGGGCAGCAGGGCCAGCGAATTACCAGGCGTTGTAGCCGCCATCGACCAGCAGATCGGCACCGGTCATGAAACTTGACGCATCGGAGGCGAGGAACAATGCGGCAGGCGCCAGTTCGATCGGCAGCCCGAGCCGGCCCAGCACATGCTTGGGGCCGAAGCGCTCGCGCGCATCCTCCATGGTACCGGCGCGCAGGATCATGCGCTCGGTTTCCACCGCGCCCGGCGACAAGGTGTTGACGCGAATGTTGGCGGCGGCGTGATCCATCGCCATCACCTTGGCCAACTGGATCAGCGCGCCCTTGCTGGCGCAGTAGGCCACGCGCGCCGGTGCGCCGACCGAACCCATTTGCGAGGCGATATGAATGATCGAGCCGCCACCGGCGCGCGTGATGTGCGGGATGGCCCACTTGCTCATCAGAAAGGCGCCGGCCACATTGATGGCGAACACCTTGTTCCATTCGGCCAGGTCATAGTCGAGCACGGTCCCGGTGGGGTCGCTGCCGGCGGCGCCATTGAGCAGCACATGCAGGGAGCCATACTCCGCGACGCTGCGCTCGACCGCGGAGCGGGTTGCGGTTTCGGAGGCGACATCGCATTCGATTGCCAGCGCACGGCCACCCGCGGCCGCGATCGCAGCCACCGTCTGGCTCACCTGGGCCAGGTTGAGGTCGACACAGGCGACGGCAGCGCCGGCCTCGGCGTAGGCTACGCAGATCGCGCGGCCAATGCCGCCGCCGGCGCCGGTGACGATCGCGGTCTTGCCCTTGAGTGAAAACTTGTCGAGGATGGTCACATTCGGCTCCTGCTCTTGAAAAAATCTGCATGCCTTGCACGTCAGCCGCCCCGTTACTAGCCGCGCCCCAGATAGGCTTCCTTGACCCGCTCGTCCTGCTTCAACGCCGCACAGGTGCCGGCGGCGATGATCGCGCCGGTCTGCAGCACATAGCCGCGGCTGGCGGTCTCCAGCGCATAGCGCGCGTTCTGCTCCACCAGAAGCACGCTGGTGCCGGCCCTGTTGATGGCGCGAATGCTCTTGAAGATCTCCAGCACCACCAGCGGCGCCAAGCCCAGCGATGGTTCATCCATGCAAAGCAGTACAGGCTCGGACATCAATGCACGGCACAGCACCAACATCTGCTGCTCGCCGCCCGACAAGGTGCCGGCACGCTGCGCGGCGCGCTCGCGCAGGCGCGGAAACATGTCCATCATGCGTTCGATCAGCGCGTGGGTCTTCACCTTGTCGGCACGGTACTTGAAACCGCCCATCTCGAGGTTCTCGCGGACCGTCAGGAACGGGAATACACGCCGCCCTTCCGGCACCAGGGCGATGCCGGCCAGCAGCCGCTCGTGCGAGCGCATGCGGGTGACATCGTTGCCGCGAAACAGGATGCGGCCGCGGCGTGGCAACATGGCGCCGGCCACGCCACGCAGCGTGGTCGACTTGCCGGCACCGTTGGCGCCGATGAGGGTGACGATCTCGCCTTCGCCCACGTCAAAGGAAATGTCGCGGCAGGCCGCCACGTCACCGTAGGCCAGCTCGACGCCCTCGACTTGCAACAAGGCCGCCATCAGGCCAGCGCTCCACTTTCGAATTCGCCGCCCAGATAGGCTTCGATCACACTGGGGTTGCTCTGCACCGCCTTGGGCGGCCCCTCGAAGAGGAATTCGCCGTGGTCCATCACGAACACATGGTCCGCCACCTTCATCACCAGATCCATGTTGTGCTCGACCACCACCACGGTGATGCCGCGATCACGGATGTCGCGCAGGCGCTGCAACAGAAAAGCGACCTCGGCGGCGTTGAGGCCGGCGGCGGGCTCGTCGAGCATGAAAAGTTTGGGTTGCGTCGCCAGCGCGCGCGCGATCTCCAGCATCCGCTGTTGCCCGTAAGCCAGCGAGCCGGCGCGTTGCGCGGCCAGTTCACCCAAGCCCACAAACTCGAGCAAGGCCAGACCTTCTTGGCGACAGCGGGTCCAGTCGCGCCAGAAGGCCGCACCCGGCAACAGGTATTGCCAGGCGGGCACCTGATGGCGAATATGAAACCCTGCCAACACGTTGTCGAGCAGCGAGAGTTGCTTGAACAGGCGGATCTTCTGGAAAGTGCGCGCCAGCCCGAGGCGCGCGCGCTGATGCGCCGGCAGGCCGGCAAGCTGCCGGCCGGCGAAACGCAACTCACCCGAATCGGGCTGATAGGTGCCCGACAGCAGATTCATCAGGGTCGACTTGCCGGCGCCGTTGGGGCCGATCACCGCGAAAATCGATTTCTCGGGCACCGCCATCGAGATGCCCGCCACCGCCTTGACCCCGCCGAAGCTCTTCCTGAGTTCGCGGGTTTCGAGCAGCGCGTTCATCGCCCCACCCCGTCCGCACCGGAGGCGTGCTGCGGCCGGCCGCCGCTAAACCGTGCGCGCAGCAATTGCCAGGCCTGCACCATGCCGCCTGGCATGAACAACACCACCAGCGTGAGCGCCAGGCCATAGACAATCAGGCGCAGATCGCCGAAACCACGCAGCAGTTCCGGCAGAAAGGTCAGCACGATCGCGCCGACCACCGGGCCGATCATGGTGCCCATGCCGCCCACCACCACCATGGCCAGCATGGTGAATGACTCGACGATATTGAAAGCGTCGGGTACCAGGGTGCCCACAAAGCCCGGGTAGAAGCAGCCGGCCAGACCGGCGATGGCCGCCGACAAGCTGAAGGAAAAGGCCTTCCACTTGGCGCTGTTGACGCCCAGCGAGGCAGCCGAAATCTCGTCCTCGCGAATCGCGCGCAACGTCTCGCCGATCGGCGAGCGCAGCAGGTTGTCCAGCAGCAGATAGACCAAAAGCGCTATACCCGCGACAAGATAGAAGAGCGCGGCCTGGTTGGCGAAATTCAAATCCGGGAAACCCGGAATCGCAAGCGGCGGCGGCCGGATGCCGTAGATGCCGCGCACGCCCTTGGTGACGCTCTCCCAGTTGATCAGGATCTGATAGACGATGACCGCGAAACCGAGCGAGGCGATGCCCAGGTAATGGCCGCGCAGGCGCGCGGCGAATGCGGCCAGCAACAGGCCGACCAGACCTGAAGCCAGGACCGCCGCCACGCAGGCCAGCCAGAAGTTCCAGCCATAGCTCTTGAGCAACACGGTGGTGACATAGGCGCCGATGGCGAAAAAACCCGACTGCCCCAGATTGAGCTGCCCGGTATAGCCGATCACCAGGTTGAGCGACATCGCCAGCAGCACATTCATGGCGCACACAATCAGGATGCCGCGCCAATAAGGTGTGCCGAGCACCAGCGGCAGAAGCAGGAGTACGACCAGCGCGCCCAGGTAGCCTGGCCAGCGCACATCGCGCCGCAATGCGGCGGCCAGCCCGCTCATGCTGCTGCCTGCCGGAAGGCCAATCCCGGTCTCATACGTTTTCCTCGCGCCGCTCGGCGATCAGGCCCGTGGGCTTGACCACCAGCATGACGAGGAGCAAGGTAAATACAACCAGATCGATCAGGCCCGAGCCGAGATACTGCACCGTGAAGGCCTCGATCAGGCCAACCAGGATGCCGGCCACGATGGTGCCTTCCATGTTGCCGAAACCGCCGATGATCACAATGGCGAAAGCCTTGACGATGAGGCTGGTGCCGGCGAACGGCGTGAGCACAATCACCGGCCCCAGCAGCGCGCCGGCCATGCCCGCCAAGGCCGAGGCGATCACGATGGTGAGGCCGATCAGGAACGTTTCGTTGATGCCCATGAGACCTGCGGTTTCGCGATCCTGCGAGACCGCGCGCAAGGCCTTGCCGAGGTAGGTGAACTTCATGAACACATACAGCGCACCGATCGCCAGCGCCGCCACGATCACCACCAAGAGGCTTTGCTGGGAGAAGAAAATCTTGCCGAAACGGATGGTCTGCTGCGCGAAGGGTGAATCGAACTGAAAGGGAATCGGCCCGAACAGGGCGAGCTGGCCGTTTTCCAGCAGTACCGATACACCAATGGTGGCGATCAGCGGGCGCAACTCGTCACCGCGATTGCGCAAGGGCGCGAACACCAGCGCGTTGATCAGAAGCCCAAGCAATGCGCCGGCACCCAGCGCCAGAAAGATCGACAGCAGGTAGCCGGTGGTGTCAGACAGCCCCAGCACCTTGGTCAGGAATCGGGTGGTGGCGAAAAACGCCACAAAAGCACCGACCGTCACAAAGTCGGCATGCGCGAAATTGATCTGGTTCATCACCCCGTAGATCAGGGTCAGCCCCAGGGCCACGATCACATACAGGCAGCCCAGATAGATGCCGTTGATCGATTGCTGCAAAATCAGAGTGAGGAAGTCGGTCACGCGGGCATCGTCGTTCCCGCGCCAGCGGGAATGGAGGGAAACGGAATCAAGCGGATGCGGTTTCCCGCTGGCGCGGGATTGACCGCCATCCTCTCGTGTGTCACAAGCACCGGACCCGCAGGATCAAGCAGAAATACGACGGGCCGGTCGCAGCACCTACCAGGGCAGGGCTTTCCATGACAGATCGGGCTGGGTCTCGACGAAATGGATCACCGACAGATCGGAATTCTGACCCTTGGCATCGAAGGTGATCTTGCCGGTGGTGACCTCGACATCCTTCATCTTCGACAAGCCCTCGCGCAGCGACTCCGAATCCTTGGCGCCGCGGCGTACCGCCTCGGCGATCAGGAGAATGGTGTCGTAAGCATGTGCATTGATGTGCGTGGGCGTCTTGTCGGCACCATACTTGGCGCGGAACGCGGCATTGAAGTCGGTGACGATCTTGCGCTTCTCGGTGGGGTCGAACTGCACGATGCGGATGTAACCCACCGATGACTGGCCGGCCTTGGCATCATAGCCCCAGGGCAACCAGATCGAGCCCATCTGAATCGCATTGCCGCCGCCCCCCTTGACTACCTTGGCCTGGGCCAGTGCCTGCGACAGCCGCACCTGCTGGCCCTCAAGTCCGAAGGTCGGCAAAACGTCGACTTTTCCGAGCGAGGCGATGCGCGTGGCGATCGCGGTGAAATCGTTCACATCGCGACCGAAGTCGATGCGCGCCAGGATCTTGCCGCCGGCGGCCTCGAACTCTTTGGCAAAGCCGTCCGCGTTGTCAACGCCGGCATTGGTCTTCTCGTGCAACAGCACCGCAGTGCGGGCGCCGAGCTTGGTATAGGCATTGCGTCCCAAAGGCACGCCCTGCTGCTGGGCGCTGGGGAAGATCCGGAACACGTATTTGTAGCCCGATTCGGTCAGCTGGTTGGTGGCCGAGCCGGCATTCAACATCGGCACCTTTGCCTGTTCGAGGATCGGCGCGATCGCCAGCGACGCATCCGAACACTCTTCACCAACCACGATGTGCGGCTTGAACTGCTCCAGCACACGCTTGACGGTGTTGGTCGCCTGCAGCGGGCTGCAGGCAGAATCCTCGTATTGCACCTGAATCTTGGTGCCGTTGATGCCGTTGCCGCGATTGACCTGCTCCAGCGCCAGGTCGATGCCTTCCTTGCCCATCACGCCGAAATAAGACGCCGGGCCGGAGATCGGCATCAAAACGCCAACCCTGATGACGCTTTGCGCCAGAGCGGGCGCGGCGAAGCCAGTGAGCGCCATGGCCGCCGCAGCGGCACCCAATTTCAATCCGGACAAACGAATCATGTAGAACTCCTCGATGCAAGACAAGTGGACAGCCTTACGCTGACAACGGACAGTACTCAAACCGCCGAGAACAATACCCGATGGCGCCCTGCAGAGCAAGCACGGATAGTGCCCAAGTCACAAAATACTGAATCAGCTTCACAATACCGCCCCGACGCGGGCGTCTTGTCTTTCCTCCGAGCGCATGACGCGGTGCGCGCAAGTTAGCCAATGGCTTGACCGAGCGCGGCATGGAATGCGCCCGCAGCCCGCAAGGTCTCGGCAACCGAGCGGCCGCGCAAGTGCTCGGGAAACATTTCGAACTCGAAATAGCCGCGATAACCGCGCGCACGCATATCCAGGAGCGCGCCTGCGACGTCGAGCAGGCCCGTGGCCGGCAAGTCGCGCACAAATTCGGCGGGATTGTCCGGCGCCGCCACATTGCAGAATTGCACCAGGCGAATCTTCTGCAACGCCGCATCGAATACGCGGGTGAACCGCGTGTCCCACCAGCTATGGAAGAAATCCAGGGTCAGCCCGATCTGCGCGTGCTTGCCAACAAGATCAAGAGCATCGGCAAGCGAATTGACGCAGCCTTTTTGCAAGATGCCGAGCGGATGGATCGGCTCCAAACCCAGATGCACGTTCGCGCGTGCCGCTTGATCGGCCAGGCGCAGCAACCCCTGTTCGACCCGCGCGCGCGCCTCCGCAGGCGACCATGGTCCGTGGCTCAAGCCACCGGTGATGACCACCAGCGTCTGCGCCCCAAGTTCCGCCGCCTGCGCGATCAGGCGGGTGTTCGCCTCCGCCTGCTCGCGCGCCCGGCCGGCGTCGCCAAACAGGAAGTAGCCCGCGCTGTTGAGCGACGACACCTTCAAGCCATGATTTTGCAGGAGAGCGCGTGTGGCCGGCACGTCCATTTCGTTCAAGGCGCGCACGGTAAGCCCGACCGCCTGCGCGCCGGCGCGCGCCGCCAGGTCAGCGAACTCCGGCAAGCGTACTGCTTCCGGACAAACATAGAAATTGATCGAAAGCGGATTCATTTTTTTTCACGCGCTTGAGCAATCAGAAGCGCTGGTGCAACTCGATCACGTTGCGGTCCGGATCGCGCACGAAAATGGCCTGGGCGCCAGGCCCCAGGCGCATCGGCCCGCCACTGAGCGGGATGCCAAGCGCTGCAAGCTGCTGCTGCGCGGCCGTGATGTCTGCGCACAGCAGCGCGAAATGGGTGATGCCGGGGTGCTTCTCGGGCACATCCATGAGGATATTGGCCGTATCCCCAGCGCGCGCGTTGAGGATCAGGTTGATCTCAACGCCCGACGGATGTTCGAGAATTGCCACCGGCTCCGGGCCCAGCGGTCCGGCGGTTTTGGCAAAGCCCAGCAGTTCGTAAAAGCGTACCGAGCGTTCAAGCTCGTGCACGCGAATGCCGATGTGGGCCAGCCCCTGAATCGGGACTGCGGCGGCCTTGCCTGTTTGCCTCGTCACGCTGTTTCCTAAAGCCACTCTCGATTCGGCATTGAAACACATTGCGTGCGACAAGGGCGCGCATGTTGCATGCCGCGAATGGCAAGGCATGCGCCAATGGGCAATCTCCGCGACATCCCAAATAATGTCGGGCTGCCATGAAATACCTGCCTATCGTAGTCGTGATGATCGCCTCGCTGGCCGACGCCGATCCGGCCGCCGGCAAGCTTGCGCCGGACGTTGCCCGCTTCATCGAACGGCGCGACGGTTGTGAGCACTTCCGTGGCGAAGAGGGCTATGACGCCGCCCGACGCCGCGAGCCGGCCGCCCAGGTGCGCAAGCTCTGCAGCGGTACCGATCGCGAATTCGCCAACCTGAAACGCAAACACGCCACGAACCGCGACCTGATGGCGCGGCTCAACGAGTACGAAGCGGCTATCGAGCTGCCGCCGCGGCGCTGAGCTCCGGCCCCGCGGCCGATGCGGCGCTCGCGATGATGCGGGCCGCCACCACCAGGGCGGCGCGATCGGTTTTGCCGCAATCCATGGTGCCGCGGCATGAGGGGCATTGCTGCGAAGTGAGAAAGAAATAAACAACTCCGTTTCGGTGTACTTCGTATTGAAGTACACTGAACATCGTTTTGTCAGAACGAGGTTTATCTTCATGGCTGTTCACCTGCAGGCTCACCAGACAGCCTCCATGACCATCAGTACCGAAGACCGGACTTTCTTCGTCTCGCTAGGCGAGCGCATCGCCGCCTTGCGCCGCTCGAACAACGTCACGCAAGTGCAGTTGGCCGAGGCGCTGGGCGTGTCGCAGCAGACCTTGCAGTCCTACGAGGTCGGGCGCAGGCGCATCCCGGTGTCAGCGCTGCCGGTGGTGGCGAGCAGGCTGGCGGTGTCGCTCGACGAGTTGTTCGGCTCCCAGGCCAAGGCCGCGCGCGGCAAGCGCGGGCCAGCGTCCAAGCTGGCCCAGCAGATCGAGGTCGTGGCGCAGTTGCCCAAGGCCAAGCAGCGGTTCGTCTCGCAGATGATCGAGACCGTGATCGCCCAGGCTGCGCGCTGACCCGACCACGACAGCAGCGGCAAGCAAGAGGAACCCGAAGGAGTCGATGCCATGAACGCCCCCGATCAGGTCTTGCTCGACAAGATCAAGCAGCTTCCCCCGCAGCGCATGGCCGAGGTCGAGGACTTCGTCGACTTCCTGCGCGAGCGCGAAGCCGAGCACCGCCTCACGCACGCCGCTGCCAAGGCCAGCGAGGCCAGCTTCGCGGCCGTGTGGGACAACGACGAGGACGCGGCATACGACCGCATGTGAGGACGCTCAGCTTCGGCGAGGCCATGATCGCCGACTGGCAGGCCGCCGGGCTCATCAAGACGTCCGTGCTCGAACCCGTCTTCACCACCATCGAGCAAGGGCTCGTCTTGCGCGTCATGGGCCACCTCTCGGCGGCCGACATCAAGACGCTGCGCGAAGTCGCCGCCGATGTAATCGGGTGATCACTGCTCAGGACGACAAGCGAGTCAAGAATTTCTTGTACTCGCGTGCAATCGCCTTGTCAGGAACGAATCCACGCCAGAACCCGTCTCAGGCGCTCGCAACCACGCCCAGCATGGCATCGCTGATGCGCCGAGCGCTGTTGATCGAATCGGTAAGCCCGAGATGCCCATGGCCGACCGCCAGCCACAGACCGCGCCGGCCGGGCGCCGCACCGACCACCGGCACCGAATCCGGCATGCAGGGGCGGTGCCCCATCCATTCCCGCGCAGGCACGCCCTCCAGGCCGCGAAAGGTCTCGCGCACGATGCTTGTGAGCAGCGCAGCCCTGCGCGCGTCGGGGGCGCGCACCAGGCCGGCAATCTCCACCGTGCCGCCGACCCGCAAGCCCTGCTCCATCGGTGTGATGAAGACCTTGCGATCAGCCAGGATCACGGTGCGTGAAACCGTATTCGCCGCGCCTTCGAATTGAACGTGGTAGCCACGCTGGCTTTCGATCGCCAGGTGGATGCCCAGCGGGTCGAGCAGGAACCTTGACCATGCGCCGCCGGCGACCACCACATGGTCGAAGCGCTGCATCGTTCCCGACATTTCGACCCGCCAGCGGCCGTCCTGCGGCGCCAGTCCTGCCACGTAGGCGCGCAGGATCGTGCCGCCACGCCCCGTGAAGGCGTGCGCGATCGCCTGCACATAACGAAGCGGGTTGCGGATGGTGGCGTGGTCGGCCATGAACATGCCGATCCGATAGCGCTCGCCCACACCCGGCTCCAGGGCCACGATGCCGTCACGCTCGAGACGTTCGAACGTGAAACCGTGTTCGCGTCGCATGCGCCAGCCGCCGCTGTCCTTGGCCAGTGCGTTCTCGTCGGGATAGAGGTGCAGATGCCCGCGACGCAGAAACAGCTCGGGCACGCCGACCTCTTGCGTCAGCGCCTGATGGGCCTCGATCGCACCGGCATGCAGGTCAGCTAATTTCACTGCCGACTGCGCTACCCGCTCCGGGCGGGACGACGCCACAAATTTCATCAGCCACGGCATTGCGCGCGGCAGATAAGTAAGCGGCAGGAACAGCGGGCTTTTGCGGTCGAGCAGCATGCCCGGCACGGTTCTGGCGACGCCGGGCATTGCCAGCGGCGCCACAGAGCCGGGGCTGATCGCACCGGAATTGCCGAAGCTCGCGCCGTGCCCCGGTTCGCAACGATCCATAAGGGTGACCCGCGCGCCGCGCTTGGCCAGCAGGTAGGCAATGCAGGTGCCGACGATGCCGGCGCCGATCACGGCCACCGCAGGCGAATTCGCGTCAGCCACGGGCGCTGGCGCCTACGCGCGCTTGTCGGACACCACGCGCCCGTCCTTGAACACCAGCTGCAGGCGCCGCACGTTGTTGATGTCGTCCAGCGGATTGGCGTCGACCACGATCAGGTCGGCGCGCTTGCCGACCTCGACGGTGCCGAGTTCATCCCCCACCCCGCACACCGCTGCGCCATGTTTGGTGGCGGCAATCAGCGTCTGCCACGGCGTGGCGCCATCGCGCACCCACAAGCCCATTTCGAGCAGCGCCGCATCCTTCAACGGCCGAATGTCCGACCCCAGCGCCATCTTTACGCCTGCATCCAGCGCGCGACGAAACCAGGTGGCATGAACCTCAGACGCCGCATCGGCGCGACAGCACAGCGCGTGCGCCAGGTTGCGCTGGGTCACCCAGTTGCGCTCCCACAGGTTGGTGGTTTTTGTCTGCAACGGCGTCAGATGGCTGATCGCCAGGGTCGGCACATACCAGGTGCCGTGCTTGACCAGGAGCTCGATGCACTCGTCATCCATGATGTAGCCGTGCTCGATGCTGTGCGCGCCCAGGCGCACCGCATTCTTCACCGCCTGCGGATTGGTCGCATGCGCCATCACCTTGAACTCGCGCTGGCGGCAGATGTCGAATGCCGCCTTCAGCTCGTCGTCGAGCAGGAACGAATGGGTGTGCAAATCCCAGGGCGGGCCCATGATGCCGCCGGAGAGATTGAGCTTGATGTGATCGACGCCATTCTTGATCTGCTCGCGAATCGCCTTGACCCAGCCATAGGGCCCGTCGACTTCCAGCGCATGGCCCGAAGTCAGGAAATGCCCGCCGCTGGTGGTGAGGAAATGGCCGCTGGCAAACAGCCGCGGGCCGACATGCTGGCCCGCTTCAAAAGCGCGCTTCCACGCCACATCCATGTAGTGGTGCGAGCCGGCGCAGCGCATGCCGGTAATGCCGGATTCGGTGAGCGCCGCCATCAGCTTGTGGCCGAACAGCGTGACCTGCTCGGCAAGCGGCATGTCGGTGAGCGACAGATAGTCCGGGTGAATATGCACATCCCACAGACCGGGCAACAGATAGGCGCCCTTGAGATCGATGATTTGCGCATCGCCCGCATCAGCCGGCGCGGTCGCCAAAATCTCCCGGATGCGGCCGTCTTCGAGCAGCACCGCAACATCCTGGCGCGGCAGTGGGTTGACGCAATCGATCAGCGTCGCATGGGTCAGCAGGGTTCTCATGATTCTTATTCCGCCTTGATGCCTGCGGTGGTCGCAAGTTGTTGCCACTTGACGATTTCGCCGGCGATGAAGCGGCCGAAGTCTTCCGGCGTGCCGCCCCCCGGCACGATCGCGCGGCCTTCAAAGACGCCGCGCAGGTCCGCTGCGCCCAATGCCGCCACCGTCACCGCGTTGACGCGGTCGATGATGGCGCGCGGCGTTTTGGCCGGTGCCAGCAGCCCGAACCAGGTGCCGGCCGCAAACCCGGGCAGCCCGGCCTCGGCCATCGTGGGCACCAGCGGCAACTGCGGCAGGCGTTTGGCGGCCGCCACCGCGATCGCCTTCAGCTTGCCCGCCTGCACTTGCGTCAATACCGCAGGCGGCGCATCAAACGTGTATTGAATCTGCCCGCCCATCACATCGATGATCGACGGCCCGCTGCCTTTGTAAGGCACATGCGTGCTCTTGATACCGGTGCTTACCTTGAACAACTCGCCGGCGAAATGGCTGGAGGTGTTGTTGCCGAATGAGGAGTAATTCACCCGCTCCGGATTGGCCATGGCGAAGGCCACCAGTTCGGCCAGCGATGCCGGCGGGAACGTGGGCGCCGCCACCAGCAGGAACGGCACCTGGCCCACCAGCGCGATCGGCAGCAAATCCTTCTGCGGGTCGTACTGCATCGCCTTTACAGTAATCGGCGCGATCGAGACCTCGGGCGAAGCGGCCAATAGCAGTGTGTAACCATCAGGCTCGGCGCGTGCCACCGATTGTGCGCCGATCATGCCGCCGGCACCGGCGCGATTCTCGACCAATACCTGTTGCCCCAGGCTTGCAGTCAGGCGCTCGGCCAGCAGGCGAGCGGCGATGTCGGTGGTGCCGCCTGGTGGATAAGCGACGATCACCTTGATCGGCTTGGCAGGCCAGGCGAGGGATTGCGCAGACGCAAAAGAAGGCAGCAGCGCCACGCACAAGATCGCGCCTGCCAGCCAGGCGCCGCATTGCACTTTGGTTCTCATGGCGGGATAAGAGCCCAGATTGACTTTGACGCCAAAAGTCTAGCAGGATCAAGTCTGCGCACCGCCTGAGGTCCGCCAGCGATGACCCTTGAAATCGCCAGGCCGCGTGGCGCAAGAGGCCCCTGGCGACGCCGCGCGTGCTACGCTTCGGTCCCTGCCGGAGAGCCTGCGCTCCCTGCCGGAGAGCCCGCAACCAACAAGACCGAGACAACCCGATGCGCCCGAACAAGATCAAGCAGATGTGGAAGGAAGGCAAGCCTGTCACCCTGGGCTGGCTGTCGATCGCCAACACGTTTTCAGCCGAGGTGATGGCGCGCCAGGGCTTCGACGCCCTGTGCATCGACCTGCAGCACGGCACCACCGGCATGAGCGACCTGCTGCCGATGCTGCAGGCGGTATCGCAAACCGACACCACCCCGCTGGTAAGGGTGCCGTGGAACGATCCGGCCACCATCATGAAGGCGCTGGATTTCGGCGCCTACGGCATCATCGTGCCGCTGGTCAGCAGTGCCGAAGACGCGGCCAAGGCGGTGGCAGCCTGCCGCTACCCGCCCACCGGCATGCGCTCCTCCGGCCCGGTGCGCGCCCTGCACTACGGCGGCGCCGACTATCTGGCAAAGGCCGATGACGAGATCCTGGTGATTGCGATGGTCGAAACCCGTGAAGGGCTGGCCAACCTCGACGCCATTTGCGCCACGCCCGGGCTCGACGCCATCTACATCGGCCCGTCGGATCTGTCGTTCGCCCTCGGCCTGCCGCCGCGCATGGACAACCCCGACCCGCTGCACCTGGCTACCTGCGACAAGATCCGTGAAGCCGCGCACCGCCACGGCAAGAAAGCCTGCATGCATTGCGCCAGCGCCGCTTTCGCCGCCGGCGCCATCAAGCGCGGCTTCGATCTGGTGATGCTGACCTCCGACCTCAACTGCATGATCGCCGGCGCAAGGAAGCAGCTGGACGATCTCAAGAGCGCCATCAACTGAAGCGATGACAAGATGAGCACCACGACACCGGGCACTGCGCTGGCCGTCATCGGGCAAGGCGCGCTGCGCGGCACGCGCGAAGCCGGGGTGGCGGTGTTTCGCAACGTACCGTATGCGGCAGCGCCGCTCGGCCCCCTGCGCTTCCAGCCGCCGGCGCCGGCGCCGCATTGGGCCGGTGAACGCGACGCCAGCCGGCACGGCGCGATCGCCCCGCAGCCGCCCTCGCGCCTGCGCGCGGCGATGGGCGACTTCACCGTCCCGCAGTCGGAAGACTGCCTGAGCGTCACCGTCTGGACCCCGGCTACGGATCAGGCGCGCCGGCCGGTGCTGGTCTGGCTGCACGGCGGCGCCTTCATGAGTGGCGCCGGATCCCTGCCCTGGTACTCCGGCGCCCACATGGCCGGGCGCGGCAACATGGTGGTGGTGGGCGTGAACTATCGCTTGGGCGCCCTGGGCTTCATGCACCTGCCCGGGGTCAGCGCACCCAACCTTGGCTTGCAGGACCAGTTTTGCGCGCTCGATTGGGTCAGCCGCAACATCACCGCCTTCGGCGGCGACCCCGACAACATCACCGTTGCCGGCCAATCGGCGGGCGGTTTCTCGGTGCTGGCCATGCTCGCGGTGCCGCGTGCGCGCGCGCAGTTTCGCCGTGCCATCGCCCAGAGCGCGCCATTCGGGCGTGTGATGCGCGCACCTGCAGCGGCGGCCGACAATGCGCGCCGCCTGCAGGATTTGCTGGGCATCAGCACAGCGGACCAGTGGCAGGACGTCAGCGCCGCCGATATCGTTGCAGCCCAGGTCAAGCTGACCATTGCCACCGCTGAATTCGCCAACGCGGTGCCGCCGTTCGGCCCGGTCGCCGACGGCGTGCTGTTTGGCTACGACCTGCTCCCCGCAGCCCTGGCCGGCGCCGCCGAACGCGACCTGCTGCTGGGCCACACGCGCGACGAGATGGCGGCCTTTTTCGCCATCGACGAGCAGGTGAAATGCGCGCCCCCTGCAGCGATCGAAGGCCGCTTTCGCGCGCATTTCGGTGCCGGCGCGGATGCCGCGCAGATCGAGTACAGGCAGCGCGCACGCAGCCCGTCGCCCATGCATCTGCTGGGCGAGGTGGCAGGTGACGCATTGTTCAACGGCGGCTGTTTTGCCTTTGCCGAACGGGTCGCCGCGCTGGGACGGCCGGCGCATGTGTTTCGCTTCGACTGGGCGGCGCCGGGCAATCCCTTCAGTGCCTGCCACTGTATCGAACTGCCGTTTGTGTTCAACAACCTGGCAAGCTGGGCCGCACCCATGTTAGACGGTGGCGACCGCGCCGCCATGGCTACCCTGGCCACACGCATGCAGGATGCATGGATCGCCTTCGCGCACGGCGGCGACCCCGCGCATCCCGGCCTGCCGGCATGGCCCTGCTTTGGCGCGGCCACGCGTGAAGTCATGTTGCTCGATGTCGAGCCAGGTGTGCGCAACGATCCGGCTGGCCGCGCGCGCTGGCACTATTGGCCGTGAGCCGGCCTCTACCGGACTGCACTGGCATGAACAATGCTTACTTCAATTATCCATGTGCGCCACCCGCGCACTCGATATACAGGAGAACCGGCATGGCTGGTCGTTGCGCAAGTTTTCTGGCCGTGCTGCTGCTTGCCGGCACCACCTCGGCGTTCGCGCAAGAGTGGCCCACGCGGCCGCTGAAGATCATCGTGCCCTTTGCCGCCGGCGGCAACACCGATGCGATTGCGCGCCTTTTGGCACCGAAGCTGGCGGATGCGCTGGGACAGGCTGTCACGGTGGAAAACAAGGCCGGCGGTGGCGGCATCATCGCGGCCGATTTCGTCGCCAAGGCGCCGCCCGACGGCTACACCCTCCTGATGTCGTCCACCGGCCCGCATGTGGTGATGCCGGCACTGGCACCGAAGATTCCCTACGACCCGGTCAAGGATTTGGCGCCGGTCAGCAATGTGGGCAGCAACGCGCTGGTGCTGTTGCTGCACCCTTCGGTTGCGGCCAGGAACGTGGCTGAACTGATCGCGTTGCTCAAGCGCGAGCCCGACAAATGGGCCATCGGTTCAGGCGGCATCGGCAGCACCACGCACATGTCGGGCGAGTTGTTCAAATCGATCGCCGGGGTCAGCATGACGCATATCCCGTTCAAGGGCGGCGCGCCGCTGGCGATCGCATCCTTGAGCGGTGAGGTGCCGATTTCGTTCAACAACATGTTCGATGCCCTGCCGCACATGAAAACAGGCAAGCTGCGCGGCCTGGCGGTGACCAGCGCCAAAAGGCAAGCGCAGGCGCCGGAGTTGCCGACCCTGGCCGAAGCGGGCCTGCCCGGCTATGAATCGGGGCCGTGGAACGGTATCGTCGCGCCCGGCAAGACGCCGCCGGAACTGGTCAATCGATTGTCCGGAGTGATCCAGAAGATCGTCCGCGACCCGGCGTTCCAGGCCCGCTTGAACGAGATCGGCTCGGTTGCCATCGGCGACACGCCCGAGCAGTTCCGCGCCCACATCACCGTCGAACTGGCGCGCTGGAGCAAGGTCGTGCGCGATTCGGGCACCAAGCTCGAGTAAGCGGGCGCGGCACGGAAGGACCAGGCAATGCACACCCAGGTAGGGATCATCGGCGCCGGCCCTGCCGGCCTCTTGCTCTCGCACATGCTGTACCAGGCGGGGGTCGAATCGGTGGTGCTCGAACGCGGCAACCGCGACCATGTCGGCACGCGCCTGCGCGCGGGTGGCCTTGAACACGGCACCGTGGCGCTGCTGGAAGCGGTGGGCCTGGGCCGGCGCATGCGCGAAATCGGGCTGATCGTCCAAAGCACCGATTTCCGCTTCGATGGCCTGGGCCATCGGGTGGATTTCATGGCGGCGACCGGGCACTCGTTCATGATCTATCCGCAGTACGAGATCGTAGCCGACCTGCTGCTGGCACATGCGCAAGCCGGCCGCCAGGTGCTGTTCGATACGCCGGTCACCCGCATCAGCGGCATCGACGGGCCGCGCCCGACCATCCACTACACCGCAAACGGCGCGCCCGCCGAACTGACTTGCGACTTCATCGCCGGCTGCGACGGCTATCACGGCGTGTGCCGCCAGGCCATTCCCGCCCCGGTTTTGAAAGTGTATGAAGAAAACTACCCGTTCGGCTGGCTCGGCATCCTGGCCGCAGTGGCGCCGCCTTCGCTGGAGGTGGCCTACAGCTGCCACGAGCGCGGTTTCGCGATGACCAGCTTTCGCGCGCCCGAGATCAGCCGCATGTACCTGCAGTGCCCGGCCGACGATCGTGCGGAGAACTGGTCCGACGACCGCGTGTGGAACGAACTGCGCCTGCGCCTGGATGTGCCGGAGCGGCCACCTGTCAAGGAGGGCCGCATCATGCAGAAAAGCGTGACGGCGATGAAGAGCTTCGTGATCGAGCCGATGCAATACGGGCAACTCTTCATGGCCGGCGATGCCGCCCATATCGTGCCGCCGACCGGTGCCAAGGGCCTCAACGCCGCGCTGGCCGATATCAGCGTACTGGCGCCGGCATTCGCCGCCTTCTACAAGACCGGCAAGCGCGCGCTTCTGGATCGTTACTCCGGCACCGCGTTGAAGCGCACCTGGCAGGTTCAGCGCTTCGCCGCCGACATGTGCACACTCCTGCACCGCTTTCCCGACGGCAACGCGTTCACCTGGCGGGTACAGCGCGAGCGCCTCGAATACATGACCGGCACGCCGACCGGCATCCGCACCTATGCCGAGAGCTTTGTCGGCCTGCCGTTCGATTCCTGATGCATCGCGATGCCGGGCGACGCGGCGGCGTACGCTGATACCATTGCGGGCGATCCCGGCTGCGCTCGATGCGGCGCACCGCAATTAGCGCCGCACCCTCGGCCCCGTATCCCACGCCCGCACAACCTGCCTCACCGCCCCGCCATGACAACTTCGCAACTGATCTTCATCCCCGGCCAGCCGCGCCTGGCGGCGGATAGCTGCGGCGACGGGCCGCTGTTGGTGTTCATGCACGGCATCGGCGGCAACCGCTCCAACTGGCAGGATCAACTGCCGGCATTCGGCGCCCATTTCCGCGCCGTGGCATGGGACGCGCGCGGCTACGGCGCCAGCGACGATTACGACGGCGCGCTGGATTTCGGCGCCGATTTCAGCGCCGACCTGCTGCGTACCCTCGACCATCTGGGCGCCCACAAGGCGATCCTGTGCGGCCTGTCGATGGGCGGGCGCATTGCCCAGGCCTTCTTCGATCGTCATCCCGAAAGGGTTGCCGCCATGGTGCTGTGCGATACCGCCGCCGACTTCACCACCGACCTGAGCGTAGCGCAGCGCGCCGAGTTCGTGCGCCTGCGCAAGGCACCACTTTTGGCCGGCGGCGAACCCAGGGACATCGCTCCGGTGGTGGCACGCACGCTGATGGGGCCGCAGGCGACGCCTGCCCACATGCAGCGCCTGATCGACAGCATGAGCGCCTTGCACAAGGAAAGCTACCTCAAGGCGATCGACGCCAGCTATGGTGACTCCGCGCGCCGCCTGAAGCCGCTGTCGTCGATCGACGTGCCGGTGCTGCTGGTCTATGGCGCCGACGATACGCTGACGCCGCCTGCGCTCGGGCGCGCCATGCAAGCCGCGATCGCCGGCGCGCAGTTCATCGAAATCGCCGCCGCCGGACACCTGTGCAACATCGAGGCGCCTGCGGTGTTCAATCGCGCAGTGCTGGCCTTTGCCCTCAAGCACCGCCATCTGGCCGCATGACGAGCGCGATCAGCTTCGAAGCGGTCGGCCTGTCGTTTGGCGGCGAGTCGATCTACGAGAGCCTGGATTTCAGCGTGGCGCGCGGCGAATTCGTCTGCCTGCTGGGCCCCTCGGGCTGCGGCAAGTCGACTTCGCTGCGCATCATCGGCGACCTGCTGGCGGCCGACCGCGGCCGCGTGCTGGTGGGCGGCAAGCCGCCCGCAGCCAGCCGCGACGCTATCGCCTTCGTATTCCAGTCGCCGCGCCTGGCACCCTGGCGCAGCGCGCTGGCCAACGTGCTGCTGGGGGTCGAGTTGCGCTTCGGCCGCGCCGAGGCGCACAAGCGTGCCGCGCGCGCCGCCGAGTTGCTCGCGCTGGTCGGTCTGACCGACGCCGCCGCCAAGTATCCGCTGATGCTCTCCGGCGGCGAGCGCCAGCGGGTGGCGATCGCCCGCGCGCTGGCGGTCGACCCGCAGATCATCCTGATGGACGAACCGTTTTCCGCGCTCGACCCCAACACCCGGCGCCGGCTGCGCACCGAGATCGAGCGTATCTGGCAGGCCACCGGCAAGACCATCGTCTTTGTCACCCATGATGTGGACGAAGCCCTGACCCTGGCAGACCGCATCGTGTTGATGTCCAACAAACCCACGCGCGTGCTCGACACCATCACGGTGGATGCGGCGCGGCCGCGCGATCTCAAGAACGATGCCGGCCTGCGGGCCGCGCGCGACCGCCTGCAACAATTGTTCCGCTCACTCGAACCCGAAACCGCAACCCTTGAGGAGAATCAGGCATGAAACGTCGTCAATTCCTGCAACTGGCCGCCGCCCCGGCGCTGCTGTCGTCCACCCGCCAGGTGCGCGCCCAGGGCAAACAGAAAATCACCTATGCCTATCTGCTCGATCCGGTCTACGACAGCGTGACCTGGGCGATCAAGAACGGCCGCGTCAAGTCCGACCTGATCGATGTCGAAGCCACCGGCGCCAATATTCCGACCCTGCTGCAGGCAACCTCGACCAGGCAGTTCGACATCGTGATGACGGCGGTGATCGGCGTGCCGGCCGCCGCCGCGCGCGGCCTCGACCTGCGCATCCTCTCGGCTGCGCTCTACACCGCGCCGGCCGGCGAAGGCAGCGGCGTATGGGTCAAGAAGGGCAGCCCGATCAAGAGCGCGACCGATCTCAAGGGCAAGACACTGGCCTCCTACGGCCTGCGCGCCACCGGCTACATGTTCGTGCGCGAGGCGATGAACCGGAAGTTCGGCCTCAACATGGCGCTCGAAGGCGGCGACATGCGCCAGGTCGAGGTGCAGGCGCCCAACCTGCCGGCAGCGCTGGCCACCGGCCAGGCCGATGCCGCCGCGCTGATCCACAGCCAGGCCTGGCGCGCCTTGCAGACCGGCGATTTTGTCAACATCTGCGAGACCGCCGCCATCAACAACGAGATTCATGGCCGTCTGGTTTCGGCGGTCAACGTCTCCTATCCGGACAAGCTGGCGGCCCGCCCCGAGGCGTTCAGGGAATTCAACCGCATGCTCAAGGAATCGGTCGCCTATGCGCTGGCCAACCGTGACGAGGTCTTCGGCGCACTGGCCAAACAGGCCAACATCGACCGCAAGTTCTTCGACTGGTGGTTCGATCGCACCTCCAGCGTGCCGGCGGTGTTTGGCGAAGCGCATGCCAAAGCGGTCACCACCGCCTGGAACATTGGCCTGAAGATGGAGATGATCAAGAGCGTGCCCAGCGTGGCCGCGCACACCTGGGATCAAGCGCTCAAGGCGTGAGCGGCGCCGCCATGGGCGAGGTGCCGAGCGCGCCGGCGCGCACCAAGGCGTTCGTCGCGTTCGGCTTCTGTGCGGTCATCGCGCTGGCCTGGGTGCTTGCAGCCGGCCGCGTACCGGCCTACATCCTGCCCGCACCTGCCGAGATCGGCCAGGCGGCCCTCAAGTTCTTCGGGTCGGCACGCCAGATGGCACACCTGGGCGCGACGCTCGCGCATATCGGGATCTCGATCGCCATCGCATTCGCGCTTGGTGTGCTGCTGGCCCTGGCGGCGCACTATGCCAACTGGTCCGCGGCGACCATTCACCAACGCCTGAGCCCGTTTCTCAATGCCTTCTCGGGCATCGGCTGGACTCTCCTGGCGGTGATCTGGTTCGGCGTGTCGTCAGCCACGGTGGTGTTCTCGATTTCGGTGGTGCTGCTGCCGTTTGCGATTGTCAACCTGCGCGAAGGCCTGTTGGCGCTGGACCGCGAGCTGATCGAAATGGGCGCCAGCTTCGGCCGTGGTCGCTGGCGCAGTTTTGCCGCCATCGTGGTGCCGGCGCTGCTGCCCTTCGCCGCAGCGACCTTGCGCATCATGTTCGGCGTGGCATGGAAGGTGGCGCTCACCGCCGAGTTGTTCGGCGGCAGTCGCGGCCTGGGATACATGATCAACATCGCACGCCAGGATTACGATACCGCGACCATCTTCACGGTGATCCTGTTCATCATTTGCGCGGTCTACCTGGCCGACCGTAGCGTATTCGCGCCGCTGGAGCGCCACACCTCGCGGCATTTCGGCCGCACTGGCGCCAAATGATCCGCCTTCGAAGGTCCGCCGGCCTGTGGCTGGCCGATGGGCTGGTGCTGGCGGTGGTGGTGGTGTGGGCGCTGGGCGCGCAGCGCCTGCCCGAGTTCGTGCTGCCGGGGCCGCTGGCGGTGGCGCGCAGGCTCTTCGCTTTGTTCAGCGACCCGGAGTTCCTGTACCACACGGCAGCCTCGACCTGCCGGGTGCTGCTATCGGTGGTGTTAGCGCTCGTCATCGGCAGCGGATTGGCATTGCTGCAGCGCGCGGTACCGGCGCTGGACTGGGTGATTCGCGGCGGTGTCCAGCCTTTTCTCAATTCGTTTCCCTCGATCGGCTGGGCGATCCTGGCGGCGATCTGGTTCACGCCCGGGCATGGCTCGATCGTCTTCGTGCAGGTGGCGATCCTGATTCCGTTTTGCCTGATCAACGTCGGCGAAGGCCTGCGCCAGATCGACCGCGAAGCGCTGGAAATGGCGGCCAGCTTCACGCGCCGCCGCTCGCGCATCGCCTTTCTCGTCGGCCTGCCGCTGTTGATGCCGTACCTGCTGGGCGCGCTGCGCATCTCCTATGGTGTGGCGTGGAAAATCTCGCTGGTGGCCGAGCTGCTGGGTTCCACCTCGGGACTGGGCTACCTGATGCTGCGCGCCCAGGGCTCGGCCGACATGACCACCGTGATCGCCGCTTGCTTCGCCATCGTCGCCCTGTTCGTCGCCGGTGAGCGACTCTTGCTGGACCCGCTGGCACGACGCTTCGCGCCGCGCTGACACCTCACACCCAAAAGGCATTGCCATGAAACTAGAGAGCCGGACCGTGGTTATCACCGGTGCCGCCAGCGGCGTCGGCCGCGCGCTCGCACTGCGCTTCGCCGGCGAACACCCCAAGGGCCTGGTGCTGGCCGACCTGCCCGGCCAGGCCGCCGCCCTTGAAGGGCTGGCGCACACGATTGCCAATGGCATCGGCGGCCAGGCCGTCGCGCCGGCCATCGCGGTGCCCTGCGACGTCGGTGCCGAGGCCGGCATCAAGGCACTGGTGGCCGCGGCCGAGGCGCGCTTCGGCCATGTCGATGTGTTCTGTTCCAACGCCGGCATTATCCGTGACGGCAGCGAGCACGCGGCTGATGCCGAGTGGTCGCTGAACTGGCAGGTGCACGTGATGGCGCATGTGTACGCCGCGCGCGCGGTGGTGCCGGGCATGCGCGCGCGCGGCAGCGGCTATTTGCTCAACACCGCCTCCGCCGCCGGCCTGCTGACTTCACTGCCTTCGGCCACCTATGCGGTTTCCAAGCACGCCGCGATCGCCTTTGCCGAATGGCTGGCGATCCAGCATGGCGACGCCGGTGTGCGGGTCTCGGTGCTGTGCCCGCAGGCGGTGGATACGCCGATGATCGCCAATCGCACCGGCGCTGCGGCGGCGGCCGCAGATGGCGTGATCTCGCCTACGGCGCTGGCCGACTGCGTGGTGGCCGGCATCGACAGCGAAGCCTTCCTGATCCTGCCGCACCCGCAGGTGCTGCATTACTTTCAGCGCAAGGCACAGGGCTATGACCGCTGGCTGGGCGGCATGCGCAAGTTCGCTGCACGCCTGGGCGTCAAGCGGGCGCTGTAGAGACGGGCCCGCCAAGGCTGGCAGCCTGTCGGACTTGTAGAAACGCCGCGGCAGCTTGCATGCCGCATCAGGCAGCTACTCCACGCCAGCGCTCAAGCCGGGATCCACAGCCTGGGCAAATCCGCCAATGTGCGAAAAATGCGCGACAAGGCCCCACCGCGCACCAGCACGCTTGCATGCTCGATGTCGGGCGCGAGAAAGCGATCCTCAGCCATCGCCGGCACTCGGGCGCGCAGCAAGGCATGCACCTCTTCAAGCGCCGCCGAACTGCGCAAGGGGCGCAGGAACTCGATGCCCTGGGCTGCGGCCAGAAACTCGATGCCCAGAATGTGCGCGGTGTTGTCGATCATCGCCGTCAGGCGCCGCGCGGCGAAGGTGGCCATCGACACATGGTCTTCCTGATTGGCGCTGGTGGGCAGGCTGTCGACACTGGCCGGATGCGCCAGCGACTTGTTTTCAGAGGCCAGGGCTGCGGCGGTGACATGGGCGATCATGAAGCCGCTGTTGAGCCCGGCGTCAGCGGTGAGGAAAGGCGGCAGGCGCGACACGCCGCTGTCGATCAGCATGGCGATGCGCCTCTCGGCAATGGCACCGACTTCGGCGATTGCCAGCGCCATGCCATCGGCGGCTAAGGCCACCGGTTCGGCGTGGAAGTTGCCCCCGGAGATGATGGCTAGGTCGCCGGCAAACACCAGCGGGTTGTCGGTGACCGCGTTGGCTTCGCGCACCAGCACCAGGGCGGCGTGACGCAATTGATCCAGGCAGGCGCCCACCACTTGCGGCTGGCAGCGCAGGCAATAGGGGTCCTGCACGCGGTCGTCGCCCTGCAGATGCGAATCGCGGATCGCGCTGCCGGCAAGCAGCGCGCGGTAATAGCGCGCCACGTCGATTTGTCCGGGATGGCCGCGCAGCGCATGGATGCGCGGGTCGAACGGGCCGTCGCTGCCGCGCGCGGCGTCCACCGTCAGGGCGCCTACCACCAGTGCCGACTCCAGCACCGGCTCGAAGGCGAACAGCGCATGCAGTGCCAGCGCGGTGGAGGTCTGGGTGCCGTTGATCAACGCCAGCCCCTCCTTGGCACCGAGCGTCAGCGGGGCGATGCCGGCCTGCTTGAGCGCCGCCAGCGCCGGCAGCGGCCGGCCTTCGCGCAGCATGAAGCCTTCGCCTATCAAAGCCAGGGTCATGTGGGCCAGCGGCGCCAGGTCGCCCGAGGCGCCGACCGAACCGCGTGCCGGCACATAGGGCACAAGGCCGGCATTGCCGACCGCGAGCAAGGTATCGATCACCACTTCGCGCACACCCGAATGGCCACGCGCCAGGCTGGCCGCCTTGAGCGCCAGCATCAGCGCCACCACCGGCGGGTCGAGCGGCTCGCCCACGCCCGCGGCATGCGAGCGGATCAGGTTCAGTTGCAGCCGTTCCAGTTGCGCATGGTCGATGCGCTGATTGGCGAGCTTGCCGAAACCGGTATTGACGCCGTACACCGGCAGCGCGCCATTGGCCGCGGCTTGCACCACCCGCGCACTGGCGCGTACGCCCGCGCGTGCGGATTGGTCTATGGCCAGCGTCTGTCCGCCGCTATGGATCGCCAGTAGTTGATCCAGCGTGAGCCGGCCCGGATGGATCAGCACACTAGCGGCCCAGCATCGGCATGTTCACGCCCTGCTCGCGCGCACAGGCCACGGCGCTGTCGTAGCCGGCATCGGCATGGCGCATCACGCCGGAGGCGGGATCGTTCCACAATACCCGTTCGATGCGTTTGGCGGCGGCGTCGCTGCCATCGCACACGATCACCACCCCGGCATGCTGCGAGTAGCCCAGGCCGACTCCGCCACCATGATGCAGCGACACCCAGGTGGCGCCGCCGGCGGTGTTGAGCAGCGCGTTCAACATCGGCCAGTCGGACACCGCGTCGGAGCCATCGCGCATGGCCTCGGTTTCGCGATTGGGCGAGGCCACCGAGCCGCTATCGAGGTGGTCGCGGCCGATCACGATCGGCGCCTTCAATTCACCGCTCTTGACCATGGCGTTGAAGGCCAGCCCGGCGCGATCGCGCTGGCCCAGGCCGATCCAGCAAATACGCGCCGGCAAGCCCTGGAAGGCGATGCGCTCGCCGGCCATGTCGAGCCAGCGGTGCAGATCGGCATCGTGCGGAAACAGTTCCTTCATCCTGGCGTCGGTCTTGCGGATGTCCTCGGGGTCACCCGACAGCGCGACCCAGCGGAACGGCCCCTTGCCGCGACAAAACAGCGGCCGCACGTAGGCCGGCACGAAGCCTGGGTAATCGAAAGCGTTGGCCACGCCGGCATCCTGCGCCACCTGGCGCAGGTTGTTGCCGTAGTCGACTGTCGGTATGCCCATGGCCTGGAATTCCAGCATCGCGCGCACGTGCGCGGCGCAGCTGGCGGCAGCGGCAGCGCGCAGCGCCGCGTGGCGCGTGTCGTCGGCCTGCGCGGCGCGCCACGCGGCCACGCTCCAGCCGGCCGGCAGGTAGCCGTTGACCAGGTCGTGGGCCGAGGTTTGATCGGTCACCAGGTCCGGGCGCATGCCGCCCGCACGCGCCCGGCGCGCCAGTTCGGGCAGGATTTCGGCGGCGTTGCCCAGGAGCCCGACCGATACCGCGCGCCTGGCCTGGGTATGGCTTGCCATGCGTGCCAGCGCGTCGTCCAGGTTGTCGGCCTGCTCGTCGAGATAGCGGTTGCCCAACCGGAAGTCGATCCGCGACTGCTGGCATTCGATGATCAGGGAGGCGGCGCCGGCGAAACTGGCCGCCAGCGGTTGCGCGCCGCCCATGCCGCCCAGGCCCGCGCTCAGAATCCAGCGGCCCGCCAGGTCGCCGCCATAGTGCTGGCGGCCGGCCTCGACGAAGGTCTCGTAGGTGCCCTGGATGATGCCCTGGCTGCCGATGTAGATCCACGAGCCCGCCGTCATCTGGCCATACATCATCAGCCCCTTGCGGTCGAGTTCGTGGAAATGCTCCCAGGTCGACCACTTGGGCACCAGGTTGGAGTTGGCGATGAGCACCCGCGGCGCATCGACATGGGTACGAAACACACCGACCGGCTTGCCCGACTGGATCAGCAGCGTCTGGTCTTCCTCGAGCGCACGCAAGCTAACCAGAATGGCCTCATAGCAATCCCAGTTGCGCGCCGCCTTGCCAATGCCGCCGTAGACCACCAGCGCGTCAGGATTTTCGGCCACTTCGGGATCGAGATTGTTCTGCAGCATGCGGTAGGCGGCTTCGATCAGCCAGTTCTTGCAGGAGATCTGCGTACCGCGCGGCGCGCGCACCGGCCGTGCCTTGGCTACCTGCAGGATGGTGGATAGGTCGGACATGGCGGTCTCCGTTGTGAATGTCGATGAATGTCGATGAATGGCGGTTCAAACCTGGATGCTGATTGATACGATACTTGACTAGACAAGTATCGTCAAGGTACGATGCAGCAATGGATTCAGGAGAATCGGCAGCCCCGGCGGCAGCCCTGGCACGTACGGCTGCAGCGCCGGCGGCGGCGCCCTACGCGCGGGTCAAGGCGTATCTCAAGGAGGGGCTGGCTTCAGGGCGCTGGCCACCGGACGCGCTGATGCCCTCCGAAGCCCAACTGGTGGCGCAGTTCGGCGTCAGCCGCATGACCGTCGGCCGCGCCTTGCGCGAGCTCGTGGCCGAAGGGCTGGTGCGGCGGGTACAGGGCGTGGGCAGCTTCGCCGCCCATCTGCTGCGCGTTGCCTCGACCCTGACCATTCGCGACCTGCACGATGAGATCACCGCGCGCGGCCATCGCCATCATGCGAAAGTCCATTTGTGCCGCAGCGAGGCGTTGCCGGCGGCGCAGGCAGCCCAGTTCGGCCTGGGCCCGGGCACGCCGGTATTCCATAGCCTGATCGTGCACTGCGAGAACGACGTCCCCCTGCAGTGCGAAGACCGCTTCGTCAATCCGGCCTGCGCCCCGGACTACCTGCGAACCGACTTCACGCGCATCACGCCAACCCAATACCTGCTGCAGGTGGCGCCGCTGTGGCAGGCGCAGTATTCGATCGAATCGGGCCCGCCCAGCGCGCGCGAAGCGCGCCTGCTGGGCATTGCGCGCCAGGCACCGTGCCTGATCATCGTGCGCCGCACGGTCAATCATGGCGTGCCGATCACCCTGGCGCGCCTTACGCATCCGGGTTCGCGTTATCGACTGGAAGGAAGATTCGAGCCATGAACACCCCGCAGGGCTTGCAGTTGTGGCGCCACATGCGCATGGCGACGCTGGCGGACGATACAAGCTGGGGCCTGGTGGAAGACGGCGCTCTGCTGGTGCAAGACGGGCGTCTCGCCTGGGTCGGGCCGGATGCGGCGCTGCCACCGCTGGCGCGTGCGCAGCTTGCGCAGGAACATGACCTGCACGGCGCGCTCGTCACGCCCGGGCTGGTGGACTGCCATACCCACCTGATCTATGGCGGTCAGCGGGCGCATGAATTCGAGATGCGCTTGAACGGCGCCACCTACGAGGAGATCGCCCGTGCAGGGGGAGGCATTCGCGCAACCGTCGCTGCCACCCGCGCGGCCGGCGATGCCGAGTTGTTCGCGGCGGCCGAACGCCGCGCGCGGGTGCTGATGGCCGAAGGCGTGACCACGCTGGAAATCAAGTCCGGCTACGGCCTTAGCCTGGAACACGAGGGCCGCTGCCTGGCGCTGGCGCGCCGACTGGGCGCGCAGTTGCCGCTTGACATTCGCACCACTTTTCTGGGGGCGCATGCCCTGCCCGGCGAGTTCGCCGGCCGCGCGGACGACTATATCGATGCGGTGTGCGCCTGGCTGCCGCAACTGCATGCGCGCGGCCTGGTGGACGCGGTCGACGCGTTCTGCGAGAACATCGGCTTTAGCGTCGCGCAGACCCGGCGCGTATTCGAAGCCGCCCGCGCGCAGGGCTTGCCGGTCAAGCTGCATGCCGAGCAGCTGAGCGATCTGGGCGGCGCCGTGCTGGCCGCCGAATTCGGCGCCCTCTCCTGCGACCACCTGGAGTATCTGGGAGACGCCGGCGTGCGCGCGATGCGTGCCGCCGGCTGCGTTGCCGTACTGCTGCCCGGCGCCTATTACTTCCTGCGCGAAACCCAGGCACCGCCGCTTGCCCTGCTGCGCCTGCATGGCGTGCCGATAGCACTTGCCAGCGACCACAACCCCGGCTCGTCGCCCGGCTTGTCGCTGCTTTTGATGCTGCAGATGGCTTGCACGCTGTTTCGCCTGACACCACTGGAGGCGCTGCGCGCGGTCACGGTCAATGGCGCCCGCGCCCTGGGCCTGAACGATCGCGGCCGCCTGCGCGCCGGCATGCGCGCCGACTTTGCAGTGTGGGACCTGCAGCACCCGAATGAACTGGCCTATTGGTTCGGCCACAACCCGTGCCGGCAGGTGGTCGCCGGCGGCGCATTGCGCCCCGGGCATCCGGCGCTTGCGCCATGACGCGTAGCCCCCTGTGGGCCGATTGGGCCTGGGTCGATGGCCGCTGGCAAGCCTCGGTGCTGCTCGAAGTCGACGCCCGCGGTTTCTGGAGCAGTGTGAGCGCCGGGGTGGCGCCGCCTGCGGCCGCGCGCCGCCTTCCCGGCCCGGTGTTGCCGGGCCTGGTGAACGGCCACAGCCACGCGTTTCAGCGTGCCTTCGCCGGCCTGACGGAGCGCCGCGAGTGCGCAAGCGACGACTTCTGGTCATGGCGCGAGCGCATGTACTCGGTGGCCCTGCGCATCACCCAAGCGCAGATGCAGGCGATCGCGGCGCAGTTGTACATCGAATTGCTGCGCGGTGGTTACACCCAGGTGTGCGAGTTCCACTACCTGCATCACGCGCCCGACGGTGCCCCCTACCCGGATCCGAACACAATGTGCGGCGCCCTGGCGGACGCCGCGAGCGCGGCCGGCATCGGCCTCACCCTGTTGCCGGTGCTCTACGAGCGCGCCGGTTTCACGCAAGCCGGGCCGCACGCCGAGCAGCGCCGCTTTGTCGGTACGCCCATGCAGGTACACCAGTTGATGCGCTCGATACCGGCCGGCCCGCGCATCAATGCAGGGCTTGCCATCCACTCGCTGCGCGCCGCCAGCGCCGGGTCGATCGCCGCCCTGTTGCGCCTGGTGGACGGTGAGGCACTGCCGATCCACATCCATGTGGCCGAGCAGATGCGCGAAGTCGAGGATTGCCTGGCCGCCACAGGCGCCCGTCCGATCGAATGGCTGTGCCGGAATCTGGCGCCGGATGCGCGCTGGCAACTGGTGCATGCCACGCATGCCACGCCGGCGGAGATCGACGCGGTGGCACGCAGCGGCGCCGGCATCGTGCTGTGCCCGGGCACCGAAGCGAACCTGGGTGACGGTATCCCCGAGCTTCCCGCCTGGCTGGCAGCGGGGGTAGCGCTTGCAATCGGCTCGGACAGCCAGGTCACGCGCAACTGGCCGGAGGAATTGCGCTGGCTCGAATATGCGCAGAGGCTTACGCGCCGGCAGCGCAACGTTGCAGCCACGCCGCAACAACCGGCCACGGCGCAGCGCTTGTTCGAAGCGGCGCTGGCAGGCGGCGCGCGCTCTGCCGGCCGGTCGCGGTGGGGATTGACCGCAGGCGCGCGGGCCGATGCGCTGGTGCTCGATGCGCGCGCGCCCGCTCTCTGCGGAATCGCGCCGGCGCAGCGCCTTGACGCCTTGGTCTTCGCCAGTGGCGAGCCTGCGTTTGCCGAAGTGCTGGTGGCTGGGGAAACCGTATTGCAGGACGGCAAGCATGTGCACCAGGACGCTATCGCTGCGCGCTTCGCGCAAGCGATGGAGCAGCTCTGGGACGCAACGCCTGGCTGACTCACGACTGCATCGGCGTGCGCACCAAAATCGTCGCAAACCACGCGCCTGGGTCCTTCTTGCGATACGCGAATGCGCGATCCAGCCGCCCGAGAATGTAGTCGCCGCAGGCAACCGGAGCGTATTTGGGCGTCTCGCCCGGCTGCACCACCGGTTCGATTACGGTATCGAAATCCGGGTCGGCGAACACCGCGATCGACAGGCGCTCACGCCCGGAACTGTTGACCACGCGATGCGGATTGGATTTGAAGCGCTCGTTGGTCCAGCGCCCCAGGAGGTCGCCGCAATTGATCACCAGGGTGCCGGGAATCGGCTGCGCGGTGACCCATTCGCCCTTGCGCGTGGCCACCTGCAGGCCGCCGACTTGGGTCCTGGTGCAGCAAGGTGATGACGCCGTAGTCGGTATGCGGCGCCACCCCGAATTGCTGCTCACCGCTTGCCGCGTCCTGCGGCGGGTAGTAGATCAGCGAGGCACGCGAAATCGGCTTGTCGAAACAGCGCACGAAGGTGTCTTCGGGTGCGTTCAGGCTCACCGCGAGTGCACGCAACATGGTGCGCGCGCAGTCGTGCGCGGCGGCCAGGTAGGTATTGAGCAGCGGCCGCATTTCCGGCAGGTATTGCGGCCAGCGATTCGGGCCGATCATGCGGTTTCCCGCCAGATAGTCCGGGTCGAAATGTAGGCACCCATCAGCGCCGCCGCGAAGGCGCCATGCATGATCGGGAGGCGAGAAACCGTTGTCATGCAGCAGGCACACCACCACGTCTTCCTCCGACAGGCCATCGCGCAGCGCCATGATCGCCGACTGCAGGCTGTGGCGGTAGTTGTTGACCATGTAGCCGATGCTCGGATCGTCCTTCGAGCCTTCGAGCCTTCGAGCATGCGCAGTACCTGGCGCGCCTGCTGCTCGGGGTAGTACTGCACCCGCTGGCGATCCAGCAGGTCCCATTCGGCCGGCGTCATCTCTGCGAGCGAAACCTTCTCGACATACTCGCAATCGGGATTAAGGAGCGGGCTGTAGCGGCTGCGTCTTTCATGTGCGTACCGGTCAGGTAGTGGCGGCGAGACGGGCGGCGAGCCTTTGTTCAGTCGCGGGCCGCCATGCGCGCAACGCGCATTCGACCGCGGCATGGCGCGCCAGCAAGGCTTGCCATTGCGCAATCGGCGGCGGTGCAATGCCTCAAAGCCCGGTGAAGCGCACCGGACGTTTCTCGACAAACGCGGCACGGCCTTCGAGCGCATCGGCACTAGTGCGGATCTTCGACTGCACCTCGATTTCGCCGCGGAACTGTTCCGCGTAGGTCGCATGCTCGCTCGCTTCGAGCAGTTGTCGCGTTGCAGTCAAGGCAAGAGTCGGGCCAGCGGCCAGTTTGGCTGCCAGTGCCAATGCCCCGGCACGCAACTCGGTGTCGTCGAATAGCGCGCGCACCAAACCCCATTCCATCGCCTTTTCGGCCGACAGCGGTTCATTGAGCAGCATCATCTCCAGCGCGCGCTGGCGCCCGATCAGGCGTGGCAGCAACCAGGTGGAACCCAGATCGGGCACCAGCCCGATGCGCGAAAACACCTGGATGAAGCTGGCGCTTTTTGCCGCGACCATCATGTCGCCGGCCATGGCGAGGGAAAACCCGCCACCGGCGGCCACGCCGTTGACCGCCACCACTACCGGCACGCGGCAGGTTCGTAGCGCGTTGAAGGCCGGCCAATAGAGCTTCATCACGCCGGCCACGATGTCGTCGCCCAAGCTCTGGAAGGCTTTCAGGTTCTGGCCCGAGCAAAAGCCGCGCCCGGCCGCGGTCAATACCAGCGCGCGCAGCGTGGTGTCGGCGCTCATTTCAGCGATCGCAGTCGCCAGGTCGCCCAACAGATCGGGGGTCATGGCGTTCAAGCTCGCCGGTTCGTCCAGGGTAAGGATTCCTACAGCGCCGTCGCGCTCGCGTTTCACGCCTGCCATGATGTTTGCCTTCCTTTTTGAGTGTTGGGAGACTGTTAAAAGGGGGTACACCCCCTTCAAATCCCCCGGATTGCGAGGCTGTTGCGACGGCGGTGCGTTGCACCATTGCGCCCAATACGGTCGTCGGGTAGGTATTTCAACAGCCTGTTTTGAAAACGCTGTACAAATCCATGGACTGCGGATTCTCGAACCAAGAAACTTTTCGATTCAACATCTTGCAAGAGCGACTTTCTCGACCTACCGACTGGTTCAGTGTTTCCGCAGCGGATGTCTCAGCCGCGCGCCAGCGTGATGCCGCCATCGACCACCAGGGTCCCGCCCACTACGTAGTCTCCGGCACGCGAGGCCAGATAGATAGCCGCACCGGCCATATCCTCAGCCGATCCAATGCGCTGCGCCGGGATGCGCTTGATCGCCTCGGCGGCATTGTCGCGCGCATCACGGTTCATCTCGGAAGCGAAGGCCCCGGGCGCGATCGCACTGACCGCGATGTTGTCCTTGATGAGCGCCAGCGCCATGCGGCGGGTGAGGTGGATCAGTCCGGCCTTGCTTGCGGCATAGGAATAGGTTTCCCACTGGTTGACCGAAATGCCGTCGATCGAAACGATGTTGATCACCTTGGCCACCCGTGTTTGCGCGGCCGCACGCAAGAGGCCGATCAATGCCTGGGTCAGGAAAAACGGCGCCTTCATGTTGAGATCGACCACCTTGTCCCAACCCTTTTCCGTAAAGGTGTCGAAGGATTCGGCCCAGGCCGCGCCGGCGTTGTTGACCAGGATGTCGAGCGCCGGCTCGCGTGCAGCCAGCGCGTGAGCCAGGCCCTGCGCACCGGCCAGTGTCGACACGTCCGCCGGCAAGGCGATGCACTCGCCGCCAACTGACAGTAGGGCGGCGGTTGATTCGCAGGCCTCGGCCTTGCGCGCCGAAATATAGACACGCGCCCCCTGGGCGACAAAGCCTTCGGCAATCATGCGGCCGATGCCGCGCGAGCCGCCAGTGATGAGCGCTACGCGCCCTTTCAATGAAAACAGATCGTTCACGAGGGCATTCGCCGGATGAAGTGAAACCCGATTATGGCGCCAACGGGCAGGGGCGTCGATTCGGAGTCTTTTCCAACGAGGCATGAGTCAGAGGGGGGATGGTGATCGACATTAACGAAGCCCAGGTGCGCACGCTGACGCAAGTACGACAAATGGTGGCGGGAACGCCATTGTTTGACTTCAAGGCAGCGCCAGGCGATACGCAGAGTTACCCCTGGATCGACGCGATACGCAGACGCGCCCAGTAGCACCAGCTCAAGCGCGCCGAGCGCGGAACGGTACTTGTGTATCTGCAGCGCCTGAGCGGCTACGGCCGGGCGCAGGTGACGCCACTGGTAGCGCGCTGGATCAGCAGCAAGGCGCCGGTAAAAACACCGGAAGCCCGAGCTTGCCGTTGCGCGGCGCTACACGGGTGCTGACCTGGCGCTGCAAATGGAGGGCACCAATCCCGCAACGCTTGTGGCTCTGTACGCGCAACGCTATCCGCTGATGCAGTGCGTCTGGTCGAAGTCAAGGGACCGATTCGTTCCATGCACCCTTGGCTGAACTATTGATTCGCCGAACCCGCGCTGCGATCGATGCTATCGGGTCGCAAGATCCTGGTCGGCGTCGGACTACCGAACCAGGGCAGCTCAAGGTGTGGCTCGCCTAACTGCGCTGGCTGGTAAGTCGAAAGCGGCGGCGCGGTAGACGAAGTCGCCTATCAATTCGAACCCGCAGGCCAGCGAGGTGAGATCCATTGGCGCGTTTCCTTACAAATCAAATGGCAAGGGGCTGGCTTGCGTCCTTTCTAAGCGTAATGACCCCAGCGATAGCGAACTTTCATGCCATTGAACCTGCTCCATGCCAACAAACGCTCGTATTGAAGCCGTCCAAGAACAACTCCTGGCGAAACACCGATCTCGCGAGCGAAGTTCATGATCGCCTGTTCGGTAAAGTTGGCCATTTCCACAAAACGCCGATAGGCTGACAGCGGAACCAGAAAGTCCCGCGCAAACGCATCGGCCTGCCGCTCTTCCTCGGCATCTAAGCCATCCTCGCCGAGAATATCGAGAAAAGTCATGCGTTTCGCGTGCTTGAGAAGGTGGCCAGCTTCGTGAAAAAACGAGAACCAAAGCTTGTCATCGGTCTTGCCGCGCAAACTGAGCATGATGAGCGCACGCCCGGGACTCAGCCACTTGGTCGCCCCGCTCACCGGGCAACCCTTCGGCGCAGGTTCGACCACCACTGCTACGCCGGCGCACGCACATATCGCGGTCAGTCGGGGAAGGAAAACCGCAGGATCCCTTTCGGCTGTCAAAGCGCGCGCCGCACCGAGAGCATGCTCGAACGCCGATTTCGTGTAATCACCGCAGCGCATGTCTTCGGCCTTGCGTTCGCCGCTGCGCAGCCAGGCCGAAACTGCGGCTGGTACCCGAATCAACCGGGGCGCTGCGCGATAGGCGGCGACCGGCCTCTCGTATTGCTCCCGCCATGCCTTGACCGAAGCTACTCCAAAGTAGCGCAAGCATTCGAACACCTGCTGCGACTTGTCGTCGGCCTTTCTGACCCATCCGAAGCGAATCATCTCGGCCAAAGGCAACTCCTTGAGCCAACTCACGTCGTGAGCAAGATTGCCAACCGCTTCCTGGCGGGCCAGATGCAGGCGATACTGCGCCTCCAGGTTGAGCCAGAACCGCGCAGTGCTGCCGAGTACCCGTTCCAGCCGCAGCGCCGTCTCTTCATTGATCGGCGCCATGCCTTTGAGCAGAAGATTGACGTGCTTGGTGGTGAAGCCCGTTCGCGCGGCGAGGTCGGCCTGCGACCAGCCGCGATCTTCCAGCAAGTCGACGATGGTCTCGCCGGGAATGGCAACCCAATCCGGCGCGAAATCGACGAGAGTTTCATAGGACCGCGAAGCGGCTTCAATCATGGTAATCCCCGATCTAATGGTTCAGGCTCTCCCGATCGAGTGCAGGTTGAGTGTTGCAAGCGTTGTGCCGGCCAATGATGGTTGCGTGGCGGATTACTTGTCAGGCCGGCTCGCGCGGCAATGACATGCGCTGCCGACCGACGCTGGCGAGGTGCCGGCGCATCGCCTGGCGCGCGGCAGCCGGATTGCGCTCGCGTATGGCGTGAAGCACCGCGCGATGCTCTTCGATGCTCTCATGCTTGTGACCGCGCGTGACAAACAGCTCGGACATGCGCGCGCTCAGCGGATGGATCCATTGCGCCCAAAGGTTGGCAACGACCATCTCGATGGCGGTATTACCGCCGGCCCTGGCGATGGCCACATGAAAGTCGCGGTCGGCTTCCGGCAAGGCCTTGTTGGCGCGCATCGCCGCCGACAAGCGCACGAAGATGCGTTCCAGCGCCTTGACCTGGGTGGCGCCTGCATGGCGCGCAGCCAGGGACGCAGCCTCAGGCTCGACCAAAAGCCGCGCCCGCAGCACGTCGAACGGCGAGGTTTGCGCCGCCGCTACGGGCCGCGCTCTCCTGCGAGCCGCTTTCAGCACATAAACGCCAGAGCCCAGTCGAATCTCGACACGCCCGGCCATCTCAAGCGAACTCAGCGCCTCACGCAGGGAACTGCGCGATACGCCCAACTGCACGGCCAGCTCCCGTTCGGCGGGCAGTCGCTGCCCCGGTTTGAAGCTGCCGCCATCGATCAGGCGCAGTATTTCTTCGGCGATGCGTTGATATAACCGGGGCGCGACGATAGGCTTGATCGACATGATGCGCAAGTTTGACGCGATGCGCCTGCATGGTCAAGGCATGCTGCATCGCGAAATTGACACTGGTGCGTTCGCAGGGTAAATTGGCTTGCAAATCAGACCACTTGAGGAGACATCATGGATTGGACCCGCGCGCTCGTGGCCGCGCTTGCATGCATCGCGTGTGCCCCTGGCGCAGCCCGGGCGCAATCATTTCCCACCAAACCGGTGCGCTTCATCGTCCCTTTCGCCCCCGGCGGGCAATCCGATGTCGTCGCACGCACAGTCGGCCAGAAGCTCGCCGAACGCTGGGGCCAGCCGGTGGTGATCGAGAACAAGCCGGGGGCGGCCACCACCATCGGCGCCGATTTCGTTGCCAAGGCGCCAGCCGACGGCTACACCATCCTGCTCTCGCCGGCACCTTTCGTGATCACCCAGTACGCCTATCCAAAACTGCCGTACGACAGCCGGCGCGACTTCACCCCGGTGACACTCTTGGTCACCAATCCGCTTGTGGTCACCGTCAATCCGGCGCGCATGCCGGTCAAGACCATGGCGGAATTCGTCGCCATGGTGAAGAAAGACCCCGGCAAACTTTCCTACGGCACGCCAGGCAACGGCAGCCTGCCGCACCTGGCGGTCGAACTGTTTCGCCTGCAGTCCGGCATCGACGCCATCCACGTGCCTTACAAGGGCGGCGGCCCGGCCGTGCTGGACCTGCTGGGCGGGCAGATCGCCTTCATGTTCGCAAGCCCGCTGGAAGTGATGCCCAATGTCAAGGCCGGCAAGTTGAACGTGCTCGCGGTCTCGTCCGCGCGCCGGGTTTCCTACTGGTCGGAAGTGCCCACGCTCAAGGAAGCGGGCTTTCCGCAGTACGAGGCCTATGCCTGGTTTGGCGTCACCGCGCCGGCGGCAACACCCAGGGACGTGGTGGCGAAGCTCAATGCCGACATCGTCGCCGCTCTCAAGTCGCCTGATGTCGCCGATCGCCTGATCGCCCAGGGCGCGGATGTGGTGGGCAGTTCGATCGAAGAATTCGCGCGCTTCCTCGATGCCGAGCACGGTCGCTGGTCGGCTGCGGTGAAGGCTGCCAACGTGGTTGTCCAATAATGTGGAGCCTGCCTTGAAGAACCTCAAGACCTATCCGGAAGGCACGCCGTTTACCGGCAAGATCGGCCGCACCGCCGCCACCTCCGAAGCCGCGTGGCCGCTGCCGACCCAGGCAAAAGCGGGCGCACCCAATGTGCTGGTGATGTTGTTGGACGATGTCGGCTTCGCGCAGCTCGGCTGCTACGGCTCCGACATCGCCACCCCCACCTTCGACCGCCTGGCCGCAGGCGGCCTGCGCTACCGCGATTTCCATACCACCGCAATCTGCTCGCCCACCCGCGCGTGCCTGCTCACCGGCCGCAACCATCACTCCAACGGCGTGGGCATCATCCAGGAAATGGCCACCGGCTTTCCCGGCTACAACGGCATGGTGCCGAAGGAAAACGGCTTTCTCTCCGAGATGCTGCTGGCGCAAGGCTATGCCACCTTCGCCATCGGCAAGTGGCACCTGACCCTGGCCGGCGAATATGCCTCGGGTGCATCCAAGGCGCGCTGGCCGCTGTCGCGCGGCTTCGAACGCTACTACGGCTTCATCGGCGGCAAAACCAGCCAGTGGTCGCCGACCCTGATTCACGACAGCCACTACATCGCCCCGCCCTTTACTGGCGACGAGAGTTATCACCTGAACGCCGACCTGGCCGACCGCGCCATCGAATACCTGGTCGATCTGCGCACGGTCGCACCCGAGAAACCCTTCTTCATGTACTACTGCCTGGGCGCCGGGCATGCGCCGCACCAGGTCGAGCGTGCATGGATAGAGCGCTATCGCGGCCGCTTCGACTGCGGTTGGGACCAATGGCGCGAGCAAGTATTCGCGCGCCAGTTGCAAATGGGCATTGTGCCGCCCGGCACGCAGATCGCGCCGCGCCCCGACCAGGTCAAGGCCTGGGACAGCCTGTCGGCCGACGCGAAAAAGCTTTATGCGCGCCAGATGGAGGTCTACGCCGGGTTCCTTGCGCAGACCGACCACCACATCGGGCGCGTCATCGACCACCTTGAGCGCATGGGCGAGCTTGACAACACCATTGTCATGCTCGCTTCCGACAACGGCGCTTCCGCCGAGGGCGGTGAACACGGTTCGTTCAACGAATGCCAGTTTCCCAACCGCATCGAACCGAGCATCGAAGACAACCTGAAGCACCTCGACCAATGGGGCGGGATCCACTCGTTCACCAACTATGCCTGGGGCTGGGCCTGGGCCGGGAATACGCCCTTGCGGCGCTGGAAACGCTACCTGCACCAGGGCGGCATGAGCGACCCCTTGATCGTGCACTGGCCCAAAGGAATCAAGGCACGCGGCGAGGTACGCGGCCAGTATGCGCATGTGGTCGATATCACCCCCACCTTGCTCGATGCGCTCGGGCTTGCGGCGCCGCGCGTATTGAACGGCGTGACGCAGCGACCGATCGAAGGCACCAGCTTCGCCCATACCTTCAACGATGCAGAGGTGCCCACCGCCAAGAGCGTGCAGTACTACGAAATGATCGGCTCGCGCGCCATCTGGGCCGACGGCTGGAAAGCAGTGGTCGAGCAGCCGCAGGGCGACTTCATGACCGAGGCCATGCTGGACGCGCAGAAGTGGGAGCTCTACCACGTCGCCCACGACTTTTCCGAAAGCCACAACCTCGCCGACCAGCACCCGGAGAAGCTCAAGGAGATGATCGAGCGCTGGTGGATCGAGGCCGGCAAGTACAACGTGCTGCCGCTGGATTCACGCATGCAGCTGCGCATGGGCGAGCGCAAGCCTTCCACCGTCTCGCAGGGCAACCGCCATGTCTACTACCCGGGCATGGCGGCGCAGTTCGAATACACCGCGGTGAATCTGAAGAACCGTTCACACAGCATCACCGCTGAAGTGGAAATTCCGCAAGGCGGAGCCGAGGGCGTGTTGCTGGCACACGGCAGCTGGTTCGCCGGCTACACGCTGTATGTCAAGAACCGGCGCCTGATCTACGTGCACAACTACCTGGGCCTGGCCGAATACCGCGTCAGTTCCGCAGAAGACCTGCCCAGCGGCAAGGCGGTGCTGCAATTCCGCTTCACCCGCAGCGGTGAACACCAGGGACGTGGCGCACTGTTCGTCAACGGGCGGCTGGTCGGTGAAGGCGAAATCCCGCGCACCATTCCCGCGGTAATCGAAACCTCCGGCGAAGGCCTGTGCTGCGGCTACGACTCCGGGGTTCCGGTGAGCGCCGACTACGTCTCGCCGTTTCGCTTCACCGGCCACATCGCGCAGGTAGTAGTGGAGACCGGCGAAGCCGCAGTCGTCGACGCCATCGCCCAGGTACGCACCGCCTTCACCGACCAATGAACCACAAGGTATCCATGATGCACAAGCCGCTTCGCAACCTGCTCCTGGCCGTGGCCACATGCAGCGCCGCAGTCACCGTTGCAACCGACACCCGCGCCCAGGCCTATCCGTCGCGCCCGATCAAACTGATCGTGCCCTACGCCCCGGGCGGCAATACCGATATCGTCGCGCGCATCTTCGGACAGGCGCTGGGCGAACGCCTGGGCCAGCCGGTGGTGTTCGACAACCGCGGCGGCGCCACCGGCACGCTCGGGGTCGGGGTCGCCGCCAAGTCGCCGCCCGACGGCTACACCATCGTCATCGGCGATCTCGGTTCGATGGTGATCGCCAATCACGCGATCCCCAACCGGCCCTATGATCCGGTCAGGGACTTCGCCCCGATCGGCCTGGTAACCGGCGTCTCGATCGTGGTCACCGCAAACCCGAAGTCGCCCTCCGCCACATTCGCAGACTTGCTCGCACGCGCCCGCGCGCAACCGGGCCAGGTGACCTACGGCACCTCCGGCATCGGTTCGCCCAGCCACATGGCGATGGAACTGGTGCAATCGATGACCAAGGCAAGTTTCCTGCACGTGCCGTTCAAGGGCGGCGCGCAGGCGGTGACCGCGCTGATCGGCGAGCAGATCGATTTTCTGGTTGACGGTGCCGCCTTCGGCCAGGTCAAGGGCGGGCGCCTGAAGGCGGTGGCGGTGACCGGGCCGCGTTTGCCGGCGCTGCCGGATACGCCGGGTATCGGTGAGACCGTCAAGGGATTCGAGTTCACCAACTGGTGGGGTTTTCTGGCACCGACCGGCACGCCGGCCGAGGCGATCAACCGCCTGAACGAGGAGTTCAAGCTGATCGCGGCAACGCCCGATATTCGCGAGCGCTTGAGCGGGCTCGGGCTGGCCGCGCGCAGCGGCACACCCCGGCAATTCGCCGAGCACCTCAAAAGCGAGACCGAGAAAATCGGCCGCATCGTCAAGGAAGCGAACATCAAGTTCGAGTGAGCAGATCCTCCCAAAAAATGTCCGTTCGTCCCAACATCCTCTGGTATTGCGCCGATCAGCAGCGCTACGACACCATCCGCGCCACCGGCCAGGCGCACATTCGTACGCCGGGTCTGGACGCCCTGTGTGCGCGCGGCGTCGCGTTTCGCCGTGCCTACTCGCAAAGCCAGATCTGCACACCCTCGCGCGCCTCGTTCCTGACCGGGCGCTATCCGGCCACCCACCACGTGTACCGCAATGGCAATGCCACCTTTCCGGCGCACGAAAAGCTGGTGACGCGGCTCTTGGCCGACGCCGGCTACGACTGCGGCCTGGTCGGCAAGCTGCATCTCTCGGCGGCCAAGAAAATCTACGATCTGCAACGTGACCCGGGCGAGTTCGACAACCTGTGGGACGATCCGGGCGCGCGCGAGCTCAAGACCACGCTGCTCAAGAACCACCTCGATGCCATGATGGCCAGCGTCAGCGCCGGCCCGCCGCGCGCAGTGGCCTACTGAATAATTACGGAGACAACGCATGACCGAATTCACCGACTTCGCCGGCAAGATCGGCCGCACCCGCGAAGAATCGACGCCCTGGTGGCCGCAACGCCGCGAAGCGCGCGCCGGCAGCCCCAACATCGTGATCGTCTACATGGACGACATGGGCTGGTCCGACCCCGGCTGCTTCGGCTCGGAAATCGACACGCCCAACATCAACGCCTTGGCCCTGCGCGGCGTGCGCCTGACCCACTACACCACCCACCCGATCTGCTCGCCAGCGCGCGCCGCGCTCTTGACCGGCTGCAACGCCCACGGCGTGGGCACCGGCTGGCTGGCCAACAACCACCCGGGCTATCCGGGTTATTCGGGCGAGTTGCCGCTGGACGCGCCGACGTTGCCCGAAACCCTGCGCGCCGCCGGCTACGAAACCATCATGGTCGGCAAGTGGCACAACACTCCGGCGGCCGACAACGTGCCGGGCGGCGCCAAGCACAACTGGCCCTCGCAGCGCGGCTTCGACACCTTCTACGGTTTCATGGACGGCGAGACGCACCACTTTTTCCCGCACCGGATCATGCAGAACAACCAGCTGCTGCCCATCGACGAGTACCCGCGCGACTACTACTCGGGCGACGACTGGATGGACCAGGGCATCCGCTTTGTCAAGGAGTTGCGTTCCAGCGACCCAAGCAAGCCGTTCTTCCTGTACGTGGCCAACAACGCCATGCACGCGCCCTTGCAGTCCAAGGCCTCGGACATGGCCAAGTACAAGGGCAAGTACGACGCCGGCTGGACGGCGACCCGCGCCGCGCGCCACAAGCGCCAGATGGAGATGGGCCTGGTGCCGCCGGGCACGCGCCTGGCGACTTCCGACTCGCGCTCGCCCAAGTGGGACGACACCGACCCGGCCAATCGCCCGCTGTATGCGCGCCACATGGAGGCTTTTGCGGCCATGCTGGACAATGCCGACCAGAACGTCGGCAAGCTGGTGGCGTTTTTGACCGAGATCGGCGAGCTCGACAACACCATCATCCTCTTTTCCTCCGATAACGGCGGCACCGACGCCGGCGGCCTGCACGGCATGGTGCAGAACAACCGCCGCTACTCCGGCCTGCCAGCCCATGCGCTGGAGCGCGAGCGCACCATGCTGGCCGACCTGGGCGGGCCGCGCAGCGTGTCGCTCTATCCGACTGCCTGGGGCGAGGTGTCCAACACTCCCTTTCCTTCGTTCAAGACCTACACCGGCGGCGGCGGCCGGCGTGTGTCGTTCATCGCTTCGTGGCCCTCCCGCATCACGGACACCGGCGCATTGCGCAAGCAGTTCATGCATGTCACCGACGTCATGCCGACCCTGCTCGACCTCGCGGGCGTGCCGCGCCTTGAATCGAGCCACAGCCTGCCCGCCCGCGCGATGGACGGCGTGAGTTGCGCCCAGGTGCTGCTGGCCGACGCGCCGTCGCCGCGCAGCGAGCAGTACTACGAGTGCTGGTCCAACCGCGCCTACTTTCGCCACGGCTGGCTGGCGCGCTCGCTGCAAATCCGCGGCGACGCAGTCAACATGAACAACTGGACCCTGCACCACCTGGACCGTGATTTTTCCGAGTCCACCGACTTGGCCGCGCAGTTCCCCGACAAGTTGAAGGAGCTGACCGAGGCCTTCGACGCGGCGGCGTGGAAGCACTACGTCTACCCGCTGGACAACCGCAGCCGGCCGGGCAAGTTCAGCGATTCGCCGGCCTTCCTGCGCGAGCGCTCCAATCACCCGCGGCGCTTTTTGCCCGGCCAGCAGACCGTGCATCGCAGCGACGTGATCCCGATGGTCGCCAATCGCAGCTTTCGCATCGGCGTGAAGTTCGCGCAGCGCGCCGGCGACGCCGGCGTGTTGTGGGCGCTAGGCGACATCATCGCCGGCATGGTCATGTATGTGGAGTCCGGGCGCCTCAACGTTCACTACAACGGTTTCTCCGAGCCGGTCAGCCTGACGCCGGTCAACCTCGCGCCAGGCCGGCACGAGGCGACGCTGGAATACGAGGCCCTGGGCAAACGCCGCGGCCGCGGCCGTCTGCTGCTGGACGGTTACGAAAAGGTCGGCTGGACCGAGCTGTCGCCCACTCTCATGGTCGGCATTTTCGAAGGCCTGGATGTGGGCATCGACCGGCGCGCGCCGGTGTTCTGGGAACTTTACGAGCGCCACGGCGCCTACCGGTACTCGGGCGAAATCGCCGAAGTCAACATCGTGCCGGGCGAACGTGCTGCCAATTGAGCAGGCGAAGGGAGGCAACATGCACGCCATACGCATCCTTGCAGCACTCTTTTTCGGCAGCGCCTGCGCCCTGCCGGCCGCGGCGCAGCCGGCAGGCGATTACCCCAACCGAGCGGTGCGCCTGATCGTGCCGCAGGCCGCCGGCGGGGCGCTCGACAATGTCGCCCGCCAACTGTCGCAGCGCATGTCCGACACGCTCGGACAACAGGTGATCGTGGAGAACCGCCCCAGCGCCGGGGGCATTGCCGGCATGGATGCGGTGGCCAAGGCCGCGCCCGACGGCTACACCCTGCTGTTCGCCGCCGCGCCGCTGGCCCTGAACACGGCCCTGGGCATCAAGCTTCCCTACGACGCACAAAAGGACTTCGCGCCGATCTCGCTGGCGGCGTCGATTCCCGGCCTGGTCGCGGTCCACCCCTCGGTCAACTACAAGCTCCTGGCCGACCTGGTCGAAGATTCGAAGCGCCAACCCAAGGGGACATCGGTGGCCGTGCCCTCGATCGGCACGGTGACCCACCTGATGGCCGAGGCGTTCAGGCACAAGACCCGCGCCAACCTGACCATCGTGCCCTACAAGGGCGCCGGACAGGCGATCGCCGACGTGCTGGCCGGCACGGTGCCGGTGTTCTTCGACGCGCTGATCCCGACCGGTACGCACGTCGCCGCCGGCAAGCTGCGCGCGATCGCGATCGCCTCACGCAGCCGCTCGCCCCTGTTCCCCGACGTGCCCACGGTGGTCGAACAAGGACACGCCGACCTGATCGTATCCGGCTTCTACGGGGTCGCGGCCCCGGCGGGCGTGCCCGTAGCCGCGCAGCGGCGCCTGCACCAGGCTGTCGTCGCGGCGCTCAACCACCCGGAGGTGCGCGAGCGCCTCGTCAAGCAGGGCTACGAAATCCATGCCAGCACGCCGGAGGAATACGGCGCGTTCCTCAAGAACGAAATCGACCGCTGGACCCCGATCGTCAAGGCAGCGGGGATCAAGGTCGAGTAGTCCGACCCACCGGCTGCGTCACAGCAACTCAAGGAGAACGGCATGATCGCAATCATCGACCTCGCGGCAACGTTTATGCGCATGAGCGCGGCTACGGCCCTGCTGGCATCGGCCTGTGCGCATGCACAGGCCGAATACCCCAATCGCGCCATGCGCCTGATCGTACCGCAGGCCGCCGGCGGCGCGCTCGACGTTTCGGCGCGCCTGATCGCGGTGCGCATGAGCGAAAACCTGGGACAGCCGCTGATCATCGAAAATCGCCCGAGCGCAGGCGGCATCGCCGGCATGGAAGCGGTGGCCAAGGCGGCGCCCGACGGTTACACGCTGTTGATGGCCGCCGCCCCGATCGCCACCAACACAGCGTTGGGGGTGAAGCTGCCCTACGACCCGGAACGCGATTTCGCGCCGATCTCCCTGGCAGTATCGATCCCGCTGCTGTTCGTGGTGCATCCCGCTACGCCCTATCGCTCGCTCACCGACATCGTTGAGGATTCGAAGCGGCAGCCCGGTGGCGTCGCGGTGGCGATCGCCTCGATCGGCACCATCCCGCACTTGCTCTCGGAGATGATGAAACTCAAGACCCGTGCCAACCTGAACCTGATCTTCTACAAAGGCTCGGCGCCGGCCTCGCTGGATACACTTTCGGGCACCATCCCGGTTTTCATCGACGCGCTCGGGCCGGTGCGCACCCATGTCGAATCGGGCAAACTGCGCGCCATCGCGCTGACCTCCACGGTGCGCTCGCCACTGTTCCCCACCGTGCCCACGGTCGGCGAACAGGGCATGCCTGACTTGACCGGCGCGGCGTTCTTCGGTCTGCTTGCGCCAGGCGACACGGCGCTGCCGATCCAGCGCCGCCTCAACCAGGCCATCGTCGCCGCGCTATCCAACCCGGAACTGCGCGAACGGATGCACAAGCAGGGCTACGAGATCCACGCCTCGACCCCCGAGGCCTACAAGGCCTACATGAAGAACGAGATCGACCGCTGGACGCCGATCGTCAAGGCAGCGGGGATCAAGGTCGAGTAAGGAGACATTGAACCAGGCCGCAGGTCACGTTCGCTCTTGAAACTCCATCAACCAATGCCGCACCGACTGAGGAAACTTCACATGAGAACCCCCCAGGCAAACCGCCAGCGCCGCGCCCTCATGCTGGCTGCCGCTGCCAGCCTGTTGCCGGGCCGCGCATTTGCCCAATCGGGCGCCTGGCCCAATCGGCCGATCCGCATCATCGTCTCCTACGCGCCCGGCGGGGTCACCGACATCATCGCCCGTGCGGTCGCGCAACCGCTGGGCGAGGCACTGGGCCAATCGGTGATCGTCGAGAACCGCCCGGGTGCGGCCGGCGTGATCGGCACCGAGATGGTGGCTGCCGCGCCGGCGGACGGCTACACGCTCCTGATGTTCGTCGACGGCAACTCGATGATGCCCACCGCCATCAAGAACATCAAGCACGACCCGGTCAGGAGCTTCACCCACATCAGCCTTCTGGGGCGCGGCTCGCTGGTGCTGGTGGCCCACCCCAGCCTGCCGGTGGCAAGCCTGGCGGAGGTGATCCGCTATGGCAAGGCCAACCCGAGCGCGCTGTCTTTCGCCACGCCGGGAAAAAGCGGCCCGCAGCACCTGGCCTTCGAGAGCATCAAGGCGAGCGCCGGCTTCAACGCCGAGCACATTCCCTACAAGGGCGGCGGCCAGGCGATCGTCGATGTGGTCGCCGGCCAGGTCAAGCTCGGCATGCTCGGCATGGCACCGGCGTTGCCGCACATCAAGGCCGGCAAGTTGAAGGCTTTGGTGGTCACCTCGCGCGAGCGCTCGAAGCTGCTGCCCGACGTACCGACCGTGCACGAAGCCGGCATAGCAGGCTTCGAGATGGCGCAATGGCAGGGCATGGTGGCGCCGGCGGGCTTGCCGCCGGAGATCACCGCGCGCCTGCACACCGAGCTGCTCAAGGCGATGCGCCTGCCGGCGGTGATCGAAAAGCTCTCGGCCATCGGCATGGACAACGCGGTGAGTGCCACCCCGCAGGAATTTACCCAGATGATCGGGCGTGAAACCAGTCGCTGGCCGGATGTGTTCAAGGCCGCCGGCATACAAGCAGAGTAGGCATGGCCAAAAAAACCAACATCGTTTTCATCACCTCCGACCAGCAGCGCGCCGATTGCTACGGCTTCGAAGGCCGTCGCGTCAGAACCCCGCACCTGGACGAAATGGCGCGTTTCGGCACCCGCTTCTCGGCCGCCATCACCCCCAACCTGGTGTGCCAGCCCTCGCGCGCCTCGATCCTCACCGGCCTCCTGCCGCTCACCCACGGCGTGTCGGACAACGGCATCGACCTGCCGCCGGCGGTCGGCGCGGCGGGATACGGCGGCACCTTGTCGAACGCCGGCTATGCGACCGCGCTGATCGGCAAGGCGCACTTCAATACCTCGCACTGCTTCGAACCCACCGGCACGCCGGAATGCACCGTGAGTTGCGCCAATTATCCGGCGCACTGGCACGGACCCTACATGGGGCTGGACCATGTGGAGCTGATGCTCGAAGGCCACAACATGTTCCCGCCGATGAAGCCGCCGCTGGGCCACGCCTACGAGCGTTGGTACCACGCCGACGGCCGCGGCGAAGAGCGTACCGCGCGGTATCGCAAGCAACTGCCGCCGATCAGCGACGCCCACGAAACCTTCAATTCGGGCCTGCCGGTGGCCTGGCACAACTCGACCTGGATCGGCAATCGCAGCATCGACTACCTGCGCCTGCACCGCGACAGCCCGTTTTGCCTGTGGGCCTCGTTTCCCGACCCGCACCATCCTTTCGATGCGCCCGATCCGTGGTGCTACATGCATCATCCGGACGAGGTCGAACTGCCGGTGCATGGCGAGATGGACCTGGAGCGGCGCCCCTGGTGGCACCGCGCCGCGCTCGAGGGCACGCCGAAAATGGCCAATCAACGCCTGCGCGCCTTCCGCGAAAAATCCTCGCGCACACCGAAGCAAAGCGAAGCGCAGATGCGCGCGCTGATCGCCAACTACTACGGCATGATTTCGCTGATCGACCATCAGGTCGGGCGCATCCGCATTGCCTTGCAGGACCTGGGCCTGAAGGAAAACACGCTGATCGTCTATTCGACCGACCATGGCGACTGGCTGGGCGACCACGGCTTGTTGCTCAAGGGACCGATGGCCTACGAAGGCCTGTTGCGGGTGGGCATGCTGTTCGAAGGTCCGGGGGTGCCGGAAAACAAGGTGGTGGCCGACCCGGTCTCGACCCTCGACCTGCCGGCGACCTTCTGTGATTATGCCGGCGTGACCCTGCAGGGCAAGGTGCACAGTCGCAGCCTGAAGCCGCTGATCGAGACCGATGGCGCGTCGCGCGATTTCGCGCTTTCCGAATGGGACCTGCGCGCATCGCGCTGCGGCGTTGACCTGGCCCTGCGCACGGTGCGTACCAAAACCCGCAAGCTCACCCTGGAGAAGAACAGCGGCGCCGGCGAGCTCTACGATCTCGCCCAAGACCCGCACGAGATGCACAACCGCTTCGGCGATCCCGCCTATGCGAAGGTGCAGCGCGAAATGATGGACATGATCGCCAGCCGCCCGGACGACGCCTGCGAACCGTTGCCGCAGATCGGCATGGCATGAAGCCATCATTGGGCAGGCCATGATGCTGCGCGCAGGATTGATCGGACTGGGGGCGATGGGCGGGGGCATGGCACTTAATCTGGCTGCTGCCGGCGTGGTGGGGATTCCGGCGGTGATCCAGATCGTCGCGGCAATGGTGCAGCAGGTGGTGCTGGGCAGTGATCCCTGCAGAGTGGCACTGGCCTAGGCCGCAACGCGGGCAGATGTCGAGTTGCAGCGGGCGCAGGCCCGCTTTGTTCTTTGTTCCCAATCAGGCAAGACATGAAACGCCCCAACATTCTCCTCATCACCTCGGACCAGCAACGCGCCGACTGCTACGGCTTCATCAACCCGGCATTGAAGACGCCGCACCTGGATGCCCTGGCGCGCGATGGCACGCATTTCTCGGCGGCCATCACGCCCAACCTTGTGTGCCAGCCCTCGCGCGCCTCGATTCTCACCGGGCTTCTTCCCCTGACCCATGGTGTGTGGGACAACGGCGTCGACCTCGACCCACAGGTGGGCGAGGCGGGCTTCGCCGGCGCGCTGGGCGGCGGTGGCTATGCCACCGCGCTGATCGGCAAAGCCCACTTCGCCACCAAGTCGACGTTCGCAGCCACCGGCACGCCGGAAGACCGCTTCAACGGCAAGCTGTATGACGATGGCTGGAAGGGGCCCTACATGGGCTTTGCGCACGCGGAACTCGCGGTACTGGGGCATTTCAACCGCCTGCGGCCGTGGCTGCGCCCGGTGGTGGGGCATTACGAGCGCTGGTTCCTCGAACGCGGCCGCGACGAGGAAGCGCTGGCGCTGTGGAACGCCGCGCTTGAAGCGGAAATCGGCGCGGCGCAAACCTGGCATTCGGCCCTGCCCGTGGCCTGGCACGGCAGCACCTGGACGGCCGATCGCAGCATTGCCTGGCTGCGCGGGCGTGACGCGGAGAAACCGTTCTGCATGTGGGCTTCGTTCGGCGACCCGCATCATCCCTTCGATTGCCCGGCGCCGTGGAGCGGCCTGTACCGGCCGCAGGAGATTATCCTGCCCAGGCACCGGGTGCCCGACCTGGAGCGCCGGCCGTGGTGGCACAAGGCCGCGCTCGAAGGCGAACCGCAGCTGGCCGATCCGGTGATGAAGCGCTTTCGCACCCAGGGCTCGCGCGTGCCGCCGCAAACCGATGAGCAGTTGCGCCACATGACCGCCAACTACTACGGCATGATCTCCTTGCTCGACCACAGCGTCGGGCGCATTCTCGATTGCGTGCGCGATCTCGGGCTGGAACGCGACACTCTGGTGGTCTTCACCACCGACCACGGCGAACTGCTCGGCAACCACGGCCTCTACCTCAAGCACCCGATACCCTACGAAGACCTGCTGCGCATCGGCTTGATCATGCGCGGGCCCGGCGTGACCGCCGGCGGCCGTGTTACCGAAGTGGTCTCCACCCTCGACCTGGCGCAGACCTTCCAGCAGGTGGCCAATGTGCCGGCGCGCTTGCCGCAGCAGGGCGAGAGCCTGATGGCCCTGGCCGGTGGCGCCGACGCGCCGCGCCGCGGCGCCTGGAGCGAATGGCATGTGCACCCTTCGCGCTGCGGCGTGGCGCTCAAGCTGCGCACGGTGCGCAGCAAAACCCACAAATGCACCTTCGAGCTCGATTCAGGCGCCGGCGAGCTCTACGACCTGGTCAACGACCCGGAGGAAATGCACAACCGCTTCGACGACCCCGCATACAAGGGCGTGCGCGAGGAATTGACGCAAATGATGCACGCGCGGCCGGGAACCATCCGCGCTGCGCTGGCCGAACCGATCGGCATGGCATGAAGATGCGCGCCGCAGGAAACAGCGTGCGCTTCATGCGGGTGGCGGCTGCGCTCGCCTGCCTGATCGGCGCGGCGCTTGCGCAGGCGCAGGCGCAGGCGTGGCCGACCAAGCCGATCCGCATCATCAATGGCAATGCGCCGGGCGGCAGTGCGGACGTGTCGGCGCGCGTGGTCAGCGAAATGGTAGCGCGTGCACTCGGTCAGCCATTTGTCATCGAGAGCCGTCCCGGCGCCTCTGGCGGCATTGCAATGGATGCGGTGGCACGCGCCGCGCCGGATGGCTACACCCTCCTGATCGGCTCCGATTCGTCGTTGTATCAGCCGATCTTGAAGCCCGCGCTGCCCCACACGATCGAGAAGAACTTCAGCCCCATCGTGATCCTCACCAGCCAGCCGCTGGTACTGGCTGTGCATGCGTCGCTCAAGGTCAAGACAGCGGCTGAACTGGTGGCACGAGCGAAGAGCTCGGCGGCGCCGCTGCCTTATGCAACCCCCAGCGCCGGCGGCACCCAGACAGTCGCCGGCGCCGCGTTTGCCCGCGTTGCCGGCATCACGCTGACCAACATCCCCTACAAGGGCGGCAGGCAGGCGGTAGGCGACCTTGCCAGCGGGCAGGTGCCGGTCGGCGTGCTGGGCTCGGCGCCGCTGATTCCGTTTGCGCGCGGAGTAGCGGCCCGGGTCGCGCCGGGTCGCCGGCAGCGGCATGGCTTCACGCACAATCGACGGCGCATGTGTAGCGGACGTTGGCGGGTTGCCCGCTTCCTCGGAAGTCGCCACTGCAATGCTTTAGCGATTGCACCATTGCTTCTCGCAAGGCATTCTGTCCTTGTCGCCGTCCATCTTCACGCCGGGACAGTTCCTGAGAAAGCAGGTCGCCTCTGCGCAGGACGTCATTTGCGAGCAGTAGGTTCGGCCGTCGCATTTGTATTGGCCTGCGGCTTCAGAGTCGCGCCTGGATGCGGGCGAAGAGTTTGAGCGTGTGGCACCCGGAGACCCCTGCGGTGCCACGTCCACAGTAGGGTGTGTGCGCATGGCGAAAGGCCCGTCAGAAATTTAGCGCTCATGCCGTTGATGAGTCCCACTTATACTTCATTGGCAGTGCACGGTTCCAGGGCGCAACGCCGGGTTGTGCGGCAAGCAAAGCGAGTCCGAACCAAGGCCGGGTTCGCCGTCTGTTTCACGAAGCCACTCGTTCTTGCAATGCTTCCTGGGCCAGAGTATTGATGCTCTTGCCCTGAGCCTGCGCCTCGATCGCAAGCCTCTCATGCAACTCGGGAGGAATGCGAAGGTTGAACTTGCCCGAGAAGTGGCGCCGCGGCTCAAGGCCCTTCTCCTTGCACACCTCAAGAAAGACCTGGAGTGACTTCTTGAATTCGGCACGGAGTTCCTTTGGATTCTTGCCGTAGAAATCAGCGCCTCCGTTCAAGCCAAGAATCTCGCCACGGAACAGATCAAGCTCTTCGTCGTACTCGATCTTCGCGCGATACCCGTCAATGGTCATTACATTCATGGTTCAACTCCGTGTTGCTCCAGCCATTTGCGGATGCTCGCTACGGCACCCTTGTCGGTGTTCGGTGACGGATGCGGTCGATGAAAAACGCGAACCTCCTCAAATAAGACAACCGCTACTCGACTGCCTTCTCGCTCACTCACCTCGGCGCCCAGTTCGACCAACAGCGCTTCGACATCGCGCCACTGAATATTGCCGCTCATCGGGCGAGCGAAAATCAGCTCAAGGGTGCGCTGGTGCTTCCGCTTCATTCCCGTATGGTACCAAAATCCGGTACTGTAACGATTGAAGGGTGCAGACCGCTAACGTCTACACCCGCCGGCGCGCGGGCGCGATAATTGAATGAATGAAGCAAGCTGCTCTACGCGCGCCTGATTGGGGCGTGTGGTTCGGCCTCATTGCAGGTTCCTGCGCCGACTGATCTCGGTCAGAATGTCCACCAGCCTCCCGGAGCGAACGTCCGCGCCGGCGACGCCATAGATCTCGCCGATGCGCTTCCAAATTGCGACGCTATCCGACGACCCTATTTCTGTGAAATCGCGGACGTCTGACTCATCGCTAATCACATACTCGCCCGATTCAAGCTCGAATATCTGTTCCATGAATTCGTCTGCAAGTTGCGCGAACTCCGCGACGCGCTGCGTCGACGCGAACGTGATCTTCTTGAATTTGAAGAGCCCCCTCGCGATGACCTTTCCGTCTTTACTCATTTTCGTAGCGTCGGTAGCGTTTGTGGCGCCGAACGTAGAAGTCAGCGGGACTCCGGCAGCTTTAGCGCCGGAGGCGCCGCTGGACTGCCGGCTCGGGTCGCTGCATTCGCGGTTCGAAGCCAGTCCATTACAAGCTTGGCGTCCGAATCCGACGGAAATACAGGATAGAAGAAATGTGCAACTCTGCCCCGATGCAAGATCATTGTCAGGCGCTTGGTGAGCTCCATTCCGCCGAACACGAAGGTTGGCAAGCGTAGCGCATAGACTAGGCGCAAGGACTCGTCGCTTAGTAGCGGGAATGGCAAGTGAAGACGGCTGGCGGCTTCACTTTGGTACTCAATATTTTGCGTGCTCAAGCCATAGACATTCGCACCCAAGTCTGAAAGCTCGGCGAAATGGTCCCGATACGAGCACGATTGTGGAGTACATCCTCTTGCCCCCGGGATCGCGTTCCAGGCGTCGACGCCGCCCTGCGGTTCTTGATCTGGCCGCCCGGTTCTTGGGTAGCAGTAGACGACAGTCCAATTGGACCGCTCGGTTGACAAATCGATGACGAAACCTGTGGTTGCTGGAAGTGCGATGGAAGGCACCTCCATTCCTGCAAGGTGATCGCAAGCGCCGTCGTCTTCGGGTACGGGCAAGGACTTTGGAACTTCGTAGAGGTTGTCTGTTCGCATGTCAAGGATGAGATTGAGTACCGCGAGGGAGAAATCGTACCGGAACTGTGATTCGCAGAGGATGGCTGGACCTCTCTGTGGCCTAACGAAAAGCGTTCATCCGCCATGAGGCGAAGGTGAGAAGCAGGCGAAGGGTCATCGCGGTGGATAAACGCTGTCGGACTGAATCGCGGGTTTAAGGGCGGGGTTTGGGGATTGTAAGCAAAGCGTGGCCGCCTGACGGGGGGCAGGAGGTTCGGAGTAGCGCGCCTCGATGCCCCAAACGCGCACGACCAGGGAGAATCGACGCGCGGGACACGGTGCGCGAACCGATTCGAGTCCGCGCGAGCACCGGGTCCCGCAGCCGGCGCGCAGGTTCCCGAGACACACAGGTAGTCGCTGTGTGACGGATCGGCAAGGCAGGTCTCTGAAGTCGCCTCATGCCGGTGGCCCGGTGGAAAGTCTGGACATATACGCCGGTCCAAGTGGCGCCAGAGCGGCGGCGAAGCGCAGGCGCCGGTTCTCGCATTTCGAACAGCGCGTGATATCCGCCTGCGCCACCCGGGTCATGAAATCCGCCACTTATTCCAGCACAGCGGGTTGCGGCGCGGGCATGTCGAACAGCGTCCGGCAGAGCCCCAGTTTCGCTGCCTTGTGGCCACTGGCCAGCAAACCATAGTGCCGAATCCGCTTGAATCATTTCGGCAGCGCATGCATGAAGAAGCGCCGGATGAACTCGGGCGCCGGCAACGAGGTGAGGCGGCCTGCCTTCAGACGCTGCGCATGGCGCACCCGGAACGACACCACACCGTCGGTGAGGCCGGTGAGGCCGGTAATGCGGTGGTTCGAGACCGCCACCTTGTGCCTATAGTGCGCCAGATAGTCCAGCACCTGCACCGGCCCGCCCGGCGCCGGCTTCGCGTACAGCCACCCAGTCATGCCGTACCACGCCGCCAACATGGCTGTCCAGGCGGGTCCGTCGAGTTCGTTGCGGCCGGGTGCCGGGGCGAATCTCCCTTGCGCGTAGTTCTGCCTGAGCGCCGCCACGAACTTGCCGCGAAACACCCTCGATAGCGCCTTGACCGGAAACAGAAAGCTGCGGCGCGGGCTGACCCAGTCGCCGGTGTCGGTCAAGGCGCCACCGGCGACCAGCGCGTGCAGATGAAGATGGCGCGCCAGTTCCTGGGTCCAGGTGCGCGTAAGCGGCGCCCGACACCGGGCGCAAGCGATGGCGTACCAAACGGCGCAGGAAGAGTACGGGCAGCGCGGGTGGCAAGGTAGGTAGCGACGGCACAAGCGGCTATCTGTTCAACCAGACGGCGCTGGCCAAGATGTTCCGGGTGGAGATGCTGGCGGCGCTCGACGCCGCCGGCTGGGACTTGCCGGGCCGCGCGCCTAAGCAATGGGTAGTCGATTGCAAGTCGGTTGGCAGCGGCACATCGGCGATCATCTATCTGGGGCGCTATCTGTACCCGAACGTGATCCAGGAGAAGGATATCGTTGCCTGCACGGACGGGCAGGTGACCTTGCGGTATCGGGACGCCAAGACAGGCACGAGTGAACGCCTGACCGTGCGCGGCGCGCAGTTTCTCTGGCTGGCCCTGCAACGCGTGCTGCCGAAGGGGTTCCGACGTGCGCGCAACTTCGGGTTCCTGCATCCGAACTGCAGGCGTCTGATCGCGCTCTTGCAGCTGCTGCTGAGGCTCGTTGCCGTTCGCGCATCGGAATGGGTCAGGCCACGCCCGCCGATCCTGTACGTCTGCTGCGGGGCGGTGATGAAAGTCGTGCGGACGCGAATCGCGGCGACGATCGCCGGAAAACCCGTCGCATCGCTTGCCGCCGGAGGCGCGTGCTGATCGTGTGAGCGACGCGTCATCGATGGTTGGCGGGACGTCAGCGCCAATGAGCTGAGGCAGCGGCTCGTCCCCAGTCGACGTGGATCAATGCGCGATTGCCGGATTCCGGCTTGGCTTGCCGCAATGGTGGGTTTGTTGTGCGTAGTCGAGCAAACCTTCAACTCGAAGAAGCGTTTCTGCGGGAGAATTTCACGGATGTATTTTCTACGGCGCACCGAGCTTCGCGGCGCCTCGACCGGGCTCCTCCAACAATCGGTTCGGATCGTGGCTACGCGCGACCTAACCTTGGTCGTTAGGCCGAAGCGTCCCGAAACGCACGAAGGACTGCATTCATGCGCGTTTGATAGCCTGAACCTTGAGCCTTGAACCACTCTAGAACGTCTTGGTCAAGTCGCAACGAAACCAGTGCTTTCGAAGGTGCGGATTTAAGCCCGCGACGAACGATGCCACGAACGATGTGCTTCACATCGGCCTCAGGATGTTCGTCGGTTGGGACACCCTTGGCCTCGGTGGAGCGCAGGCGCGCCCAGTCAGTCCTGGACTTGAGAGAAGTAGAGGTTGGCTTCACGCTTCGTTGCTTTGCGGAAGGAGATGATGCGGATTTCATCGTCGGTCTCCGTGTGGACTATTGAAACCGGGACGCCAGAAAGTAGACCAAGCGTCTCGAACCGTTGTTCCTCGTAGGCGAAGCGCACGTCCTGGAAGGTGAAAGTGAACCCCTCGATGACTGATGGGGCATCAACGAAGTCAAGGCCATGTTCCTTGATGTTGACTGCACGCTTGCGCTCAGACCAAGCGAACTGCATTTACGTAGTGTAGCTACAAAACAGGTTGACCGAGAGCGTGTGTGGCTGCGGCGGCCCAACCCTTCACGTTCACCCGCGGCCCTGCCGGAGCGGCGAAGCTGCGGAGGCAGGGAAGTCGGGGTCAGCGTGTGGTTATCCTGCAGTGCGCGCAGGTAGCCGTCTCACTCATAGTGCGTCCACATTCGGAGTACGCGCACCGTCTTCTGCTTGGGAAAGACCTCGTAGACAAGGCGGTTGTGAATATTGATTCGTCGCGAGTAGGCGCCCGCAAGGTCACCGACTAGCTTCTCGAAGGGAGGTGGATTCTGCAGTGGGTCTACCTGTAGAACCGCAAGCAATTCCTCAGCCTTTGGTCTGAGTCTGGCAGCCTTCAGCTTCTTGGCGTCTTTGAGCGCTTGCTTCGAATAGACGAGAACCCAAGTCACCAGCGAAGCTCCTTTGCGCTGGTAGCGAGCGGTTCGGCCATAGCATTGCGGATCGACTTGCGCATGCCAGGAACCGAAAGCAGATGCAACGTTTCTTGAATTGCCTTCCAGTCTTCCTCGGACACCAGAACGGCCGAGCAACGCTTGCCAGCGATTAGGACGGGTTCATGAGATTCAGCGGTCTGGTCAATTAGGCGATAGAGATTCGCTCGTGCTTCACTGGCAGTGAGGATGGTCATGGTCGGCTCCTGGCAAAGTCTGGATAGTACGCTAAACCGTACGTTCGCGCAAGTCGCTGGTGCCTGCAGCGGCTGACGTTGGCGCTCAGGGGCGCACGGACACCGCGCTAACAAAGCAAGACATTGGTATTCCGCGCGTCCCCTGCAACCGCCTGTTCGGGGCCGACAGCTGCAGATGCCGGTCATTCCGGATTTCGCGGCACGGCATGCGGGTCTCGCGCATCGGCGCGGAGGTTGATCCCATCCGATGTCCTCGTTACTTCCCAGGTCCCGATCAATCTCTCGTCATCTCCGAAGAGCGCGCGTTTACGGGCGATCAGTGGTTCCATGAGCTGGGCGAGTTCGGGCTTATCGGCCATCAGGCTTCGAATCTCGTCGAGAAAGTGGTTGTCGTTGAGCACATCCGCGAAGACCACCGCATTCCAGGCAGTGCAGGCAATGTGTAACGCCTCCTTGGCTCGCTGTTCACGCGCGTTGCGCGGCAGCTCATGAAGCAAAGGCGCCGCGAAGTCAAGGAAGGTCTCGGAGATCTTCCGCTCGGGATACGACAATTTTGAAGTACGGGCGTCCCTCTCGCCCTCAGTGCCCCGAACGTGTTGGTGAGCGGTGGCCCAGCGTGGTGCTCGCGTCCGCAACAACGCTGGCGGCCCATCCGTTCCACCTGAAATTAGGCATCACTCGTTGCCCGCCGCATCGGCTTCAGGCTGGAACGTCTGGCCTTTGGAAGAGTAGTGCTGGTTGGGCCAAGTTACCGCGCCAAACAGAATGCCTACTCGATTGAAATAATGCACGTTCCGAAGCCCGCGAAAAACGCCGTGGTCGAGATAGGAGATAGGGGTTCAAGCCGAAAATGCCCTTACGTCCATTCTCAATTTCGACATAAATCCGGAAGTCCGGCAGCGGCTTGACAGTTTTCACATCCCAATACATGGCGACCTCCTCAAAGTGGTGCGATTTTGTAAGGGTTCTCGCCACTGACGGCGAGTTTCCAATCGGCCATGAGTTCGTCGCGATGGAGTTCTATCCACGCCTGCACCAGCCGAAATTGCTTGCGAGGCAAGTCACCTGCAAAAATCTCCCCCGTCTCCGAGACCAACGGAGGCCTCGAATTCAGCATACTTGGCGTCAATGTGCGGCAGATTGTGGTGTTGGTTGTCGATCAGGTACAGGCGAATGATGATGCCGTAGAACATGGAAATGATGACCATGCTGTTGTTCTCCTCGTGAGCTATTGGCGGCAGTTTATGCAATGAATTGTCGGCCTGGATCTGACTTTTCTGAAGATTCGAGCCTGACCCTTTTTGTTGTTCGTCTAAATCTGCGGCACTCATTCGCAGGACGGGTACTGTTCCGGGTCAGGTCCACGGCGCTCAATGACCCGCAGATATCGGACCCCTGGTTCTGGCGCGTGGACCCTACGATTCTTCCGAATCTCGAACCTCCACGAAGAGCCGAAATCGAAGATGTAGTACAACTTCAGGCTGCCCAGAGGGTACACGTCACGGAGTTGTATCCTTGAGTATGCTGCCTCGTCCCAATCCTCTGAGCCGTATCGCACCTTGCGGTGTCGATAATTTCTTCCCGCGTGAAAATCGTAAAGATGATCTTTATCGAACGATACCGCGCCTTGAATCGCGAAATGAAGATCCTCAAGTGTAGCGTCGTCCTTGATCTCGATAACGCGCCCGCACTCGGCCTGCAGGTATGGGCCGACGATGCATTCAACGGTCGGGGTGTAAATCATCGAGGATCGCTTTGCGCTGTTGACATCGAACGGACTACCGGTTCCCTTCCTGGCGCCCTCTAACGTTTGAGTTCAGGGCCGTCGTCCCTGCAACGATTCGTTAGGCGTCAAGGTGGTCGAGCGGCTTGCCGGGTGCGAGCTCCATCATCAGCCCTTCATCCAGCCAAACGTCCATCAGCCCCGGCCATCGCCAGCCATGTGGGAGGCCAACCTGCTTGCAGGCTACTTCAATGGCTTCTGCCGTCATGGGTACAACCAGGTTCACGTGTGACCCGGCTCCGGTTGCCACGCCCCCTTCAACGCGGACAAACCGGGGACGTGCGTTTCCGTCAACCGGTGCGAGCCTGATGTTGCGTGGGTAGATCTCAATGAACTCAAATTCCCAGCCCACGCGATCAGTAGAAAGAAAACAGACCCACGCTCCATCGTGGGGTGGGAAAGGGGCGATCTGGCCACCGATAAGAGCTGCCAAGGCCGAAGCGGCAGCTTTAGGATCGTGGGCGTAAACCGAGACATGCCCAATTCGAGGCCAGGCGGCGTTCATAGACCATCCTTTGGAAGGTCTAGAACCGCAGCGGCACCGTAAGGATTGTCAACCAAGTACACCCAGATGCCGTTTGGCAACCGCTGCATGATGTCACTGGAAGTGCCATTCATATCTAGCTCCACACCATCGGGCGTTGTGGCTTTGAG
>ENA-ORBV01000469-ORBV01000469.1-microbial-mat-metagenome-genome-assembly--contig:-NODE-469-length-92006-cov-11.244047_pt1 | contig 92006 bp, 84 predicted proteins | sample MGYA00237777_ERZ505514 | MGnify/ENA primary metagenome ERZ505514 (study PRJEB26160, sample SAMN06269048) | microbial mat metagenome | isolation source: Oligotrophic lake microbial mat | place...
GCTCGACGAGTTTCCGGTGATCGACATCCACTCTCTCTGAAACGCCCGCCGCGGGCCACGCCAGAGCCGGTCTCGAGACTGATGCGAAAAACCAGCTCTCACGAGGGGGTGCCGGGGCCTCGGAAGGGTAACGATTTCTGGGCAGGAGGGCCCGCACCGGGGCGAGACCGCCGCTCAAAAGCCGGTAAAAACTTGCGGAAGTGCCGTTGACCGTCCTATCTTTTTTTCCTTGACTCCGGGAATGGGGGCGTGAGGCGAGACAATGTCGCGAGACATCGGCAATCCGCCTCGGCTATGCTCGGAGCTGGGTGATTTGTCGCCATCAAAGCCACAATGACGCGTTGACTTTCCTGTCCTCATAACGGAGCGCGTAATCATGGCCACGATCACCTTCGAGTTGCCAGATAACGTCGAGCGTCATCTCGCTGCTCTCTCCGGTGACGCGGACGCGGCGGCAAAGGAGGCAGCGGTCGTTGAACTGTATCGGCAGGGGCAGATATCCCACGGAGCCCTTGCCGAGTGCCTCGGGATTTCGCGCACGGAAGCCGATGCCATTTTGGAGCGGCATGGAGTCACAGAGGATTTGCCGACGGTTTCCGAGTTTCTCGAGCAGGTGCAGGCGCTTCGCACACGCCTCCGTTCATGATCGTCGTCTGCGACACATCGCCCAATCGAGGCCGTTGGCCTCGGCCGCGGAGAAACGGAGGCCATCGCGGTAGCGTCACAAGTCGCCGCTGACGCAGTCCTGATCGACGAAAGAAAGGCCGCAGGAATAGCGCGGCACCGAGGGCTCCTAATCACCGGCACCCTCGGCGTTCTCGTCGTGGCGGCCGAATCGAACTTGGTGGACCTTGAGGCGAGCATCGGTCGCCTTCTGAAAACAAACTTCCGCGTGTCGCCAACATTCATCGAAGACATACTGCGGCGACGCTGAGCTGCATTTCGTTCGCGAAGAAGGGTGGCACCGTCAACGCGGTTACTGCGAGGTGATTCTGTAGCGCTCCTCCCGCTTGTCGGCCGCAACCAGCCCGGTCCTTCACGACGTCATGCGGTACGGGCGACGCATGCATCACCCCTCCAGGCCACGCGCTGTCCTGCCCCCCGGAGCCCAGGACCTCCGGGACTGGGTGAATCCGTGTGGCACTTCGCACCGCATTGTCTTTGCCCCGGAGGTTCAGGACTCCATGAATGCGGCGAGCCGGGATCGGGATCCGCCCGACGAGCGTGGAAATTTCGCACCCTGAGTGGCAGGAACTCTCAGAACGGGGCACGCGAAATTTCGTCCGCGAAGGAGGGCGGCACCGTCCCGGCAGCTCATGTAGAATCTGAGGTCCTCTCTGTACACCCTCCTCAGGAGCAGCACACATGGCGGCCACCCCAACTCCAAAAGCCTCGCGGCGGACGTTCCTTGGCACCTCGGCGGCGCTTGGTGCGGCGGCCGGTGGCGTGCCCTACTTCGCGTGGAGCAAGCCGGCCTTCGCAAACGAGTCTGCCAATGATCGGCCGGTGATCGGCTGCATCGGCGTGGGGAGCATGGGCATGGGTGACGCTCATGAGCACGCCAGATTCGGCGACATTGTGGCGGTCTGCGATGTCGACTCACGGCGAACTGAAAAAGCTCGCAACGACGAGAAGATCGGCAAGGGCAAGGCCGATATGTACGGCGACTATCGCAAGGTGCTCGATCGCGCCGACATCGATGTCGTGAGCATCGTCACCGCTGACCACTGGCATGTGAAGATCGCGATCGAAGCCCTCCAAGCAGGAAAACATGTCTTCTGCCAGAAGCCGCTGTCGCTCACGCTCGAGGAGAACAAACTCTGCCGGGCTGCCGCCGAGAAGTTTCCGAAGCAGGTGTTCTTCATTGGCACGCAGCAGCGAAGCCAGAAAAATCTCTTCCTGCGCGCGGTGAACATGGTTCATAAGGGGCTCTTGGGTCCGATCAAGAAGGTGACCGTCGGGATCAACGGCAGTCCCACGGGTGGCCCGTTCCCGGTGGCCGAGCCGCCGAAGGAGCTCGACTGGGAGATGTGGCTGGGCCAGGCCCCGAAGGTGGACTACCGCGAGAAGCGGTGCCACTACGAGTTTCGCTGGTGGTACGAGTATTCGGGTGGCAAGTTCACCGACTGGGGTGCCCACCATGTCGACATCGCTCAGTGGGCTTTGAAGGAAGACGCCCTCGGCAAGGGACCGACCAAGATCGACGGCACCGACGCCAAGCATCCGGTCCCCTACAAAGACGGCTATCCCCAGGTCGACGATTGCTACAACACGTCGAACGACTTCGCGGTGAACTGCACGTTCCCGAGTGGCGTCGAGATGGTGGTCACGAGCCGTGGCGACAACGGCATTCTCTTCGAGGGAGAGAAGTCCAAGATGTTTGTGAACCGTGGCAAGATCACGGGCACCCCGATTGACGAGAAGTGGGACAAGGATCAGTTCACCGACGCCGACGTGGAGACCCTCTACAAAGGCAAGCCCTTTGAAGGTCACAAGGAAAACTTTTACCGGTGCATCCGCGAGGGCGGGCTACCGGTATCGGACGTCTTTAGCCACGTTATCGCGATGAACACCTGCCATCTCACGGCGATCGCCGCACGGCTTGGCCGGGCGATCACCTGGGATCCTGCGACGGAAACGATCACCGGCGACGACCAGGCCGCAGCCTTCATGGCCCGCAAGCCCCGCGCCGGCTTCGAGATCCCGCGGGTTTCTTGAAATTTGGGGAGTTCTTGACGAAAGTCCCTTCGCTCCGCTCCGGGTATTTCCGGCCTTCGACCATGAATCCATAAGTCATCCATCAATAGGCCACTGCTTCAATACGAACTGCTCCCGCCGGCGTGACGGGCCGTTGCCCAGAGGTCACAATGGAGGGCAACCGGTCGGTGAACCACGAGGAGCAATCGGCCATGACTAGCACGGCACACGGGGCAACAGACCAGGACGGCCCGAGCGGTCTTCCCGGAGAGCTCGAGCGTCGGCTCTACGCCTTCCGGGCACGCGTCTGGCGGACCAAGCTCCTCGAGGCCATTGGCGGGGCCGTGGCAGGCGTGCTCGTCGGCTACCTCGCCGTGCTCGCGCTCGACCGCGTGATGGAAACCCCAAGCAGCCTGCGGCTGGCTGTGTTTGCAGCGGCCGTGGCGGGCTGCGCGATCGTGCCGGTGGCGCTGCACCGCTGGATCTGGAGCCATCGCCGATTCGAGCAACTCGCTCGGCTCATCGCCCACTCCTTCCCTGCCATGGGCGACCAGCTCCTCGGGATTATTGAGCTGGCGCGGGAATCGGGCACGGCGTCACCGTCGAAGGTCTTCGGAGGGTCGAGGCGTTTGGCGGAGGCGGCCATCGCACAGGTCGCCGAGCGTTCGCGGTCAGTTGATTTTGGCGCCGCGGTGCCTCGGCCACGGCACCTTGCATGGCTCGTGGCGGCGGCCGTACCGCTGGCCATCGCGATCGCCGCGGCCTGGCTTGCTCCCGAAGCGGCGGCGAACGCATGGGCTCGGTTCCTCGCGCCGTGGCGGGCGACCGAACGGTTTACGTACACCCGCGTTGAGAAACTTCCCGGCTCGATTGTTGTGCCACGCGGTGAACCGACGTCGCTGCCAGTCAAACTCTCGGCCGAGACGCGTTGGCAGCCCGCGGAAGCAACGGCCCAAATCGGACGGCAGCCGACAGTGGCCACACCGCTCGCTGATGGAGGCTACACCTTCGAGCTCCCGCCACAGCTTGTGGCGGCGCCGCTTGCTCTCGCGGTGGGCGATGCCCGTGGCCGTGCGACGATCGAGCCCCTGCCTCGGCCCGAGATCGTGGGCCTCGCCGCCGAAATTACGCTGCCTGCCTACCTCGGCCGATCGGGCGTGGTGCGTCAGGAGATCCGCGGTGGCACGCTCGCGCCAGTCGCGGGGAGCACCGTGGCGCTCGTCGCAACAGCCGATCGAAAGATCGCCGCGGCCACCGTCGATGGCGAAGCGTTGACACCCGAAGGCAAGACCATCCGGATCCCGCCGCAGGTGGTTACCGATGAAGCGACGGTGACTCTTACCTGGCAAGACATCCATGGCCTTGATGGGTCGAGGCCGCTTTCGCTTGCGATCCAGCCTCGGGCCGACGAGCCTCCTGCCGTGGTGGCCATTGACGTGCCCGTGAGCCGTGACATTCTTCTGAACACCGACACGCTGCGGTTCCGCGTGGCGGCCCGCGATGATTTTGGGATTCGCCGCGTGGGGCTGGAGTGGGAGGGCATCGCCGACTGGTCAGGCTCGGCTGATCCGGCCCTGCGGACCAAGGGCGAGCGGCTCATCCAGATTGGCGGCAGTGAGCTCGACGCGCTCGAGGCGGCGGCGACGTTCTGCCCCGACGCGCTCGGGATCAGTCCGCAGCCGATCATGCTGCGGGCTTTTGCCGAGGACTACAAGCCCGGTCGCAAGCGAGCCTACTCGTCGCCCATGCTCATCTATGTGGTGGACCGCGCCGAGCATGCGCTCGTACTCAACGCCAGGCTCCAGCAGTTTCGCCAACAGGCAAGCGAGGTTCGCGATCGCGAGATGGCGCTGCTCGCGGCCAACAAGGAGTTGCGGGAGCTGCCGAGCGAGCGACTCATCGACGAGGATGTGCGTGGCCGACTGCTCAACCAGGCGGCGGCCGAAGAGGCGAACGGGCGACGTCTCGACCGGCTCGTCGATGCGGGTGCCGAGCTTGTGCGCGAGGCAATGAAAAACCCTGAGTTTGAAGCGGCGACGCTCGAGCAACTCGCCGAAGATATTCAGACGCTCGCCGACATCGCCGAGCAGGGCATGCCCGGCGTGGCCGACCTGCTTGCGAAGGCCGCCAAGGCCTCTGCTGCGACAACGGGGCAGCCCGGCAAGGAAGGGCAGCCCGGCAAGCCCGGAAGCCCAAGTGAGCAGGGGTCGCCTTCGGAACAACAAGCTGGAACGTCTGGCGGTGAGCCAAAGGCAGGCGACGACACGCCCAAGGAATCGGAGCAAGCCGGAGGCGAGGGGCAAGGGGGAGAGTCGGGCGAAAAGCCGCCTCAGGTAGGCGAGGACCACTCCAAGCCAGCCGGCGGCGCAGGAGGTGAGCCGCCGCCCGAAGGACAGCCGCCGGTGCCCCAGGTGGTTGATAAAGAATCGTCGCAGCAGCCGCCCGACGAATCGGCTGGCAAGCAGCCAAGCAAGGGCGGTGGCCCAGGACGACTCGGCTTACCCACAACGCAGGCGGGTGTCGCGCCACCGAAGGAAGGCGAACAGGGGGGCGACGTGCCAGGCGAGGAGCCAGCGGCTGACGAGGCGCTCGACGAGGCCATTGCCAAACAGGAGGAGTTGCTCAAGCAGTTCGCCAAGGTCGCCGACGACTTGGCTGCCGTGATGGCCAAGCTCGAGGGCAGCACGTTCGTCAAGCGACTCAAGCTCGCATCCCGTGAGCAGGGGATGATCGGCGACCGCCTCGCCGGCATGGTCGCCGAGGCGTTTGCCGTTGCGGCCAGCCGTCCGTCGGGTGTCACCGACGCGTTGGGCGGCGTCAAGGACATGAATACCCGTGAGTCTGAGAAGGTCTCCGCGATCATGGATGACCTCCAGGCCTACTTCGATCGACGCCAGCTTCCAGCGTTCCGCACCGTCCTCGAGGAGATGAAGGAGCTCGATGTGCTCGGGAGCATGCGGCAGCTCTCCGATGGAATCGTCAGCGAGGCCGGCATGTCGATCGCGCAGGCCGAGTTCTGGTCGGACACGTTCGACCGGCTGGCCGACGACCTCGTGCCGCCGCCCGACGGCGGAGGGGGTGGCCAAGGTGGCGAAGGCGAACAGCGAGAGAGCGTGCCGCCGGAAGTGGTGCTCGAGACCATGAAGATTCTCGAAGAAGAAACGAATCTCCGCGAGGAGACCCGCGTGGCCCAGCAGACTAAAAATGCGGTCAAGCCAGAAGAGCGAGCCGCCACGCTGACATCGCTTGCCGAGCGGCAGGAGTCGCTGGCCGATCGCGTGGTAGACATTGTTGATCGGCTGTACGAAGAGCCGGATGCTGAGCGGCAGTTTGGCCCGGAGATCGAGCTGTTTGAGAAGGTTGAAGAGGTGATGGTCGAGGCTGCCGACCTCCTCGCTGGCGGTGAGACAGGACCGAAGGCGATCGCCGCTGAGACTGAAGTGATCGAGCTCTTGCTTGCGGCTCAAGCCGCCGGTGGTGGCGGCGGAGGAGCTGGCGGCGGGGCTGGAGGAAAGGCCGGTGGCGGCACCACGGGCACCACGAACACGTCGGCGCTGGCGCTGGTGGGCGCGGGCAACCGGAGCAAGGCCGAGGCGGGCGGGGAGAAGGAGCAGGCCACGGGCGTGTCGGGCCGTGTGTTGCCCGACGAGTTTCGCGCGGGCCTCGATGCATATTTCAACAAGCTCGAGCGAGAGCGCCGATGAGCGATCGCCTAGCAGGAGGTCGAGCCGTGACGGGATTGCGAATGGTGAGACGCCGCGGTGTGCGCTGGGTGGCGGTGCTCGTGGCCGTTGTGGGCGCGGTGCCGCCTGCCTCGGTGGCCGAAGGGCCGCTGCTGCGATTCGGCGATCCCGTGCCGCGGGATGTTCGCGAGATGTACGACGCCGGTGTTCGCCACCTCGTGAAGACTCAAGATGCCAGCGGTGCCTGGACTGACGGCCAGACCGGGCCTGGCGTCACTGGCATGGCCATGATGACGCTTTTGGCCTCGGGCGAAGATCCCAACTTCGGGCCGTATCGCGCGGCCATTCGCAAGGCGCTGCGAAGCATGATCGTCGCTCAAGACCCAGAAACGGGTTTTCTGGGAGGTGGCGGCGGCCACGACAGCATGTACCAGCACGGTTTCGCGATGCTCGCGCTGGCGGAGGCCTACGGCGCGGTCGATGATCGCACGCTCTGGACCGAGGCGCCAGGGATCCGGGGCGCCGGTGCGGGGCGCTCACTCGGGCAGGCGCTCGAGCTGGCGGTCCGCTGCGCGGCGACGAGCGCGAAGAAAAATCCCTTCGGCGGCTGGCGGTACTCCCCCGACGCCCGCGACGCCGATACGTCCGTGAGCGGCGCCGTCCTCATGGGCCTTCTTGCGGCTCGCAATGCCGGCATCGAGGTGCCCGACGAGACGATCGACCGGGCCATCAAGTACTACACCACCATGACCGGCCCCAACGGTCAGTTGGGCTACTCCGGGGGCGCCGGCAGTGGCAGCGATGCTGTCACGAGCATCGGCGTGCTGGTCTACTCGATCGCACGGCAAAAGAAGCTGCCGCAGTTTCCCAAGGCGCTGTCGTATTTGAAGGGCCGCAGCGGCGATTCGCAGTCTGGCGGCGACGGCTATCCCACGTACACCCGCTACTACCGCGCCCAGGCACTCTTTCAGGGCGATGTTGAGGCCTGGGAGAAGTGGAACGAGGGGCTTGTGCAGGAGCTCAAGAAGGTTCAGGCTAAGGATGGCAGCTTCAGCGGGTTTGCAGGGCATGGCGGCGGGTTTGGCGGCACGGTGGATACATCGCTGGCACTCCTGGCGCTCGCGGTAAACTACAAGTTCCTCCCGATCTACGAGCGATGACCATGAACGCACCACGCCGCATGCAGACTGTCTCTCTGTGGCAACTCGCGCTCGTGACCGCCGGGCTGCTTCTCGCAGCGATGCCGCTTGGCCGCGGCGAGGATGCCGTCGATGGCCAGGCCAAGCAAGCGGCCAAACGGGATGCCGATGCCCTGGGATGGCTCCTGAAGCAGGGCCTCCGCCAAATGGTCATCCCGCAGAATCAGATTCAAGCTCCAGTGCTTGTTCAGCAACAGAATGAGCAGCAGATCATTCAGCATGCCAAACACCTTGAACAAACGCTCGAGCCGGTCTTGGCAAGCGAGCTCGAAATGATTCGACAGGCGTGCGATGATCTCGCGCCCACGGCCCGCAAGCCGATCCTGTCGGCCGGTCGCACGGCGCTCAAGACAGCGGCCCGCGGCATGGCCGAGCGGCAGATGACCGGCCGACAGGATGCGTTCGACCCTCGCTTGGAAATTCGTGGGGCGCTCGTGAAGGCGCTCGGGACTGTGGGGCCCGAGCACGTTGCCGGCTACCAGTTGGAGCAAGATCGCCGAACCGCCCGGCAGGCTCGCGCAGCCCGGGTCCGGATTGTGGCCAAGGTCGATGGCCAGCTCGACCTCTCGGCGGCGCAGCGCGAGGCCATCGAGGCCGATCTCGCGAAGCACTGGGATGCCGCGTGGGTCCATGTGCTCGTGGACCCCGGCTTGATCAACAATCAGACGATTGCCCCTGATTTTGCGGCCGCAGCCATCGAGCCGCACCTGGCTGCCGCGCAGAAGACCGCATGGAAAGACTGGTGCCGCGACGCGGGCTCGAAGCTCATGGGCCGGCGATTCACGTCATGGAACTTCGATGGCCAGGGCCTCCAGGGCACCGACTCGTGGTGGACACGATGAACACGCTCAGCCAACATCGAAAACAGTGTGCATGGAGCGTGATCGCGGTCGTTGGGTGCCTCGTGGGCCAGTCGCCGGCGAGCGCGGACGACGAGGTGCTTGCCGATGAGACCGCCGAAAAACAGGCGATCCAGCAGCCGCACATGATCGACCTCGGGGTCAATTTCGACTCGAATCTGTTTGAGCGCAGTGCCAATACATGGGTCATCCAGGGCGGCGGCCAAGGCGGCGTCATCCGCATGAACGGCGGTGTCATCGTCGCCGTCCAGCAGGGTGACTCGCGAGGGCCCGAATCGCCCGCGCTTCTGAAGGCCCGGGCGGCCGGGCAGAAGCGCATCGAGCGGATCGGATCGGCGTGCGGACTTTCAGACGCCCAGCGGAAGCGGCTGGAGCTGGCCGTGGAATCGGATGCCCGCCGTTTCGCAGCCGAAATCGACACGACCCGCGCTCGCTACCAGGGGCGGCAGGTCAACATGAACGACCCGGCCGGCCAGAAGGAATGGCATGCCTTCCAGCAGGATGTGCAGCGCTGCCGTGAGCGGCTCCGCCAGATCTTCGATAGCGGGTCTCTCCTCGTGACGTCGCTCGGAACCACGCTCGACGAGCGGCAGCTCGCCAGCCTTCACGAGGAACAGTCGTCGCGCCGCGCATACCAATGGAAGGCTCTCGTGGCCGAGGCCCTCGCAAAACTCGATGACACCCTCGCCCTGAACGAAGAGCAGCACGACGCGATCGAAAAGGTGCTCGTGGCTCGCGAACCGCCGCTGCGAGCCGAAATGGCCCCGAACGCCCTCGCCGACTCAAACCTCCGCCGCAACCTCGTGCTCATGGTGCTTGCGGAGGTCGATGCCAAGGAGCTGCGGGCCACGGTGAGTGAACGGCAGTGGCGGACCCTCGGAAACCTCACGTCGCAAGGACGGGCGATGCGGTCGTGGATCGAACAGCAGGGCGTGCTCGAATCGAGTGGTGCGAGTGCGTCGGAAGCCAAGAAACACATTCGCGCGCGAAGTCGGTAGCCAGCCCGTCACGCGGCCGGGGGCGGCAGGAGCTCCGGGCCTCCGGATGCCGCGGCGGGCAGTTCCTCGGCGGCAGGAACGCTGTCGGAGCGCGTCGCGGGATCGCGGGGTGGAAGCTGCATCGCGCGGGCGTCGGCACCAAGCGGCTCGAAGGCCTGCGAGATCGCGCCCCGGCTGAAGACGCCCGGCCGCGAGTGGCCGTAGTCGAGGTAGAGGCTTGCGTCCCGCTGCCGGGCTCGGCGGTTGGCATCGAAGTAGGCCTTGCCCGGCCACGGCCCCTCAGCCAAGAAGACACCGTTGTATTCGAGGAGCGAACCCTTCCGGAAATGAAGCTGAGCAATCGAGCGGCTGTAGTCAACGACCGCCCGGTAGTAGGCGCTCTCGGCTTCGGCCCGGCGGCTCTGAGCTCGCAGGAGCTCGTCGAGCGTGACCGTGTTGGCGTCGTAGGCGGCCTGAACCGCTTCCACCTGCCGGTCGGCGGCAACGCGGCGGTTGAAGTTGGTCTGCGCGAGGGCGAAGTTCGTGTCCACGTTTCGGATTGCATCGACGAGCGCGTGGGAGGCTTCGAGCTCCTCGTCCTGAAGCCGGGCCCGCTCGCGAGCAAGCTGGAGCTGGTGGTGCCGCACGGTGGCCAGCTCGCGCCGGAAGCCGAGCGGCATGAGGAACTGCGCCCCGGCCTGCCACTCTTGGAACTGCCCGGAGAGGAGGGTCGAGTAGGAATCGGTGCCGGCCAGGGGGTCGACGCCGTTGGCGTCGTAGGCGTTGCTGTTTTGATTGATCAGCTCCTGGCCCATGCCCAGGAACCGGTAGCGGCCCACCATGTCGAGACGCGGGAGGATCAGATTCTTGGCCGCGACGAGCTCGAGCTCGCGCTGCTTGATGACCCACTTTTGGCGGCGGAGCTCGGCCGACCGTGAGAGGGCCTCCACGAGCGACTGCTGCCAGTCGAACGTGATCCGGGCGGTCGTGGGCTCGTCGGCAGGGCGAATGAGCCTGCCGTCGCTCGCGGCGATGCCCATCATGAACCGCAGGCGGTTCTCGGAGCGGTACACGTCGGTGAGGGCCTGCTCCACTTCGCTGCGGAAGAAGAAGTATTGCTCCCTGGCCTGGGCTTCCTTGTCGGCCTCGCCGCCGCGAGACTGCTCGACGTAGAGGGCATGGACCTTCCGCCAGGCCTCAAGGGCGCTATCACGGCCGGCCTTGCGAGCCTCGAGGTTGCGATACGAGAAGTAAAGCTCCCAGTAGGTCTGCTCGGTGTCGCTCACAAGATTGCGAACACCCGCCTCGAAGTCGGCCAGCGAGATATCCGCGTTGATGCGCGCGAGGAGCACGCCTCGGAAAACCGGTCGGCCGATGAGGTTGTCGAAGGAGTCAGGGCCAGCGATTCGGTTGTAGGTGGCGCCGGCACCCTGGAGGAGCGGCTGGCTGAAGGTGAAGTCGTAGTTGGTTGTCCAGGTGGAGGGAACACCCGGCTGACGGATCGGCGAGTTGTTGTTGTCGTAGAGCGTCTGGTTCGAGAAGCCCCACGTGGCACCGGTGGCAGTCCGCTTCTGGATGCCGTTGGTTAAGTTGCCGGTGTCGCCGAGGAACTGCTGCTGGAAGATGAAGGTGCCGACGCCGCCCACGTTCTGCGGACGGTTCTGCCGCTCCCAGGTGAGCGAGCTCGAAAGCTGGGCATCAAAGAGGGACAGGGCGCTTTCAACACCGCGAAACGGATCGGTCTCGGTGATCGCCGGGTCATAGATCGTGGGCGTTTGCGAGGGCGACGTCAGGAGCGAGACAGCCGGCTCGCCGGTCTGTGGCCGCGGGCCGCCGAAGCTGGCAAACCGGCCGCCGAGGTTGCGAAGCACCTTGCCGTTCTCGAGCGCCGTGCGGATCGCGTCCTCGAGCGACAACTCCCAGATCTCGTCGAACGAGGGATTCGAGAGGGTCATCGGCTCGGTCGCGCCGGCAGCCTCGGCGAGTGGCTCTTGGCAACTGTCGGGATACTCGAGCTTCTGGATCGAGCCGTTGTAGTGCGAGAGATCGCCGTCTTCAAAAAAGTAGAACGGCTGTTTGGGCGCGCATCCTGGCGCCACGAGCGCGATGCTCGTGAGGAGAACCCAGGCTGTTCTGAGGATGCGGCGCACGGGGGGCTCGTGGTCGAAAGGATCAAGACCGCCGCTGCGCCTCGAGCGTGGGCAGCTATCGATTGACAGCGTTCCCGGCACGGTGCCCCCCAGCTCCGTGCCAGCACCCGAGGCGCAGTGGCAGCACGTCACCTATCGGCCTGCCGCGCCCATAAACTTGGAGCAATCGTTAAAGTCAGCCGCCACGATGGGGGCCTAGGCAAGGTGGGCAGATGGCCCCGTGGAGATTGCAGGTGTGCTGCGGCTCGTTGACAGGTGTCGTGCCGCCACCGTAGCCTCGCGATCAAACAGTTCTCTCGGGCGGGAAATTAGGGACGGGAGCGATTTCCTCGCCAGAGTCGACTTCGGAGCGGCGACCACTTCACTCGCGACTCTCGATGATCCGCCCAGCTTCCTCGTTTCGTCGTTGTAAGGATCTGCTGACGGGTTGATACAGGATCAGTGGCTGTTTAAGAGTGTGGAGATTCGCTTTTATACGGCGACCGGATTTCGGATCGACGTGAGCGGTAGCACAGCAACTTCGATTGCAGCCGAACCGTCCGCCTGTCTTGGTTCAGCGTGAACTGGAATCTGGCGGTGAGGGCATAAGGGAACGCACCGCGGCTTTGTGCTGCCTTGGCTCCGTAGCGGCTTACCCCACGAGGTGGCAGGCGACGTCGTGGCCGGGGGCAATCGTTCTGAGCTGCGGGACTTCGACGCGGCAGCGGTCTTCGCGGAGCGGGCAGCGGGGGTGGAAGGGGCAGCCCGATGGCGGATTGACGGGGCTTGGCACTTCACCGGTGAGCACGATCCGCTGCCGGGATTTCTCGCGGACCGGGTCGGGTACGGGCACCGCCGAAATGAGAGCCTGCGTGTAGGGATGGAGCGGTTTTGAGATGACTGCTTCCGACGTGGCGACTTCGACGATTCGCCCGAGGTACATGACAGCGATGCGGTCGCTCACATGCCGAACGGCCGCGAGATCGTGGGCCACGAAGAGAACCGTGAGACCAAGTTCCTCCCGCAGACGAGCCAGGAGATTGAGAATCTGCGCCTGGATCGAGACATCAAGGGCACTGATCGGCTCGTCGGCCACGATGAATTCGGGGCCAAGCGCGAGGGCCCGGGCGATCCCCACCCGTTGCCGCTGCCCCCCCGAAAACTCATGCGGATAGCGACGCATGAACCGCGGATCAAGCCCCACGGTTTCCATGAGCTCCTGCACCCGCGGCCGACGCGCGGCGCCCGTGGCTACTCCAAAATTCCCGAGCGGCTCGCCGATGATTGCCTCGATCGTCATCCGCGGATCAAGCGACGCATGCGGGTCTTGAAAAATCATCTGCATCCGCCGGCGCAGGTCTCGGAGCCGCGCGTCCCACTTCCAGCGGCTACCGCTTCGCACCCACCAAGAGTGGATCGGTTGACCGTCAAACATCACCTCGCCGCTCGTAGGCTTTTGCAACTGGAGCACGGCCCGGCCCGTCGTCGACTTGCCGCAACCACTCTCGCCGACCAGGCCAAGCGTCTCACCGCGGCGGACCGAGAAGCTCACGCCGTCGACCGCCCGCACAATGTCAAACTCGCGTACGAGCGTAGCGCCGCGCCGCGGCACCGGAAAATGAACGGTGAGATCCCGGACGTCGAGAAGGGGGCGATTGCTGGGCAAGCCTGATTCGCTCACAACGCCACCTCAAACGTTCTTATCGACCGTGGCATCCGCGAGGGGTTGCCCGTGTCATGGAGCCGACGTTGGAGGCCGAGCGCAGCCAGGATGGCGAAGCGAAGGCTCCATCGAGTGAGCGAAGGGCACGATGCCTGTAGCGAACGTCCGGCGATATGACACGGGCCACCCCTCGCCACACGCATCGCGTTACATCGGCTGGCCTGTGCCTCGCCACCCCTCCCGGCACTCATGGCGCCACCTCAATGTCAAAGCAGGCTGCCGAGTGCGTGGGCGAGAGCGCGATCCGCGGTGGATACGCGTCGCGGCAGCGATCGAGCACGCGGCTACACCGCGGATGAAACGGACAGCCCGAGGGAAGGTGGCCAAGATCGGGGGGCAGGCCGGGAATCGCCGTCAGCGCGCCGGCGGGGCCAGCGTCGATTCGGGGAAGGCTTTCCAGGAGCCCGAGCGTGTAGGGGTGCGTCGGCGATGCAAACACCTCGGATGTCGGTCCTTCCTCGACGATCCGTCCGGCATACATCACGGCCACGCGATCGGTCGTGCCGGCCACGACGCCGAGGTCGTGGGTAATCAGGACGACCGCGGTTCCAAAACTCTCCTGAAGTTCGGCGATGAGCTCGAGAATCTGGGCCTGGATCGTGACATCGAGCGCGGTCGTCGGCTCATCGGCGAAGAGCACCTCGGGTTCACACAGAAGCGCCATCGCGATCATCACCCGCTGCCGCATGCCGCCTGAAAACTGGTGGGGATAGTTGTCGATCCGACGCCCGGCATCAGGGATACCGACTCGCTCGAGCATCGCGATCGCAGCCCGCCTGGCTTCGGAGGGCGTCGCCGACTTGTGCACCTCGAGAACTTCCGTGAGCTGCCGGGAGACCCGCAGATACGGATTCAGCGACGTCATCGGGTCTTGAAAAATCATCGCGAGGCGGTTGCCCCGCAGATCTTGGAGCGCCCGCTCGGGGAGGCCCAAGAGATTGCGGCCGCGGTAGAGCACCTGCCCCGAGGGGTGAAAGGCCGGCGGCCGCGGCACGAGGCCAAGCGCCGAAAGGCAGGCGACGCTTTTGCCCGAGCCGCTTTCGCCGACGATGCCGAGCGTCTCGCCACGACGGATCGAAAAGCTGACGCCGTCCACCGCTTTGACGATTGAGTCGTCGAGCTTGAAATACGTCCGCAGGTCACGGACGTCGAGCACGGTATCGGTGGCGATGGTGGGCATCAATGGTTCATGCGGGGGTCGAGGGCGTCGCGGACACCGTCGCCCAGGAAATTGAGGGCCATGAGCATGAGGGCCATGACGCCACCCGGAAAGAGCAGCGTCCACCAGAAGACGAGCATCTGATGGGCACCGTCGTTGATGAGCGCGCCCAGACTCGGCCGCGGAGCCTGCACGCCGAGGCCCAGGAACGACAAGAAGGCTTCCTGGAGAATCATGGCCGGCACGGTGAGCGTGAAAGTGACGATGACCGGCCCGAGGGCATTGGGGATCAAGTGCCGAAACACGATTCCTCCCGGCCGTGTGCCGAGGCTCTGCGCCGCGAGGATGAAATCCTGCGACTTGAGGCTCATCACCTGGCCTCGCACGACTCGCGCCGTGAGCAGCCAGCCGACGGCGCCCAGCGCCGTGAACACGAGCAGGAGACTCTTGCCCGCAATCGTGACCAGAATGATCACGAGGAACATGTAGGGGAGCGCATAGAGGATGTCGACCACCCGCATCATGACCGAGTCGATCATGCCCCCCGCGTAGCTCGATACCGCACCATAGACCGTCCCGATCGTCGCCGCGAGGATGGCCGCGAGGAACCCGACCGACAGGCTCACCCGGCAGCCATAGAGCACCCGCGTGAGGAGATCGCGGCCGAAAAAATCGGTGCCAAAGGGATGCTCCCACGACGGGGGACGGGGGCCGTAGGCAAGGTCTTGGGTTTCGTAGTCGTAGCCCCAGGTCGCCGCCACCATCGAGGGCCCGATGATGCAGGCGGCGGCCAGGAACACGAGCACCCAGCCGCTTGCCACCGCCACGTGGTTCTTGCGGAGCCGCTTCCAGGCATCCTGCCAGAGCGACGAGCCCACGACGAGCTCAGTGGCCGCGGGCGATGCAACAGCTTGGCGGGATTCATCACGCGTCGTCATGAATACTCGATCCGTGGGTCGAGGAGTGTGTAGACCACGTCCACAACGAGGTTCATGACCAAGAGAAGTGCCGCATCAATCAGCACGATGCCCATGACGAGGAAATAGTCGCGGTTGAATGCCGCGTCCACGAAATACGGGCCGATGCCCGGAATATTGAAGATCTTTTCGACGACGATGCTTCCCGTGAGGATGCTCGCGATGGCGGGGCCGAGGTAGCTCACGACCGGCAGCAGCCCCCCCTTGAGCATGTGCCGCCAGATGACGAGCCGCTCAGGGAGCCCCTTGGCCCGTGCGGTGCGGATAAAGTCGCTGCGAACCACCTCGAGCATGCCGCCGCGGGTGAGCCTGGCGATCGACGCGGCGTAGATCGTGCCGAGCGTGAGGCCTGGCAGGATGACATGCCGCCAGTCGCCCCATCCAGCCGGCGGCAGGAGATGCCAGCGGAGCGAGACGACGAGCACGAGCACCGGTCCGAGCACGAAGCTCGGGATGCTGATCCCGATGAGCGCCGCGGCCATCGCGGCATGATCCCAAACAGTGTTCTGCCGCACCGCGCCGATGATGCCGGCTGTGATGCCGATAAGGAGCGCCCAGACGAGGGCGACGGCCCCGAGCGTGAGCGTCACGGGAAACCCGTCGGCAATGATCTCGTTGACGCTTCGCTGCGGATACTTGGTGGAGGGACCGAGATCCCCCTGCATGATTCTGCCGAGGTAGCGGACGAACTGCTCGGCGAGGGGCTTGTCGAAGCCATACTTGGCTTCGAGCGCCGCCCGTACCTGGGGCGAGATCTGCTTCTCACTCGCGAATGGAGACCCCGGGGCAAGCCGCACCAGCGCGAAGGATGCCACCACGATGACCATCATCGTGGGCACGAGCTCGAGGAGCCGCCGCAGGATATAGCCGCGCATCAGGGACTCGCTCGAGGGTTGGGTGGTGGCGGGTCGGCGGTCGGGGGCTTCGCCGGATCGAACGCCTCGTCGATCCAGAGGTATTTCCAGGGATGGCGAACGAGCTGGTTCGCCCACATGCCACGAACATACGGCTTGATGAGCTGAGAACTGGTGCCGATGTAGATCGGAATGAGCGGCTGCTCGGCGAGGGCCACCGCCTCGGCCTGCCGAAGTTTTTCGAGTCGCACCGCAGGGTCGAGCTCACGGTTCGCCTCCAGCACGAGCCGGTCGTACTCGGGGCTTTTCCAGTTGGAGTGGTTGTTGCCTGATGCACCCGACAGGATTTCGAGAAAGTTGAACGGGTCTTCGTAGTCGGCTGACCAGCCCATACGGCAGATCTGAAAATCGGTCTGGGCGGCCTTCTGGAGAAACACGTTCCATTCGAGGTTCTCGAGCTCGACCGTGATCCCGAGCTCCTGCTTCCACATCTGCTGAATCGCCTCGGCAACTTGCTTGTGCCCTTCGGACGTGTTGTAGGTGAGGGTGATCGGCGGCACATCGGCGCCGCTGGCATAGCCCGCCTCGGCCAGCAGGCGGCGGGCTTCGTCAGGATCGAACAGGGGCAGATCGAGGCCGCGGTAGCCGGCCAGGCCGTTGGGGGCGAGGCTCGCCGTGGGCGTCTGCTCGCCGCGGGTGATGTGCGTCATCAAGGCCGTGCGGTTGACCGCGCGTGACAGGGCCCGCCGCAGGAGCGGGTTATCCAGCGGTGGCCGTTTCGTGTTGATCCAGTAGAAGTAGGAGCGCAGCTCGGAGTGCCGGCGAAAATCTTTGAACTCCTCGACATAATCCATGAACTCGAACGGCAGCGCGGAGTTGTGCCCCGGCCAGTCAAACTCACCCGCGGCGTACATGGCCAAGGCGGTCGTTTCGTTCTCCACCATCGCGAGCCGAACCCGATCGAGGCGAACATTCGCCGCGTCCCAATAGCGGGGGTTCTTCGCGAAGATCATGTGCTGCCGAAACCGCCACTCGGTCATGCGGTAAGGCCCATTGCAGACGACATATTCAGGCCGGACCCAGAGCTCGGGTGCGATCCCCTTGGCTGCCAGGCTCTCCATGAGATGCTGCGGGATGGGCATGAAGGAATAGAACGTGAGCAGGCTCATGAAGTAGGGCACCGGATCGGTGAGCTTCACTTCGAGCGTGAGGTCGTCGATCGCCCGCACACCGAGCGTTTCCGGCGCCGCTTTGCCAGCGCTGATGGCCACGCCGCCCTGGAGCACGTGGCCGTTGCTTGCATACTTGCTCGCCGTCTTGGGATCGACGAGCCGGCGAAAGGAATAGACAAAATCGTGGGCTGTGAGCGGCGTGCCGTCGGACCACTCCGAGGGCCGTAGGTGGAAGGTGTAGGTGCGACCGTCCTCGGAGATGTCCCAGTGGGTCGCGATGTCGGGGCACGGCTCGAGCGTCGCGGGGTGGGCCTGCACGAGCCCGGCGAATATGTTCCAGATGATCTCGCCGCCGGCACTGTCAGAGCAGGTGCTCGGGTCGATCCACTCGGGCTCGGTCGAGTTGTTGATCCAGATTTCGTTCGGCCCGTGGACGGGCTTGATCGTGCCGAAATAGCCGTGGTCGGGGCGGCTACAGCCTGAAAAAAGAGCGGCCAGAGCCATCGCAAACACGATACGCCCAATACGACGAATACGGCAGCGAGGGGTTGCCCGTGCCACGGAGCCGGCGTTGTAGGCTGAGCGCAGCCAGGATGGCGAAGCGAAGGCTACAACGAGTGAGCGGAGGGCAGGATGCCCGCAGCGAACGTCCGGCGATGTGTCACGGGCAACCCCTCGCGGAAGCTTCAGTCCTCGGGGAACATGGGGGCGGGCTGGAGGCATGGAGGGAGGATACCCGCGCGACAGAGCCATGCTCAAACGTCGCGAATGTGATGGCTCGATCATGGAGCTGGTTCGGGCGCGACAGCACTCGCTGGCCAGCCGGGCGTCACGAGCGTGCACACTGTCGCGTTCTCGCGCCACATGAACCGGGCCGACACCCCAGGGTATTTTGCGATGACGGCCGGGCCATCCGTTGATCCGAGCACACTTGCTGCTGTCGCGAGCGCATCGGCGGTGGTGGCCAAAGGGGGGTCGGGAACAATCACAACATCATCGGGGGCTCGGGCAACGACCGTGACGGCTGCTGGACCCCGAACTCCCAACCCCGTGCGGGGATCGACAATGTGGCTATACCGCACGCCGTCGATCTCGACGGCCTGATAGGCGTCGCCCGAGGTCGTGACAGCCGCGTGCGAAAGCACGATCACTTCGCCGTCGCCTCCGGCACGAAGCGGCGCGACCATGATTCGCCAGCCGTCGGCGCCAGGCGGCGGGCCCGAGACGAGGATGTCGCCCGAGGCATCGATCATCGCAGCGGTAATGCCCTGAGCCTCGAGAATCTCCAGCGCCCGATCGGCGGCGTAGCCCATGCCGATACCACCAGGATCGAGCCGCATGCCGGGCCTCGCGAGCTGCACGCTCATGGTGGCGGCGTCGAGCACGAGACTGCCTGGGCCGATGGCAGCGCGGGCCGCCGAGAGCTTGTCTTCGCGCGGAAGCTTTCCCGAGCGGCGGGATTGCCGCCAGAGGGTCGTGAGGGGACCGACGGTGATGTCGAAGGCTCCGTCGGTGGCCATCCGGAATTCATCGGCGGCAACGAGCACGCGCCAGAGGTCGTCGCTCACGTGCTCGGCATGATCTGTTGCCGCGGTCGCCGACAGCCTGGAGAGTTCGCTTTCGGGCTCGTAATCGGAAAGCACCTTGTCGAGCCGCTCGACTTCGGCGAGCGCCGCCTTGATGGCCGCCTCGCCCGCGGCGGAGTCGCTGGAATAGACTTTGATCTTCCACGCAGCCCCCATGATCCTCGCCCCGCCGGTGACGGCCACGAGGGGAGCGGCGTCCTCAGCCATGCCGCCAGGGCCGAGGCTTACCGCGAGCGCCACGCTCACCACCAGGCGATAGAATTGTGCCATCATGAAAGACACCGCCTCGCTGCCCGCCGTCGCCATCACGTTTGAGTGTACGCCGCTACGGAGCGTGCCCCGGCTCGACATTCCGCTCGACGCCTCGCCCGGCTACCGGGCCCGCCTTGAGCGGGTGCAGCGGGCCGTGGCTGCCCACGGCACCCGGAATGCCTACTACCTCAGCGACGGCGCGTGCACCTTCCGTTTTACCAATGATTCAGCCACCGGCTGGATTCGGTTTGCCTTCACGGGCACCGTTTTTACCGATGACGCCGATCTTCAGACGACCGGCAGTGACCTTGATATCACGCTCGATGTCGAGACCTGCGACTGGCTCACCCAGCCTGCTGTGGAGTGGCTCACGATCTCGGTCAAGCATGCCGTCGAAATGGAGTTTGACCGCTATATCGCCGCCGGCGACCTCGCTAAGGCCCGCGAGCGGCTGGCCCGGGAGCAGGCCCGGATCGACGAATCTGGTGGGTACCTCGGCATGAACCTTTGACGCGGCGGGAACGCCGCCGGAGAATTGGCTGGAAAGGTCCGTGGCGCTGCGGCCCCGGAACGTTTCGCAGATTCACCGGTTCAAGAGGAAGGGCGCATCGCGCTCTGGGTATGGTCGGAAGCCCGCGGGATTGCGTCGGAGCCAACCAAACGAATAACCGCCGATGACTACCAAACACCATCCTGTCGCACCAACGGACCGAGCCCCGAGTAGTTGGCCCACATGGGCAAGTTTCGGCGTCTTGGCGATCATTGCCCTCGCTGTGATGGTGTACGTCGTATCTGGTCCGCCCGAACGATCGGTCGCCCAAAACGACGCCGCACCTGCAAAAACGGCTCCTGCGGTTCCGAAGCCACGCCTCGTAGAGAAGGCTCCGTCGCCCAATCCAGAGCCTCCGGCGGTTCCGAAGCCCAGTCCGGAACCTCCACCGGGACCACCGGCAACGGTCGTTGCCAAGACCGCGGACCATGTCGCCGCGTCGTCGAATCCTTTGGCAGTCCCACCGTTTCCTGAAGACGATGCGCCAGAGCGAACGCCGCCGAAACCGCAGCCCGCAGGGCCGTCTGACGACGAGGTGGCCGGCACGACCGATGATGCCCGAGCGAGTTCTCCTTCGCCCGTGGAGAAGCCGAAGGCTCCAGCCTCCCAGGCAGCCCCGACGACGCTCCCCGTTCCGGACAAGGCCATGATCGCGGCCAAGACCAAAGAAATTCGGGCTGTTTTCAAGTCTGATTACACGTCCCGTGACCCCGCCGCGCGGGCCACCTTCGCCGAGCGACTCGGAAAGAGTGCCCTCGAGACCAGCGATGATCCAGCCGGGGCCTACGTGCTGGCGACGGAAGCCCGTGATCAGGCGATTCAAGCGGGCGACTTCGAGTCCTTCACGACGCTTGGTCGCTTCCTCACCGACCGCTTTGGGGTCGAGACGTATGACGAAGACATTCTCGCGTTTGGCAAGCTCCAGACCATGTCGGGAAAGTCTTCTGAATGGTATCGAACGCTCTTCGAAGAGATCAGCAGGCGGGTGAATGACGCCCATGCCCGCGACGATTTCGATCGAGCCGTGCGGTATGCGGGCGTAGCCAAAGCCATCGCGGCGAAGGCAAACGACACAACGACCGCGCAGGAATGGGCGGCGCGGAGCAAAGACCTCATCACTCTCAAGACGCTGTTCGCGTCCTACAAAGCCTCCGAAGAAGTCCTTCGCGCCAATCCCGAAGATGCGGCTGCCCATACGAAATGGGGCATCTATCTCTGCTTCCTCAAGGGCGATTTTACGGGTGGGCTACCGCACTTGCAGAAAGGGTCCGACGCGACGCTGGCCGCCTTGGCAAAGCGGGAATCGAGCCCGAGGCGGAACGCTGCTGAGACCATCGCCCTCGCGGACGAATGGTGGAACTTGGGCGAGAAAAACAAGGCTTTTCGCACGCATGTGCGTCGGCACGCTGGTGAGATCTATCGGGAAGCACTCCCACAGGCAAGCGGATTGGTGGTGACCAAGATCGAGAAGCGGCTCGAGGAGCTCGCTGCTGAGACGGGTGGTCGTCCCGCCGGCGGCAACCCCGTCGAGAACCTCCTCACTTCCAGCCCATGGCTGGTGCGGTGGGAGCGCCGGGATCGCTTACCGGGCAACGGCAACGGCAACGGCAATGGCAACGGCAATGGCAATGGCAACAACAATAACCCGGAAGAGACGATCACCTTCTTCGAAGGGGGCAACCTCGAGAGTCTCTACTTCGTTTCCTACGAGATCAAAAGCGATTTCATTGAGCTCCACGGCCGGGAAGGTGAAGGCCCTCCGGGGCTCGCTGGCGGCGGACCGCCGTTCGGTGGGCAACGGGAGCACCAGCGGCATGGGAGAGCCATCCTGGTCGGCAACGAGCTGCGGCTGATCGCGTACCACGGTGACCGCTTGGAAAGGCCCGACTTCCGCGGCGTTGGGGTGCGCAAGCCAGCGGAGTGATCCGCTGCGGTGCGGCCGTCACTTAGCCCGGACTTCGAGGAGGACGCTTTCGTTGTCGGTACCGCGGAGCGGCCACGCGGCGATTCGGCGAACCTGAACTTTTCTGGCGAGCCGCTGGACTTGGGCTTCGGCAAGCTCCTCCGTCCACCGCGGGCCCTTGATCACAAGCAGCCGGCCGTAGGCTGCTGCAATCGGCTCAAACCATCCGAGCAGCTTCGCCAGCGGGGCCACGGCACGCACGACGAGCGTGTCGAAACGGGCCGGGCCACTGGGTCGTTTAGCCACGATCTCCTGAGCCGCGGCCGCATGCACCGGGATCGCCATCCCCGTTTCGCGGACGATCTCCGTGACCGCCTTGGCCTTCTTGGCAACGCTCTCGCAGAGCTCGACCCGCAGATCCGGCCGGAGGATCGCAAGGATCACCCCCGGTGTGCCACCACCGGTGCCCACGTCGAGCAGCCGCTCCCCATGCGCGAGATGCGGCACGACAGCGGCCGCGTCGCCGATATCGCGTGACACAAACCGCTCGACATCCGTGTGCCGAGTGAGGTTGAGCCGCTCGTTCCAAGCCCAGAGACTCGTCGCGTAGACGGCAAGCTTCGGGGCGGCCTCCGGCGGCATCGCGATACCGAGCCTGGCCGCCTCGGCGACGATCGCCTCGGCGAGCGATGGGGCATGCCCCTCAGACACGTCTGCTGGATTGCTTGTCACTTGATAAAGAGCATCTCGTGGTAGGTCGGCAGAGGCCAGAGGTCATCGGGAAGAATGGTCTCGATCAGGTCCGCCGTTTCCCGCAGCTTCATGAGGGCCGGAATGACGTCGTCGTGGAAGTGTGTCACTTCGCGACGGACGTTGCCGTGGCCGTCATGCCCGACGGCCTGCTCAACCACCTCGATGCGACCCTCGAGGTCACCCACGAGGCCGGTGAGCTTCTCGAGCGTGCCAAGATGCGGCGACTTCCCAAGAACCTTGAGCTTGGTGGCAATGTCCACCAACTCACCCTGGTAGCGGTAGGACGCCGGCAGGATCATCGTCTTGGCAATCTGAATGGCCGCTTGGGCCTCCGTGTTGAGATCTTTGCAATACCGCTCGAGATAGATCTCGTAGCGGCTTCGCATCTCCCGCTCCGAGAGCACGCCGTACTTCGCAAAGAGCGCGATGTTCTTCGGCGCCACAAGCTGATCGAGCGCCTCGGGCGTGGCCGTGAAGTTCGGCAGGCCGCGGCGAGCTGCCTCCTCATGCCACTCTTGAGAGTAGCCGTTGCCATTGAAGATCACGTCCTTGTGCTCGGCCATGATCCGCTGAAGAAGTTTTTCCACCGCGGTGGGGAGCTTTGCCACATCACCGCCAGTGGCAGCCTCGAGCTCGGTGGCAACGTAATCTAGGCTCTCGGCCATGATCGTGTTGAGGGCCACGAGCGGCCCGGCAATCGACTGGCTCGAGCCCACGGCACGAAACTCGAACTTGTTGCCGGTGAAGGCAAAGGGGCTTGTGCGATTGCGGTCACCGGCGTGCTTGGGAAGCGGCGGCAGCGTATCGACACCCACCGAGAGCGTGCCCATGCGCTTCGAGCTCGTGGGCTTGCCCTTCTCGAACTGCTCGAAGATGTCGGTGAGCTGCTCGCCCAGGAAGATCGAGATGATGGCCGGCGGGGCCTCATTGGCGCCGAGGCGGTGGTCGTTGCCACTCGAGGCCACGACAGCTCGCAGGAGGTCGGCGTGGAGATGAACCGCCCGGATCACCGCGCCGCAGAACACGAGGAACTGCATGTTGTCATGCGGCGTGTCGCCCGGCTCGAGGAGGTTGCCGAGCCGGCATCCGACCGACCAGTTGACGTGCTTCCCCGAGCCGTTGATGCCCTGAAACGGCTTCTCATGGAGGAGACAGGCCATGCCGTATTTCTGGGCCACCCGCCCAAGCAAGAGCATGATCGACTGCTGGTGGTCGGTCGCGATGTTGGCATTTTCGTAGACCGGCGCGATCTCGTACTGGCTCGGCGCGACCTCGTTGTGCCGCGTCTTCACCGGCACGCCCAGCTTGAAGAGCTCCCGCTCGGTCTCAAGCATGCAGGCGAGTACCCGCTCCGGAATCGCCCCGAAGTATTGGTCTTCGAACTCCTGCCCCTTCGGCGGCTTGGCCCCAAAGAGCGTCCGGCCGGTCATCACGAGGTCGGGTCGGGCAAAGTAGAAGTTGCGATCAATCAGAAAGTATTCCTGCTCCGGACCGGCCGAAGCCGTGACAGGCCCGACATCTTTGTGACCGAAGATCGCCAAAAGACGGCGCGCTTGGCGGTCGACGGCCTGCATGCTGCGGAGGAGCGGAGTCTTCTTGTCGAGGGCCTCGCCGGTCCACGCGCAGTAGGCCGTCGGGATGCAAAGCGTGGTGCCGTTGGGGTTATCGAGGATGTAGGCGGGGCTTGTCGGATCCCATGCGGTGTAGCCACGGGCTTCGAACGTGGCACGCAGACCACCCGATGGAAAACTCGACGCGTCGGGCTCACCCTGGATGAGCTCGTTCCCGGAGAACTCCGCGACGGCGGTGCCGTCACCGGTGGGCGTCAGGAAGCTGTCATGCTTCTCGGCGGTGAGTCCGGTGAGTGGATAGAAGACGTGGGCGTAGTGAGTTGCCCCCTTCTCGATGGCCCAGTCCTTCATGGCGAGGGCGACGGCATCGGCGATCGACGGGTCAAGGGGCTTCCCCTGTTTGATCGTGGCCTGCAGCGTCTTATAGATGCTCTTCGGAAGCCTGGCCCGCATGACCGAATCGCTGAAGACGTTGGCCCCAAAAATTTCGCCCGTGGGTGTCTCGCGAAAGTTCCAGCCCCTCTCGGTGGGGTGGTAGGCGTTGATGGCGGCAATCGCACGGGCGCGCGGACTGGTCATGCACAACTCCCGATCAGGCGGTCAATAGTCATCTCCTGCCGCAGGAAGCGGCGGTCAGCCAAGTCGACAAAGGCCATGGGGGGCTTTGCCCACGGGCAGACAGTGTATCGCGACGGCTAGCGCGCAGCCGTCGTTCGGCCTGGGGCGGCTGCTGCCGGACGGGGTACCGCGCGGCGGGCCATCTCCACCGCGGCCGCAAGGGCCGTGTCACCCTGGGCGACGGTGTCGGAGCTTCCATCGACGGGCCGGGCGGCCGTCACCACGGGAACGTCCGGCTCCACGCCCACGCCGCTGAAGGGCAGGCCGCGGGGCGAAAAGAATTTTGCGGTGGTCAGCCGCATGCCGACGCCAGCGACTTCCATCGGAAAGATGCCCTGGATGGAGCCCTTGCCGTAGCTCTTGCTGCCGACGATGGTGCCACGGCGGTGGTCGCGAATGGCACCGGCAAGGATCTCGCTCGAGCTGGCCGAGTCGCCGTCGATGATGATGACCAGCGGTACCCGCCAGGTGCCTGGCTTGCCAGCCGTGTAATTGAAGTCTTCTTCAGGGCTCCGTCCTCGCGTGGACACCACGAGGCCCCGTTCGAGGAAGAGGTCGGCCACGTCCACCGCAGCGGAGAGGAGCCCGCCTGGGTTGCCACGCAGATCGATCACGAGCGCCCGCATGCCGGCCGCGTCGAGACGATGGAGGGCCGCCTGCAGGTCAGCGGCGGTAGTCTTCTGGAAGGTTGTGAGCTTCACGCGGGCAATGCCTGCGGCCTGATCGACAATGCCAATCTCCTCGACACTCGGCACCTCGACATGCTCGCGACGGACAGTGATGGCGCGGGCCGCCCCGGGACCACGAGCCACAGCGAGCGTCACCAGTGAGTTCTCAGGCCCCTGAAGAAGGTGGGCTGACTCGTCGACGCTCATGCCATGGAGCGATTGACTGCCGACGCCTATCAGGCGGTCACCGGCACGGATGCCCGCACGCTCGGCAGGGCTCGCAGGGATAACATGCACGACGAGGAGACCGTCCGGGGCACTCTTGAGCTCAACGCCGAGGCCGACAAAGTTGCCTTCGATCTGCGCGTAGAGATCCTCGAGCTGGCCAGTCGTGAGGAAGGCCGAGTATTCGTCGAGCCCACCGACGGCCGCGGCCGCCATCTCCATGAGCGTCACGGCGGGCGGGACACCGAGGAGCGAATGGCCCGTCCGCGCGATCCAGGTAGCCGCAGCCTCCGCGTCGGCCTGCGTGGCGATCGGCCGCGAAGCGAGGATGCGATCAACCTGAGCCTGGTACGCGGTTCGCCGATCGAGCGTGGCCTGTGAGGCGTAGTGCGGACCGAACGACGTGTCGTCGAGAGCGACATCGATGGCGAGCCGGCCGCGGGCGACAAGCCGCGCAAAATCGGGGTTCTCGACATGGTGCGACGCGATCCGCGCGAGGATTTCGCCGTACGCACGCCGGGCGTCGGCCTCGGAGAGCGTGGTGAGCTGCCGGCGGAAAGCGGGCTCGGCATGCCGGCGGGCCACATCGCAGTGGAGCTTGGCGAGGTCGTACTGACGAGTCAGGGCGGGGTCGAGCGTGCCCTTGCGAGCGGCGGTCTCACAGATGCTGACCACATCCGCCCAACGGCCCTCATGGACAAGCGCCGAGGTGCGCGCGGCGAGGTCATCACTCTGGCCGACATTTCCCTGGTTCGCCGCAGTCCACTGCAGGAACGGCTCGGCGACGGCCGTGTCCGCCCATCCTAGAAGGGCTGCCGTACACCACGTGCCCAAGAGGAACACGAATCGTCGCGGACAGCGGAGACAGACGAAATTCACGGGCAAGTCCGTTCGCAGGAGGCCACTCAATGCAGCGGCACGCCAGCGGTCTGTCCTTCATGACCGCGTGCGATTATGCAGCACCGTCTGGCGCCGGGCAAAAATCGGGCTGCAAAAATTGTGGTTTCCCGGCCACGCGGCACGCCCTGCACGGGCACGACCGTCACCACCGGTATTGCCGACACGTTGGTAGGATGGTTGGCATGGTTGAGCTTCCCGGCACCGCTGCGCCCGATGGTCAGGGCGAGCAGACACTTTTCTTACTGGAGCAGGTGCGTCGCGGTGACAGCGACGCCGTCAACGGCCTTCTCCAGCGACACCGCGCCGCGATTCGGCGGCTGATTGACCAGCGGATGGATGGGTTAATCAAGCGGCGGGTGGACGCCAGCGACATCGTGCAGGACGTGCTGGTGGAGGCGAACCGCCGGCTGGGCGACTATCTCCAGAATCCGACGATGCCGTTTCGGCTGTGGCTGCGGCACATGGCCCGCGACCGGCTCATCGACGCCCACCGCCGGCATCGAGTGGCCCGGTCCCGAAGTGTCGATCGGGAAGTGCCGCTCGTGACGGCCGACGACGGCGAGCGGTCGGGGGCCGATCTGGCCGGACAGATCGCCGACCGCGAGCTCACGCCTGCGGCGGCGGCCACCTGGCATGAGCTCGAGCGGCGGTTTGCCGGAGCGGTCGAAGAGCTCGACGAAGACGACCGGCAGATTGTCTTGCTGCGGCACTTCGAACACCTTTCAACGGCCGAAGCCGCGGATGTGCTCGGCCTCTCAAAACCCGCCGCCGGCATGCGCTACCTGCGGGCCATGCGCCGGCTGCGAGCCCTCCTCGGCGAGTGACAGATCAGCTCGCTGAGAATAGTCGGTCGAGCAGGTCCCCCACGCCGACGGATTTTGCCATGCGTCGCATGTAGGCCTCGTCGAGTGTGCCACGGTGGAGCTTCATGAGCCGCGAGACATCGTCCCACTGCCGCTCTGACGCCTCATTCCCGAGTCTGAACCACTCGAGCTTGGCGATGATCGAATCCTCAGCGGTCGCGATCGGCACAACGAAACCATCGCTCTCACCAAGCGTGTGGGGAGTGGCCCTCGACATGGCAGAGCGGTCGAACAATCGGTCCCGGCTGACGAAAACATCCACTTTGAAGGATGTCGGCAAATGGATGACGTTGAAGCAACTGCGTCGCTTCACTGCCTCCCGCACGGCAGGACCACTCACATAGAAGTCGTCATGGAAGGCTGTGAGAAACTCGTCCACCTTGTCTGCTGGGAGGTCGCAGACAAGATCCACGTCCATTGTGGAACGGATCGCACCATGGAACGTGCTCGCAACACTGCCGCCAACATAATGAGCGACACCGAGCCGCCGGAAAGCCGTGGAGACCGGAGCGAGCGCGGCGACGAGGTCATCCGTGTCACTCACGATTCCCGCGCCCTCAGCCAGCGGCTGACGTCTGCGGCGAGGTCACGGCCATACGCGAGCTCCAGGTAGCGAATCCGCACCTCCGACTCATCCGCGGTCGGATGCTGCCGACGAATGGCCACCATTGCCAGCCGCCTTCCCCAATTCGACAAAGCGCAGCCCTTGCGAAGCCTGTCGATAGGTCGAAGAGCGAGAATGCAGCGATCCAGGACGGCACCCGCGTCAGGCGATGTGTCAGAGATAGGGTAGGCGGGAGGCATACTTCCGGAAGAATAGAGCGGTTATTGAGCCTTGAAAAACCTGATTGCGTCGATCGGGCCGCAATCTGCTGCCCGCAGAGTCAGGTACTCCAAGCAGTGTACCGCCGCCGTGTCGCGCCTATGATCTGTGGAGCGGGTCTTTTGATCTTTGGTTTTTCGCGTGCGACGGTCCTATCGATAATGCCTCCAATCGCTGAGTCACCGCCGCTGTCGATCGACGACGAGGAATTGCTCGCACAGCTCCTCGAGGAGCTTTCCGAAGCGCGGGGGGCGACGGCCCTCCACCTGCTCGATCAGCAGGCGGCCGAGTATCCGCGGCTCGCGCCACACCTTCGAGAGCTCTTTGCCACGATGTCGATGGCCGACGCCGTCGCCGAGGAGTCGACCGTGCTCGTGCCACGGGGAGTTGTTGAACCGCTTGCACCGCCGCCGATGCCCGGCATGTTCGTGCCGGGCATCATGCCACTGCCCGCGTCGTTTGCCGAATACGAGCTCCTTGAAGAAGTGGGCCGTGGCGGCATGGGCATCGTCTACCGCGCGCATCAAAAAAGCCTCGACCGCATCGTCGCGGTCAAGATGCTCCTGCGCCGTGACCTGGCAACAGTAGCCGACCTCACGCGGTTTCGCAGCGAAGCCGAAGCCGCTGCACAGCTCGACCACCCGGGCATCGTTTCGATTTTCGAAGTGGGCGAATGCGGCGGCCACCCCTTCTACAGCATGCGTTTTATTGAAGGGACGACGCTTGCCAAACGCCTTGCTGACGGGCCGATGCCTCCACGCGAGGCGGCATCGATCCTCGCCCGTGTGGCCGAGGCTGTCGAAGCTGCCCATCGCCGCGGTGTCCTGCACCGCGATCTCAAGCCTTCTAATATTCTGATCGATGGAACTGGTGCGCCTCTCGTTTCCGACTTCGGCCTCGCCAAGCGAATCGAGGAGGATCGCGACGTGACACACACCGGGGCGATTCTCGGCACGCCCTGCTACATGTCGCCGGAACAGGCTGCCGGCAGCCGCGGCGACGTCGGGCCGACGAGTGATGTGTGGAGCCTGGGGGCGATCCTCTATCAAACGCTCACTGGCCGGCCTCCGTTTCAAGCGTCGAATCCGATGGACACGCTTCTGGCGGTGCTCGAAAGCGATCCGCCCGTCCCGCGGTCGCTCGTGCCAGGTGTTGATCGCGACCTCGAGATGATCGCGCTCAAGAGCCTGCAAAAGCCACAGGATCTCCGGTATGCCTCGGCGGCAGCGCTCGCCGCCGATCTGCGGGCCTATTTGGCGGGCGAGCCGGTGGCGGCACGCAGCGGCGGATTTTCCGAGATTATCAGCCGGCTCTTTCGCGAGACCCACCATGCCACGGTGCTCGAAAACTGGGGCCTCCTTTGGATGTGGCACTCGGTCGTGCTCCTCACGCTCTGCGTGGTGACCGACGTCTTGGCCCGCCAGGGGATCGCAAGCCGCTGGCCGTATGTGGTGCTCTGGGGCGGCGGCCTTGCTGTGTGGGCGCCGATCTTCTGGGCGCTTCGGCATCGGACAGGGCCGGTGACCGCCGTGGAACGTCAGATCGCGCACATCTGGGGAGGCAGCGTGATCGCGAGCGTTTTGCTGTTCTGGGTCGAGGGCCTGCTCGGCATGGCGGTGCTCACGCTCTCGCCTGTGCTCGCGCTCATCGCCGGCCTCGTGTTCTTCGCCAAGGCGGGCATTCTTTCAGGCGCGTTCTACGTCCAAGCGGCAGTCCTCTTTGCGACGTCGCTTGTCATGTGTCTCGTGCCCGGGTGGCAGCACGTGATTTTTGGAGTCGTGAGCGCCGTCTGCTTCTTCGTGCCAGGCCTCAAGTACGAGCGCCAACGCCGCCGCGCCGAGTGAGCCACGGGATGGCCCGTGCGGGCCCTATCGCTCCATCCAGTAGTCGGGATGACGACTTCCATGGACAAACGGCCACGACAAGCACTCGATTGGCACCCACATCGCGGTAGACGATCGAATATGGGTATCCGCTCACGATGACCTGCCGGTGCATCCATCAGCGGCCGCCGGACTACGCTCGGCATACCAGCGAGATACTCCTCCTCCGCGGCAGAGAGGATCTGCAACTCAGCCATCGAGCCCGGCCTTTTGCCGGACGCGGGCCTGTACATCCTGCCATTGGAATGCCGTCATGCGACCGGCATCGAACTCTGCCGAGCGCCTTTGGATTTCGGCAAGCCACTCGGGACTGAGGGCCGGCCATTGCTCTGGATGCTCATCGTCCCACACGGCCTCGACAAGCCGCAGCCGATCGGCCGGGCTCAGGGATTTCGCGGCGTCGATAATCTGTTCGAGCGTCGTCATGGGCTTGTGCTCAATGAAGGGTTTACGAGCACACTCGTGCGATCACTCTTTGAGGTCGTCGGCGCCGAAGGGCAGCGGAAGAAAATCGGCCAGCCGAAAGATGCCGCGGCCGTCGATCTCGATGACCGTGTCAGCCGAGCCGAATTCAGCCATCACCTGAAGGCACGCCCCGCACGGCACGATCTTTGCGACGAGTTCGCGATCGCGATCGCGGCAGGTGAGGGCGACGCGAACAAGCCGCCGGCCACCGGCGAGGACGCCCGAGAAGATGGCCACCCGCTCGGCGCAGATTGTGAGGCCGAAGGAGGCGTTTTCAATATTCGCCCCGGCATGAGGACCGGGCGCTTCGGCAAACTCGGCCGCGGCGCCGACCCGCCAGCCGGAGTAGGGCGCGTATGCCCGTTCGGCCGCGGCGCGGGCACGTTCAAGAAGAGGGCTTGGGGGCTGCGAGTTGTCTGGCATGGGTCAGCTCGTGACGGGTGCTCCATGAGCATATCGCTGGGTCGCCGCCCGCTTCCACGTGACCGGGTATGCTGCGGACCTCAGTGGGCGAATGTTGAAGAGGAAAAGAGCGTATGGCGACCGTACACGTCTCGAAGCATCCGCTGGTGGCCCACCACGTCTGCACGCTTCGCGACCCGGCTACCAAGGCGCCCGAGTTTCGCCGGGTCGTGCGTCAGCTCGCGCAGCTGGTGGCCGTCGAGGCGACCGCGACGCTGCCCACTGCGGGCATCCGTGTGCCCACGCCGCTCGGTGAGGCGGCCGGCTCGCGCCTCACCGACCGCATCGCGATCGTGCCGATCCTCCGCGCCGGCCTTGGCATGGCCGACGGATTGCTCGAGCTCATCCCCAACGCCGAGGTGTGGCATGTGGGCCTCTACCGCGACGAAGCCACGCTCGAGCCCAAGGAGTATTACAACAAGCTCCCTCGCAAACTCGCGGCAACCGTCGCGATCGTCGTCGATCCGATGCTCGCCACTGGCGGCTCGGCTGTTCGCACCTGCCAGATTCTGCGCGCTGCCGGCATCCCGCGCATCGTGTTCCTCGCGCTCATCGCGTCGCCCCAGGGCATCGAGCATCTCTCGCGAGGAATTCCTGGTGTGGCCATTCATGTCGCAGCCCTCGATGAAGGACTGAACCAATCTGGCTATATCGTCCCAGGGCTGGGCGACGCGGGTGACCGCCAGTTCGGGACAGCGCCGTCGGCGTGATTTGCGGGTGCCGTCGTCCGCAATCACCGCCCATTCTCAAGCGACTCTCTCATGCGTGCCGTTGATCTCATTCGCAAAAAACGTGACGGCGGCGAGTTTTCGACCGACGAGATCGGGTTTCTCGTGGCGGGGCTTACCGATGGCACGGTGCCCACCTATCAGTGGTCGGCCCTCGCGATGGCGATCCTCTGGCGGGGCATGACGGCAACGGAGACGGCGGGGCTTGTAGAGGCGATGCTCCATTCGGGAACGGTCCTCGATCTCTCCGACATCCCCGGACCAAAAGTCGACAAGCATTCCACTGGCGGCGTGGGCGACAAGACGAGCCTCATTCTCGCTCCCGTAGCGGCGGCCTGCGGCGTGACCGTGCCGATGGTGTCGGGCCGCGGTCTTGGCCACACCGGCGGCACGCTCGACAAGCTCGAGAGCATTCCAGGCTTTCGGATCGACCTCGATCTCGCTGCCTATCGCCGTGTGGCCCGCGAATGTGGCCTCGTGCTCATCGGCCAGACCGCGGAGATTGCTCCAGCCGATCGCGTTCTGTATGCCCTCCGCGATGCGACGGCCACGGTCGAAAGCATTCCGCTCATCACCGCATCGATCCTCTCTAAAAAACTCGCGGAGGGGATCGACGCCCTCGTGCTCGACGTGAAGTGTGGTGACGGCGCGTTCATGAGCCGCATCGAGGATGCCCGGGCCCTCGCCACGAGCATGACGACCATTGGCCGGGCGCTCGGCAAGCCGGTGCAGGCGCTGCTCACAAACATGGACGTGCCCCTGGGCCGCACGGTGGGCAACGCTCTCGAGATTCGCGAGGCGATCGCTTGTCTGAGGGGCCATGGCCCAGACGATCTCATGGAAGTTTCGTTGGAGCTTGCCGCCGAGATGCTTCTGCTTGGGGGTGTCGCAGAGACTCGCAACGAAGCTCTGGAACGCTGCCGCAAGGCTATCGCCGATGGCTCGGCCCTCGATCGGTTTCGACGGATGGTTACCGCGCAGGGCGGTGAGGCCCGAGTCTGCGACGACCCCGAGAGTGTTTTGCCTCGGGCTGCGTGCATTGAGGTTATCCGCATAGACCGGGCCGGCTATCTCTCGCGGCTTGCAGCCTGGTCGGTCGGGCAAGCCTCGATGCTCTTGGGCGCGGGCCGCGCAACCGCCGAGGCGAGCATTGATCCGGCCGCGGGCATCGTTCTTCACAAGACCGTCGGCGACGCCGTCGCCGCTGGCGACGTACTCGCCGAACTGCACTTCAATCCGTCGCACGCGAAGGCCGTGCCCGCGGCCGTCGCGATGTTTCACAAAGCCGTGACCATCAGCGACGAACCGGTCAACCGGCCCACGCTCATCCTCGAACGCCTGTAACGGACGACGGCGATCACCGGCTGGCAGCCCACGATCGACCTCGACGAAAGCCTGGCCGCGTTGTACGGCGGAACGGCGGGGCGTGGGGCCACCCCCGACACGATGGCAGATGAGTCGGCCTTCCACCCGCCGTCCCCCGGCTAGCGCCAAGGGCTTTTGTGGAGCGCACCGTACAACACCGTCGCGACCGGCTGGTATTCTGCGGGCGGCGCGCCATATCGTCGGATCGCCACGACGGATTCACTGGGGAGTAATCACATGGACGGGCTCGAGCGATTCCAGGGGCTCATCGGTGTCGCGGCCATCTTCGGCATCCTCTGGCTCTTCTCTGAAAACCGACGGGCGATCTCGCCGCGCATGGTCCTCGGAGGGCTTGCCCTCCAGTGCGGGCTTGGCGTCGTACTCCTGCGGAGCGAGATGGGACGCCGCGTGCTCGATGCCGCCGCGGCCTGGGTCAATGCCGTGCTTGCGTGTGCTGGTCAAGGAGCCGCGTTTTTGTTTGGTGACGAGCTTGCACGCTCCGATGGGCCGGTGGGGTTTGTCTTCGCGTTCCAGGTGCTTCCCACGATCATCTTCGTGGCCGCGCTCTTTGCGGTGCTCTATCACCTGGGTGTCATGCAGTTTGTCATCCGGGGCGTGGCCTGGGTAACGGCCCGCGTGCTCGGTTCGAGCGGTGCCGAAACGATGAACGCTGCCGCATCGATCTTCCTCGGTCAGACCGAAGCACCGCTCACGATCCGCCCCTTCCTCGCAAAGCTCACGCGCTCGGAACTGCTCGTCGTGATGACCAGCGGCATGGGGCTTGTGTCAGGTGGCATGCTCGCCGCCTACATCGGCTTTATTGGCGGTGGCGACCCCGTGCTGCGTGAGACGGCCTCCCGCGGGCTCTTGTCGGCAGTCCTGATGACCTTCCCGGCCACGATCTACCTCGCCAAGATCGTCGTGCCAGAAACCGAAACACCCGAGACGCTTGGCAGTCTTGCCCTCGACGATGCCCGTCTCGATGCCAACATCATCGACGCCGCCACCCGCGGCACCCGCGACGGCCTGCTCCTTGCGGTGAACGTGGGGGCCGTGCTCATCGCGTTCATCGCGCTGGTCACCCTCGTGAACCTCGGCCTCGGCCAACTCGGTGGCCTCGTTGGCGTTCCCGATTTTTCGGTCGAGAAAATGCTCGGCTGGCTCTTCGCGCCGCTGGCCTGGGCGATCGGCACACCCTGGAACGAGTGCGACTCGATTGGTGGCCTCCTCGGCATTCGCACCGTCACCAACGAGGCTGTGGCCTACGAAGAGCTGGGAAAACTCGTGCGAGGCGGCGCCCTCGGCGAGAAGGCCACCCTCATTGCCACGGTCGCGATGTGCAGTTTTGCCAATCTGTCGAGCATCGGCATTCAGGTCGGCGGCATCGGGGCGCTTGTCCCCGAGCGGCGACAAGACCTCGCCCGGCTCGGTCTCACGGCCCTCGCCATCTCCACGCTGGCTACGGCCCTCTCGGCGGCGATTGCCGGCATTCTTGCGTAGCACGACGGCGCGTACACTTGGGATGGAACTGGATCGATGAACGGAGACTCATGCATGGCACGTGGCGATAGGCTCGAAGTGGTGCGGCGACTGGTCGGCAGCCTGGTGACCTATCGGCATCACGGCATCGACATGGGGGACGACACGGTCATCCACGCGCGGCCGTACACATTCCGTAGGCCGTTCAGCGGTGGCAGCGTCGTGCGGACCTCGCTCAAGGAGTTCGCCGACGGAAGTCTGGTACGGCCGACACTTCATTCGACGGCCGTGTTTGCACCGGAAGAGATCGCTGCGCGGGCCGAGTCGCATGTGGGCCGCGAAGGGTATTGTCCCGTGGTGGACAACTGCGAGCACTTCGCAAACTGGTGTGCCACGGGCGATCGACGCAGCCGGCAGGTCGACTTTATCGCGTCGTGCATCACGGCCGGTGCCGGTGCCGGCATCACCTTCTGGGCCGCTGGCTCAACGGTAGCCCGCGCCGCCGCGAGCCGCATTGGCAAATCGCTGGCGAGGCGCTAGCCGCACGATGCGGCGGCCACGTGGACACAGACCATGGATGGCTGTGTCTCCGGAGAGCTATCGCTTCCGCTCTTCGAGACCCATGCGAGCGATCAAGACTTCACAGCCCGGCGTCATCTTGCGGAGCTTCTCGGCCATGACGTGCTTCTCGCTGGTCGTGGCCTTCTTGAGCTTGACTTCGATCTTGGCGAGTTTCTGGCGACGGTGCCGTCGTCGCTTGACTTCCTTCATCCGGTTGCTGATGCCGCCCATGCGAATGGTGTCCTGTCGGTGTGTCGTGGTGAGTCACGCAGCCTAGAAAATGGCGGGAACCGAGTCAAAGCCGGGTGGGGCAGGCGGGGCGAAACGGGGCTCGCCTCTCAAACCCCGGTCTGGCTGCCCCTCGGACCACGGTAGTCGGAAAGGGCGCCGGTCCGCCACGACATCCGCAGGGCGTTGAAGACCGCAGCGATATCGATGGCCTCTTGCAGAAGGGCCCCCGCGGTCGGAGGCAAGAGCCCAGCCGCGGCAAACCCCATGCCCACAAGGCTCGCCGCCATGCCGCCCACGGCACTCTGCAGGGCAATGCTTCGCATGCGACGGGCAATATGAAAAAGCTCGTCGATGCGTTCGAGCGCCTGGTCCATGACGACGGCGCCGGCCGCTTCGGCGGTGACATCGCTGGCCGTGCCCATCGCGATGCCCACGGTCGCCGCAGCCATCGCGGGAGCGTCGTTGATCCCGTCTCCCACAAACACCGTCGGCGCCTTCGCCACCTCCGCCTCAACGATGGCGAGCTTGCCCTCGGGGGACACTTCGGCATGCACCTCCGTGATGCCAACGACATCGGCAAGCCATTGAACTTCGTTTTTTCGATCGCCTGAGACGAGCATCACCCGCGAGAGGCCGTGTGCCGGGCCGAGGTGGCGAACGAATGTGCGGCCATCCGCCCGCGGTGAGTCGCGAAACCGCAGCACGCCGGCAGCCTTACCGTCAACGACGACGACGCACTCGAGCCCCGCAGCCTGCGGTGGCAACGTCGCGGCCCCTTCCGTATCGACGTGCCCAAGCTTCTGCCGGCTCGTGATCGAAACGTCATGCTCCATGCCGTTGGCCGTGTGCACGCGGCCGACGAGCCCTTGACCGGGAATCTCCGACACCGCCGCGACATCGCCTGTCGCCAGCGACCGCTCCGCTGCCGCCGCGACCACCGCCTCGGCGAGCGGATGCCGCGAGTATCGCTCGAGACTCGCGGCGAGGCCGAGCACATCGTCTGCCGGCATGACCCCAACAACAAGGATCTCGGTAAGCCGTGGCTCGCCGTAGGTGAGCGTGCCCGTCTTGTCGAAGATCGCTGTGCGACACGTATCGAGCCGCTCGAGCACCGCCGGGTCACGGATCACGATCCCTCGCTTCGCCGCGAGCGACACCGCGCCGATGATTGCCACCGGGATCGCAATCAGGAGCGGGCAGGGCGTCGCCACCACGAGCACCGCCAGAAACCGAACCGGCTCGCCACTGGCCCACCAAGCCGCAAGTGCCACGGCCACGGCCACGGGCGTGTAGAGCATGCCGAGGGAATCAGCCATTCGCCTGAGCTTCGGGCGACGCTCCTCGCTCGTCTCGAGCACCGCCATGATCTTGGCGTAGCGGCTGTCGGCGGCGACCCGCTCCGCGCGAACTTCGATCGCCGCCTCGCCATTGATGGCCCCGGAAAGCACCGCCGAGCCAGGTGCCTTGGCGATCCGGTAGGGCTCGCCCGTGAGGTAGCTTTCGTCCATCGATCCGCGGCCAGCGACCACCGTGCCGTCAACCGGGCAGATCTCGTGGGGCAGCACCACGACCACCTCGCCCACCCGAATGTCAGCCAGCGGCACATCAACCAGGCCCGCGGCCGCTTTGCGGTGGGCCGCCGACGGCATTCGGCGGGCCAGCGCCGCGAGCACGTCCCCCGCCCGGCTCACGGCCCGGCTCTCGAGCGCCTCGCCGCCGGAGAGCATGAGCACGACGAGCACCCCAGCGAGGTATTCCCCCAGGATCACGCTCGTCACGATCGAGATGCCTGCCAAGAGGTCAGATCCAAATCGTCCCGTCGCGAGTTTCACCGCGAGGTCGCCCACGAGCGGCACACCCCCGGCGATGAGCATGAGCACAAGCGGGAGCTCGTCGAGCGCGAGCCCCCGGCCAGGGAACCACCGGCCGGGGTCCAGCGGCCCGAGTGACACCGGGAGCTCCCCGGGACCAGCCCAGTGAAGCACCGCCCAGGCAGCAAGCGCGAGCACCGCTCCAGCGGCGATCACCTCATTCACTGGAAGCGTCTTGGTGTTGTTCTTCACGGCCCGTGAACTGCTGGGGTGACGGGCATCAGGAATGCATTCGCGGGCGTGGATCGCCCTCGTCGATAATCGCCGCCTCGGCCGCGGCCAGCTCCCCGAGTCGCTCGCGAACCTCTTCCTCGGGTGCGAACTCAGCCGCAAGCCGCACATACGTCGAGTGATGCCTCGCCTCCGACTCAAAAAGCCCGCGGTAAAAATCTCGCAGCTCTTGGTCGGTCACATGCTCGCCGAGCAATGAAAACCGCTCACAGCTTCTCGCTTCGATGAGCCCCGCGACGAGCAGTCGATCGACCGCCCGGCCCGGCTCCTCCCGGCGCACCAGATCATGAAGCTTCGGCCCATACGAGCTGGGTGACAGCTTCGAAAACGGAATCCCTCGGCGGTCGAGCAGATCGAGCACCATCCGAAAATGCTCGAGCTCCTCCTCCACGATCTCCGTCATCGCCCGCGCAAGGTCGGTGTGATCCACGTATGCAAAAAGGAGATTCATCGCGGCACTTGCCGCCTTCTTCTCGCAGTGAGCATGGTCGATCAGCACAAGATCGAGGTGGGCATCGACCTGGGCAAGCCAACGGGCACCGGACGCAGACTGCAGACTCAGCATTTTTGATGGTGGACGCGAATGAAGTGCGGCGCCGATTGCGGGGACGACGACCGCGCAGCCATCATATACGCGGCGGTGGCATGGGCCGCATGAGCCATCCCTGCTTCACCACAAGCGCCCAGGAAGACCATGATCTCCTTTGAACACCCCGTCGAGTCGCGTCCTGTCGAGCGGAATGTCTTGGGTGGCCCGCTTGCATCCTGCTCGCTCCAGCCGCTCACTGGGTTTTTCCGGGACGGCTGCTGCCGCACCGGCCGCGACGATACCGGCGTCCATACCGTGTGCGTCCTCGTGACCGAGGCGTTTCTCGAATTCACGGTGGAGGCGGGCAATGACCTCGTTACGCCGCGGCCCGAGTGGGGCTTTGCGGGGCTCGTGCCGGGCGACCGGTGGTGCCTCTGCGCGGCGCGGTGGCTCGAGGCCGCCGAGGCTAGTCAGGCCCCGCGAGTCGTCCTCGAAGCCACGCACGAAAAGACACTCGCCATCGTGCCCCTCGAACTGCTCCGGAAGCACGCCTTCACGCCGGCGTGACGCCCCGACAAGCGAGCGAGGGGCTGCCTGTGCCATGGAGCCGGCGTTGTTTGCAAGCGCAGCCAGATTGATCGGCGCCCCGTCTGTTCGAGCACAACGCCACGCGGTGCGCACGGAAAACGGGAGCCCGGAGGTGCGACCGGCCGGGCGAAGGCACGGCCAGGCCGCTGGGGGCATGGATGCCCCGCCGGCCGTAAAGTCAGGAAGCGTCCGGCGACTTGGCACGGGCAGCCCCTCGCGGAAACACCACCAGCAGGCCACAATACCCGGCACACACCAGGACGTAGAAGCGATGGCGAAAAAGAAACGTGAGACGTCGTCAAAAGGAAAAGGTACGGCGGGTGGCCGGATCGTGATGCGGACGGGCGAGGCGCTCGTGGAGGCCGACGAAGCCTGGAGCGCCGCGGAGCCCGAGGTCGTGATCGGTGAGCTCGACGGCCCCGTGGGCTATGCGATCGCCAACCTTCTTGGCGACCAGACCAAGGGACACTCCCGCGTCTTTGCCATTCTCAATTCCGACGTGCAGGTGCGGCCCGTGACGCTCATGGTGAGCAAGGTCACCGTCAACAACTCGAAGTACACGAACATCCTCATGGGCACCGTGCAGGCTGCTATCGCCCACGGCGTGCTCGATGCGGTGCGAGCTGGCGACATCCCGAAGAAGAAGGCGAACGACCTGGGCATCATCGTGTCGGTGTGGCTCGATCCGTCGATCACCGAAGTGGCCTACGACCCCGAGGTGCTCTTCAACACCAACCGCGAGGCGACCGCGAAAGCGATCGGCAAGGCGATGCGGCACGAGCCTTCGATCGACTGGCTCTTGGCCAACCAGGAGAAGGTGCCCCACTATTTTCATCAGCTCGCCATCGACGGCCAGCTTGAGTGAAGCCATCGCCTACGGCGCGGCAGGCTTTTCGAGCCGGTAGAGGGCGTGTTCGGTGCGGAGGAAGAGCGCCCGGCCCACGGCGGCGGGGGTCGCAAAGATGCCGCCATCGAGGTGGTTGGTAGCGAGGAGCTCAAACTCTTTGCCCGGCTTGATGACAAAGGTGTCGCCGTCGCGGTTGCCGACGTAGATACGGCCGTCTGCGAAGAGGGGTGACGACGAAAAATTGCCCCCGAGTCGCTTGGACCAGGCGATTTCACCCGTTTGGGCGTCGAGGCAGGTGCCCACGCCCTTGTCGCTCACCATATAGACGAGGTCGTTCACGACAAGCGGTGATGACATCGTCGGAGCCCCCTTCTTCTCCTGCCAGGCAATGGCGGGAGCGGTTTCGGGGCCAGCCAGCTTCACCGCGAGAAGCTCCGGCTGATTAAAACTCGTACTCATGAAGAGGAGATCGCCCGAGAGGACCGGCCGCGGCACGATCGAAAAGCCTAAAAAGCCGTAGCTCATTTTCCAAAGTTCTTGGCCAGTCGCCGGGTCGTAGGCATAGAGCCAGTCGGCGGCGGGCGAGATGACGACGTCGCGGCCACCGATCTCGACGAGCACGGGCGTGCCGTAGGCCTTCTTGAGATCGGGGTCGTCGCGCAGCGTGCCCGAGCGGTGGGTCTGCCAGGCGACCTTGCCGGTGGCCGTGTCGTAGGCAGCGATCGACTGCACATCGCTGCCGTCGAGGTGCACGATGAGCCGGTTCTTCCAGAGGATCGGCGTGCTCCCTGGGCCGTTCTCATGGTTGAGCCGCAGCTCGCGGTTGTGCCAGAGCACGTTGCCTGTTGTCGCATCGACGCAGGCCACCCCAAAATCGCCGCAGTGGCAGAACAGCCGGTCGTCGCCCAGCACCGGCGACGGCGAGGCAAAGGAGTTGAGCTTGTGGATCGGCTGCGGATCGGGGATCGCGAACAGCTCGATATCGTGGACCATCTTTCCGGTGGATGCGTCGACGCAGACGGCGCGGATCGTCACGGTGCCTGAGACCGCGAGCTGAGCGGCTGTTTTCTTGCCTTCGGTGGCGCGGGCACGTTCCTCGGGCGTGGCCTCCCGCTCGATCGCCGTTGTCATCCAGATGCGGCCATCGGCGATGACCGGGCTTGACCAGCCGCGGCCGGGGATCGGTGTCTGCCAGACGACGTTCTCCGTCTCGCTCCACGTGACGGGGAGATCATGAGCCGTGGGCGCATGGCCGTCGCCACCGGGGCCCCGCCACTGCGGCCAGGAAGGCTCACCTGCGGCCGACGTCGTGGCAACGCACGCAAGCAGACTTGAACAATGCAGAAGGGTGGCCGCTAGCAGACGGTGGCCATGAAGAGTGACGCGGGCCATTCGGGGCTCACAGTCTTATTGAGAGTGGAACTGCGGCCAGCCTAGCGTCGCCGTGCGGGGCGTGGCCACTGGCACCGCATGATTCCGGCCGAGGAGTGACCTTCCGTGGCGATCGCAGCCCCGCTAATCTCCCAGCCCAATCCCCGGAGATTTTCCAGATGCCCCGTATGCACGGTCCGTCCTCTCGCTGGCTTGCCGTGATGGTCTCGGCGCTGGCGGCGAGTGCCGTCGGGGCTTCTGAGCCCGGTGAACCGGCGCCGTTCCCAGCGCCGCTGGCCATGCGGGTGGAGACCACGCTTTATGACACCGATGACAAGCCGGTGGCGCACACGCTGACGGTCTTTCATCACGGCGTTGCCTGGGACTTTCTCGAGCTCCCTCCCGCGTCTCCACCCGCGAAAGCTCGCACGAACGACGACGCGACCATGACGCTCGTCGAGATCGTTCTCCATGATCCGGCCCGCGAGCGGGTCGTGGTGATTGATCCGGTTCGCCGGGTGAAGACCGAAGTCGCCTCCGTGCAGCTCGACCGGCTCGGGGTATCGCTTGCCACATGGGCGAGGCAGAGCGACGACCGGCTCGTCCAGTGGGCCGGCGGCCCCGATTTCGCGGAAGGTTTTCACGAAGACTCGAGCACGATCGAGCTCACGGGCCCGCGCGCCCGCTACGCGGTCAAACATGCGGCCGTGGCATCGCCCGAGGAAGCGAAAAGCTACCGGCGGTTTGCCGACACAGCGATCATGCTCAAGGCACTCCTTCAGCCCGGTGGCATGCCGCCGTTTCCAAGGCTCGCCATCAACCGAAAGCTCGAGGAGGCCGGGGCGATCCCGACGGAAGTGACACTCGAAATCGAGCCACGAGGGATGATATTCGGAGGGCCCATGCGATTCCGTGGCGAACACCACAGCCATCCGCGCGTCCTCGCAGAAGACTTGGATCGCATCGCGAAGGCTGAGGCGGCGATGGGTGCCGCAGAGCCCATCGACCTCGCCGCGTTCGCTCGTCACGATGCTGTGAGCGAGTAGCCTAGCGCGGCCGTCACAACGTGTCTGGTCGGTGTTGTTTCTTACCGACCCAAGAAATCCTGCGCCGTCGGACGATGTTTCCTGCGGCTCACATCTTTCCCAACCCGCCGCGTCGCGACACACGTCGCCCCGCAGCCGGCGGTCAGGAGAAGCGGACGCTCGGGGGACGTCTTTTGGGGCCAGTGGGCGGGCTCGCGGACAAGGCCGCGGCACGGACATTGACATTTGTACACATCCTCCGCATATTCATTCCATTCATACCCTGGACCTACTGAGGGAGGCTTTTCATGCTCGTACTTTCCCGCAAGCAGAACGAACGGATTCGTGTCGGTGATTCGGTGGTGGTCACCGTGGTCCGCGTGAGTGGTGACAAGGTGCGAATCGGTATCGAGGCTCCGGCAAACGTCCGGGTGCTCCGTGACGAGCTCGAGGACGAGAGCCTCGGCGAAGTCACGCTCGACCCCTCGGCCGAGCTGCCCATTTCGCGGTTCCTGAGATACGTGGGCTAACAACCGTCAGAGAAGGCACACAGGGCGGCAATCGCCCCATCCTCTGCTAGCACGAAACCCTTCGTCGACGTGACAATACCGGGAGTGGATACCCAGCCGCACAGCACGACCCCGCCCGATGGCTCACAGCCGTCGCAGCCACCGCATCGCCGGAGGCTGCGACGGCTTTTTTTGTGGGCGGCTGCTCTTCTGGTCGTCGGCGGCGTTGCGGCGTTGGCTGTCGGCCCGGAGTTTCACCGTGCCCGCATGCCCGTGGGCGGTCCCCTCGACGGCCGCGATCGGGCCGAGACCGCGACGGCTGCCGAACAGGATGCCCGCCGACTCGTGACCGAGGTGTCGGCAGTGCATGCTGCCAGTGGTCAGGTGGGCCGCTGGGACGCCGTCCTCACCGAGCGGGAGATCAACGCCTGGCTCGCGATTGATCTTCCACGCAATCACGTCACGTGTGCGGGCGGCTGGGTTACCGATGCTCGTGTCGAGCTGCTGCCCGGCCTGGTGCGAGCCGGCTGTCGTGTGGGTGGTGGGCCAATCGCAACCGTCGCCTGGATCGAAGCCGATGTGCGGCTGCGGGCGGTCAACCAGCTCGGCATCACGATCACCGACGCCAGGCTCGGGAGTGTGCCCGTGCCGCGGGGGCCGATCCTCAAGGCGCTGGGCCGACGCCTCGATGGGCTCGGAATGGTCACCGAAATCCGCAGGTTCGAGAACACGAACGTGCTCCTGGTGTACATTCCCTCGACGACCGAGGGGAGGGGCTCGAGCCGCTGGCTCGAATCGCTACGACTCGCCTCCGGTGAGCTGGCCTTCGCCGGTGAAACTCGCCCAGGGCCGCCACCTCGGTAACGTTCCAATTTACCCCGGTGGATGCCATCGGGAGCACACGACAGGGAGCACGTCCACCATGGCACGACTGACGTTTCTAGGGGCCGCCAGCGTGGTGTCGGGTTCGCGGCATCTCCTCGAGGCCGGTGGCTCGCGAGTGCTGTTCGACTGCGGCCTCTTCCAGGGTGAGAGGGAGCTCCGCAAGCGAAACTGGCAGCCCCTCGGCGTGCCGGCCTCTTCGATCCAAGCCGTCGTGCTGACCCACGCTCACATCGACCACTGCGGCTGGCTTCCCAGGCTTGTGCGCGAAGGATTTCGGGGCCCGATCTTCACGACGCCGGCTACGGCCGATCTTTTGCCGCTCATGCTCTACGACTCGGCCAAGTGCCAGGCGGAAGACGCGGCCTTCGCCAATCGTGATGGCTATTCCAAGCACAAGCCGGCGCTCCCGCTCTACGAAGAAAAGGATGTCGCTGCGACGCTGCGGCTCGTGAAGCCGGGGCCGCGGGGCATGTGGTTCGAGCCCGTGGTCGGAATCCGCACAAAGTTCTACGACGCCGGGCACATGCTCGGCAGTGGGTTTGTGGAAGTGGAGGTGACCGAGGCTGGTGCGCCACCGGTGCGGATCGTCTTCTCGGGCGATGTGGGCCGCTACGACGCGCCGCTCTACCACGATCCTGTTTCGCCACCCGCGTGTGACTACCTGGTCTGCGAGAGCACCTACGGCGATCGCGACCACACGCCGACGCGGCCACTTGAGGAGCTGGAGCGCGTCACCAACGAAGCGATTGCCCGTGGCGGCCTCATGCTCATCGCCTCTTTTGCGGTCGGCCGGGCCCAGCAGCTCGTCTATTTGCTCCGCACGCTTATGGCCGCCGGTCGCGTGCCCGAGGTGCCGGTGTGGGTCGATTCACCCATGGCCGTCGATGCGCTTGAAGTCTTCAAGAGACACAAGGGAGAACACGACTTCAGCGAAGCGAAGCTCGCCGGTGTCGCCGAAGCACTCGCCAGCCCGTTCGTGAGAACAGCCCGCACGCCGGACGAATCCAAGGGGATCAACGCCCATCATGGGCCGGGCATCGTCATCGCCGCCAGCGGCATGATGAACGGCGGCCGCATCCTCCATCACCTCACCCGGCGCCTGCCCGACGAGAACACCACCGTGCTCGTGGCCGGCTTCCAGGCCAAGGGCACACGTGGCCGCACGCTCCTCGAAGGTGCCAAGACGCTCCGCATCCACGGCCGTGATATCCCCGTGCGGGCTGTCGTTCGTCAGGTGGACGCCTTCTCAGGCCACGCCGATCGAGCGGAGCTTGGCCGATGGCTGGCCGGAATGCCCGCGCCGAAGATAACATTCCTCGTGCACGGCGAACCCCCGGCCGCCCGCGGCATGGCAGAATTTCTTGCTGAGACCCGCGGCTGGAAGACGGTCATTCCCACGATCGGACAGTCCTTTGAACTTCCAGGCTGATATCCCCTGTGATGGATCACGCCCCCCGAGAGACCATGCATGACGAGCGACACTCCGCGCCCGGATAGCCCGCCGCGACCGCCCAAGGCCTGTGCGGTTCTCCCTGACACCGACCTCGGCGACGACATCTCCCTCGTGGCCGAGAACATGGAGCGGATCCTCGCCTCGCCCAGCTACCGCCTGGCCCAGGACGACCAGACGCTGCTCGCGCAGGAGGAGATGCGGGGCGTGCGGATGCTCCTCGAACTGGGCAAGCCCGAACTGGCGTTCCAGGCCGACAAGATCGTTTCCACGGTGATCGTCTTCGGTGGCACGCAGATCGTTGAGCGACACGCAGCCGAGCGGCGGCTCACGGAGGCCCGTCAGGCCTCGGCAGCCACTCCGGGAGACACAACGGCGGCTCGCAGCGTCGAGCGAGCCGAGCGGCTCCTCGCGGGCGCCCATTACTACGACTCGGCGAGGCAGTTTGCCAAGCTCGTGTCGATCGACAACCAGTGCGACGACAATCGCGACTACGTCGTCATCACCGGCGGCGGCCCCGGCATCATGGAGGCGGCCAACCGCGGAGCCTTCGACGTGGGCTGTAAGTCGATTGGCTTGAACATCAAACTCCCGGCCGAGCAACAGCCCAACCCATTCATCACGCCCGAGCTCTGCTTCCAGTTCAAATACTTCGCGCTGCGAAAGTTTCACTTCATCCTGCGAGCCGCCGCTGTCGTGTTGTTCCCCGGAGGTTTTGGGACGCTCGACGAGATGTTCGAGACGCTCACCCTCCGCCAGACCCACCGAATGCAGCCCGTCCCGATCATCCTTTTTGGCCACGACTACTGGTCCCACGTCATCGATTTTCAGTTCATGGCCGACTCCGGCGTGATCGCCGACCACCACCTCGACCTCTTCACGTACGCGGAGACCCCCGAGGAAGCCTGGCAAGAGATCCTCGCTTTTCACGCGCGCAAACAAGCATGAGGAGACCGGGCGTGGGTGATTACCGTCCCGTCGCACTCGTGACCGGCGGGGGGCGTGGCATCGGCGCCGAGGTGGTGCGGGCGCTGGCCGCACGTGGCTACGCCGTGGCGATCCATTGCCACGCGTCGCTGCGCGAAGCCCGAGCCCTTGCTGCCGAGATCGAGGCGGCCGGTGGCCAAGCTATCGCCGTGACAGCGACTTTTCGGGAAGAGGGAGCCGTGCGGGCTCTGGTTCACCGCGTGACTGACTGGCTCGGAAGGATCGATGTGGTGGTGTCCTGCGCGAGGCTTCGCCGCCAGACCACGCTTGAGGCCCTGGCCGGCAGCGATCTCGTGGCCCACTACGAAGTCAACATCGTCGGCACGTTTGTCGTGGCCCAGGAGGCGGCCGCGGTCATGGCCCGTCAGGCCGAAGGAGGTGTCATCGTGGCGCTTGCCGCGTCCGAAGAACCTCGTGCTGGTGGGCTCGGCTTTGCCACAAGCCAGGCTGCGATTCCGGCGCTCATGCGGTCGCTCGCGGCTGAATTCGCCGAGCACGCTCCGAATGTGCAGGCTGATGCTTTGGTCATGGTCGATGAGACGCCTGCCGGCATCGCCGCCAAACTCCTTGACCGAATAGAAGCCCTCGGCGCTAGCCGTGGGGCTGCGGGTGGTGGCTCGTCCCGTTTGCCATCATGAAGCGGGCTCGCCCAATGCCCCGCCGCCCACTCGCTGGCGCGAGGGGCTTTCATGACGCGCACTCTACGCCCCGGCACCGGCCGGGAGCCGGATCGTGAACGTGCTGCCGACGCCGGGCGTGCTCTCGACGGTGACACTGCCGCGGTGGGCCTGCACGATGTGCTTCACGATGGCGAGACCGAGGCCGGTGCCGCCGAGCTTTCGGCTTCGCGCCTTGTCGGCCCGGTAGAATCGCTCGAAGAGGCGGGGGAGATGCTCGACCTCGATGCCCGCGCCGTCGTCCGCGACGCGGATCACGAATTCGTCTCCTACCTTGCCGGGTTCGATGTCGGCCTCGAGCCGGACGGTGTCGCCGGGCTCGCTGTACTTGATCGCGTTGTCCACGAGGTTGATCACCGCCTGCTCCAAGAGCGGCGGATTGACCTCGGCCATGAGCGACTCGTGGCAGCGGGTTTCGAGGGTGATCGATTGCTCGAGGGCCCGCGGACCGCAGTCGGCCGCGACCGCGGCGAAGACGTCGGCAATCCGCGTGGCCTCGAGCGGCAGGTTGCCGACGCCCTCGCTCTGCTCGATCCGCGAGAGGGCAAGCAGATCCTCGATGATCGACGCCAGCCGGTCGGCCTGGCGGCTGACGATCTCGAGGAAGCGGCGGGCGTTGGCTGGGTCGTCAGCGGCACCGTCGAGGAGCGTCTCGACAAAGCCCTTGATCGATGCGACCGGAGTCTTAAGCTCGTGGGAGACGTTCGCCACGAAATCCCGCCGCACGGTTTCGAGTCGCTCGATGTCGGTGACATCGTTGAGCACGATCACCGCGCCTCCCTCGCCCGACACGTCCCGCAGCGCCGTGCCACGCAGGCGGATCGTTCGGTCGCGTAAGCCGCGCAGGACGAGATTGTCCTCGACGGGTTCGCGGCAGTCGATGGCCAGCAGGGCGAACCGTCGCAGGTCTGGGTTGCGAACCACTTCCTGAAGAGGCCGACGGAGCACGTCGTCGATGTCGATACCGAGCAGCTCGGCCGCGGCTCGGTTCATCCCCACGATCCGCTGACGCGCGTCGATCGCGAGCACCCCCTCGATCATGCTGCCGAGCACGGCTTCCTGCTGCGTCCCCTGCCGGCCGATCGTGAGGCCCCGCTCGACGAGCTGCTCCCGGAGGCGGCCAAACGCGGCGGCGAGCCCGGCCACCTCGGCTAGGTTGCTATGCGGCAGCGGCACATCGACATCGCCAGCCGCGAGCCGATGAGCCGCGTCGCAGAGCGCCTCCACTGGTCGCGCGACGTATCTTGCCACGAGCCATGCGCTCCCGATCGCCACAGCGGCGCAGACGGCAAGCCCTCCGGCGAGGATCGCTTGGGCCTGCCGAAGGCTGCGATCAGGGGTTGTTGTGTCGGCCGCAAGCGTGAGGATTCGGTGCGGCGGCCCGCCCTGCGGACCGTGCGGCATCGCCACCGCCACCCAGTGTCGACGAGTGACGCCGTCGTACCAACTCCCGCTGCTGTCGTGGCCCCGACGCGCCTCGGTGAGGATCGGGCCATCGAGCCACCTGTGAACGGGTGTGGGGGCCGCGCCGGCAAGCGGCTGGCCGTCACCGGCAAGCAATGCCACGTCGATGCCCTCCGGCATGGCGAAGCCGGCGATGGCTTCGAGGCTGGCCGCATCGCCCGGTGCTTCTGCATCGTCCACCAAGCTGACGAGCCCACGCCCGAGGTCCATGAGCCGCTGCCGCTGGGCATCGACCGCGACGTTCGCAAGCTGCACGCTGCCCAGCCAAAGACAGACGGTGAGCACCGCCGTCATGAGGAGGCACCAGCCAGCGAAGAGGTGCCAGACGAGCCGGGTACGGGGCATGGAGACAGGCAAGCCGAAGGAAACGCGACGCCCGGAACCGTCAGAATCCGTCGTCATCGAGGAGCCGATGGTCCGGGGCGACTTTCGCTGGTCGGCATCCGGGACGCCACCAACTCGCTCATCAAAAGAATACCGTACCAGCCGCTTGCGAATGGCGGGTCGCGGGGGCTACCCTTCCTCTCAGGGTATTTTGTCGAGCGCCACGCGCGGGGGATCGCGCGGGGCCTTGTTCGCTCGCCGAATGGCTTCCGGAGAAGTGAATGATGCGATCTCTTACCTTGGCGAGCGTGCTGCTCCTGGGACTGACCGGTGGCGGATCCGCCGCCGATCCTGCGTCGCCCGAAACGATCGATTTCGACGGGGAAACGCTCGTTCTTGCCTATCGAGCTGCGGATGCAACCGACGGGATTCGGGAGTTTATTCCGAAAGGCGAGACGCTCGAACACTGGACGAAGCTGGCCGCGACCCGTGAATACGGCGATCTCGATGATCCGGCGGCAATGGCCGGGGCGGTGGTCAAGGATCTCAAGAAGCAGTATCCCCAGTCTCCATTCAAGATCATGGAGAACAAACAAACCGGCGAGGTCATCGTGGACTTCGTGCTGTGGCCAGACGACGGGTCACTGGCGGAGTTCAACGTCTTCCGGTACTCGAAGAATCCGGAGGGGGGTCTTTTCTCGCAGCAGTACGCACTTCGTGCGTATGGCGATGATACCGAGGGGTTTCTCCGAGACCTGCGGCCGGTGCGGGAGCGGCTCGTTGGGACAATGGCTGGCATTGGCCTCGCACACGGCGGCGTCGGAATCATTGGCGGTGTTGTGGACGACGGCAGCGTGGCGAGTGCGACCACGAACGGAACCGAATCGACGGAAGGGTGGAACGAAGTCACTGAGTCTCCATCCGCCACAGCGGACGAGGGCGACTCAGACGAGGACTCAGACGACGATTCAGACGACGATTCAGACGACGATTCAGACGACGACTCAGACGACGACTCAGACGACGACGACTCAGACGAGGACGACTCAGACGAGGACGACTGAATCCACCACCATGAGCAAGACCGACGCAGCGCCGGCTGGTTACGGGCGGAAGCGGTAGCCGACGCCGCGGACGGTTTCGATGTACGACCCAAAATCACCGAGCTTCTTGCGCAGGCCGGCAACCTGGACGTCCACTGATCGCTCCGTCACGGGATAGTCCTCGCCCTTCACGGCATCGACAATTTGCGTGCGGGTGTAGGCCCAGCCTGGCCGCTTCGCGAGGAACTGAAGGAGGGCAAACTCGGTGTAGGTCAGCTCGAGCGGGCTGCCGGCGAGCGTCACCTCGTGGCGGCCCGGGTGAATCGACAGTTCATAAACGTCGATGGTGAGCTCTGCCTCGGCCTGCCGCTTCGTGTCATGCCGCCGCAGGAGCGCCTTGATCCGGGCTGTGAGCACGCGCGGGCTGAACGGCTTGGCAATGTAGTCGTCGGCACCGCGGTCGAGACCGGAGATGACGTCGGTCTCCTCGCTCTTGGCGGTAAGCATCACGATCGGGATGTCGCGCGTGCGGGCCTCGGCCTTGAGCCGTCGGCAGACTTCGAGACCGTCTACGGTCGGAAGCATGAGGTCGAGCACGATGAGATCCGGCGGGTCTTTCCGCGCAGCTTTGAGCGCCTCTTCGCCACTGCCCACGCAGACGACGTCGTACCCCTCCTTCACGAGGTTGTAGCGAACGAGCTCGAGGAGATCGACTTCGTCGTCCACCACGAGAATCCGGTGGGCGGTGGAAGACTGCGGATCTCGGGGCTTCGGCGACGCGTGCTTCACGAGGCCTTCCTGCGGAATGGATGTGACAGCGGACATCAGACACCTGTGTGGGCGACTTGGACCGCAAGCCAAGACCCGCGGCCTGGTCGCGGCGTTGCCAGAAAAGTATGCCCGCGGCGGCGGGTCCCCACACGTGAGAATTCGATGAAGGCCGCTTTCGCCCGCGAAAACCGAAGGCCTCGGACGGCGTCAGCTACGAGAGCAAAAGCTCGACGTCTTCGGGGGTGAGGTTGGCGATGACGCCCGCATCGGCCCGCACGATCGATTCGGCCAGCTCCCGCTTTTTGTCCTGGAGGGCAAGGATCTTCTCCTCGACCGTGTCACGGGCGATGAGGCGGTAGGCAAACACCGGACGGGTCTGGCCAATGCGGTGGGCCCGGTCAACCGCTTGGGCCTCGACCGCGGGATTCCACCAAGGGTCGAGGATGTAGATATAGTCGGCTGCGGTGAGGTTGAGGCCCTGGCCGCCCGCCTTGAGGCTCACGAGGAAGAGCCGGCAGCTTTCGTCTTCTTGGAAGCGGGTGACGCGGGCCTGCCGGTCGGTCGTTCGACCGTCGAGGTATTCGTAAGTGGTCGGAATCGCATCGAGCCGCCGCCGCAGGATGGCCAGAAAACTCGTGAACTGACTGAAGACGATGACCTTGTGACCCTCGTCGATCACCTCTTCAAGCTGCTCGAGGAGTGTGTCGAGCTTGGCCGACGGTTCGTCCACCAGCGAGTGATCCACGAGCCCCGGATGGCAGGCTGTTTGCCTGAGCCGCAGGAGCGCCTCGAGCACGGCGATGCGCGAGCGGCCGATGCCGAAGCGGCCGATGCGTCCGGTCAACTCCGCCCGGAAATGCTCGCGAAGCTCGTCATACGCTTTCCGCTGCGCCTCGCCGAGCTCGACATAGAGCGTCTGCTCCGTCTTCTCCGGAAGATCCGAGAGCACGTCTTTCTTGGTTCGGCGGAGGAGATACGGCCGCACCGCGCGGGCCACGACATCGGCGCTACCGCGACCGTCGGCCAGGAATTTCCGAAGGCGAACAGCGCTGCCGAGTTGCCCCGGATTCAAAAACTCGAAAATGCTCCAGAGCTCGCCGATGTGGTTCTCGACGGGCGTGCCGGTGAGGGCCAGGCGGTGCCGTGCCCGGAGAAGTCGACAGGCCTTCGCCGCCTGGCTGGCCGCGTTCTTGATCGACTGCGCCTCGTCGAGAATGACATAGTCAAACTCGTTTTCGCGGTGGCGCATGATGTCTCGCCTGAGCGTGCCGTAGGTCGTGATCATCGCGTCGTACTCGTCGAGTTCGTTCGTCGTGTCGGTTCGCGTATTCCCCGTGTGATTCGCCATCCGCAGCGCGGGGGCAAACTTGCGAGCCTCTTCGATCCAGTTGAAGACGAGGCTCTTGGGCACGACGATCAGGCTCGGCCGGTGAGGAATCCCGGCGGCAGCGTTGGCGGTCTTGCGTCGCATGAGCAGCGCGAGCACCTGGATCGTCTTACCAAGACCCATGTCGTCGGCGAGGCAGCCGCCAAGCCCGAGTGACTCAAGGAAGATGAGCCAGCCGAGGCCCTCGCGCTGGTAATGTCGAAGCGTTCCCTCGAAGCCATGTGGCTCCTGCTCAGCCTCCGGCCTTCCGCCGGCCGCGAGCTGGTCGCGCAGCCGCTCAAACGCTTCGTCGAAACTCGCCTGCGGCTGGCCCGCGAGCAGCGCGTCGAGCAGCGCCATCTGGATGCGGCCATACCGCAGCCGTCCGTCATGCTTCTGTGCGAGGGCCACGAACGGGGCCATCTCGGCCGCAAAGGCGTCGGGCAAGATACCCACCGACCCATCAGACAGCTCCACCGAACGGCCGCCCGACGCGAGCGCCGCGAGGAGCGCCGGCAGCTCGGCCCGCACGCCTCCGAAATCGATCTCTGCCGAGAGCTCAAACCAGTCAATGCCGCTGGTGACATTCCAGGCCACGCTGCCGGCTGGCCGGTAGCGGCGGCCTGCGACTTCGACCGTCCATCCCACCGAGGCGAGCTGCGACACCGAGCCGTCGAGTCGGCCACGGGCCACTTCCACATGATGCGTGATTTCAGCGCCATCCACCGCGACCCCGCGTGGCGACGTGAATCCATACCGCGGCAGCACGGCGAGCGCATCCCGCTCGGCCGCACGGTCGCGGCGAATGAACACCCGCCGGTCGGCATCGGCGGCGCCTCCGGCAGGATCACCGGCGGCTATGAGCACGCCCGAGTAGTCAAACCAGATCTGGCCAGCGAGCTGGACACGCGACGCACTGCGACGCCTGCCGTTCTCGGCCTCGTCGAGCGAGAGAACCGGGGAATCGTCGAGCACGAGCTTGGGCCGCGGTGCCCCCGATTCGATCCGCCAGCCCGTCCACGCGGGGAGCACGACCCGCGGCACGTCGGCGAGAACCGCAAGGCGTTCCACGAGCCCGTCGCACTGCGACGCCGAAAGCTCGATGGGCCCGCGGCGCTCGAATTGATCGATCCAGCCGGCCGACTCGCCGGCTTCGAGCCGCGCGATGCGATCGGCGAAGACGACTATGCCAGCCTTCAGAATCGCCCGCGGCTCATCGAGTGGCTTTCGCTGGCTGCCTCGAACGAGCGCCGCGGTGAGTGTGGCCTTCGAGGGCCGGCGGGGCGGTTCGTCGTCGCTTGCACGCGTGCTCCGAGGCAGTTCGTCGTCGTCGGGTCCGACGATGAATGCCAATTCCCACGGACGCCCGCCGTCCCACGTCAGGGGCACGATCTCCTCCGGCGCCCGCCGTGGCTCCGGCTGCATGACGAGCCGGCCAACTTCAGAGAGCATCGCGAGATGCGTCGCGGCAGATCGAGGCGCGATGATGAGCCTCGTGATCGTGCGTCGCTCCAGGGGGGGCGGCATGCCACCGTCCGAGCTCCCAACGGCACCCAAGAGCCTGGCCAAGAGGTCCCGCTCGGTGGGATCGAGATCGGCAAACTCAACTTCACCTGGTCCGATCGTGATCGGGCGGGGTCGGCCGGTGGTATTGCCGGCGACGTCGAGCTGCATCCGGCAGGGAGTGAGCACGGCGGTGCGGGCGTCAATCGAGGCAGCCGTATCGAATAGAAAAACGAGCGCTCCACCGGCCCGCCGGGCGTCGGGGATACTCACGCCATGCGAAGGCATCGTCGGCTCGACGAGGCGACGTCGCTCCTCGAGCTCGGCAGCCCACGGCGCAAGCCGCGGGCCACTGCGACTCGCGCGGCCGCTCGCAGGGGGTATGAGGGTCGTGGAGAGTTCGGGGACCTCGGTGTCGTCGGCGACTGGCTCGTCCTCGACGTCGCCTGAGATTTCACCGATCACCGCGAGGGCGACGGGCGTCTGGTCGTGAATGCCGGAGAGGAGCCCGCGACGGTCTACCTCAAGGATCACCGCGGCGAGAATCGCGCAGGGTTTTCCTGCTTTGCCTTCGGCCGACGAGCAACGGGTCTCGAGCGTCATCCCGCCACGTCGGTGCGCGGAGAGCTCGAGGAACACCTCGTGATCCTCCTCGTCGCCGCCGCCAGACACAACCGCCCGCACTTGGCCGACCCGCGGGCAGGACACCTTTACCGGGACGATCTCGCGAGCCCGAGCAACGTCGCCCGGCTCGAACAGGTGAAAGAGTCGCTTTTCGAGTGTCTTCATGGAGCCTGCGGTCGGGACCGGGAAACCCGCCAGTGTAACGCAGCCGTGTGGGCAATGGGCAACGGCGGAAAGGAGGGCGATGGGAGGAAGATTCCGCCGGGATCGGTGGCGATCAGCTCCAGCAGTCAGCCCTGCTTCACCGTGGCGATCAGCTCCAAAACGTTCTCCACGGGGGTGCCGGGGAGGATCCCGTGGCCGAGGTTGAAGATATGGCCCGGCCGGCCGGCGGCCTGCTCGAGGACTTCAAGGGTTCGTTTTCGCACGGTGTCGCGGTCGGCGAAGAGGATGACGGGGTCGAGATTGCCCTGGACCGCGCGGTCGAAGCCGATGGTCTCCCAGGCACGGTCGAGATCGATTCGCCAGTCGACGCCAATGACGCTGCCACCGGCCTCGGCGAGGAGGGGCAGGAGCGCGGGATTGCCCGAGGCGAAGTGGATCACCGGCGCTCGCTTGGCCACTTCCGCGAGTGCGGTGCGGGTGTGGGGGAGCACGTAGCGTCGGTAGTCGGCGGGCCCGAGACATCCGACCCAGCTATCAAAAAGCTGCACGATCTGGGCGCCGGCGTCGAGCTGGGCCACGAGGTATTGGCTGACGGCGCGAGCGATCGTTCCGCAGAGGTCGTGCCAGGCTGATTCATGCCTCATCATGAACTGCTTCGTGAGCGTCCAGGCCTTGCTCGTGCCCCCCTCGATGCAGTAGCCGGCAAGCGTGAAGGGCGCACCTGCAAAACCGATGACGGGAATCGAGTCGTCGAGCCCTGCGCGGGTAGCGGCGACGGTGTCCATCACAAAGCCGAGGCGATCAACGTCGGCAAGCTCACGGACTCGCAGCACGTCAGCGGCTTCGCGCACGGGATTGTGGATCACCGGCCCTTCGCCCGCAGAAAACTCGAGCTCGAGGCCGAGCGGTTCGAGGATGGGGAGGATGTCGCTAAAGATGATGGCCGCATCGACGCCGAGGCGATGCACGGTAGCGATCATGACCTCGGCGGAGAGTCTTGGGGTCTTACAGAGTTCGAGGAAGCCCACCTTTTCGCGGACCGCCCGGTACTCGGGCAGGTAGCGCCCCGCTTGCCGCATGAGCCACACGGGCGTGCGTTCCACCGGTTCGAGCCGGCAGGCGCGCATGAGCAGCGACTGGCTGCGAGGATCGACGAGCGGGATGGGGGCGAGGGACGTCATGGCGGCCGTCGAGTATAGGGGGGCCACAAAAGGCGTTCGGAACAGTTTTTGAGGCCAGCCAAAGCGGCTCGTGCTCCAGTGCACGCCATCCAGGTTGTCTTTGGCTGGCGTGCATCCGGGATAGATGATGACGATATCATGAGAACGATTGTGGATCTTCCAGACGACCAAGTGAGGGGGCTTGCTGCCCTCTGCGAGTCTCACGGCATCTCGCGAGCAGAGGCCGTTCGGAGAGCGGTGGCGCGATTGCTGGCCGAGGAGCGCCGTCCCGGGAGGGAGTAGGCGTTTGGCACGTGGACCAGCAAAGACATCGACAGCGACGTGCTGCTTCGAGGCATGCGCGATGAGTGGGCACGATGAAGGCGGTGATCGACAGCGACGTGCCCATCGACTTTCTCCAGGGCGTCCCGGCTGCGGCTGTCGAGATGAATGCCTATGACGAGCCGCTCTACTCGGTGATCTCCTGGATGGAAGTCATGATCGGCGCCGAGACAGATGCTGAACGGTTCGCTGCCGAGACACTGTTGCGAATCGATGCGCCGTGTCGAATTGTCTCCTGAAGTCGCGCGGCGTGCGGTCGATCTCCGAAAGCAGTTCCGCCTCCGCCTGCCGGACGCCATTGTCCTTGCCAGTGCCGATCGCGAAGGCTGCATCCTCGTCACGCAAAACGCAAAGGACTTCGACGCTCGCGATCCGAGAGTCCGAATTCCCTATGTGGTCGAGCGCGAAAACGGCGGTGGACCGTGATCGCTCATCGCTCATCGCTCGTGTTCCGTTTCGGCGTGCGCGGGATCGTGACGGTGGGCTTCGCAGCGACAGGGTTTTTTTGAAGAATGGACAAAACGACAAATGCCTGTCCTTTCCCTTCTCTTTGCAGCGACACTCGAGGTCGTTTCGGAGAACACCATTGACGGACTGCCGGAGGTTCGCGTGAGGCGAAGTTATTGGGCCACGGCTACCGACTGGCGATTCCCTCCGAACCATCTCTCATTCGTCGGTGATGGCCTGGGGCTTCCATTACCGTTCATGTTTCTTGCGGACACGATCGTAGTTCCGTATCGCACTTTCATCATTGAGCGCTGCCTTGCCGATGGCAAGTTGCCCGGCACAGTCGGTCTCAAGGTGCCAGGTCGTCCTGAGGCCCTTGCGCGCATGCCCGACCTGAAAGGATGGGCTTGGGTCACAAGAACACCTCGTTGGCAAGAAGGCAATGATTTGTGTTTCACGAAATCGGCCAGGTGCTACCCGCTCCGAAGATGTGCTTGAGGCAGTAGCGAAGGTAGAGCAGGAGACGTTTGGCCCGAGCGTGGACCTTTGACGCGAACAGGGTGTGTCGTTCTGCGCCATTTATTTTGCGAGGGACGGGAGCCGCTTGGTTGGTGTTGGTGGCGTGAGAACGTGCCTCTGGGGCGTTTCGGAAAGAACGCTGACTCAGTTCGGTGCGGACCCGGGCATTCGCATGGGAAGTGTGAATGTTGCGGAGTTGGATCGGTTAGTCGCGGTCTCGGATTTCATGACGGTTGTGGTTGGGGGCTTCGGCTGGGATGTGCGGCTTCAGCACAGGGAACGGTGTGGAGTTGTTCAAATGGCATGTCGGGAATGATTTTAAGAATCAGGGCTCAGTCGGTGGCGTCCGATTCACGCCCGATCGTGGAGAACTGCTTTTTTTCGGCGACTTCGACCGAGCGACGTCACACGCGTTTGTGGTCTTTGACCTTGTGGCACGAACGTTTCAAGATTGTGCGGTCCCCACTCGTGTGATTGACGGCGTGTTTTCAGCAACCGAGCCTGGCCCTAATCTCGTCACTCGAAGCAGCGATGGCACGGTCGGGTCTTGGGACTGCAAAGAAAAAAGCAGCAGGCCACCGTGGATCACAAGACCGGCGAGGTCGAGGACATCGCGGTGTCACCTGACGGGAAGGTCGTGGCGGCGGAGACTAGCGAAACCCCTTGGCCCCTTGGCCCCTTGGCCCCTTGGCCCCTTGGCCCCTTGGCCCTTTGGCCCTTTGGCCCTTTGGCCCTTTGGCCCTGCCCAGGCACCCGTGCCGTCCGTCGAGAGTGCGGCTGGACGCCCCGCGTGTTCTTCGGTCAGGAAGGAACCTCGCTCCTATTCTTCCTTCATATCCTGTGTCGGAGGGATGGCCCGCCGCGGCACGCTAAACTGGTCGGTTTCCCCACCGAGCCCCCCATGACCGAGTTTTTGTCGGGCATATCGATCGTCTGCTTTGCGGCGAGCTACGCCGTGGCGCTGGGCTGCGAAGCGTCGCGGCTCGTGTTCCGTTCTGGCGTGCGCGGGATCGTGATGGTGGGCTTCGCGGCGGCAGGGCTTTTTGCCCACACGCTCTTTCTCGGCTGGCGGGCGGTCAACGACTCGACGGTGCCGCTGTCGAGCCCGTTTGACTGGTACCTGCTCGCGGCCTGGCTTTTGGCGGCAGGCTATCTCTGGCTCGCGCTGGCGAACCCGCGAACACCCGTGGGGCTTTTTCTTCTGCCGGTGGTGCTGGCCCTTGTGGGCGCAGCGGCGCTCGCCAGCCGGCAGCCGTTTCTCCAGAGCCCAGCATCGCAGGCGTGGGCCCGCATCCACGGCAGCTTCAACCTCGTCTTCAGCGTGAGTGTGTCGCTCGGCGCCGTGGCGGGAGCAATGTGGCTTATCCAGGCTGGGAGGCTTGCTCGCAAGCAGCCGCCGCTTGTCGGCTTTCGGATGCCGAGTCTCGAACGGCTCACGGCGGTCACGCACCGCGCGCTTGGGATTGCGGCCTGGACCGCGGTCGCAGGGTTTGTGTCGGGCATCGTGCTCAACGCCGTCAAGCTGCCGGAGTCGGTGCCGTGGTCCGATCCGGTGGTCCTCCGAATGGGGCTCGTGGTCGCGTGGCTCGTGATGGCCGACGGCGTGGCGATCGCGATGCGGCGGCGTCCCGCCGGCGATCGTGTCGCGGCGTGGCTTTCGGTGGTGAGCCTTGCGGTACTCGCTGGGTCACTCGCGCTCGGGCTCTTCGCGCCGTCGCGGCATGGGATGCCCTCGGCACCAGCGGCACGTGAAGAACCTCACGCGGTGGAGGCATCGCCATGACCTCCGCAGCCGCTGGTATCAGGACGAGCCTCGCGCTCGTGAGTGGGACGCACCGCACGGTGCCGCTTGAGCTGCGGGAGCGGCTGGCCTTCTCGGCGGAGCAAGCGGCGACGGCGCTCGCGGCGTTTCGGGAGCGTTTTCCAGGCCTCGAAGGCGTGCTGCTTTCAACCTGTAACCGCGTGGAGCTCTATGCGGCGGCCGAGAACGAGGCCCTCGCCCCACAGCCCGACGAGCTGGTCGCGTTCCTTGCCGAGTGTCGTGGTCTCGATGCCAGCCTTCTTTCCGGTGTGCTCGCCCAGCAGGCCGACGAGGCGGTCGTGCGGCATCTCTTCTCGGTGGCCGCGGGCCTCGACAGCATGGTGCTCGGGGAGCCGCAGATTCTCGGGCAGGTGAAGACGGCATGGTCGCTTGGCCGCGCCATTGGCACGAGCGGGCCGCTGACCGGTGGGATGTTTCAGGCGGCGCTGCGAACCGCCAAGCGAGTCGCAACCGAAACGAGCATTGCCCGCGAGCGCACGAGTATCCCGAGCGTGGCGGTCGCCGATTTTGCCGCGGGCGTGTTCGAGCGATTCGATGACAAGCGCATCCTGCTCGTGGGCGCCGGCAAGATGGCGGCCGAGACGCTGCGGTATCTCCGCGCGGCCGGTGCCCGTGATGTGACGATCGTGAATCGGACGGTCTCGCGGGCGGTTGAACTGGCGGCGCGGCTGGGTGCACGGCCGGGGTCGTTTGCCGAGCTGGCGGCGGAGCTCGTGGCGGCCGATCTCGTCGTGAGCACGACCGGGGCGACGGAGCCCGTCGTGCCGCTGTCACTCTACGAACGGATCGAGCGGCAGCGGGAGGGCAGGCCGCTGGTCGTCCTCGACCTTGCCGTGCCGCGTGATTTTGATCCGGCGATCGGCGCGCGGCCAGGCGTGTGGCTCTATTCGGTCGATGATTTGGCCGCGGCATGCGATACCAACCGGCAGAGCCGCACGCGAGAAATGCCCGCGGCACTTGCGATCGTGGAGGAGGAGACGCTGCGGTTCATGACCGACATGCACCACCGCACGACGGCGCCCATCATCGAGCAGCTCAAGGCGGGCTGGAGCGAGACGGGCGAGGCGGAGCTCGAACGGCTCTTTCGGAGGCTCCCCGATCTCGCCGTTTCCGAGCGAGCCGAGATCCGCCAAGCCTTCGAGCGGTATGCCGCCAAGCTCCTTCATCCGCCGCTTGTCTCACTCCGCAGCGAAAGCCAATCGGGCCCCCCCCACGGCCTCCTCGACGCCCTCAAACGTCTCTTCCAGCTTGGGGAGTGATCGCCCGTGAGCGGCTTTTTTGGGCACGGCACCCGCCGTCTTTTATGATTGCCATAATGGCTGGCGAATTCGTGGGACGAGCGTGGCCAGGACAGTGCCACCGGTGAGGCTTTGTGATGAGTGAAGAGAACGTGTGCCTGACGGCGAGCGATCTGCTGGCCTATTCCACGGGCCGCTTGTCGCGGCCTGAGTCCTCGCGCATCACCTTGCATGTGGATCGCTGCCCGCGGTGCTAGACGGCGATCTGGGCAGCATCGAGCATTACCGCGTTGTCGAGCTCCTTGGGGAGGGCGGCATGGGGGTGGTGTACCGAGGCATCGACACGGTGTTGCAGAGGCCCGTGGCGATCAAGGTGGTGAAGGAGGTCGCCATCCCGTTCGCCAAGGAGCGAATGCTCCTCGAGGCCCAGGCCACCGCCGGGCTGTCGAGCGACCACGTCGCCGCCGTCTACCAGGTCGGGCAGATCAACGGCCTGCCGTACCTCGCCATGGAACTGCTGGAAGGCGAATCCCTGGAGGATCGCCTCGCGAAGGGCAAGCCGCGGCTCGACGAGGTCTTGCGATGGAGCCGTGAGATCGCCGAGGGATTGTCGGCCGGCTATGTCATGGGCACGCCGCACTCCATGTCGCCCGAGCAGGCCAGCGACGGTCCGATCGATCCACGCAGTGATCTCTTCAGCCTGGGCTGCGTGATGTACCGCATGGTGACCGGGACGCTCGCGTTTTCGGAAACCTCCTTCGCGGCGGTGATGACGAAACTCGCCACCTTCAATCCTCTTCCGGTCAAGGATCACGAGCCGGGCGTTCCCCAGGCGCTCAGCGATCTGATCCAGGGCATGCTGGCGAAGCAGCCCGCCGAGCCCACCGGCGTGGAACATCGATGTGACGAAACTCGAGCGGTTTCAAAGCGAGTTGGTCGACAAACCAGGCCTGGTCTATTTGTCAGATTTGGAGAAGTCTGCGGAGAGCACCTCCGGTCATGGCCCGCCCCCGGGCGTATTCACCTACCCCGTGGTGGTAAACAGCGTGTTCTCGCCCCACGGCGTGTTCCAGCACGGCCGCTCGCCGTGGGGCAGCATGAGCTATCGGCTCGACGGAAAGTACGAGCGGTTCTGGTCGAAGATCGCAGTGAACGACAGCGTGGCGGAGAAGTACTGCCAGCCGGTGTACTTCTATGTCTACGGTGACGGCAAGGAGCTTTGGCACTCACCGAAGATGTCAGAAACCGGCGTCATCCACGTCTGCGACATCTCGGTGCAAGGGGTGCATGAACTGAAGTTGCTTCTCTCCTGCACGGGCAGTCTCCGCGGCACGCATGGCGTGTGGATCGAGACGTCGGTCTCGGAGAAGTAGGTTCTCGATGGATCCCGAAGCTCGATCACGCGCTATCGCGAGTCGCGGCGGGCCTGCTTCCGTTTGGTGTCGGCGACCGCAAAACCTTTTCGCCGCGTGCTCTGCCCATCGAACTTGATGAGGGCGGCCTTCGCCTCCGTGTTGGCAGACCGCTGCTTCTTCACGTCGAATGAAATCGCCTGGCCGGTTCCAGAGGCAGCCAGGGCATGCCGTTTCCCGGCCTGACGGGCCTTCTTCGAGATGGTCGGCTTGGTTGGCCGCTTCTTCGCGCTCGACACGGAGCCGGCAGCCGCAGCCTGCTTGCTCTCTGCCGTAGCAGCCTTGGAGGCCGCAGGTGATGCTTTTGGCTTTGCCTTGGCCTTCGTGCCTGGCTTGGTGCCCTTCACCGCAGCCGAAACACCTTCGACCAGCTCTAGCAGCCTGGCCTCGATCCGCTTGACCGCGTCTCCAAAGAGATCCGCCTTCTCCTTCGACCGTGTGTTGGACTGGTCTCTCGAGCGGTCAGGCGTTCGCTTGGTGGAGATCGTTTGACGGCTGAAGAGATCCCGCCACTTGTCGCGAAGGCTGCGGGCCTGCTTCCTGGCGGCCTGAAGCTGGGCGCGGGTGGCGGCGGCAAGCGATGCGGCAAGGGTGCCGTCAAGAACCTTCTTCTCGGCCGAGGTGAGCAAGGAATCAATGCCGGCCGCAGGGCGGCTCGTGGTTTTTGCCATGATGAACTGTGAAATCCTAGAAAGGGAAGGGGGCAGGTGGCCCCCATGTGGGACGCCAAATGGCACCCCATACGATGCATCGTCTCCGATCGGCGCGAAGATGTGCAAGCGGAGAAAGAAACTTTCTCGCTGCGTTTGGTGCAAAAAAGTTGGTCTGGTATTCATGAGAGAACTCGAGAAGACGATCATCCTCGGACCCTCCCATGCCCCCTCGCCTTCGCCCGGCTACCTGGCTCTGCGTAGCCCTGGCAGTGAGTGGCTGTTCACGGCTGCCCGACTCCACGTTCCAACTTCGTGCTGAAACTGACAAGCTCGAACTGCCCGCCAAGCACAGGGCGCAGGTGGCGGCTTATTTGGCGATGTTTCACGGCACGCCTGCCTATCCGCGAATGGCGATACCCGACGAGAAAACCGTCGAAAAGGCCTACGCTACCTACGAGGCAGCGGCCGAGAAAGACGATTCGCCGGCGTCCAAGGACCGGCCGGCTGATGGCGTCTACCGCATCGCCGGGAGCGATGCCGCCGGCTTCGACCGCCTCCATCTTCAGCGCGGCCGCGACGTCTACACAGCCCAGTGCGCCGGCTGCCACGGCACGACCGGCAACGGCAAGGGGACGGCCGGTGTCTGGCTCAATCCTCCCCCGCGTGATTACCGAAACGGCGTCTTCAAGTTCACGTCCACGCCCCGCGGCTCAAAACCCCGCCGGGAGGATCTCGAACGCATCCTCATCTACGGCTCCAAGGGCACGAGCATGCCTCCGTTCCGGTTCCTGCCGAAGGAAGATCTCGAGGCGGTCATCGACTATGTGCAGATGCTTGCCTCACGCGGGGAGCTCGAAATCGCGCTCTTGCGCGAGGCCGAGAATGAGCTCGACGAGGAGGATGATTTTGATCCGCAGGTGGTGGCCGAGTATGTGACCGACATCGCCGCGTCGTGGAAGCGGGCCGAGGGGGAGCTTGTGCGGCCGATCACCGTCAACCCACCCCGCACGCCAGAGACGATTCATTCGGGCGCCATCGCGTTTGCGGAGCTGTATTGTGTGAAGTGTCACGGCACGAACGCCCGGGGCAGCAAGTCGGCCGATGTGGGCGAAGACATCTGGGGCCGCACGGCCTACCCGGCTGACCTCACGATGGGGATGCTCCACGGCGGCCGGCGGCCGGTGGACATCTACCGGCGGATCTATTCGGGGATCAACGGCACGCCGATGCCGTCCTCCAAGGATCCCAACACGGCGATTGGCGAGACGCCCGCACAGCGAAGCGACCGCATCTGGCACCTCGTCCATTTCGTGACGTCGGTCATCGAAAACAACGAAGTGGCCACGGCCGACCATGAGGCGATCCTCGACGTGCTCCAGAAGCAGGCGACCGGTCACGAGCAGCAGGCGCCCGAGCAGCAGGCGCCCGCGAGGGAGGCCGCTGATGCCACCGTGGGCCGAGCGGCAAAGCTCGCCGGCATGGAGGTTTTGCCATGAGCAACGAAACGCTTGCCGAACGTGAGGCCAGGCTCGCGAGGCTTCGCGAGGAGGCGGCGCGGCTTCAGGCCGAGATCGAAGCCGAGGCGTTTGGCCGAGCAGCCGGTGAGTGGGCTCGTCGTGGCTACTACCTCACCTACTACGCCACGACCGGGTTTTTCCTGGGGATGGTGGCGGCGCTCGTGAGCCTCATGTTCAACATCGTCGGGGCGACGATCGCCGGGAAAGATCCGCTCGAGTTGATCCGGGTCTACCTCACATTCGGGCTTGGTGGCCGGGCGCTCGATCCCGCCTTCAACAATGGCCTCGCGCTCGCCATGGGCTGCGTGCTCTATATCGCGACCGGCATGCTCCTCGGCATAGTCTTCCATGTCGTGCTCACGAGGTATGCCTCGGGGGCCGGGCTCCTCGGGCGGCTCGTCTGGGCCTCGGGGCTCGCCGTGGCCGTCTGGGTCGTCAACTTCTACCTGCTCCTTGCGTGGCTCCAGCCGGTCCTCTTCGGCGGCAACTGGATCACGAGCACCGCTCCGGTCTACCTGCCGTGGTGGGTGGCGTTGGCCACCCACCTCGTGTTTGGCTGGACGATGGCGGTGATCTATCCCTGGGGCCTGTTCCACCCCTACCGCCTGCAGACGGAGGATGCATGAGTCACGCTGCGGCCACCGCCACCCACACCGACGCCCCGACACACGACGACCTCGTCGATCAAAAAATCGTCGGTGCCTTCTTCGTGGCCGGCCTCACCTATCTCACGATCTCGATGCTCGCCGGCATCCTGATGGCGCTCCAGCTTGTCCATTGGAACCCGCTGCGGGGCATCGAGATTTTCTCGCCCGGACGCTGGCGAATGGTGCATACCAACGCCATCGCCTACGGCTTCCTGGCCAACGCCTTTTTGGGAGCGCTCAATTGGGCCGTGCCTCGGCTGACGTTTCATCCCGTCGCCAGCAAGGCCCTCAACTGGTTCATCTTCTGGGCCTGGCAGTTCGTCGTGCTCTCGACGGCTGCGGCGATCATCATCGGCCCGTCGCTTCAGGATCAGGCCTGGGTCATGAACCTCGCCCGCGAATGGAGGCTCCCGATGGGCCTCGGAGCCCAGGGGGTTGAGTGGGGCGAGACGCCGTTCTGGATTGACCCCGTCGCGCTCCTCGGCCTCGCGCTGGTGGCGGTCAACTTCATGGTGCCCATCGCCAAAAGCAAGGGGCCGATGTATGTCACGCTCTGGTACTTCATGGCCGCCTTCGTGTGGACGTTTCTCACGTACGCCATGGGCAATCTCCTGCCCGAATACACCGTCAGCGGCACGAGCGCGGGCGCCATTGGCGGCCTCTTCATCCACGATCTCGTCGGGCTTTTTGTGACGCCTCTGGGCTGGGGGCTCATGTACTACTTTGTCCCGATCCTGCTCAAGAAGCCGATCTGGAGCCACGGCCTGTCGCTCGTAGGATTCTGGGGCCTGGCGTTCTTCTATCCGCTCCAGGGCATCCACCACTTCCTCTACACGCCGATCCCGATGTTCCTTCAATACGGGGCCGTGATCTCGACGATCGCCGTGGAGCTCGTGGTGGCGACGGTGATCATCAACTTCTTCGGCACGCTCGCCGGTCGTAGCTCGCTGTTCTTCACGAACCTGCCGATCCGCTACTTCTACACGGGGATGGTGTTCTACTTCATCACCTGTTTCCAGTGTGCCCTTCAGGTCACGCTTACGTTCCAAAAGCTCATTCATTTCACCGACTGGGTAGTAGGCCATGCCCATCTCGTCATGTTTGGTGTGTTTAGCCTCTGGCTCTTCGGGATCATGATCGAGCTGTTTCCCCGGCTTATGAATCGGCCGTGGTACAGCCGCAAGCTCCTCGAATACCACTACTGGCTCTCGGCCGGTGGCCTGTTCGTGATGTTCCTCGACCTCACGCTCGCCGGCATCTTCCAGGGCTACTACTGGGCGTCGCTTCAGCCCTGGGATGCCTCCACCGACGGCTCGCAGCCCTTCTGGATCACCCGCGTGTTCGCGGGGCTCGCGATGTTCGCCGGCATGCTCTGCTTCGTCTACGACCTGTGGATGACCTGGCGGGGTGCCGAGCCGGCTGACGGTGTCGAGGTCGGCCCAGTTCCACACGCCAGCGGGCACAATTGATCTTTGAACGGTTCACTCATGGCATCCCTTCGCTCCGCTACGGGTCTTTTCGGCCTTCGACCTTGAATCGACTACTCATAGGTCACTAGAGAACGCAACCATGTTTGAAAGCAAAGCGGGCATCTTCTTCATCGCCGGGGTGGGTTTTTTCCTGCTCGCGTTCCTCGGCAATGGCGCGGTGCCGATGATCATGTACCAGGACCGCCACGAGGCGACGGCGGAAGAGCTCGTCGCCGACAACAAGCGGATCATGGTGCAGTTCCGTGACCTCTCGGAGCGATACCCCGATGAATTCAAGTCGGCCTTCGGTACACCCACCGAAGAAAAATGTGCCGAGGCGCTGCGGCTGGGCCGGCAGATCTACATCGGCGAGGGCTGCTGGCACTGCCACAGCCAATTTGTGCGGCCCGTCTCCAATGAATCGCTCCGTTACGGGCCGGTCTCCGAGACCTGGGAATACGACAACGAGCTTCAGCGGCCAGTGATGTTCGGCACGCGGCGAGTGGGCCCGGATCTTTCTCGCGAAGGCGGCCGTCGCGGCAACGACTGGCACACGGTGCATTTCTTCCAGCCGTCGATCGTCTCGAATAACTCGCCGATGCCCGAGTATCCCTGGTTCTTCGACGGCGCTCCCGACAAGCCGAACCGCCGCGGCCTAGCCATCATCACCTACGTCCAGTGGCTCGGATCGTGGCTGCCGGAATATCCCTACTACGAAGAGCTCGAGGAGGTGACGCGTGAGTGACTCACCGCGGCCGTCGCCATCTATGGCCTCCGCCCGCTCGGAAAACCTCCGGTTTTCATCGGCCAAAGGGTCGCCTCCTGCGACCCCACCAGGTGATGCTCTTGCTTCGTCTCGTGGCCTCAGCCGTCAGGCCACGATCACGCTCGGCATGGCGGTGCTGATCCTGCTGCCGAGCATGTACGGATTCCTCGGGAAGTTCATCGAGTTCGTTCATATCTCGCGGGGCGAGAGCGGGGGCGAGTTTGCCGTGGCCCCCATCATGAACTACCTGCTGGCGAGCGCCGGCTTTTTCTGCATGCTTCTGTGGGCCGCATGGAACGGCATGTTTCGCGACATCGAGCGGCCGAAGTACGACTTTCTCGAGAACGAGGCCCGCATCGACCGAGCCAGCCAGGCCCACGGTCGCGCGGCCTCGTGAAGGAGCCCCTCATGCCAGATACCACCTCGCAGCCTCCTGCCGCCGACACCACGGCCCGATCGGAACATCGCTTCCACGACTACGTCGGGAACGCCATTCCCTGGTATGTGCGGGTGATCTGGATCGGCTTTTGGATTTTTGCGGTGACGTACACGATCCGATACTTGCTCCCGGCCATGCAGATCGAGCTGCTCGAACGGCCGTGAGGAGCGCTGGTGGTCTCCTGGGGTTCGCTGCCGCACTCGCTCCGCGGATGCAGGTGTCCACCGCGGCTCGGGGTGGCCCATGTCATTTCGCCGGACGTTCGTTACGGCCATCCATAGCCTTCGCTCACTCGGTGTTTGCTGTGCTTCGCCATCCTGGCTGCGCTTGCAAACAACGCCGGCTCCATGACACGGGCCACCCCTCGCGGATGACGTCGTTGCTGAGTCACAGATGGCCCGACGAGCGTGAAGCATGAATAGCCACGCGACTCACGCTTGCGACTACTGCGGGCTGCCGGTGCGCGGTAGCGATGTCGATGGGCCACGGTATTGCTGCTCTGGCTGTCGGTTCGCGGCTTCGATTACGGCGTCGGGTGGGGCCGACGGGCAGGCACGCTGGATGATGACCTGCCTGGGGCTGGCCGCGTTCTTCTCCATGAACGTGATGGTCTTTACGTTTTTCTTGTGGTCGGAGGCGGCGCCGAACGAGTCGAGTGGCCAGGCGCGGGCGCTCTATGACCTTGCCCGGTACGCGTCGCTTGTATTCACGGTGCCGGTCCTGTTCTTGCTGGGCGGGCCACTCGTTGAATCGGCGGTGAGCGAAGCGCGGCGGGGCTGGCTCTCGATTGATCTCTTGCTCGTCACCGGCGTGGCCGCTGCCTTCGGGATCTCCGTGTGGGCGACCTGGCAGGGCGAGGGGCATGTCTACTTTGAGGTGGCCTGCATGGTGCTTGTGGCCGTCACGCTCGGCCGCTGGTTCGAGGCCTCAGGAAAACTCCAGACGACTGCGGCGCTTCGCGACCTCGAGTCGCTTCTACCTGATCGTGTGCGGCGGGTGGGTGCCACCGAAGAGACGTACGCCGCGGGCGATCGCGTCGAACATGAAATACCCCTCGCCGAGGTCGCGGTGGGGGATGTGCTCAGAATCCTGCCGGGGGAGCAGGTGCCAGTTGACGCGATCATCGAATACGGGCGTGCTGAAATGGACGAGCGGACGGTCAGCGGTGAGAGCGAACCGGTGACGCGGGGGCCGGGCGGCGTCGTGCGAAGCGGCACGACGAATCTCGACGGGGAGCTTGTCGTAAGGGTGACCGCACCACCGGGCGCCGGAACACTCGAGCAGCTCATTGCGGCAGTGACGGCCGCCGTTGGAACGAGCGCGAGCCAGCGCACAGCCGACCGGATCGCAACCTGGTTTCTCCCGGCGGTCCTCGCGGTGGCAATTGGTACCTGTGGCTTCCATGGGTGGCATCGTGGGCTGGCAGCGGGCATCCTCGCGGGGCTGGCGGTCGTTGTCGTGTCGTGCCCGTGCGCCCTGGGTCTCGCGACGCCGATGGCGCTCTGGGCGGCGGTCGGCCGCTGCATGCGACGGCATGTGCTCGTGCGCGAAGGAGATGCGCTCGAGCGGCTGGCCAGCGTGACCACGTTCTGCCTCGACAAGACGGGCACGCTCACGACGGGCTGCCGCGTCGAGCGGGTGGAGTTCGCTTCCAACGGCTGCCGCGACGCGATGCTCGCCCTTGCCGCTGGGCTGACACGAGGCTCGACGCATGTGACGGCCGAAGCGATCACCACCATGATCACTGCCGAAGGGATCGAGCCGGCGGGCATTCGCGATGGGCAGAGTGTGGCCGGGCTCGGTGTCTACGGCGTCGCACCCACCGGTGAGACCGTGCGACTCGGCAGTCTGGAGTGGCTCGTGGGAGAGAACGTGCCTGACGCCTTCGTCGGGGCACGCTGCGTGCTGGCCATTGGCGAGGAGGTGGTCGCCGCGTTTTGGATTGCCGAGGCGGTGCGGCCATCCGCGGAGCGAGCCGTGGCTGGGCTCGTCTCGCGGGGTCGTGACGTCACGATCCTCTCGGGTGATCAGCCGCTGCGGGTGGCAGCCGTGGCCGACGGGCTCGGCGTGAGCTGGCAAGCCCCCCTCATGCCGGCTGACAAACTCCGTGCGATTGACAAGCTCCGCATGCCTGGCGGCGTGGCCATGGTAGGCGATGGCATCAATGACGCCGCGGCGCTGGCCGCGGCGGATGTCGGGATCGCCCTTGGCTGTGGGGCCGACATCGCCCGCTGGAGCGCTCCGATCTGCCTGCTCGACGATGATCTTTCGCACCTGCCGTGGCTCATCGATCTGGCCGTGCAGACGCGGCGAACGATCCGCTGGAATCTGTTCTGGGCCTTCGGGTACAACGTCGCGTGCATCCCGCTTGCCGCCACGGGGATTGTGCACCCGGCGCTCGCGGCACTCGCGATGGTTGCATCAAGCCTGCTGGTCGTGGGCAACTCGCTGCGACTCGGGACGGTGGAGGTGCCTGCATGATCGAGTGGCCGCTTGTCTTTGGCTCTGGGCTCTTGGGCTCGGCGCACTGCCTCGGCATGTGCGGGCCATTTGCATTGGCCTTGGGCGCGGCGGCCCCGTCCCCGCGGGTGAATCTCTGGCGGCAGAGCTGGTATTCGGCAGGCCGGATTTTTACGTACACGGTTCTGGGGGCATCGGCCGCGTTCCTCGGCGGCTGGCTCACTGGAAAACTGCCCGGCTGGACGAACGTGCCGGCGGTGCTCGCCCTGGTGGCTGGTGGGTTTCTTGTCGTGCAAGGTCTTTTGGCGACGGGCATCATTCGCAAGCGAGGCGTGGGTGGGGGTGCACCATGCCCCGGTGCCTCCGTCTTCAAGGCCCTCCTCGGAGGTCGCTCGACGGTCGACGTGTTCTTGGCAGGGTTGTTCACGGGCCTTCTGCCGTGCGGGCTGCTCTATGGGATGCTCGCGCTCGCTGGCAGTAGTGGCGATGTGCTCAGCGGTCTGGTGACGATGGCGGTCTTTGGCGCGGGCACTGTGCCGGCGATGGTGGCGACGGGAGTGGGTGGGTCGCTTCTGGGCCTGGCGGCACGCAAGCGGCTCCAGGGAATCGCCGCCTGGTGCCTCATGCTGACAGGCGTCGTGTCGATCGCCCGAGGTGCCGGCAGCCTTTCGTTCTCGGGCGAGCCGTCGGCCGGGTGCCCGTTCTGCGAGCAGGCTACCCAGGCCCCTGGACCGTAAGCACGGCGACGGCGAGGGCCGAACCAACTGCGACCAAAAGCCCTATAAGCAGGACGACGCCATAGATTGTCTGAAGACCGTCGTCCACCCGGGCCCCGTGGCCGGCAAGTCGGCTGGCGATGACGTTACAGACCCATGACCAGTGCAGCATCACATGCACGAGGATGCCGCCTGCCAGAACGGCCAGCAGGGCAAACTGAATGCCGCCCCAGGCGTCATAATCGAGGCTCCAGAGCGTCCAGCCGTCAGCGGCTGGGCCGGGCGGAAACACGAACCGTACGACGACGGCAGCAAAGCAGATCGCGGTAAACGCAACCAGCAGGGCGGCGTCGAGGAGGAGATTGATCCAGCTCCATGTCCATCCGGGCTTGCTGGCCACGGGCCGAACCGGTTGGCCACTCGCTCGGGTTGCACTCGGCGGTCGGGTTGCCATGTCACTCTCACCCATACCGCACCAGGAGGACACCGCCGACCACAAGCAAGCCACCCGTGAGGCGGCTCATGGTGAGGCCCTGCTGGGGGACGTTCATGAGCCCAAAGTGATCGAGGAGAAGCGAGCTGACGACCTGCCCGCCGATCATGGCTGTCACAAAGGCCGCCGCGCCCAGGCGAGGGGTGAGCGTGGCACCGGCCAGCACAAAGAGGGCCCCGAGGGGGCCGCCGATCCACGTCCACCAGGGCGCCCCTCGTACAGCCGCCATCGACGGTGGAGTCGGCCGCACCACAAGCATGAAGAGCGCGGCTGTGAAAATCGTGCCGCAGATCGAGAAGAACGCAGCATAGCGGCCGTCACCGAGTTGATGCTTCATGGCACCATTGGCCGCAGCCTGAACGGCAATACACGAACCGGCAGCCACGGCGAGCGCGAGCCAGAGCGAGCCGATGGGAAGGTGTGGCATGAAAGACGGGAGCTCCCTCGGGGTGGGTAGGAATGCACGCGAATGATTGATCACACGCGCTCACAAAATATCAGGTCACTTGTGATCGTAACGCAATGCGTATAGTATTGTGGGCGTTATAGGGTCGTGATGGTCACGGCTCACCACTACTTTCTTTTCCAGGGAGAAAAAACCTGATGGCCGATGCCACTGACACGAAGCCTTCGCGGTCGAAGGGTTCCAAGGACATGAACAAGTCTGCTGAGATCCGCAAAGTTGCTTCGATCATGAAGACCAAGGGCGAGAAGCCGCGTCCGGTGACAATTATCGAGGTGCTCCGGAAGCAGGGCATCGAGGTGTCTTCGCCGCAGGTGAGCATGGTCCTCAAGCGGATGGGATTCCGGCCTCGCCGCCGCCGCAAGTCGGGTGCCGGTACGGTTGCTACCAAGGGTCCTGGCCGGCCTCCCAAGGCAACCCGGTCGAAGGACACCAAGATCACGCTCGAGGACCTGGTCGCAGCCCAGAAGGTTGTCGGCAGCCTGGGCGGTATTGACCGTGCCCTGGCCACGCTCGAGGCCCTTCGGCAGTTCGATTCCTGAGCCTCGAGACGGCTCCATGGCCTAGTCGCGTCACTTGACGCCGGGCGGGGGTGGTCCTAGCGTTCCCGGTACGGTTTTCTTCGGAACACTGTTTCTCGGAACCAGGGGCCACCCCGCCCGTCCGGCTGTGGGAGTATCAGCATGATTCGGAAATCCGATCCGGACGTCGTCGTCATCGGGGGCGGCCCTTCTGGCAGCACAACCGCGACGCTCGTGGCGATGCGTGGCCACGCCGTCACGCTTTTCGAACGGGAGCGGTTCCCTCGCTATCACATTGGGGAGTCGCTGATCCCTGAGACATTCCAGGTGCTCGATCGGCTCGGCATGCTCCCGCAGATGCGCGGCAGCCGGTTTGTCGAAAAGCACAGCGTGCAGTTTGTCTCGGAGCAGGGCAGGCTATCGGCGCCCTTTTACTTTGCCGATTACAAGGACCATGAGAGCTCCCGTACCTGGCAAGTGACACGCCAGGAGTTTGATCAGATGCTCCTCAACAATGCCCGTGCCAAGGGCGTTGACGTGCAGGAAGGCGTCCGCGTCCTTGAAGTGATCTTTGAGGATACGGCGAGTGGTGAGCAGCCTCGGGCCGTGGGGGTGCGGGTGGCCGACGATTCGGGGAGCGAGCGAATCGTTCGCTGCCGAGTGGTCGTGGATGCCGCCGGGCAGAGTGGCCTCATCCAGGATCGCCTCGACTTGAGGCAGTGGGACCCCGATCTCAAGAAGGCAGCGATCTGGACCTACTTCAAGGGGGCCAAGCGGGAGCAAAACCGCGATGCCGGCGCCACGCTTGTGCTCCAGACGGAAGGCAAGAAGGGATGGTTCTGGTACATCCCGCTGGCCGACGACATCACGAGCATTGGAGTGGTAGCCGACCACACCTATCTCTTTCAGGGTCGTTCCTCAAAAGATCCGGCAGCGATCTATGCCGAGGAAGTGGCTCGCTGCCCTGGGCTCATGCCCCTGCTCGAGGGAGCGAGTCAAACCCAGCCCCACCGTGTCGCCAAGGAGTATTCCTATCGCTCCCGGCAGGTCGCTGGGGATGGCTGGGTGCTCGTCGGCGATGCGCTCGGCTTTCTCGACCCGCTCTATTCGTCGGGGGTTTTGCTCGCGCTCACCAGCGGGGCCCTGGCCGCCGATGCGATTGCCGACGGGCTCGAACGCAGCGACACATCGCAGGCCGCCTTGGGCTCATGGGGCCCCGGGTATCTCAAGGGCATGGACCGGATGCGGAAGCTCGTGCGATCCTTCTACGATGGCCTCAATTTCGGTCGTGTGGTCCGCGAGCATCCCGAGTCCAAATCGCTCATCACGAGCATTCTTACTGGCGACCTGTTCACGGGGAACATCGACACCCTCTGGCCGCTCTTGGACGAGAGCGACGCCCGCGTTCCCGTCACGCCGTAGCAGTCTGGTCACGGAGTGACGGCACGTTGTGAGGACGACCCAGGCTCACGGCTTCCACTCGATTCCCAGAATCGTGACGTCGTCGAGCGGGCCATTCGGCTGGCACCACGCTTCAACGGCGTCGAGCAGGCTCGCCACGCTTGCGTCCACGGGCCCACCCCTCCCGCCATCGAGGCAGGAGGCCATCTTCTCCTCACCGTACGGCTCACGGTCTTTGTCCATCGCCTCTGGGACGCCGTCGGAGTAGAGAAAAATGCGATCGCCTGGTGAGAGCGTGAGCGACTTCTGTTCGTAAACGACCTCCGGTACGAATGCGATCGGAAACCCTTCGGCGCCGTGGAACTCTGGGGGCCCACCGGCCGCTGGAATCCGCACGAGCGCAGGATGACCACCGCAGACGTAGTCGAGCCGGCCGCTGGGCACGTGGAGCACCCCGTACAGGATCGTGAAATAGAGCCCGGAGAACTCGTCGGCCTGGAAGAGTCGGTTGAGCTGCGTGGCCACATCGGCCGGCGAGGCCACGACCACACGGCCGTCCGGCCCCTGCCGCACGAGAATCGACGAATCGGCCACCTTGGCCGTCAGGAAGCGACCCACGGTAACGGCCATGAGCGAGGAGGGCACGCCGTGGCCACTGACATCGACGACAAAGAGCCCCACCCGCTCATCATCGAGCGGAAAGATGTTGAGGAAGTCGCCAGCGAGGCTCTGGCAGGGCACATACCGCCAGGCGATATCGAGCGATGGAAGGGATACGTCGTCGGCCGGCAGGAGGGACCGCTGCACCTTCGCCGCGGCCTCCAGGTCGCGGATCATCTGGGTATTGATCCGTGAGATCTCGGCATTGAGGCTGACGAGCTCCTTGTTGGTCCGCTCGAGGCCGTCGCGGGCGACGGAGAGCTCCTGGTTGGAGACCATGAGCTCCTTGTTCTTGGCGACGGCATTCTCGAACGTGGAGACGAGGAGGTTGAGGGCCTGCTGGCGACCCGCGCGGACCTTGAAAGATTGCCCGGCGAGGGAAACCTCGAGGGTCGTGGCATCGGCGAGGTCATCTTCGCCAAGCGGTGTGGCCAACAGCGCGGCCATGCGGCCGAGCAGGTAGTCAGGCTCATAGGGCTTGGTGACGTAGTTGTCGGCACCCGCGTCGAGGCCGCGAATGATGTCGATAGGATCGGCGAGCGTCGACAGAAGAATGAAGGGGATGGTCCGCAGCGCGGGGTCCGATTTGACGGCCTTGCAGAAGTCGTAGCCCGTTGCCACCGGCATCTCGATATCCGAGATGATGATGTCGGGCCGCCGCTCGCGGGCCATGTCGAGCGCGAGGCTGCCATTCTCCGCCCAGCGAACCGCATGACCGGCATCGGTGAGCCGCTTCTGCAGGATCTTTCCCTGCATCCGACTGTCCTCGGCGATGAGGACATCGACACCCTTGGCTGCTGGCGTGGTGAGGTCAGCCACGTCCCCTCCCGGCATCAGGTGAAGGTGGCCAGGGCTGCCGGCGCATCTTTGTGGATGCTGAAGAGTTTGTCGAGGTTCGTGAGCTTGAAGACCTGGAAGATGGCCGGCTTGATGCCGCACATCCGTAGCCGTCCCTTCCCGCCCGAGACCTTGCGGTGAAGCTGGCCCAAGAGGCCGAGCATGGCGCTCGACATGAAATCCACTTCCGAGAAGTCGAGGAGCACGTCGGGGCCCGAAGCCTTGCCCAGCAACTGGGCGACCTCGGCACGAATCTCGTCGAGCACGGTGTCGTCGAGGATCTTCTTGTCCTTGAACAGGATCATGAAGATATCCCCCTTCTTGCCCGTCTGGATTCTCCGAAACTGATCCATGCGCAAACCTCGCGGGAGGGAAACTACGGGCCGCAGCCTGCACGGTTTTACCGCAGGCTCGAGCAAAATCGTACCGCCTGGCCACCCCCCTCGCTAGCACCCGGCCGCCGGCTTCGGAAATGGCCCGCATGCCGCAAGGTTTTCCCAGTCCCCGCGGTCGCGAGCGCGGTTGTGACGGTTCTCATGATTCTGCGGGGTTCGGCCGATGTGAGAGCGGGTGGGTCGTGCCGGTCGTGCCGTGGGGGGCACTCGGCGAGGGGCAGCGACAGGGGGAATGACCATGACCATGCGGCTCGTATCGATCACGTTGTTCCTCGGCATGACGGCCGGCGCATCAGCCACCGAGTGGGTGTCGCTCCGCAGCGCCAAGGCCCGCTATGCCGAGCGTGAGGTGGTCGTGCAGGCAACTGCGATCGAGTTCGCGGAACCGCCCGTCCCCGTGGAGCCCGCGGAAGAAGACACTCCACTCCTGGCCACTCCCGATCGCTCTGCCCTCGAAGAGGTGCCCGACATCGAGGTCGGGAGGCCCATCGCAGACGAGTGGGGGGCGACACCGTCGGCCAGTGAAGCGACCTACTTTCCTTCGGAATCCCTCCCGGGATTTGGCACCTCACGCGAATCATGGTCGTCGGAGACCGTCTTCGACGTGCTCTTTTGGGAGCGCGGCAATGGCACGAATGGTCAGCCGGTCGTGCTCGACGGTCCCCTGGGTCCGAACCCCGGCAGCACGGTTTTCACCACCCGTGGAATGGTGTTTGAGACGACGCCCGGCGTGCGGCTCTTCCACGGCCGGCGTGACTGCCACGGGGACGGCTGGGAGGTCGGCTATTGGGGGCTCTTCGGCATGGACGCGGATCACCGAGCCGACCTTCCCGACGGGCTGGCCGTGCCAGGGGATCTTGGGCTCGCCGTGCCAGGCTGGCAGACAGCCGACGCCATCCAGGCCGGCTACACCTCGGCGCTGAATGTCGCTGAGCTCAACATGTTCCGATCTGAGATGTGGTGCACCACCACCTGCAATCCTCGCAATCCTCGCCACCATGTTCGACGCAAGACAACCATCGATTGGATTGGCGGCCTCTTCTGGGCCGGCGTGGATGAGACGGCGTTTCTTCGGGTCACGACCGATCCGGGCGTGCCCATCACGGCCTACCGCGTGGCCGCTAGCTCAAACATGGTTGGCACGCAGGTGGGGGTGCGTGGCCGCCGCCAGTGGCAAGACTGGGAGCTCGAGGGCTTCATGAAGGTGGGCCTCGGCGGCTCTTGGCTCCAACAGTCCACAAGCCCGATTACCACCGGCCTCGTTCCTGATTTCGAATACCGACCCCGCCGTCACGCGGAGACCATGAACACCGCGCTCCTCTCGAGTATGAACATCACGGCGGTGCGGCCGCTGGGCGAGCACTGGTCGCTCCGCGTGGGCTACAACCTCGCCTGGCTCAGCGGCCTCGCGCTCGCCCCAAATCAGTTCGACTTCACCGACACCGCCTCGAGCGGCACGGGCATCAATGGGGCCGGGAGCATGTTCCTCTTCGGTGCCAGCCTCGGCCTCGAACGCCACTGGTAGGGGCTCCGCGCGAAGCCGGGAGGGCATCCGATGTGGAGTATCGCCAGCGTCTTCGACCACATAGAAGCCCCCGGCGCTAGCCGGGGGGCTGCGGGTCGAGGGCCGTCCTTTTTTCTATCGCGGCTGTGCTCACCCAATGACCCGCCGCCTCGCTAGCCGGGGGGCTTCCATGACGTTCAATACGCAAGACCGCTCCAGGTAACGCGGATGTTGCTCTCCGCCGGCCTTCAAGCGGCAAAAGGCCAGGGGCCAGGCGATTCATCGCCTGGCCCCTGGTTCTTTTGAACGCCGCACGAAGCGGCGGTTATTTCAGTGGGAAAAGGCCATGGATGGCTTTTCCCACATACCCTTAGCGGCCGCGACGGCAGCCACGATGCTTGCCGCTCTCGCGGCAGCAGTCATCGCAGCACGAATCGCAACCGCAGGCATCGCCACAACCGCAAGCGCTCGACCCGCAGCCGTTGCCACAAGGCACCTCGACGGCGACACAAACGCACTTAGTGACCGGCACTTCCTTCGTGACTTGGACCGGAACGCAGACCTTGTAGGACACGGTCTTCTCTTCCGACACGCACTCGCAGGTCGTGACCGTGTACTTCTCTTCCTTCTGCGTCGGCACCATGACCGTATAGGAGACTTCCTTGGTCATCGTCTCCGGCACGCACTTGGTGACCGTGTACTCGCGGGTGCGAGTCTCGGCCTTGCACTTGGTGACGGCGACCTTGCGGGTCTTCTGCTCGGGCACGCACTTGGTGACCGTGTACTCACGGGTCCGCTCTTCCGGCACGCACTTGGTGACGGTGTAGGTGCGGGTCCGCTCCTCATCACGGCACTTCGAAACGCAGACCTTGCGGGTCCGCTCTTCGTTGCGGCACTTGGTGACGGTGTGGGTGCAAGGAACTTCCTCGGTGACGCACTCGTACGTCGTGACCGGGCATTCCTTGGTCTCACACGTCGGCACCCAAACCCGCTTGCAGCACGTCTTCGGCGGGCAGGGGCAGCCGCAGGCGTCGGTGCCACCGCCGACCTCGACCATTTCAGTGGCCCAGTGGCCACCACGGACCTGGACGGTCTTGGTGGAATGCACTGGAACCCGCTTCATCACCTTCCGCGTGGTCGTCACCTCTTCGGTGTAGGGAACCTTCACGGTGTACTTCTGCTCCACCTCTTCGGTGTAAGGAACCTTCACCGTGTAGGCACAGGTCTTCTCTTCCTTCACTGGCACCATGACGGTGTAGGTGCAGGTCTTGGTCTCGGACACGGGGACCATCACCGAGTAGGCCTGCTCGACCTCTTCGGTGTAGGGAACCATGACGGTGTACTCACACGTCTTGGTCTCCGGGACCATCTTGTTGACCGTGTAGGAGCAGGTCTTGGTCTTCGTCTCGGGGACACAGACCGTGACCATGCGGGTCTTCTCTTCGGTCTTCGGAACCTGCTTCATGACCGTGACGGTCTTCTCGCGGGTCTCCGTCTTGTACTCCGTGCAGGTGACCGATTTCATCTCGGTGACCATCTGCTTCTGGTACACCGTCTTGGTGCCGCCGCAAGCGCTGGCATCACCACAACCACTCGCGCAGCCACCGCAGTCGGCGGCCCACGTGCTGGTGCACATGGCGACGACGGCAACGGCTGGCATCATGCAAGCCACAAATTTTCGAAACACGCAAACCTCCAAAAGTTGAGAACAAACGGGAAGGACCGAGCAGGGTGTGCCTTGGGAGCTCGCCTGTCGCCGGTCGGTCGAAGAGACCAGTGTCTACGACGACCGAACGACCGGCCGCCTGTTAAGATAGATAGAGTACGTTGACAAAAACGGCATTCAAGGGTGGGGTCAGAGAAAAAAGGCCGACCTTGCGGGCACACCCTCTCCAGGGGGGATGCTCCTGCTGGCGACCGCCGTTTCAGTTTCGCCGCCCCGACCCCGGAGGCGGCCTTCGGCTCGCCGCCGTTCGAACCTTGGTTTTCAGCCAGAACTGGCGACTGATGTGTTGCGGGCAGCCACCGGCATAATCCATAATGAGATTCGTCGGCGGTGCAAATGTTCGCAACGGGTGAGTAACCTGGGGAGGGCCTTCTCATGGACACGGTGGCCGAATTGCTGGCATCGAAGCCTCGGCGAATTGTTTGCACCTCGCCAGTGGCCACGGTGCAACAGGCAGCGTGGCTCATGAACGAGCACGGCATCGGCGCGCTCCTCGTAAAGGAGGCTGACCGCCTCGTGGGCATCTTTACCGAGCGGGATGTCCTCCGCCGGGTCGTGGCCGAGGGCCGCTTGCCCGATACCACCAGCGTGGGCGAGGTCATGACCGGCCAGGTTGTCTGCTGCTCGCCGGAGACGTCGGTCGAGGAAGTAGCCGACCTCATGCGGCGACGTCGGATCCGTCACGTGCCGATCATGGACCATGAAGAGACGCTCGTGGGCATAGTGTCGATCGGCGACATCAACGCCCGCCGCTTCGCCATCTGCGCCACCGAGCTGGTGCAGGTGCAGGCCTACATCATGGGCCGGGCCTGACCGAGCGGCTTTTCCAGAGGCCGGGGCCGGGCGGCCCCTGGCGAGAACGTGACCGTTGCGATCGCCGGCCAGTCGCATGAGACGGCCGCCGATGGCAAGACGGCCGATGGCAAGTGCGGCTCGATCCGATCAAGGAATACGGCGGTCCACATACGCTCACCGTCATGGGCACCAACACACCAGGAGCCGCAGGACAATTTCAAGGGCGCATGGAAGCCATGCTCCCCCGAGACGGTCGGTAATTTTTCAGCCGTCGGCTACTTCTTCGGCCGCCAGCTCCACCAGACACTCGGCGTCCCGGTAGGACTCATCAACAACGCCTGGGGCGGGAGCGCCGCCGAAGCCTGGGTCGCGAGACCGAAGCTGGCCGAGCTGCGTGAAGCCCAGACGACGACGCTCGACGCCCTGCCGTCCACCGGCCAAGCCGTGATCGTCGATCTCGGCGAGGGCAAAGACATCCATCCCAAGAACAAACAGGATGTCGCCAAGCGGCTCGCGCGGCTGGCCCTGGCCATGACCTACAAGCAGCCGGGAATCGTGGGCCCAAGCCCGCGGTTCGAGAAGGCCGTGAAGGATGGCCGCAAGATGGTGCTGTCATTCTCTGGCGTCTCCGGCGGCTGGCGGCCTTTTGATGTCGCTGAGCCCGTGGGCTTTACGATCGCCGGGGCCGACAAGAAGTTCATGGCTGCCAAGGCGGCTCTCGAGAACGACGGCCGGATCACGGTCTGGAGCGATGCGGTGCCCGAGCCGGTGGCGGTTCGGTATGCCTGGGCAGACAATCCGGGCTGCAACATGTATTCGGCCAACGGCCTGCCGCTGACACCGTTTCGCACGGACGATTTTCCAGGCATCACCGTGTCAACGAGTGAGTTGGTGGCCACTACGGCTGGGCGACCTCGCCAGCCTCGGGTAGGATCGCCGTCTCGCGGGATGACCGGCCACTGAAAGCCGGACGCGACCGCCACGAACTATGGAGGGTTTGTTCCGTGCCGAATGCCAACGCCCACGCGCGTCGTCTCATGGTCCGTTCGACATCGCTCGCTGGTCTCGTCGTGATTGCGATCATGGCGACCATCGTGACGGGCTGCTCGTCGGAGAGCAGGCCCACGAGCTCGCGGCTCGAGGCGCTTGCCGCCGAACCCGAATTGCCGTCCCGAACGCAAGCCCCCTCGTCGCCCAGCGCAAGCCTCGTGCCGGTGGTCGTTCCGGAGCCCCGGCCGTTTCGCGTGGCCGAGCTGAGTCGCCGGATGGCCGAATTGCTGCAAGCGATGCCGGCTCTCCGCGGCGATTCCATGCCCGCGATGATCGCCACCGGTGCCGGCAGCACGGTGCGGCTCACATCGGCGGAAGAACCAGCCCATCTCGAGCCGACCGCGGAGCAGCCGCTCGTCGGCGAGATCCGCGACATGCTCACGGGCTACCTGCGGGCGTTCAACCGGCATGATGCGGCTGCGGCGGCGGCTCATTGGGCTCCCACAGCTGAGAACGTGAACCTCGACAGCGGTGAGGTGACGGCCGGTCGTGAGGCTGTGCAAGCCCTCTTCACGTCGCTTTTCACAACCGAGCCCGCAACCACGATCGATATCGATGTCGCGTCGATCCGGCCCTTGCGGGATGACGTCGTGGTGATCGATGGCGTATCGAGAGTTGCCTACTCCGACGGCGAGGTCATGGGCAGCCGGTTCTCGGCGGTCGCGGTCCGACACGAAGGCCAGTGGCTCTTTGAGAGCGTGCGGGAAGCATCGAGCGAGAAGGTCGCTGGGTCGCCGCGGCCGCTCGACCAGTTGGCATGGCTCGTTGGCCACTGGGAAAATGTTGGCCCGGGTGTCATCGCCGGCGCCCGCTGCGACTGGGCACCGGGCGGTGCGTTTCTGGTGCGATGCCATACGGTGCAGCCAGCCGACATGCCAGCTGATCGCCCGCGGGCTGGCGATGCCGCCATCCCGGGTCTCCTGCCCGCCAGTGGAACATCGCCTCGCGAGCTGACCGAAATCATCGGCTGGGACCCCGAACGGCAGGAGTTTTGCTCCTGGATCTTTGCCTCCGATGGCCGCTTCGCCGAAGCGACTTGGCGGCGTGACGGCGAGGCCTGGACCATTGAGGTCGAGGGCCGCGGCGTCGACGCCGGCCGATTCGCGAGCTGCACGATGCTTACCGGTGGAGCCGATGTCCTCGAATACCGTTGCCAGGGCAACGGTCTCGAGGGCCTCTTGCCCCCGGCGTGCGGGTTTACCCGCACCTCCCGGTAGCGCGGGGTTTCGACTACCGCGAAGTTTTCGGCTGGGCGGCCATCTGCTGCCGTTTGACGAAGAACACCTGCGGGTCGTCGATGACCCACGGCGTGCTCCATGTCTTGCCGTCGTCTTGGGTGCAGACGTTGAAGAAGAACGTCTTCACCCATTCGGTGCGGTAGGCATAAGGATACTGCGAGGTCATGTGATCCTCGGGCGTGAGGTCATCCACACCCGGGCTCGCGAAGTAGTGGACCACCCCGTCGGGCGTGAACGACATGCCGAGCGTCCACCAGCCGAGCTGCTCGACCCGCGTGCCCATGATCTCGCCGCCGTTGCGACCGCTGCGAACCCGGATATAGGCGCCGTCCTTCTCAAACTTTTCGTCGTCACCGTTCTCGAAGCAGATGAACATGCCGGGCCAATACTCCTCGACGCCATACATGCCTTTATCGGGATGATCCTCGCCGGTGATGCGGGCGTGCGTGAAGCAGCCCGTACGGAAGCCGAAGCTCGGCCCCGATCGGTTCTCCCACTGCTCATACGGCGGAAGGTAGACGCGCACCACGATGCTCGGGCTATCACCCGCTGACATGCCGCGGCCGGCGAACTTCCCGAGGTTGTAGATGAGGTCGTCCTGCTGCATCTCGTACGAGACGCGGCCAGGAATACCCGCATGGAGGCTGGCCATGAGGAGGCCATGCTGACTCCCCTCGATGCCCGGCGCAGGCAGCTCGATGCGCTTGACGACATCGGGCGTGCCCCGCTTGGGGCCTTCGAACCAGCGGCCGTTGGCGCTCTTGGCCAGGGGCCCGCGCATGCGCTTGTCCTGCTCTTCGGAGCTCTTGGGGTGGTTGTAGTACCACTTCCATTTCTCGTCCTCGAAGTCGTCAACGACATTCTTGACGAGCGAGCCAGTGCCCGGGACGAGTGGCGGACGGTCGGGCACCGGGCCACCGACTTTTCCGGACGGCTGATTCGAGGAACGGCCGAGGGCGCCGAAGAGTCCACGGCCCGGCGCCGCTTCGGCTCCGGCGAGCCAGCCAATGACCACAAGCAATCCCAACCCTGTAGCGATGCGAGCCGACATATCCGCGTTCCCTTGGTGCGAGCGAATCGTGTTCCTAGTCCGGGAGCCGCGTGCTCCTCGGCAAGCTTGTTGATTCGGTATCGGCGGGGTCGTCGGATGGCCGCCATAGGAGGGGCATCCTGACCGTTCTCCTCCCCTTGCTTTCACCCGCTTCCCACTGGCCGGGGTCCGCCGAAGTTCCGCTGTCGCCGCTGCTTACCCACTTTCCGGCGCGCCTGAAAAATCTCTGCGGAGTCCACTGGCACAACCGAGAAGAAAACGTCACATACCCGCTTGCTGGGCGGCGTCTCTTTGTGGACTTCGCCCACTGCAAAACGGTCCCGTTCCCCGCCGACTGCGGAATCGACCATGACCTCGCCTACCGCGATATGTTCTCACCATGCCATTTGGGGCTTCGCTGCCTCGATCGTCTGGACGGCAGCCACATCCCTCGCCGCCGATGTGGCTGCACCAACGCGCTCGCATCTGGTGCCTGTCTCAGAAGCCGCTCGCACACCGTCATCGATGGAGGGCCTCGGCATGACGCTCTCCCGGGCATCGCCGGTGCTCAGGCGTCAGCTCGCGCTCACGCGTGGTGCCGGGCTTGTCGTGGAAGGCGTGACCGCTGGCTCGCTGGCCGCGCGTGCGGGCTTCGAGCCTCATGATGTGGTCGTACGCCTTGACGACCAGATCCTCGTTCTCCCTGAGCAGCTTGATGCGTTGCTTGAGTCTGCTGAGCCCGAAGACCCGCTGGTCTGCACGGTGCTCCGCGGTGGCCGCGCGCTCATCATTTCGGTCCGCCGTCCATCGCCTGGCCTGACGACCCAGCCGGCCCGCACGCTCCGTCCCACAGCCTCGTCGCTGGCCATCGTGCAGCCACCGAAGCGTGTGGCCGATCCTGCCGGCAGCCTCAACCGTCTTTCCGACGAGACGCTCTTGCGCGAAGACGGTGACTACCGCATTCAGCTCACCCGTGGCGACGAGACACGGCTCACCGTGACCGACGACGTCGGCCGTGTTGTCTTTGATGCCCCGATCGATCGTCCTGCCGATCAGGGCCGCATCCCGACGCCCATCCGGGGTCGCGTGGCCGCCATGATGCTCTCGCTCGAACCGCGGCCTGCGCCCAAGAGCCAGCTCACCGGCTCCGCTCCGGCAGCCGCCGTGAGCCAGCCAGCCCCGCAGGCCCGCGCTCAGGAGCGGGTCGGCCAGCTCGACCTCCCCGCCGTCGAGCTGCGGTAGCGGGCGGTCACGGCGGCGATCTCGGACCTTGAAGCGGCACGCATCGCATGACTGGTTGCGGTCAGAGCGCTCCAGACGCAGCGCCGCTTCCCGAGGCCATCATCGGAGCAGCGGGCAACACATCCCGCCCGCCCGTTTCCAGCCATCGCCACGGCTACCACTCCGAACGAACTTCCGAGGGCGACCAGACGAGGAGAAAGCGAGCGCCTGTTCCACTCTCCTACCATCCACCCCCATCACGATACCGTATCTGGAGGCCCTTCTTCGAGTCTGTGAATCCAGTGTCCAGACTTCATAAAATCTTCCCCGTCGAGTATGAGCTGGAGTTGGGCGACACCGGGTTCAATCCTGTTGGCCAGCGTAAGCGACCTTTCCGGGTCATGATCCGACATGCTGAACCGCATGCCATCGATCCGCCACACTTCGAGCGGGTGCTCCTTGATGAGCACAGGAGTCACCTTCCCGCCCACCAATGGGATAGCAAACCCAGTAGCGGGAATCGTGACCCTGATCGCTGATGTGCCAAAGGATGCACCCCATGGATACGCAGATACCGCAAAAGCACATGAGCGCGAGAAAGCTGAGGATACATGTTTTCAGAGGATACATATTTTCATTTGTTCTCCGCCGCCGAACGACCGCGATCAGTTGCGGGCCACAAGATTATCCACACCGCAGGACGCTATCGCGAGTCTGTCTGAATCGCTTTGTTCGCCGCTTTGGGGTGCCATACGGGGCGGCCCTCTCGGCTCTGCCGCTGCCGCGCATCCTGCGAACTCCGACGAATATCGCCTTCGAATCGCTTGGCGATCTCGTGACGCACTTCGTGAATCTCTTCGATAATCGCATCAATTCGCTGCATCATCGCCATACTCCTCAAGCATGTCTCTTGGGGTGCCAATCACCGGAAAGGGGAGCCCACAATCATCCAGGGTACGGAACACACGTGGCGTGGCAGGATCATGGGGTTGGCACTATACGAGCAGTTCCACACGAGCAGTTCCACGTCACTAAGTAGTCTACGCGGCTCACAGCCGCAGAGGCAATGTGCAGGGCATCAACGATTGCGTCCTTCGGCAATATTGCCCGCGCCATTATTTGGGCGGCAACCTCATCTATCTGGTCGCTAAACGAAACCAGCGGACTTCCGGCCAGGTGCTTGACTCGCTCATGAGCGCGATCGGCACGGCCCATGCTTGCTTCATCAAGCACGTACTGCGACGTCACCAGCTCATACCGGTGGCGGTGGATGGTCCACCATTTACGGGTAAGTAGCTGCCGCTCCACCGACTCCGATGATGCCGGGGGTTCTCGCGGAGGAAACTGACAACGGAGGTCTCGATGTAGACGGTTTGCATCTGGTGCCTTCATCGGCGAACGAACAGGATCAGCAGATTGCAGCCAAAAGATTATCCATACCGCTGGACGCATTCGCGAGTCTGCTGCAACGCTTTGTTCTGCCTGCCTGATTCACCAGAATCTCCACCAAGGCTTGGCTGGCCGGCGTGCCGGTAACGCGCTAAAGGCGAACTCGCCGCTCTTTTGACCGGGCAAAGCCGCGTCATCGGCGGCGAAGGCCTCCGCTACATATTTATGCAGCTCATCGCCATTCACATCCGCCGAATGGAACACCGCGAGGAAGTTAACGCCACGGGTCGGCTTGTCGCGTGTCCCGCCAGTGACATTCTTGATGACGCCGATGGCCGTATAGCCTTCTTCGATCTCCTGGCAGATCCCCTGCGCTAGATATTCAGGCGCATGGCCGAGTTGCTCTCCATTTTCTCGAAGCACCTGAATCGCGAACTCACTGTACTCGTTATCGGGCTCGTGACGAAGGGTCAGGTATTCGCCTGGTTTGCAACGCCGAATGATTGCCTGGCGCTCGGAACCATCGTCGTTTGGAAAGGTTACCCCTGCGACCTTTGCAAAAGCATGGCGTAGCCGCATCCTGCGGGCGGCCACTTCTTCACGAAGCCGACTCCGCTCCTCATTCTCCTTCTCGCGTTCGGCTCGACGGGCTTCTTTCAGTCGCTCGCGAAGCGCGGCATCCCGCTTCTTGCGCGCTTCCACAATCGGAGAGCGGTGAGACGGCGGGACCACGCGTTCGACCGCGAGATGTAGCTCGATCAACTCATCGCGGTCGATTACCCCATCTCCTGCTATTCGCGTCATGATGTCGCTCAGGTAGCCGACGGCCGCGATCTGCGTATTGGATTCGTTTGCCCGCAGCCAAGCGCGTAGAGCCTTGATTTCGTCCAGGTCGAGCTTGCCGTCCATGGCGATGCTGACCGTCAGGTCGAGCAGTTGCTTGCCCGCATCGGACTCCAAGTCGGGTGTTTTCAGATAGATGCGCATTGGTCACATGTATTCATGGCCTAACGACCAAGATCACCTGCACCCGCCGCTTTGGGCGGGGGTCAGGTGCAGCGTTTGGTTAGGCGTGCTGCTCGCCGCCAAGTGGATACCCCGACTCTAAAAGCGGTAGGTTGCGGCCAGCCCCGTCGTTGCCGGCATTCGCTCCGCCGGAACGATCTCGACCTGACCCTTCATGCGGAGGGTGAGTTCCGTGAGATCGTCGAGGACGTCGTCGATCCTGGGGTCACCCAACTCGCTCGGCTCGCTCCGTCCGGTCGCGTCATGGTGATGGTGCTGATGGGCAGCACCCCGTGGGTCGGCCAACTCGCCCGGCTCGATCCGCCCGGTCGCCGCGTCGAGTCGGCCGGGGATCTGACGATTCGCCTCGACCAGCAACGTGCCGACCCGTCCCGCCGTGGCCGCCGCCGCGACTTGCGATAAGTCATCCGACCCCAACTGTCGGGGCTTCGCCAGTTGATAATCATCGACCAGCTTCGCCAGGCGCGCCAGATAAAGCGGCTCCATCTTCCGCCACGCCTCGGCCCGGAGGTGGTCGAGGTCGAGGGCATCGGGGTTCATCATGATCCCATCGGCCAGCAGGTGGGGGTTGTGGCTCACCGCCCGAAACGGCGCGTGGTACTCGGTCAACGCGGCGAGCATCAGCGGCAACCCGGACGGCCGCGAGTGGTGTTCGAGAATGCCCCGGTCGATAATCCGGAAGAATCGATCCCGGTCGAGATCCACTTCATCCTTCTTTTGACCCGCTCCGTGATGCACCGACGCGGGGCCGGCAGACCGTACCGCTTGCTGCGGTTCGGTCAGTTCTTCCCCGAGCGCGTCCGTGATGGTCGAGGGCATGTCCGTCAACTCCACCGGGTCGAGAGTGTCGCGGTTGCCCTCGAACAGCTTGGCCGCGTGTCGGTCGAGACACAGGATCTGGTAGCGGTCGGCCGACTGGGTGATCCGCAACAGCGGCTTGAGGTGGAAGCTGTCGGCGACGACGAGCAGATTCGGGACCGTCCGCTGGAGGTCAAAGACCTGAAACGTGCCAGACGTAGCGAGGATAGCCAACCCGTCGGTACGGTGGTTCCAGAAGCGGTCATCGTGGGCCAGTGCTCGGAACTTCTCCAGAATCGGACCGACCTCCTCGGCCGAGTACTTCTGTCCGAGGGAGGCCTCCATCTCCCGGAGAAGGTTCCGGTAGCGGATCGGGTCTTGCTGGTTGTCGGGATGATGCCGATGGGTCGGCTGGTACAGGGACACGCACGGCGGCTCGTGATCAGTGAGCAACTCAGTGATTTAATCGGTGGTGATCTGACGCATGGGAACTCCAAGTTGGTTGCCAGGTGAAGACTCTGTTAGACGTTCTGATCTCCACCGTATGAGGTCCGCCCTTTCGGGTCGTTGATGCGGCCGAAGGTGCTGTCGAGCAGGCGTTCCATTTTTTCCGCCGCGCCATCGACGGCCTGATCGAGAGTCGCCGCCACATGCGTCACCGCGACGGGCTGCATCCCTGAGGGGCGAGCCTCCAGGACGCACTTCTTGTCGTCGCCGCGAGACTTGTGGCCGTTCTCGTCGCTGAGGTGAATCTCGACGCGGGTGAGTTGCTCACCGAAACGGCCCAACGTTGCCTCCACCGTGGCCTGAACTTCCCGGGTGAGTTGCTCGCTGCCTTCAATATTCTTGTCCGTGTTAATCTGAACTTGCATGTCGCATCCCCTTTGATAATCGGAAGAGTCCGGGCCGTTCGCCGCAAAAGGAGTGCCGGACGGGTCGGGCCTTCTTTCGCCTAACGCTACCCGTAACCGGGTCGCGTCGAAAAAGTCTACCATAGCCAAAACGCTTGACACGCGACTCCGGTTCACGGGATGGTTATCCGTCGCGCGATGCAATTGCAGCCCGGACAGCGGGAAGCAAGAGATAAGACATGACCAAGATCATGTGGGCGGGTGCAGCCGTCTCAACATTCCCGCCGTCCATCATTTCAGTACGACCACGTACGGCAACAGGACCGACGACTGCGAGCAGCACCAGGATTGTCGCCGCGAGAGATCCAACGAAGGGGAAGTTTTGCGAAGGAAGCCAAAGCGGAACGAGGAGTAGACCGTAGAGGCAAACCATTGTGAACAAGTACGGGAAACGGAGATATTTGCGAACCAGGAATGCAAGGCACGCAATGTGCCAGCCCATTAACAGAAATAGCGGTGCCATCAAAATCCAGAAAGCTGATTCTTTAATTCGGCTGGCCGGTGTTTCGTTGATGGGTATGTCCAATGTTGTTTAGTCGGATAACCAAGCTCAGCAGCGGCGGGGCACCTGAGAGCTGGAAGGCCCAGAAACGAGTCATGCCCCGCCGTCTGCTGCAGCGCCTGGTTCGGCGCGACCAACTGTGATCTCCGCTGACGACTCCGCTGACGACAGGAACCGCATGGACTGTTGGAATGCCGAGCGGACGTCGAGCCGCAACTCCCGCGACCACCCCGCCCCATCCTCACCCCGAGACCGGGCGAAGCGGGCGAACGCATAGCCGTACTGCGGCATGCCCAGATATCCCCGGCGGCCCATGCTCCAGCCTGAGTAGTTGCCCTCGTGCCAGTACTGCTCGCGGATGACCGAATTGGCGGTGAACACGCCGAGCCCGAAGAACACAGTGAGAAGGTCGGTTAGCGGTTCGTGATCCTCGGCCTCGTCCGACACCCGACCGTGCCCGAGCAGGTGGACGTGGCCGAGTTCGTGAGCCATCGTCGCGACCATGGCCAGCGGGTCGGCCAGGTTGGTCACCTCGATCCAGATGCGGAACTTGCCCGCCTCCGGGTGGTACAGGCCGGCAGTCCCCTGTCGCCACTGGCCCTCGTACACCGGGTTGCGATCTTCGTACAGGGAGAACTCGACCGTAGCCGGGTCGATATCCATGTACCCGCAGACCCGGTCGAGCAACCGGCGGGCGTCTTCGTCGGTGCTGCGGTACGGATCGGGGAAGAATTCGGGCCGTGGGAGTACGACAGGGGCCTTGCAGAGCCGCCCAAGCCCGAACTGGCCTTCGAGCCACTGCCAACGGCCGTCGATCCACTGCCGGGTATCGACATCGACGGGACACTCGGGCTTCGAGCGGAACCAACCAAACATCAAGCGCCCTCCGCTGCCGAACGATCAAGGTAACCGGGCGGCGGCCAGTGACCCTTGATTTGTGAAAACGCGACGACCGCCGCTCCGGTTGACCGCCTTGTTATGCAGCCCGTAAGCCGGCAACTCAAAATGAAACCTCGGTTGCCGCATCACTTTCAGGTGGCGACAAGGCAGCGCTCTCGAAGACCTGGAGAACACGTGAGGCGATACGCAATAATTGATCGTAAGTAATGATCTCAATACCGTGGAGGTGGGCGTTCAGATTTCGCAGTGCAGCTTGTTGCCCGGCATCGCCATCTAGGCCAACGATTACGCGCGCACGAATCTTAAGCGTATCGACTTTGTCATCTGCAAGGATGGAGTCACGTTTACGCTCAACTTGTTCGATGTACCGAATTACTTGGCCCAATACGGGCGAAAGCTTTGCGGACGGGTAATAACTGTTGTGAGACGGATCATGAATGAATAGACGGTCGGAAAACGCCGTTTTGATTTCAATGATCTCCAAGTACCCGTCCACAGTACGCCGCAACATATAATCGAGGTTGTCGTCACGGGTCCATGTTCGGCGCGTAAGAAGTTCACTGTATTCGCTGCCGAACATCCATGGGTTGTCAGATAGGTGTTGCTGGAATTTACTTTCAGGCGTCGATGAGTCCTGAACGAGTTCTTGTAACTGTTTGTAGGCATCACGATAGGCGAGAAACCGTGCTGCGGTTGCGATGTGCGCGAGAGTGCCGCGAGGGCTATCTTCGAACGCTGCCACGAAGTCAGCAGCAAATGTCGGCGAGCCCTCTAACTGATCAAGTATCGTGCGAATAAGCTGAATCTTGTCAGAGGCCGCAAGGTTCGGAAGTGCTCCTAGGAGGGATTCGAGCCTAGTATAGTCCTCAGATCGAATCAAATGGAGATCGCCCTTCGCGGCCGCGAGCGAACCTTGCTTGAGTACATGAAGAAAGGTGTAAAGTCGATCGATCTCATCTGGTGAATCACCCTCAAGGTGAACGGAACGTTCGGGCTTTGCGAACCAACCGGTTTTCTTCTTACGATCAATGTGATCGATCTTGAGCGAGTAGTGGTGCAACTCTTTGGTTTGGGGATTAATTATTTCGAACAGCGTGGCGATGCGAAATGCCCGGGGGCCATCCTTCAAAACAACTTGGAGAAACTTGCCGACGTTGGGGTTGGTGTTCACCTCACGGATACGGACTTTAACGTCGTCGAGTGTTGCGTCCGGTGGAAGTGGCATTCAGGGGTACGCCCATGCTGCATAACGATAGAACTAACTTGCCCGCCGAACGGGGGTGGGCGATGAATTGACTAACACTGTTGTACCGCCGAGTACGCGGCGGGTCAAGTTGAGTGATTTGTTAGGGGGCCACGACAACCACGCGAAGCGACACCGCCCACAAACCACCCTCAGCAGAGACCCTGCTGACGAAAACAACAGAATGAATGACAGCCGGATGAGTTGCACACCCTGTAAGGCAAGCAGGTGTTGCGAGACCAAGGAACATTGCTCGCATTCAAGAACGAGCACGCCACCCACCGACGGAAAAAAACCTCTTCGCAAAACCGAGAACAGACAAATCCAGAGGCCGAACAACGTGAAGGCCAGTGCCCCCTAACGGGAAAGATGAGCAGTTCGCAGCCGACAGACCAAGCTACACCGCTGGACCTTGACGCGAATCTGCTCCATCGCTTGGTTCTGCCTTTCTGGTTGGCGCTAGCCTGATTCCACGGAATCGCCAACACCAGAAGGAAACGCATAAACAGACCGTTGTGACGATAGCAGCGACGGCGGCCTCTGGTGTCGCATGCACGACTCCGGCAGCGCCAGGACCGGGCGCGCCAAAACATAGACTTGCTAACGCCGCAAGCAGTGTGGGCGCAAGGCAAGCAAGAAGAATCTGCAATGGGCGCACTTCTCTGCCAAGGAACCCCCACGCTAATAGCGGAGCTGTGGCCGCCGCGATCGCGCCGAGGACAATCGCTATCAATGCGGCGATCAAGATATCCCAGCGGAGATCCGGCCCGCGAAAGCGGTGCGCCGCAATGATTACCGCGCCAACGCACACAAGTGTCACGATAGAGACGATATTCGCGGAGTTGTTCCCGGAGGGAGACGACGATGGAGCTACAAATCGGAACCACCGTCGCATTACGGCCAGCGGAAGCGTACCGAGCAGCAGCGCCAAAGGAGCAAGCGTGAACACCCGGAGCCGCTCGGCCCCGGAGTATGCGAAGAACTCCGGATTTGCAACCCATAGGCCCGCCCAGCTAGCCAACATCCAGGAAATGCCGAGGGCGCTGACGGCAGCGGCACGACACAGGGGTGGCGGCAGCCCCCACGCAAGCCACGTGGCAAATACGATGTACTCGGCTGCGTAGATGCCCCAAGGCGGATACTCAAGCCACCATTCGAAGCCCGGCGTCATGTTGGCGCTGAGCACCAACGTGAAGTGAAGACATGAACCTGCGAGCAGTAAGGCAAGGTACGCTGCTGCGAGAACGAACGGTCTATGCATCGCTAGCAGGCATTACATGGGCATGAGGTCGGAAGACGTTTGGCAGAACAAAACAGTGGGGGCTACTCGCAGTCGCGCAGCGATCCGCGAGGCTACCACCACGATTAGCGTCACGCCAACATGGCTCGGGCTCTGGGCTTCCTTCATAGCAGAACGACCAAGGTCACCGGGTTGCGGCCAGCGACGTTGAATTCAGATTCCGCCCGGCCCGCAACTCCCGTGCATTTTTTTGTTAGGTTGCCTGCGCTGCGCGTCGAGCTTGAAATTCGTTGAACTTCCGATCGAGTACGTAGCTGTACAGCAGAAGTGCGTCAAGAAACTCCAGTGAATCAGACGCGTCATTCTTTGTGATATTGACCGAGATGTCATGTGCCGCATCGTTGCCGACCAAACGAAGCCCTGTTGCCCATGTGTGGAGTTTTTGGTCGATGTGACCGTCAGACAGCAACCGATCTATTCGAGTCTTAAGGTTGCCTGAGGTGACACCGTTCTCGTGACACAGCGCCTCAACGGTTTTGCGACACATGATCACGCATGGTTCGTATAGGCCCGCGTTAAACGACCCTGTGGCCGAAACGTATGATTTGGCAATCGTGGGCGGAAGTATGGACGCGTCGAGTCGTCGAGGCATCGGGAACAACATGATGTTGTCTGATTGCGGGACGCACGCTTCTCCGGGTAGTTCCCAAAATTCCGCCTTCGTTAGGAATACTTCGCTGCATCGAGAACATGTGGAAAGCGAGTATGCGGTAACGTCTTGTGGTGTACAGCAGGGGTCGCTGAGAATGCCGGTGTTTTTCGGAACCGCATGTACGTGCGTGTAGACGATTGATGCGGCCACCTGAACGTTGCAGTTGGGGCAATAAATGTCGATCGTTTTTGATTCGGCGGTCATCGTTGTGGGCATTTCGCTTCCGGCAACCTACGTCCAAGGTAAGCCGGCGGCGGCCAGAAGCCTTGGAAGACACGAAAACCGTCCAACCGCCGCTCGGCTTGACCGACTTGTTGGGCGGCTCGTTCGTTTGTGGTTCGATAACCTCTCGGACGTCGGACGACCTTCATTGCGACTAACGGTCAAAAGGACGGTAAGCGCTATTTGGGCTTCTTGAAAATACACACGAGTTTCTGAGGTCTTGTGTTTGGCTGCAGCCCGGTGACGTAATCTTCCTTTCCGAAATTCGGATGTGCCGTTTCATGTTCTAGGAATGTTGAAACGAGCTCCCATCCTTCTTCCCCAAGTTTATTGAGCATGGCTTGTTGGTCTGGAAGCGTCTTGAACGACAGTGCTTTGGCATTAGAAAATATCGCTCCAGGACCGACTTCCGCTAAGACCTCAATGGTCCTGTACTGCCACGATACGCGCCGATCGCTTGTGAGAACAATGATCGCAAGTAAGCACACGATTATTCCATTCAAAGCGATCATTATGTTCGGACGAGACCACAATCTGTCTCTTATACACATCTGACGCTGCCGACGAATAGAGAGG
>ENA-ORBV01000470-ORBV01000470.1-microbial-mat-metagenome-genome-assembly--contig:-NODE-470-length-91976-cov-30.606209_pt1 | contig 91976 bp, 89 predicted proteins | sample MGYA00237777_ERZ505514 | MGnify/ENA primary metagenome ERZ505514 (study PRJEB26160, sample SAMN06269048) | microbial mat metagenome | isolation source: Oligotrophic lake microbial mat | place...
ATAAGAGACAGGTATGGGCGGGATGAGGGGGTGCTGGCGGTGGCGGGGTTTGTAAGCAGGAACAGTGAAACACGCGGAACGTGACACCTCGCATTCCCCGGCGCGGCCCTCAAAGCTTATGGCCCCGCCCTGCGACCCGCCACCCCGCTCCTGCCTACCGGCTTCCGAGAGCAAATACCATGAAGGCACCGGGCTGATCAATATCTCCGATATATGTCCGTTTTGACATATACTCGCACGATGCGAAAGCTTGACAAGCCGCTGCTCTGGTTAAAGGGCGAGACACGCACCCCGCCGTTTTCGAGCGCGGCCCGCATTGAAGCCGGCGGCCTATTGCGCAGACTTCAGCGCGGCGAACAGGTCGAGTTTCCGCATTCGCGGCCGATGCCGACAATAGGTCCACGCTGCCACGAACTGCGAATCCCGGATGCGACCAGAACGTGGCGCGTGATGTACTACGTTGACAACGACGCCGTAGTAATTCTCGAAGTTTTCGCCAAGACGACGACCAAGACACCCAAACAAGTAATCGACATTTGCGTGGCCCGCTTGAAAAGCTATCAATCGATCATGCGAAGCGAGGAGTAAGGCAATGAAAACGGAAAAATTGAAACAACTGCGCGCAGCCGGCTGGCAAGCCGGTTCGGCCCGGGATTTCCTGCAACTCAGCGCCGAAGAAGCCGCGCTTGTCGAGATCAAACTTACATTGACCGACGCAGTGCGGCAGGCGCGGACCAAACACAAGCTATCGCAGTCCGAGCTCGCACTACGCATCAAGTCAAGCCAATCGCGCGTGGCGAAAATTGAAGCAGGCGACTCCAGCGTTTCGCTGGACCTGATCATCCGTGCGCTCTTCGCAGCCGGCGCGACACGCAAGGAGGTGCAGAAGGCTTTCGCGTCGAGTTTGCCGGCGACTGCATAAGAAAAGCCGGGAATCCCAGAGTCCGCTGACAAACCGTATGCGGCTCGTCTATCCACGAGATATTTAAGGCTGGAACCTTTTGCTCGGGCTACGCGGCAGCGGCGGCTACGGACGGCTACACCCTGCTGACGGCTAAGGGGAGGACATCACTAGGTGTACACTCTCGCGGCCAAGCTCCGAAGCCTGACTTGCCTGCTGACATGGACACCCCAAAAGTCAACACGCCGAACGCCGCCGATTCACTGTTCCCACTTGCGCCCGAGGTTGCAGGCGGTTACGAGCGCAATTTCATTCAACAGGCTGTCTGCGAGTTGCGCTTTCCAACCCTAATGTCCTTGGGCGAAAGTAAGCCCCCGGCACCTTTTGTTTCCGCCCTCCGAAAGCGCTTTCCCATTATCGAAACGCTGAATGAGATGACCGTAGTTCCGGGTGAAAAGTCCATTTCCGGTCATTCTCATCAATTGATGACGACTAAGCAAACATGGATCGTTCGTTTGAAAGAGAACGCCATATCCATCGAGACGTCACGCTATACGGCTTTCTCAGAGTTTCGCGATCAGGTGAAGGAAGTGGTATCTGCGGCGATTCCAGTTATCGACAGCGATTTTTTTACGCGAATAGGCCTGCGCTATATCAATATCGTCAAAACCGATCAAACTCACATCACGGAATGGATAAACCCGAAACTAATCGGGCCACTTGATCATCAAGGCTTTACGCTCATATCTGAATATACCGGCCGCCTGGCGATGGGCGCAGATGACGGAGGTTGTTTGCTTCAGCATGGAATGCGCAACAAGCCGGGCATAAACACCCCTACTGACGTCACGCCAGATTACCTGATTGATGTTGACGCATATCGAACCGAAGTACCGGCAACAAGCGTGGAAAGCGCCTTAAATTCCATACATCGACAAGGGTTTTCACTTTTCCGTTGGGCTCTAGGCCCGAAAGCAATTGAGTACCTAGAGCGCAAGGAAAGACTGAAGCGGGAGAACGACAATGCTTGATGTAACCTATCAAGTTACGCCACTGATTCAGCCGCTTCATCAGTGGGAAGAAGTCCGGCCGGGCACTGCAAGCAATCCGCTGCCAAGGCAGCGATCACTTCCGACCGCATTTCTTGCAGACAGGTTTTCATTCGAAGATTTGATGCATGGTGAGCAGACGCCCGTAGCTGATTCAGCCGCAAGAGATTACTTCGCACACCAGGCGGCCAGGCAGAATTTGTCTTTCCTGACTTCACGTCCCATAAGCAGTCCTAGTAACGTTGAGTCGATTGCTGATGAGCGGATTCGGCTTCTCGCCGCAAAATATGCGGGGCAGACGGGGCAGACCGAAATCGCTGCGCGACTTGCGATTCTCAATCGTCGCCTTGCCAAGTCGGCGCCACTTGTAACTGTTGAACAAGTAGCCGCTCTTGAAGCCATCGCAGATGAACTCGCCGCTTCGGCCGCAGAATCAAAAATTCGCGCTTCACGCTTAGGATTGGCAGCCTAGTTTGAGCGTCTTTCGTTATCCAAAATCGCTGCATCAGCGAAAGTATATGCCTCGCAAGTTCGTGAGGTATCAGAGTTACAAACGCTGGTTACAGCGTGAGTTCGAACGAGCATGCGTATATTGCAGACAGCCAGATAGCCTCGCGCCAAATTTGAATTTCGGAGTCGATCACTATCGGCCGAAATCGATTAAAAGGTTCGCCAATCTCGTTTGTGATTACAAGAATCTTTTCTATTGCTGTGGCAACTGCAACAGCAGGAAGGGCAACGATTGGCCTATCGACGAGTTACGTGGCCCGTACGTCGCAAACCCGTGCGACCACGTGATGGCAGAGCACATTCGCTTTGACTCCAATTCCGGCAAGATGATCCCTCGCAGCGAATGGGGAGAGCATATGGCTGAACTTCTTCAACTAAACGACCAAGTTCTCGTCGGATTTCGAAATGGCGTTTTGCAAATGCTTCAAATGTGCGATCGCTTAGTTGCCGATCTTCAAAAACAGGTTGCGCAACTAACGCGAAAGCAGGCGAAGGGACAAATTGCAAATTCCGAGTACGCCGCAGAAATGCGGACGATCAATGCTCGACTTTTGGCGAAGGCCGCAATTCGAAATCGACTCGCTGGCACAGTTCCGCTCGAACCGATTTCCACGTCTCGGTTTGGCGTCGAATTAAATCAATAACACACCATTGCGCCGAAGATTTCTAGGCCGAGATACGCGAAACTCAACGACCACTCGTCCGAGGGTAGCTGGAGTCTAGGCCAAACACCTGGGAAAGTTGAGTTTCCAGCCTACGATACGGGGACTTTCTTGCATTGGGGATGGATCATATTCGGCCTACGAAGCGATCACGATCCGCTTCTACCCACACGCCCCCACCGCCCCACAAGCCGTACAAAACTCGCCCCCGTCCTTCTTGATCACGGTGTAGTTGCCGCACTCGTTGCAGTGCCCGCGCTGCATCACTTCCCCGTCGCCCTTGCGGGCTTCCACGCGCGGGCTCTCCAGGATGCCCATTTCGCGGGTCGGCTAGTCTTCTCCGGGCAGCACACCCAGCATAGCGTATCTGTGGATCATCAGGCGGGCCACGTAGGCCACGGTGGAGGGCCAGGTTTGCTGGCGGCGCTCGCCGGGCAAAAAGGCCATGAAGTCGCCGAGGGGTTCGGCGTAGTTGAGGAGTTTGCGCAGCTTCATGCCGATCCATGCGGGGTCCAGCACACCCATGTCAAGCGAGAGGATGCGTGACAGGCCGTCAAGTGCGCGCGGGTAGTTGCCGCTTAGCCACATGGAGTAGGGGCGGGTCATGCCCACGGGGCACCCGTCCAGAGCGGGCGGGGCGATTTCCTTTAAGCCCAGCACGAACTCTTCGCCGGATTGCGGGTTGACGATGTCCACCGTCCACGAGAGCGTGCCGTCGGTGCCGGTGCGGGGTTCCTGCACGGCGAACATGGCGTCCAGTACCGGGTGCGGGCGGCCTTCGGGGCTCAGGAGATCGGGGGCTTTTTAGTAGAGGGCGCCCAAGGTTTTGCAGCGCCAGCGCACCAGTTGCGCCATGCCGGCCACAACCGAAGGCACGATCTTGACTTCGCCATGGGGCGGGAAGCGCAGCTCAAAACTCTTGTCACCGGGGATTTTGGAGAGTATGTCCAGCTTGAGGTTGAGCCAGGCGCGGTCGTTGGCGCGCATGTCCATGGAGAGGGTCTTGGCTACCGCGCCCAAACCGCGCGGCCAGTCGGTGCCGTTGGCCCACACTTCGAAGGGGAAGGACTGGCCTTCTTCCTCTATGTGGCCGACGAACCGGCCGAACTCGCCGCCGGGGTGGGCCACCATGTAGGTCCAGGCGTTGTTGCCGCCGGGCAGGTCGGGGCGGCCGGGCCGGCGCAGGCTGGCCAGCACTGGGGCGGGCAGGCTTTTGATGGAGAGGCGCTTGTTGGCCTCCATGGGCCAGCATACCGAAGAGATCTTGCGCGAGGTTCTGGCGCTGGGCGACGCGAAACTCGCCGCGCTGCGACAAGCCGGCGCGCTCGGCTGACTGCGCCCCCTGGCCGGCTAGTCACTGTCAAAAGGCATCACTGCTGCGCAGGAAGCGGGCTTTCTGCGGCGTGCGAAGTCTTAAATCAATGGGCCCCGGTGGGCGTGCCGGCCTCTGCAATGAGCCAGTCGCGAAAAGCCGCCACTCGCGGCTGCACGCTTCCATCTTCCCCACTCAGCGCGTAGTACGCAAAATCGACTCGTAGCTCGAGATCGAAAGGCGCGATCAGGCGGCCCCGCGCGAGGTCGGTGGCGGCCAGTTGCGGGTAGCTCAGCACCACGCCGGCTCCATCCAGCGCCGCTTCCAGCGCCAGCACCGCATGGTTGAAGCGCGCCCCCCTGTGGGTATCGATTTTTCGCACCCCGGCCGCCTTGAGCCAGGTGTTCCAGTCGATCCCGCCCTGCTCGAACGACACCGTGTCGTCATGCAGAAGGATGTGATGGCGCAAGTCCTCCGGGCTGCGCAGCGGATGCGGCCCTTGCATCAGGCGCGGGCTGCACAAGGGTGTAGCGGCCACGTCGAACAGCTTGTCCACGCGCCAGCCGGGATAGGCGCCGGAACCGAAGCGAATGGCGATGTCGAAATCCTCGCCACCGGCGCCAGGGCGCGAGAAACCGGTGTCTGATGCCGGCTGGCGCGGGTCGATGAAGCGGGCGTCGGCCGCAATGCGCACATCGGTGTCGGGAAAGGCGCTGCAAAAGCCGCTGATGCGCGGCGCCAGCCATTTGCCGGCAAAGGTAGGCGCAGCGCCCACACGGACCCTCTCGACGCTGTGCTGCGCATGCATCAGTTCGACCGCGCCGGCCAATGCGTCGAAGCCTTCGCGCAGGCGCGCGACCGACGCCTCGGCCTCGGGCGTCAGGGTCAGACCGCGATTGACTCGCTGAAACAGCTGCACGCCCAGGTAATCCTCGAGCAGCTTGACCTGCTGGCTGATCGCCGCCGGGGTGACGTGCAGCTCCAGCGCCGCACGGCGGATGCTGCGATGGCGCGCAGCAGCCTCGAACGCTCGCAATGCATTCAGGGGCGGCAATGGTCTGGGCATGAGATTGCAGGCTTAGGGTTTCTTGCGGTGTTCATCATTATAAATTACTTGTTGCATTGCAACAATAGTGGCCCAATGTTGGTCATACACGTATTGATATGACTGAATCATCAATACTTTTTTGCAATCACCATTATGGTGCATTGCAAAGCGAACGTCTTGAAAGGACACTCCATGAACACCGTTGCCCCCACCATCACCCCGTCCCCGGTCGGACCGTGGCTTGCGCAAACCGGCCTCAACGAAGCCGACGTGGCGCTCGTTCGTGCCCACTGGATCGGTGCCGAGCGTCTGGTCGATGCCATGTTCGCGCTGGCTGCCGGCTTGCACCTTGGCCCCGCACGCATCGAAGGCGGGCTTTCCAGCGCGCCTGCCCACGTGCGGAACGTCTGAGCTTTTCACCCAAGCCTCGCTTCATTCTCACGGAGAACACCATGATTGTCTCGATCAAACACTGGTTGCAGCATTTCCTTCACCCGGTCGATTGGGAACTGGAAAGTTATCTGGCCGGCGCCGCCGATTGCGCCGACCTCGAACACCGCATGCAGGACTGGGCCCGCCGCAACAACCAGCGCGGCTGACGTGCGCCTGACAAGCAGGCGCCCGCCCGCAGTGGAATGAGTCCAGCGTGGGATCGGTATGCTGACCCCTCGCATACGCCAGAGGGGCAACCAGCACAGAGATCACCGCGACGTACCACTGGCCAGCCCCTGTGGCCGACCTCCATGCGCTCCTGTACCTGAAAACCACGGCGATGGCATGAAGATGTTCGAGTCGGCCGAGGCGCTCGACACGATGCCGAAGCTGCGCCGCGCCACCGCCCACCTGGCCAAGACCCTGCTCAAGGGCGCTAACGTCCAGCTATTGAACGCCCCTTCGAACGACCTCGACGTCGAAAAGCTGCGCGCCCTGGAAGACGCGCCGCTTGAATTTCCCGGCTGAGTAATGGTGATCTCCCGCGGCCGCTGGATCCTGGATCGCATTGCCACCCACATCCTGGCCGCCGCAGGCGATTCGCAGTGGACCTTCTGCGACGGCAACTACCAGGAGTACGAGGCGGACAAGCGCAAGCGGCTGGGCGAGGAACGGGCGAAGCCGAAGCGGATTCGCTTCAAGGCGTTCGAATTGCTTCGCAAGGGCACACTGGTTGACGTGAGCTTGCCCGCGCAGATCGCGGCGAGTGATTCAGGGCCTGCGCGCGGCAGCCAACCCGCAAGGAACTGAGCGAAATCATGGTGATCTCACACCATCGCTGGTTTCTGGACCGCATTGCCACCCATATCCGCGCGGCCGAAGTCGAGTCGCAACGGGCGTTTTTCGACGGCAACTACCAGAAATACGAAGCCGACAAGAGGAAGCGCCTGAGCGAGGAGGGTGCCAAGCCGAAGCGCATACGTTACAAGGGCCTCAAATAGACGTAGCGCTGCGGCACTGCATACACGTTCACCTGGAAAGGCGTTTCTGCTTGCCGGCGGCCAAGCCCCAGGTTCCTGGCACCTTGGTGCAGACACAGTATTCCACGGCGCACAAGGAAATCAAGCCCGCGAACCTGGCCGCAGTGTCCGGCATGGAAGTCGTCAACCCGATTTCCGAACCCAAGCCCGGCGACACGCTCGCCGTGCATAGCCATCCCGGCATCGAGTCAGCAAATGCTCAGTATTTCCCTAAGCCTTGGCGCGTGCCGCCTCGAACGGCTGTCGCAAAGCCAGATACTCCGCTTCACGCACACCTTGGGTGATGTCCACATGCCAGCCGACCATGGCCGCGAATGCCTCCAGGCTATAGCTGCCCAGATCGGTACGTTTCAAGGTGGCGTGACGCAGCGCCAGCACCACGTGATTGATGCCGGCGATCCGAATTGCAAAGGCACACATCGGGCAGGGTTCCATGGGCCCATACAAGGTGCAGCCGGATAGGTCCGAGCTGCCAAGATTGTGCTGGGCGTCGCGAATTGCCGCAGTTTCGGCGTGCCAGGTCACATCGGTGCGGCTGATCTGCTCGTTTTGCCCGCGGCCAACAACGCGGCCATCCTGCACAATCAGCGCAGCCACCGGCCAGTCACCGCGTCGCAGCGCTTCGCGCGAGTCGGCCAGCGCCTGGTCCATGAAGTTGTCGTGCTGGTTTTGCATCGCCTGAATTCTACCTTGCGGCCTTCAGGCCGATAGAATCATTGGCGAGAAGTCTTCCGACACATTCGACAAGAAAAGCCATGACACTGCGCATCGCCATTCCCGACATGATTTCACCTTCGTACTTTCCGGCGATTGCCGCGGTGGAATTGGGGTTCTTTCGCAAGGAGGGGCTGGACGCGAGCATCGAGTTGCTGGGCCCGGTCACCGCGACCTATGAGGCACTGCGCGACGGCCAGCTCGACTACGCCGGCGGCGCCGCCCACGCGCCACTCTATGCATTCAAGGACTGGGACGGTTGCCGCCTGCTGTGCGCACTGTCGCAAAACATGTACTGGTTTCTGGTGCTGCGCGCCGACATCAAGGCCGGGCGTGGCGAGCTGACGGCCTTGCGCGGCCTGCGCATTGGCGCAGCCTTGGGGCCGGTCGATGGCCTGGCGCGCATGTTGCGCGATGTCGGGCTCGACCCGGAGAAGGATGTGCAGATCGGTCGGGTGCCCGGTGCAATCGGGCACAAGGCTTCGTTCGGTGTGATGGCCGCGCAGGCCTTGGTGGAAAACCGGCTCGATGGTTTCTGGGCCAATGGCATGGGCTGCGAATTGGTGGTGAAGAGCGGCGTCGGGAAAATGATCGTGGACGCGCGCCGCGGCGATGGCACTCCCGGCTCGGTCGACTACACGTTTCCGGCGCTGGTGACGACGCGGCGCAAGCTCGAAGAGAAGCCGCACGAGGTGGCGGCGGCAACCCGCGCCATTGTCGCTGCCCAATTGGCGTTGAAAAAGGATCCGGGCCTGGCGACGGCTGCGGCAAAGAATCTCTTTCCGGCAGCCGAGACGGCGATGATCGCCGAACTCGTGCGCCGCGACACGCCGTTCTACGATGCCGCGATCTCGCGTCAGAAGATCGATGCGCTCAACGCCTTTGCAAGCGCGATGGGCTTGTTGTCGGCAGCGCCTGCCTATGCCGATCTGGTACCTGATGTATGCCGCGCGGTTTGGTAGACGGGCAACGCCATGGTTGCGCCGCAGCACCGCTCCTCAGCCGATGGTATCGAATACCGCTTCGCCGTTCATCCAGCGCGCTTCGGCGGTAGGGTCGGTGAGCGCCAGCAACAGCGCCTGACCCAGTTCGTGTCCGCCTGCCGCCAGGCCGATGTGCGAATAGGCGTCGGCACTGCCCTTGCAGAGCGCTTCGGCTTTCAGCAGCAGGTCCAGGTGTTGCGGGATGGCGGCGCCAGACCATGCGCACTGGCTGAGATCGAGTGAATGGGCCTTGCGGCAAGTGGCCGGGCGCACTTCGTAGACCGTGCACAGGTTTTGCTCAAGCATCGGGCATGGCGTGCGATGCGTTTGCGCCGTGGTTCCCCGCACACGAGCCGCATGCTCGCGCAAACGTTCGGTCAGGCTGGCCAATGCCGCAGGCGGGCGTTTCTTCAGTTCGGCGGCGATGCGCAATACCTCGGGGTCGAGTGCGTCGACGCGCGCACTGCAGCAATGGCTGCATCCGCGCTGGCAATCGATCTTCAGGCCCGCCGCCAATGCAGCCTGCAGCACCTGATCAACGCCGCGTTGCAGATTGGCGATGAAGCGGATGGCGAATGTTCCGCTGCGATCGGCGGCCAGTGCGTTGAGCGCGGCCTGCCGCACCCCTGCAGTGGCGCGCGCGAACTCCGCCTGTTCTTCAGGGCTCAACATCGCACCGGATATCGGTGCGCAGCATGGTGCGAACAAGGCGTCGGTCTGGACCAAAGGCGGCTTGAGATCAGCAACGCTTTTCTCCCGGCTCCGCGGCATCGAGTGGGCGCGATCAGGGCTTGCCAGTCAATGCTCGGCCAGCGCCACGGTATTGGCAAATGACCGGCGCGCTGCCACCTTGTCGAACCAGGCGGAAAGCTGCGGATGGCCAGGTCGCCACACCAGTTCAGGGATGCGCGGCGCGAATCCGAGTGCGCAGGCGAGCGTCATCTGTGCCATGTTGAGCGGGCCATGCATCCAGGCGTGATCGATCTGCGTTTCCCACCGGTCGGCCATGCGGGCGCTGCGGCTCCGCTCATGTTGTATCACCGTGGGCGAGCGTTCGTCCTGCGCACGCGCGGTTTCGCGCGCCCAGACCGACAGGCCATCGAGCATGCTGCAAGCCATTGCTTCGAGGCGTCGCGGCTCCCAGGCGGCATCACCCAACGGCAGATCGAAGGTCGGCTTGCCTTCCAGGTGATCCAGGTAGGCGCAAATCAGCCGCGATTCCTCCAGGCCGACGCCGTCGTCGCGCAGCAGATACGGCACCCGCCCCGAAGGGTTGATTGCATGATAGGGATTGTTCGCCATCCGGGTCCTGGTCACGATGATCTCAACCCGGGCCTGCAGCCCCTTCTCGATGATCATCATGCGCACCATGCGCGCATAGGGAGAAGTGTCGGTAATGTAGAGCTTCATCATTTTCAGAGAGTGAATCCGGCGCCGTGATGTTCCGGCCAGACCACGGTGTAGGTGTCATGCTCGGTAAGGCGCCCGGCAATCAGTGCCATGCCTTCCACACCGCGCAGCTTGAGTGCCGCGAGAATTCGCTCGATCACCGGCTGCCGTGGCCCCTTGGGGAAGATGAAAACATTGAATCGGCCATCGCTGAACTCGTGGCGCTCGACTTCGGCGATGTCGTTGCGCGGAAAGCTGCGCAACAGAGTCTCTTCGACAAAAAGGAGCATGTCGAAATCGCTCGTCTGCGTGACCGGCAATTGCACCACGAGTTGATCGCGTGACATGACAGGTTCGGCTTGCATTGATGCCCGGTGCGCCAGCGCTCGGACTGCGTGGCGCAACCCCAACGCCGCGCCCGCTGCGGGCGCCGCCGGGGCCCGGGAAGGAAGCCGGCGCCTACCGTTCAGGCGGCCTTCATCTCCAGGTGCTTGAACATGTGCGAACGCGCATCGTCGTCCATGGTGGTCTTGAAGCTGTGCTTGTCCTTGAGGCCGCCGGCGCGCGCGGCGGCCGGGCGTGCGCTGATTTCATCGACCAGGCGCTTCAGGTTGGGCAGCTTGGTCCAGGCGTCGTCGCCCAGAATGTAGGGCACCATGCGCGCCCAGCCCCACAGGGCCATATCGACAATGGTGTAGGTCTCGGCCACCATGTAGCGCCGCGTCGCCAGGTGCGCATCGATGATCTCGTAATGGCGCATGGCTTCGTACTGGTAGCGGCTGTGCGCATAGGGCACTTTCTCCGGCGCCATGTGCTTGAAGTGCACCGCCTGGCCGGAGAACGGGCTCACGCCAGTGGCGACGAACATCAGCCAGGAGAGCAGTTCGCCGCGATTCGCAGCCGGCGGCAGGAACTTGCCGGTTTTCTCGGCCAGGTACAGGAGGATGGCATTGCTGTCGAACACCACACCGCTTTCATCGACGATCACCGGTACCTTCGCGTTCGGGTTGAGCTTGACGATCTCCGGGCTGAACTGCTCGCCCTTGCGCGTATCGACCGGAATCGCGTCGTAGGGCAGGCCGGCTTCTTCAAGAAACAATGCGACCTTGGTCGGGTTGGGTGAGCCGTTGAAATAGAACTTCAGCATGGGGTCTCCTTGCGGGTTGGTGATCGGGGAGCCGGCATCTTACGGCAAGACTTGGAGACATGGCGCGAGGGACCTGTACGCGACCCAGGGTGAATTTTTGGGGTTGCCCTGAAACACCGACACCCGTGTCGATCATGCAACGAGAAACGGCAGCCCTGATAGCGCAAGACAGAGGCCGCCTCTTCGAAGCTGACTTTGTGCTTCTTGAGGTTAATTGCGGCCTTAACGGGATCGTTATCAAACACCATGAGCAATTGTTCCACGACGCGACAATCTTGATGCCTAACGAAAAGCGTCTATCCGCCGTGCGGCAGAACGAAATGAAGCGCGGCAGGTAGTCATCGCGGTGGTTGGACGAAGCCGCTACGCGGAGGAAACCCAGCCGGCGTTCGCGCGAATCAATCTGTACCTTCACTCTCCGATGTCCGAGGAAGTGATTGTGCAGCCATTGGCGAGGAAATGCCACGATGACCACCGCATATGTCGCACCCAGCACGGCCGCAGCGAAAGCCCACTTCAAACCGCCAGTACCAAACCCGTCTCAAGCACCTCAAGCGGAAGGGCCTGCAAGCTAAGACCATCGACGCCAATTCGCGCGCCATCCGCCACATCGGCGCGCGCTTCGATCACCAGATCGACAGCCTGACCGAGGCGCCACTGACCGACTACTTCACCAAACTGATCGCGTCGCACTCCCGCAGCGCAGTCAAGCTCGACCTGCATGGGCTGAAGCTCTTCACCTTGCACGTCCTGCGCAAGCCTTGAGCGGCGTCGCGGCAGACCAAGCCGCCGCGCGCCCAGCGCCTGTCCGATCTCATCACCATAGAGCAGGCGCGGCGCATCGTCGCGGCCACCCGCGTCCTCAGCTACCGGGTGTTCTTCTTCACTCTCTTCGTCGCGTAAACTGCGTTGTCATTTGGATGCAAGCAAGGGTGGACCATGCCGGCTCTGATCAACCGTCAAGTAAGACTCAAATCGCGTCCCGCCGGCATTCCTCAGGCCGAGAACTTTGAACTCGCTTCTGCCTCTGTTCCCGATCTCGGAGAGGGCCAGGTGCTGGTGCGCAACATCTACCTGTCGGCAGAGCCGGCGATGCGCGGCTGGGTCAGCGCGGTGGCCAATTACTCGGAGCCTGTCGCGCTGGGTGCGGTGATGCGCTCGCTCGCGGTCGGCCGGGTCGAACAGTCGCGACATCAGGATTTCAAGGTGGGTGAATTTGTTACCGGCATGTTCGGCTGGCAGGATTACGCGGTGCTCGAAACCCAGGCGATCCAGCGCAAGGTACCTGTGACCGACGTGCCGATCTCGACCGCGCTGGGCGTGCTTGGTCTCAACGGCCTGACAGCCTATTTCGGGTTGCTGGAAGCGGGCGCGCCGAAGCCCGGTGAAACAGTGCTGGTGTCCACTGCTGCGGGCGCGGTTGGCTCCTGCGTCGGCCAGATCGCGAGGATCATGGGGTGCCGCAGCGTGGGCATTGCCGGCGGGCCGGAAAAGGTGCGCTTGTGTCTTGATGAATTCGGCTACGACGCGGCAATCGATTACAAGGCCGCTGAGCTGGACGCGGCGCTCGCAGCAGCTTGTCCCGCGGGCATCGACGTCTACTTCGACAACACCGCCGGCGCGATTAGCGACGCGGTGATGCAGCGCCTCAATGTGGGTGCGCGCGTGGTGATCTGCGGTACTGCTTCGATCGCCAGTTGGGATCCGCCGCCGCAGGGGCCGCGGGTCGAGCGGCATCTGCTGGTGAAGCGCGCGCGCATGCAGGGCATTCTGATTTTCGACTTCGCGTCGCGATTCCCCGCAGGCCTGGCGCTACTTACCGAGTGGGTACGCGCCGGGCGGATTCGTTATCGCGAGGATATTCTCGAAGGCATCGAAGAGGCGCCTGGTTCGATCGCCGGGTTGTACCGTGGCGAGAATCTGGGCAAGCGGCTGATTCGGATTGCGCCGGAAAAGCTGTAGCGGTGTCGCTCGTGTCGCTCCTCTGCCGGTTTCGTTCGTCCCAGGTCGTTCTGATGCTGATTCAGCATTGCGCGCAATGCGTGCGGTACTGAATGGTTGAGGCCCACAAACCCTCCAAACCCCATTCCAAACCCCACTCCAAACCCCAGGCTTGTCGCCATGAACCCGATCATCGATACCCATCACGCCCACGCCACCCTCGACGCCGAGGGCGTCGCCACGCTCACATTGACCCGCGCCAAGTCGATGAACATCCTCGGCACGCCGGCCATCCTCGAGATGACCGCTGCGCTCGAAGCCTTGCGCGCGCGCGGCGATGTGCGCGTGCTGGTCCTGCGCGGCAGCGGCGACAAGGCTTCATTCGGCGGCGCCGACATTTTCGAGATGGCCGACCTCACGCCGCCCACCGCCGAAGCCTTCATCACACGCTTGAAGCTGATGTGCGAGGCGGTGCGCAGCTTTCCGGCGCCGGTGATCGCGCGCCTGTCCGGCTTTTGCCTGGGTGGCGGGCTGGAGGTGGCGCTGGCCTGCGATCTGCGGCTTTCCAGCAGTGCGGCGCATTACGGCATGCCCGAAGTGGCGGTGGGCGTGCCGTCGGTGATTCATGCGGTGTTGCTGCCGCGCCTGATCGGCAACTCGCGCGCCGCCTGGATGCTGCTGACGGCCGAGTCGATCGATGCCGCCACCGCGCTCAACTGGGGCCTGGTGCACGAGGTCCACGCGCCGCCACGGCTCGATGCGCGGGTGGACGAGCTTGCACACAAGCTGGCCGGTTTCGGGCCGGCGGCCTTGCTGCAGCAGAAGCATTTGCTGCGCGCCTGGGACAGCTCCGGCCCGGATCAGGCGATCGAGGCAACGGTGGCGGAGTTCGGTCGCGCGTTCGCCACCGGCGAGCCGCAGCGCTACATGGGGGCGTTCAAGAACCGCAAGCGTTAAAGCGCGAGCGAGCGCATCGGTGGTGCGCCGCGCGCGCCACCCGCTGGGCGCCGATGATGCCGGCCGCACCCGCCACGTTTTCGATCACGATCGACTGCCCCAGGACGATCGACATCATCGCCGTGACGATGCGCGCCGCCAGATCCCCCGCGCTGCCGGTGGCGCGCGGCACGATCATGCGGATTTGCCTGGTTGGCCCAAGCGGACTGGGCTTGTACGCCGCCGACCGCCAGCAGAGCGGTAGCCAGAATGAGAACGCAGCGGCGCATGATGGTGGCTTTCAGTTGAGTGGTGCGATGTCAAGCTCGGCTGCGGTCTGGTCCAGCGAGGCCTTCAATTGCGGCGGCAACGGAATGCCGGCACGGCGAAAAGCGTTGCGCTTTTCGTACGATTGTTCGCCCGGCAGCCAGACCCGCTCGATGCCGGGCATGCGCTCGGAGGCGCGCAGGTCGCGCACGACCGTATCGACTGCGGCCTTGAATTGATCGATATCGCCGAACGCGGCCGGGTCTATCGCCAGTATCGCCTGCCCGGTATCGCCGACGCTCTTGAAGTCGGAGTTGAAATCGATCACGTCCTTGCCCATCGCCGCGCCATTGAGCGTGCCGGCCAGGAGGCCGATGATCAGTGCCAGGCCATAGCCCTTGTAGCCGCCGATCGGCAGCAGAAAGCCCTCGTCGGCGCGTTTCGGGTCGAGCAGTGGCTTGCCGCTGCGATCGACCATCCAGCCCTCCGGCATCATTTCGCCGCGCTGCGCTTTCGCCTTGACCTTGCCGTAGGCGGCCACGGTGGTGGCCATGTCGAGCACTACGGCGGGTTCGCGCGCGGTGGGCACCGCGCAGGCCATCGGGTTGGTTGACAGCAGCATGCTGAGCCCGCCCCAGGCCGGCAGGTGGTTGGCATTGCCCACCGCGAAATAGAGGCCGATCATGTCATGCGGCAAGGCCATGCGCGCGTACAGCGACGCTGGCCCGGCGTGGTTCGACAGATGCGCGCCAACCCAGGCCACGCCGGCAGTGCGCGCTTTCTCCACGGCCAGCAAGGCGGCACGCTTCATCACCAGGTGCCCCATGCCGTTGTCGCCATTGAGCAGCGCCATCGCCGGCTTTTCGCGCTCGATGGTGATGTGCGGATGCCGGTTGATGCCGCCTTCACGAATGCGCCGCAGGTAAGGCGCCAGGCGAATCGCACCGTGGCCATCCGAGCCCTGCAGTTCGGCTTCGGCCATCAAGGTGGCGACGGTGGTCGCGTCCGCATCCGGCAGGCCGGCCTTCTGGAAGGCGCGGTCCATGAAATCGCGCAGGTGTTCGAAGGTGACGCGTATTTGCTCTGACATTCTGTTGTTTCCGAGGGTTGGAATGGCGGCTTTGCTAACGCATCCAGTAGGCCAGTGATGCGCCGATGGTCCAGTTGCGGCCTGGGGAGGGTTCGAAGAAACGGCCATTGGTCTCGTTGACAATCACCGAACCTGTGTAGCGGGTATCGCTCAGATTGTCGATGCGCGCAAAGCCGGAAAGAGTCCAGTTGCCGGTGCGCCTTTCAATTCCTGTACGGATCGATGCGGAGGTGTATCCGCCAGCGGTGTCGCTGTTGCGGTCGTCCACATACATCTGGCTGACACTGCGGACTTCCAGCGCCGCATAGGGCACGCCGTAGTTGAGCGTGCGCGGCGCGCGCCAGGCGAGTTCGGCGAACAGGCTGCGCTTCGGGATGCCCGGCATGTTGTTACCGGCGGCAATGGTGACAGCTGCCGTTGTCGGGCAAGGCGGTGCGCTGTTGCAGGCGCGGAAGTTGTCGGCGTATTGCGCGTTAAGCAAAGTGTAGGCGCCATGCACGGACCAAGCGCTGGTGAAGGCTTTCGAGATCGCGAACTCGATGCCATTGCGGGCAGTACGCCCCGCATTCTGAAAAACCGCGCGCCCGCCGGTATTGGCCAGCGTCACGATTTCGTCGCTGGTGTCGGCGCGAAAAAACGCCAGGTTCACGTTGCCGCCGGCAAAGCGTGCCTTGATACCGGCTTCGGCATGGCCACTGATGGCCGGTCGTAGTGCGAAGTTCAGTCCTGAGCCGCCTGCCGGGCTGTACGCCAGTTCGTTGAAGGTCGGGGTCTCGAATCCGCGGCCGGCGGTGGCGTAGACGTTGACATCGCCGCTCACACTCCAGACGGCACCGACGGCGGGCGTGGTGGCGCGGTAGACGACGGCGCCGCTGTCGTCGCCGTTGCCGCTGGCGATGAAGCGGTCCCTGGAGGCGAATGCCACGCGAGAACTGCGCACGCCGGCCGAGAGTTTCAACTGCGGCAATGCCTGCCATTCGGCCTGCACGAACTGGCTGGTGTTGACGACGCGGTTGTCTTCGTTGCGGCGCAGGGCGCCCAGCACGCCGACATTGGTTGCGCTGGTGAAGTTGTTGTAGCCTCGGCGCAACTCGTTTTGCAGTTCACGCGCAACACCCGCTGTGACCAGGTAGGCGCCGTCGGCCACGAAACCTGAATGGATCCAGCGCAGGTCCAGCCCATAGTAGCTGCGGTCAAGGTCGATCACGCCGCCGGCGGAGGTGAATGCGTTGCTTCCAACGGTTTGTGCGGCGACCGTGATGGCCTGATATTGCTGGATCGCGCGATCACCGCCATAACCGCTGATCCGCACCTGGTTCTGTGGCGAAAACGCATGTTCGAGTACCGCGCCGCTTTGCACCTGCCGCGTGCTCTTGCGGGTGTTGAATTGTTTGGCCACCGCCGTCGCCTGCTGCGGATTGGCCCTTGCCTCCGCGCGCGTCAATCCCAGGGCGTCCTGCGACGCCGGCATGTCCACGCGGTTCATGGTCCAGGTCAGGGTGGTGGCGTCGGACAGGCGAAACTTCAGTCGCGCATTTTCGAGATCGCGCCGTGCTGCGCTGTGATCCCGCGAACCATCGGTGGCAAAGCGGCTGGCGTCAAATGCGTAGCCGAGCTTGCCCACCGTGCCGGCCACCTGCCCACCGGCGCGCCAGGTGCCGAAGCTGCCACCGCTTAACGAATGTGTGACGCGCATGCCGCTCGGCGCGTCCTCGCTGAAGATCGCGATCACCCCGCCGGCGGCATTGCCATGCAGGGCCGAGAACGGCCCGCGCAGCACCTCGACCCGCGCGGCGGAAGAAAGGGAAAAATGCGATACCTGGCCCGAGCCGTCCGGCATGGTCGCCGGAATGCCGTCGGCGTACAGCCGGATGCCGCGCACGCCGAAGGTGGAGCGTGCACCGAAGCCGCGTGAGGAGATCTGCAGGTCCTGCGCGTAGTTGTGACGGTCGGCAATATTGAGGCCCGGCACTCGCGACAGTGTTTCGGACAGATTGACCTGGCGCTGGCCTTCCTTGAGCGTGCGGCCGGACACCACATCTACCGCCGCCGGCGTGTCGAAGCTTGGCTGGGCGACGCTGGTGACGGTGACCACCACCGAGGGGACGTCAGCAACGGCGGCATCAGGCGATGTTTGCGTCTGCGCATGGAGGCCCTGTGCGATGCCCAGTGCAGCAAGCATGGCTGCACGCAAACGGCTGCCGCTGATCGTCGAGAGGTGAACATGAGCGTTCGGCGAGCGCGCAGCGATTGGCGCAGCGTGTCCAGGCAAACCCGAAAGACTCATCGCCGCGAATGTGCCGGAAAACCGTCGGGTCATGCGGAAAGGTTCTGTAACGCGAATTCCCAGTTGATGAGCCGCTCAAGCACCGCACTCTCATAGTCGGCACGGCGATTCTGGTAGTCGAGGTAGTACGCATGCTCCCAGACATCGATGGTCAAGAGCGGCTTCATGCCGGTGGTCAAGGGCGTTTCCGCATTCGAGGTTCTGACGACCCGAATCCTCTCGCCGTCGGCCACAAGCCAGGCCCAGCCGCTGGCGAATTGCGTCAATGTGGCCCCGGCAAATTCTTTCCGGCAGGCATCGACACTGCCGAACGATGCTTCGAGCCTTTGCCGCAGCATGGCGGGCGGCTCGCCGCCGCCACCGGGTTTGAGGCTTTGCCAATAAAAGGTGTGGTTGCAGATCTGCGCCGCATTGTTGAACACAGGCGCCTGTTCGACGCGGGTAGCCGTCGCACGCAGTGGCTGCAAGCCCGCTGCAGCCGTGGCCAGGGTAGCGGTGGCCCCGGCCAGGAAACCGCGGCGCTCGAGTTGGCGTTCAGGTGTCGACAGGTGGGTGTTTTGCACGGTCCGGCCTTCGCTTGGCTTTGGCAACGGTTGGGTGAAGCTGGCTTCAAGTGTAGCGGTACTTGGAGGCTGCGCCACGCCAGCCGATAGCGCGCGCATGCCTGCATGTGCCGATGGCGGGCCAGTGGCGCCTCGTATACTGGCGTCATCGAAAAACCTCCTCATCGCACAAGGGCTGGCAGAAATGAACCAATCGCTGATCGACAAGTTGGCCATTATTGAAACGGTACAGAACTGGGCAGTCTGGCGCGACGCCGGCGACTGGGAACGCTTTCGCACCGTCTGGCACGACAACGGCTGGATGAGTGCCACCTGGTTCCAGGGGCCCGCGGCCGCGTTCATTGAAGTCAGCCGCGCAGGTTTCGACAAGGGCGTGTCGATCCTGCACTTCCTGGGTGGAACCAGCGTCGATCTGGCAGGACCACGCGCGGTGGCGCAAACCAAGATGACCATCAATCAGCGCGCGCCGGTCGACGGGGTGATGGTCGATGTGGTCTGCACCGGGCGTTTTTATGATTTTTTCGAGAAGCGCGACGGCACCTGGCGCATCGTGCGGCGCCAGCCGATTTACGAGAAAGACCGCATGGACGTGCTCGATCCGGGCGTGAGCCTGAAGTTGGACGCGACCCTGCTGGCGCAATTCCCCGAAGGCTATCGCCACCTGGCCTACCTGCAGAGCCGCATCGGTTTCAAGATCAAGACCGACATGCCGGGACTGAAGGGCGAGGTGGTGCAGGCCTTGTACGCGCGTGGCGCCAAATGGCTGGCCGGTGAAGCGGCGTGGGATGCGCCGCCGCTGCAAAGCGGGATCTGAGCGCCGAACGCACGATGTACGATTCGCAGTCCGCCCTGCGACAGCGCCGGACGTTTGATACCTGCATATCAATAGAGGCAAGACCCATGCGACTTTCGATCGCCAGTATTTTTGCGGCCTGCGCCGCCATCTCGACGCCGCTTGCCGCACAGGACTTTCCGAACCGGCCACTGAAGCTTGTCGTGCCGCAGCCTCCGGGCGGCGGCTTCGACACAGTCGCGCGACAACTGGCTGACAAGCTTGGGCCCCTGCTGGGTCAGTCGGTGGTGGTGGAAAACCGCCCGGGGGCCGGCACCCTGGTGGGTACCGAGGCGGTGGCGCGGGCGCCTGCCGATGGCTACACCTTGCTGTTGGGCGGCTTGTCGAACATTGCGCTCAATCCGGGCCTTTATCCAAAGCTGTCCTATGACCCGCAAAAGGATTTCGTGCCGGTGGGGCTGGCGGTCAAGTACTCATACACGCTGGTGGCGCGCAAGGACCTGCCGCAGGCCACGCTGCGCGAATTGATCGAGTACGCGCGCGCCAATCCCGAGAAAGTCACCTATGCATCGGCCGGCAATGGCAGCGGCCAGCATGTCGCATCGGCGGTCATGACACAGCTGGCCGGCGTCAGGCTGACGCACGTGCCCTACAAGGGCGCGCAGGCAGCGTACCAGGATGTGATCGCCGGCCGTGTCGACCTGTTCTTCGACATAACCTCGACCGCACGCGCCCAGGTCAACGGCGGCGCGGTCAAGGCGCTGGCGGTGTCATCGCGCGATCGCCAGGCGATTCATCCGGCGCTGCCGTCGGTGGCCGAGACCGGGGTGGCACCGCTGGACATGGAAAGCTGGTTCGGTGTGTTCGCGCCGGCCGCCACGCCGCCTGCGGCGTTGGCGCGGCTGCGCGCGGAAATGGACAAGGCGCTGGCCATGCCCGACCTGGTGGCGCGCTTCGAAGCCAGCGGCGGGCGGGCGATGCGCTTGTCAGTGGCGGAGACCGAGGCCCTGGTCAAGCGCGAGATCGAGCGCTGGACCAGGCTTGTGCGCGACGCCGGCATCAAGGGCGATTGATCAGCGCCTCGTGCGACTGGCGCCGCGCGCATTGCGGGTGGTCAAGATCTGCGTCGCCGTGCCGCTTCAGGCCCACATCACCAGCGACTGATCGGGCATGCGACCGATAAATGACCCGATGCCAATCCGGTCGCGCCCTTGATCGGCGGGCCCGCCCATGACTTCATGGGGGTTGCGGGAATTGAAAATCACCACATCGCCGGCGGTGGGCGCGTAGGTGAACGTGGTCGCGCCGGCGACTGCCGCGCGCGGCAGGTCATAGCTCTGCGGGATCTGGCCTGGCTCGACCTCAGGCGACCAGGGGGCGTTGTGCACGATGGTGGCGCCGCCATCACTCAAATCTTCGGCGAAAAAGTTCCAGGCCAGCTGGGCGTCGATGCGGCCGATCGAATAGGCGGGCGAGTTCAAAGGCGCGAAATCCGCATGCAGTTTGATGCCCTGCGAGGCCAGGCGGATGATGCCCGCGTAATAGGCGCCCAGTCCCGGCTCCTGACCGATACCCACCGGCGCAGCGTGGACCGCGGCCAATTGCGCGATGAGCCGCGCGATCGGGTCGAATGAAGCAATGGTGACCTGGCCAAGATTATGGTTCGCTGCGGCGACGGCGTGAAAATAATCCGCCTTGGGCCGGTCCCAGCGGTACTCATATTGCGCCATGCCGATATAGCCCACTGGCGGGGTGACGCTGTAATACTTGATGGGCCCGGCGCGGGCGGCGCGCGCGAACGCAGCGCATTCGGCGCCGTCGGCGAAGCCGCGAATGCGGATCGCCGGGATGCGGTTCTCAAGCAGCGCCGCCAACGATTCGCGCGTCAGCGGCGCCTCTTCCAGTGTGACCCAGGTTGCGGTCATGGCTGCGGCGCGGCGGGCTCAGTTGGCAGTCGCGGTCAGGTTGACCACCTTGCCGACGGTGTCGTTCCAGGATTTCACGCACTCGGCGCCGCAGCGCTTGCCCCATTTCGGCAGCACCGCTTCAAGCAGGGCTTTGCGGCGCAGTTCGGCGTCGCCGGCGGCCACAGGGACCAGGGCCATCTTGGCGGCCGGGCCTTCGCCGCAAGGCGCCGTGCCGGTATTGCAGGCGATGCCGATATCGTTTTCACGCTTGTTCTGCTCGAACACCTGCTTCTCGTACTTGCCCATTTCGCCCAAGATGACCTTCTGGGTGGCCTCGTTGAGCTTTTTCCACGAGTTCATGTTGGCCGCCATCATGCCGCTGGCCCAGTTGATGCCCAGCGGGTAGAGGAACTTTGCGCCTTCGAACCACTTGGCCTTGTAGCCGCCCAGGGTGCCGGTGATGGCACAGTCGATCACGCCATTGACCAGGGCCTGCTGCACATCGCCGAACGCCATGTTGATGCCGGAGCCGCCGAAGTACTCGACGAAGTCGGCCTGCGAGGCGCCCGAGGTACGGACCTTGCGCCCCTTCAAGTCGGCCAGTGATTTGAACTCACTGCGGCAGTAGAGCACCTGCGCCTGGAATGAGGTCATGGCAAGGGTTTTGAGACCCTGCTTCTCGTAATACTGCTCAAGCACCGGGCGAAAGCGGGTCGTGACTTCCCAGAAAGTTTCCAGGGTGGTCGAAACCCCGGCCAGATCGGTGGCGTCATTGATCGCGTTTTCGCCGGCGAGGAAGCCCAGTTGCGTGGCGCCAACGTCATACACGCCCTGGCGCAGGAGTTTGAACACTTCGGCGCCCTTCAGGCCCATCTCGTTCCATGGCTTGATGGTGCCGCTGAGCGCGCCGCCGGTGGCCGCCGGCAGGACTTTGGTCCACAGCGGCACTTCGAGCTGCTGCGATTGCGTGGTGATGCCCAGATTGCCGACCACGTTCAAGGTGGCTTTCGAATAAGTCTGCGCCAGGGCGCTGCCTGCGGTGAGCGCCAGCGCGGACGCGGCGATCAGGGAATGGATTGAAGATGAACGCATGTGACTCTCCTTGCGGTTGCGGGTTGGAACGATCGATCGGAAACAGACTATTTGCTGGCAGCCACCAGCGTCGGCAGCCACATGGCGATACCGGGCCAGGCGATCAGTGCGGCAATCAACAGCAGCATGGCAGTAAGGAACGGCACGATGCCAACGGCCACGTCGCGGAACGGACCGCCGCCGCGCACCGACTGTACGACAAACAGGTTCATGCCGATCGGCGGGGTGATCAGCGCGGCCTCGATCAGGATCACGAACACCACGCCGAACCATACCGGGCTGTAGCCCAGTTGCTTGATGATCGGTACCACGATCGGTGTGGTGGCGATCATCAGGGTCAGGGTTTCCACAAAGCAGCCCAGCACGAGATAAAGCGCGATGATGGCCAGCAGCACCGCCAGCGGTGGCCAGGACAGGCCCTTGACCGCGTTGGTGGCCAGGTCTGTGAGGCCGATGGTCGACATGACGAAGTTGAGGAAAAACGCCATCAGGACGATCAGCATCACCATGGCGGTCGTGCGCACCGTGCTTTCGAACGAACGCAGCAGCACTTCCACGCTCAGGCGCCCGCGCAAGATCACCAGAAACAGGGTGCCGATCACGCCAAGCGCGGAAGCTTCGGTGGGCGTGGCGAAGCCGGCGTAGATCGAGCCGACCACCAGGATGAAGAGCGCCAGCGGCGGGCCCAGGTGCAACAGGGCGGCAAAGCGTTCGCCCCAGGTCGCAGGCGCCGATTTGAGCGCCAGCCCAGGGCGCACCAGGCAGATGAAGAACACGAAAACCGAAAACACGACAGCCAGGGTGATGCCGGGAATCAGGGCGGCCAGGTACAGGTCGGACACCGAGGTTTCCGACAGTGCCCCGTAGATCACCATGTTGATCGACGGCGGGATCAGGATGCCGAGCGTGCCACCGGCGGCCACGGTGCCCAGGAACAGGGTCGGGTTGTAGCCGAACTTGACCATGTTCGGAATCGAGATGGTGCCGATGGTGGCGGCAGTGGCGACGCTCGAGCCGGAGGTGGCAGCGAACATGGCCGAGGCGGCGATGTTGGTATGCATCAACCCGCCGGGAATCCGCCCAACCCATTTGTCGAGCGCGTCGTACATGCGCTCGGCCACGCCGGAGCGCAACAACAGTTCGCCCATCATGATGAACATCGGCACGGCCACCAGGTTGAAGTCGGCGCTGGCCGTCCACGCGATCTCGCCCACTGCGCGCACCAGCGGGAAGTCCGAATACATGCTGCCGAGGACCGCTCCCAACACGCCCAGGCCGGCCGCGACAAACAGGCTCGAGGCGATGAACAGCAGCAACAGGATGGTGGCGGTGGCGAGCATGTTCAGCCCTTGGGGTTGCTGCCGGCCACGGCGACGGCCGGCGCATCGACGCTGGCGGCGATCTCTTCGTCGAGCGTGCTTACGCCCAACTCGGCGGTGATGGCGTCGGTGCGGCCGCGCAGCGCGCGGGCCAGGGCGACGACACCGGTGGTCGTCACCACGAAGGCGAACCATGCCAGGCCAAGCAGCCAGATCGCCTGCGGTATGGCGATGCGCAAGCCGAGGCTGGAATTCGAACGCGCGCCGGAGGCGACGTTTTGCAGCAAGGCCTGGGTGCACCAGTACGCCAGCGTCACCGCGATTGCCGCCAGCGTCAGTACGGACAGCACGTCGAGCCAGGCGCGTGCCGTCCTGGGCAGGAAGTTGTAAACCACCTCGATGCGGATATGCGCCTTGGAAAAAAAGGCGTAGGCCAGGCCGAAGGAAGTGGAGATCGCGAAGGCGTAACCGGACAGCTCGAAGCTCTCGAAGTAAGTCGATTTCACCAGGTTGCGGAAAATCACGTCGAGGGTGATCAGCACCGCCGAGCCTAGGATCATGGCGCCGCCACCCCAGGCGAACCAGCGCGAAATGCGCGCCGAGCCTTGACGCAAGCGGTCGGGGAAACCGCTCATGTGTCAAACCCGGGTTCGCAGGACTGCCCGGCGCCAGCCGCGCCCGTCAGTTGGCGGGCATTCGGGCTCCCTGCCTGCGCCTTGCAGCACCGGCGTGGCCTTTTGAAGGCGTGTTCGAGTCTATCCATCGGGTCGCTCTGATTCAAAGGGGAACGAAGTCTGGTCTGCCGCTTGATGCGCCGGCTCGGCCATTGTATCCACCAGCAAGGCATGCGCGCGCGCCCGCTGCTGGCGATCAACACCACGATCTATTGGCATGCGCTGCGCGAATTCGGCATTACCGATCGCATAGCCGGGTTCGGCCCCCTGCTCGCGCGCTACCGATTCTTTCGCAGCGATGCATTCAGGCGGCGCGACGCCGCGTCGGCGCGCAACGTGCTAAGTTGTCGCATGCACGCGTCAACGCATGCACCCCTGGAGCACGTGGCCGCTGCTGCCGCTGCCTGAGCGAAGGCCATCAATAACCCAAACCCGAGACATACAGCAATGACCAGCCCGGTAATCGACGTTCACACCCACATGTTGTCCCACGAATGGGTCGCCGCGCTGCGCGCCCACGGCGCCCCGCGCTATTCGCTCAAGCAGGTGCGCGGCGGCCTGGAGGCGATCCATCTCGACGGCGCCCCGTTCATGACCCCGGTGCCGCCGATGTTCGACTATGACGCGCGCGTCCGCATGATGGACAACGCCGGCATCGATGTCTCGGTCATTTCGGTCACCTGTCCGAACGTATTCTGGGGCGGGGAGGATGTCTCCACCCGCACCGCGGTGATGATGAACGATACCTTCGCCGCCGCGCAGCGGCAGTACGCCGGGCGCATTCACTGGTTCGCCACCCTGCCCTGGCAATACCCGGCGCGCGCGGTGGCCGAACTGGCGCGCGCGCGCGCCGCCGGCGCGGTCGGCGTGATGGTGCTGGCCAATATCGACGGCCTGCACCTGACCGACCCGCAGTTTGCGCCGGTATGGCAGGCGATCGACGCCGCCGGCCTGCCGGTGCTGGTACACCCGACCGCGCCTCCCGGAGTGGCGCAGATGGACATGCAGCAATTCCAGCTGACCGCCTCGATCGGCTTCACCTTCGATACCTCGCTGGCGGTCGCACGGATGATCTACGACGGCTTTCTGGACCGCTATCCGAACCTGAAAATCATCGCCTCGCACGGTGGCGGCGCGCTGCCGTTCCTGATCGGGCGCATGGACCAGTGCTTCCATCACATTCCGGCCTGTCGCGAGAAGATCGAGCTCGAACCCTCCGATTACCTGCGTCGCATTTACGTCGATTCGGTGGTGTTCCGCCAGGATGCGCTCGAGATGTGCGTGCGCAATGTCGGCAGCATGAACGTGCTGTATGGCTCGGACTATCCGCACACCATCGGCGACGTCTACAACACCTTGGCGCAGGTCGATGCGCTGCCCGACGGTGTACGCGACCGCGTGCGCGGCTACAACGCGCAACGCATTTTCAGGTTGTGAGGCAATGCCTGGCGTGGCTGCTGTTGCCTTGGCTGGCGTCCTGCGCCGGCATCGACGGGTCGCGCGAGGCTATGTTCGAAGACTTGATCGGCGGGCGCTGGCACTGGGTGGGCATGGTTGCCAACTCAGGTGCGACAGCGGTGCCCGAGCCGGCGCTCTACTGGGCCGAATTCGCAGCCGCGGGCGGGGTCGTGGTGCTGGCCGATTGCAACGGTGGCGTGGGGCGGCTGGGCAGCGGACCTCTGGCCATCGGCCCGATCGGCCTGACGCGGCGCATGTGCGGGCCGGCATCGCTGGATTCGCGTTTCGTGGCCATGCTTTCGCAGGTACGCTCGGGCGCATTCGATGGCGAGCTGTTGCGCCTGCGTGCCAACCAGGGCGAGCTGGTTCTGCTGCGCGACGCCCGTGCCAGCCTGCAGGGCTTTGCCTGTCCCGCCGGCGCGTCTTTGACGGTGGCCTTCGGTGGCGACCATGCGTATCTGCTCGAGGGAGAACGCTTTCGCCCGCTTGCGCGCCAGGCCGGTACCTCCGGCGAGCGCTATGGCGACGGCCGGATTGCGCTGCTCAGAACTGGCCAGGAGCTCATCGTGCGATCACCTGCGGCGCAGTCGGTCAGGGCATGCGTGCGCGATGAGACTGTTGCCCCACGTGAAACGCGCTAGCCCATGAAAGCCAGCCGACCAGGCTTCGCCTTGCGCGCGCTCAATGGCGAGTTCGGCGTCGAGGCGCTCGGCGTGGATGCCGCCGTGCCGCTCGATGGCAACACGGCCGCAGCCCTGCGTACGGCATTCGAGCGCCATCGCATCCTGGTGCTGCGCGACCAGACGCTTGCGCCGGCCGCGCATGTGGCCGTAAGCCGCCTGTTTGGCGAACTTGAAATTCATGTGCTGGACCAATACCACAAGGCGCAGTATCCGGAGATATTCGAGCTGTCCAATCTCGGGCCCGATGGCCGGCCCAATGCGGAGCATCCGGATCGTGGCACGCTGTTCTGGCATACCGATGCCTCGTGGCAGGCAGAGCCCGCGCTGGCGACGCTCTTGTATGCCGAGCAGGTGCCGGCCAACGGCGGTCACACGCTGTTCGCCGACATGATCGGCGCGTATGAGGCTTTCGGCGCTGCCGAGCGCGCCCATTTTGCACAACTGCGCGTGCGCCACGACCTGCATGTCTCGCGCCTCAAGGCGGGCTATGCGGGCATGACCGCGGCGCAGCGCGAGCAACGTCCGCCGGTCGAGCATCCGCTGGTGCGCGTGCATCCGCCGAGCGGGCGTCGGGCCATCTATCTGGGCAGCCACGGCCAGGAAATCATCGGATTCACCGATTTGCAGAGTCGCGGCCTGATCGAGCGCATCATGAACCACTGCACCGAGCCACGTTTTGTCTACGACCATGCATGGCGCGCCGGCGATCTGGTGATGTGGGACAACCGCGCCACCGTGCATCGCGGCACCGAGTACGATACTGCACTTGAGGCGCGCGTGGTGCGCCGCACGGTGGTCAAAGGCGAGGCGGTGATCGCGTGTTGACCTTTGATTCTGCACTGGAGGCAAAAACGTGAGACTGGTCAGCTTTGATCTACCAAGCGGCGCACGCCACATCGGCGCCATGCTGCCCGGCGCAACCCGCATCGCCGATTTCAGCGCCGCAAACGACGCCCCGTGGGCGCGCGACATGCTGGCCCTGATCGATGCCGGCGCCGACGGGCTGGCTGCGGCGCGAGCCTGCCTGGCCGCGCCGCGTGTGACGCATGATCTCGCGGCGGTGAAATTGCTGGCGCCGGTGCCGGAGCCGCGCCAGATGCGCGACTTCCTGTGTTTCGAGAAACACCTGCGCCAGGCGCGCACCCAGCGCCACCTGTTCGGCATCACCGGCTACCCCACCGACCCGGCCAAGGTGGATGTACCACGCGTCTGGTACGAAGAGCCGGTCTACTACAAGTGCAACCGCTTCGCGGTGGTCGGCAGCGGCCACGATGTGGTGTGCCCCTCGTATTGCCAGATGCTCGACTACGAACTCGAGTTCGGCATTTTCCTGGGCAAGCGCGGCAAGAATATCGCCCGCGCAGATGCGGGCCAGCATATCTTCGGTTATTGCATCTTCAACGATTTTTCGGCGCGCGACCAGCAGATGCGCGAAATGCAGGCCCAGCTAGGGCCCACCAAGGGCAAGGATTTCGATACTGCCAACGTGATGGGGCCGTGGCTTGTCACCGCCGACGAAGTGCCCGATCCGTATGCCCTCACCATGGTGGCGCGGGTCAACGGGGTCGAGTGGTCGCGCGGCACCAGCGGCGACATGCACCACAAATTCGCCGATATCCTGGCCCATGTGTCGCGCGACGAAACTGTGTACCCCGGCGAATTCTTCGGCTCCGGCACCGTCGGTAGCGGCTGCGGGCTGGAACTCGGGCGCTTCCTCAAGATGGGCGACGTGGTCGAACTCGAGATCACCGGCCTTGGTATTCTCACCAACCGCGTGGTGGCATCGGCCGCCGCACAGCAAGAAACTCAGGAGACGCTTTCGTGAAAATCTCAATCGCCGTATTGGCTGCAGCCGCCTTTCTGGCCGCCCCACCAGGCTTGGCCCAGGAAGCCTTCCCCAACCGCCCGGTGCAACTGATCCTGCCCTTCGGTCCCGGCGGCAGCGACGCCATGTTTCGCGCTTTCGCGCAGTCGATGAGCAACGTGATGGGCCAGCAGTTCGTGCTGGTCAATCGCGAAGGCGCGTCCGGGCGCATCGGTGCGTCCCAGATTGCGAGCGCGCGCCCCGATGGCTATAGCCTGCTGGTGGGCCCGACCACGCCGATCACCAACCTGCCTTACACCATGAAGGACCTGCCCTACCAGTTCGACTCCTTCGACTTCGTGTGCCAGGTGTTCGTCAATGCGTTTACCTTGACGGTGCGCGCCAACTCGCCCTACAAGACCCTGAAAGACGTGCTCGACGCCGCTCGCGCCAATCCTGGCAAGTTCAACTACGGTCATGCCGGCATCTTCACCGGCCCGCACATCAACATGGAGACCTTGTCCAAGCAGGCCTCCATCAACGTGCAGCAGATTCCCTATCGCGGCGACGCCGCGATGATCCTGCGCCTTCTGGCCGGCGATCTCGAATTCGGTGTCAATTCCACCGGCTCGATCTCCACCCGCCCGGACATCCGGCCGATCGCGGTTTTCTGGGACCGCCGCCATCCGGCGATTCCCGATGTGCCGACGGTGACCGAGTTGGGCTTTCCCAGCTCGCCGCCCGGGTACCAGGGCGTGTTCGCGCCCAAGGGCACCCCCAAGCCGGTGCAAGAGGCGCTGGAAAAAGGCTGCGAGGCGGCCACGCGTGACGAAACTCTCAAGGGCCATGCCACGCGCCAGGGCGTGCCGATCGTCTTCATCAAAGGAGCGGACTTTGCGCTGTTCGCGCGCGCCGACCATGAGCTGAAAGGGCGCATTTTCCGTGAACTGAACCTCAAGGCGGAGTAGTCGCTTCGGCATCGAGCTCAAGTCCTTGGCTGCAGGCAACTTGTCGCAACAGGAGCGATTCCCATGCCCTCTCTCACACCCGAAGAAATCTCCCTGTATCACCGCGAAGGCTATGTGATACCGGGCTATCGCCTGGCGCCGGAGCGCGCCGCGCGGCTGCGCGCCACGCTGGATCGCCTGATTGCCCAAAACCCCGGCGTGCGCCCGGAAAAGCTGGTCAGCGCGCACATCGAGCGCAAACCCGGCCAGGGCATCAAGGGCGACGGCAAAAATGACGAAGGGGTGCAGGGCTGCCAGGAATTTCTCGACCTGGCGATGGACCCCGCGATCCTCGACCTGGTCGAAGGTGTGCTGGGGCCGGACATCATCCTGTGGGGCGCGCACGTGTTCTGCAAGCCAGCCGGCGACGGCTATGAAACACCCTGGCACCAGGATGGCCACTACTGGCCGATGCGCCCGCTGGCCAATTGCACGGTCTGGGTCGCGCTGGAGGAATCGGTGGTCGAAAACGGCTGCCTGCGGGTAATCCCGCGCTCGCATGCCGAGCGCATGACGCACGCGCATTTGCGCGAGGATCGCGACGACCTGACGCTCACCATGCGCACCGAGGAGCGGCATTTCGACCCGTCCACCGCGGTGTCGCTCGAACTTCTGCCGGGCCAGATGTCACTGCACGACGTCTACCTGATCCATGGCGCCGAACCGAATCGTTCGGGCAAGCGGCGCACCGGCATCGCGTTACGCTACATGCCGGGCACCTCGGTGTTCGAGCGCGACATCAGTCTGGCCGGTACCGGCGTTGCCACCGCGTTTGCCACCCGGCCGCTGTGGCTTCTGCGCGGGCGGGATCGTACCGGACGCAACGATTTCAAGGTCGGGCACTGGAACTGACGAGGCCGCCGGCAGCTTGCGCCACATTCGTCACCTCGACGCCGCCAAGACCAACAACATGCGCGCAGAAATCCGTACGGACCTGGACCGCACTGCGGTCATGCTGCGCCTGGCGCGCGCAAGGTCGGCAACCTGACGGCGCCGGAGGGCGCTCGTAGTGTGCGATCACCAAGCGCTTGTGTGGTGTAATTCCGCAAAACAGACATGACTCTCAGGCGCGGTTGGCCGCGCCGGGTCAAGGAGACCATTACAGCCATGAATTCGTCCGCCCCCATTGAAGTTCGTCCGCTGTCTGGCGCTGTCGGCGCCGAGATCGCGGGCTTCGACCTGGCAGAGCCGGCAAGCGACGCCCTGATCGCCGCCATGCGCAGCGCCTGGCTTGCCCATGGCGTGCTGTTCCTGCGCAACCAGCCCTTGCCAGCGGCGCAGTTCCAGGCCTTCGCCGAACGCTTTGGCGAAGTCATCGAATACCCGTTCGTCAAGGGCATCGAAGGCCATCCGCTGATCATCCCGGTGCTCAAGCTGCCGCACGAACGCAACAACTTCGGCGGCATCTGGCATACCGATACCGCCTACCTTGAAGCGCCGCCGATGGCCACCATGCTGATCGCGCGTGAGCTGCCACCATTCGGTGGCGACACCCTGTTTGCCAGCGGCACTGCGGCTTTCGAGGCCTTGTCGCCGGCGCTGCAACGCATGCTGGAAGGTCTCGAGGCAGTCAACACCTCGGCCAAGGCGGACGTCACCAAAACCCGCGAAGACCGCGTCAAGGATGCGCCGACGGCACAGTCGAAAAAGGAACTCTCCGCCGAACATCCGGTGGTGCGCACCCATTCCGAAACCGGGCGCAAGTCGCTGTACGTCAATTTCGGCCACACCGCGCGTTTCGCCGGCATGACAGAAGAAGAGAGCCGGCCGCTGCTCGACTTCCTGTTCGCCCACCAGGCCAAGCCCGAATTCTCCTGCCGCTTTTCATGGCGGGTGGGCGACATCGCGTTCTGGGACAACCGTTGCGTGCTGCACAACCCGGTCAACGACTATCACGGCTACAAGCGACTGATGCATCGAGTGACGTTGAAGGGCGAGCGGCCGCGTTAGCAGGCGTTCGTGTCGGCGATGTGTGGCGCGTGCCTGGCAGCTTGCGCCAGTCGAAGATTCGCCGCGCGCCCGTGTGAGCGCCGCGTGGACGAGGCTAAGCGCCAGCCATCTGCAGCACCACGCGCCCGGTGATGCGCCCGCCGGCCAGGTCATCCAAGGTTTGTCCGGCGGCGGACAGGGGGCGGGTTGCCACCGGAATCGGCTTGAGCTTGCCGCTTTGCGCCAGCGCGATCACTTCCCGCAGTTCGGCGAGCGTGCCCACCAGCGAGCCCTGCAGGGTTAGGCCGCGCTGGATCATGGCCGAAATCGAGAACGGCAGTTCGCCGCCGTAGAGGCCGACACCGACATAGCGGCCACCGCGGCGGAACAAGGCCAGCGCCAACGCGGCGGTGCCGGCGGTACCCACCAGGTCGACCGCGCCGTAAATCGGCCCGGCCAGCGCCTGTCGCGCCTTCTGGATGGCGCTGTCGCCGCTGCTGTCGAAGAGCGCAGTCGCACCGGCGGCACCGGCGGCGGCCAGTTTGCCTGCATCCACGTCGGCGCAGGCGATGCGTTCGTGCCCCATGGCGCGCAATGCCGCGATCACCGAGAGACCGAGGCCGCCGGCACCGATCACCAGCACCCACTCGGGCGCCGGGATCGGCGCCAGCTTGCGTGCCGCCGAGTAGGCGGTGAGCCCGGAGCAGGCCAGCGTAGCCGCATAAGCCGGGTCGAGCCCGGCGGCATCGACCAGATAGCGCGGATGCGCCACCAGCAAATGGTCGGCGAAACCGCCAGGGCGATGCAGGCCCAGGTTGCGCGGCGCCATGCACAGGTTCTCGTTGCCCTCGGTGCAGCGGGCGCAGGTGCCGCAACCGATCCACGGATAGACCACGACGTCGCTGCCGACCGCCACCGGCCCGGCGTCAGGGCCGCCTGCGACAACGCTGCCGAAAGGCTCGTGACCGAGAGTCAGCGGCAGCTTGAAGCCGCGCTCGCCGAGAACGATTTTCTTGCCGCCGCCCAGGTCCATGATGCCGTCGCGAATATGCACGTCGCTGTGACAGACCCCGCAGTAGCGCAGGCGCACCAACACTTCGGTGCCTTGCGGCGCGGGTGTTTCCCTGAGCAGGCGCTGCAGCGGCTTGCCCCATTCGGTGACGTCGTAACTTTCCATGATTTCTCCTCCTTTTTTGTTTTGAACAGGCTGCTGTGCCAGCGGCTGCAAATCCGACCTCGGGTGCAGGCCCGCGCGAACGGCCGCGCCGGCGCTGCGCGCGTGTCCGGGCGTTTGCTACATGGCGACATAGCCACCGTCGACTGTCAGCATATGCCCGTTCAAGTAGCGCGCGCCGTCCGAGCACATCCACACCACGGCGTCGGCGATTTCCTCCGGGGTGCCGAAGCGCCGCTGGGCAATGCGCGAGATCAGCTCTTCCTTGCGCGCGGCGTGGCCTTCGAAGATGCGCCTGGTCATCGCCGTTTCGATGAATCCCGGGCACACCGCGTTGACGCGAATACCCTGCGACGCATAGGCCAGGGCGGCGCTCTTGGTGAGCCCGGTGACACCGTGCTTGGAGGCGATGTAGGCGCAGTATCCAGGCGTGCCGACCAGTCCCGCGATGGAGGCGGTGTTGACGATCGCGCCGCCCCCCTTTGGCAGCATGGCCGCAATTTCGTGTTTCATCGCCAGCCACACGCCCTTCAAGTTGACCGCGATGACGCGGTCGAAGTCATCCTCTTCCATGGTGGCAACCGGTGCGGGCGAACCTTCGATGCCGGCATTGTTGAAGGCGCAGTCGATGCGGCCGAACGCGGCTGTTACCGCGGCGATAAGTGCCTTGACGCTGGCGGCTTGCGCCACGTCGCAGCCTGCCGATTGCGCTTCGCCGCCGGCGCTACGCACCAGGCGCGCGGTTTCTTCGGCGCCGGGGGCATCGAGATCGGCTGCGAACACGCGGGCGCCGGCGCGCGCAGCGGCCAGCGCGGTGGCGCGACCGATGCCGCCGGCCGCGCCGGTGACTAGCATCACTCTGGTTTCAAGCATCGCTGTCCTGCCTTTAAAAAAACGGCTTTGATGAAGCGGATTGAAGCGTCGATCGTAGTGGCGTTTCCCTGGCAGCCTGTCGGACTTGGGGAGCGTCGGCTGCCAGAGTATCAGGCCAGTGGGCGGAAGAATTCGCGAATCTCGCCGGCCAGCGCCTGCGGCTGCTCAAGCGCGGCGAAATGGCCGCCGCGCGCCATCACGCTCCAGCGCTGGATGTTGAACACGCGTTCGGCAGCTTCGCGCGGCGGGCGCAGGATCTCGCGCGGAAATTCGCAGTAGCCGGTCGGCACCGTGATGCGACCGTCGATCGGCCATGGCCCGTGCAGGCGCGCGTAGTAGGGCCAGAACGAGGCGCCGATACAGTTGGTGAACCAGTAAAGGCTGATGTTGGCCAGCATCTCGTCCATGGTCAGCACATTGCGCGGGTCGCCGTCGCAATCGGTCCAGGCGCGGTATTTCTCGACGATCCATGCAGCCAGGCCGACCGGTGAATCCGACAGGCCGAAGGCGAGCGTCTGCGGGCGGGTACCCTGGATCGCCTGGTAGCCGGTTTCTTCTTTCAGAAACTCCGCCAACTCGGCGATGTAGCGGGCCTCGGCTGCGGATGGTTTGGCGAACATCGCAGCATCGCGCCGGATCGGCATCATGTTGAGATGGATGCCGCTCACCTGATCGGGCCGATTGGCGCCCAGCCAGGCAGTAACGAACGAGCCCCAATCGCCCCCTTGCGCACCATAGCGGCCGTACCCCAGGCGCGTCATCAACTGATGGAACATCGCGCCGATGGCGGGCAGCGACTTGCGCGGCTGGTTTTCGCGGAATGACAAGGTGTATCCGGGCAGCGAAGGCACCACCACGCTGAAGGCATCCACGGTGTTGCCGCCATGCGCGGCGGGGTCGGTCAGGAGCGGTATCAGTTTCATGAATTCGAGCACCGAGCCCGGCCAGCCGTGAGACAAGAGCAGCGGCTTGGGCGCCGGGCCGCGGCCCGGCACATGGATGAAGTGCACGTCGATGCCGTCGATGGAAGTGACATATTGCGGCAGCGCGTTGAGGCCGGCTTCGGTCTGGCGCCAGTCGAAGCGCTGCGCCCAATAGTCGGTGAAGTCGCGCATGAAGCCCAGCGCGGTGCCGTAGGCCCACGGTGCGTCCGGGGCCTCGTCGGGCCAGCGCACGCGCGCCAGTCGGGCGTGCAGATCGTCGATGGCCTGGCCTGGAATCGCAAGGCGGAACGGGCGGATGGAGTCGTCGGTCATGGCGGAACTCTGGTTTTGCAAAGCGGGGAAACAGTGCCATTGAAGCACGGCGGCGTACTTGCGCGCTGCGCCAGGCCGCTTGTGGCACACTCTTCCACCATGCAAACAGGACTCCACGAATTTCTGGCCCAGGACCGCGTGATCTGGGGCAAGCCGGCCGCGCAGGCGGTGTTTGAAGAGGCCGATCGCTGCGGCGCCAGGCGCGTTTTCATTGTCACCAGCAAGACGCTCAATCGCAAGACCGATGCGGTGCAGAAGATCCGCGACGCCCTCGGGCCACGCCATGCCGGTACCTTCGATGAATGCATCGAACACACGCCGCGCGAAAGCGTGATCGCCGCAGCGGCGGCCGCGCGCACCGCCGCACCCGACATGGTGCTCACCTTCGGTGGCGGCACCGCGATCGATACCGTCAAGGTGATGCTGATCGCCATCGCGCACGACCTGACGCGACCCGAACAACTTGGCGATTACCACCTGCGCATGAACCCCGACGGCAGCCGTCACACGCCGGTGATCAAGCCGCCGCCGTATCGCCAGGTGGTGCTGTCGACCACGCTTTCAGCCGCCGAGTTTTCCGATTTCGGCGGCTGTACCGATAGCGTGCGCAAGGTAAAGGACGGCTATGCCAGCAAATACAGTGGCGCCGCCGCCGTCATCCTTGATCCGGCGGTGACTGTGCACACGCCGGAGTGGCTGTGGCTGTCCACCGCCATTCGCGCGGTCGACCACGCGGTCGAAGGCATCTGCTCGATCCAACCCTCACCGCTGATCGAGGCGGTAGCGCTGCACGCGCTGCGCTTGTTCGGTCGCTCGCTCAAGAGCACCAGAGACGATGCTTCCGATATGCAGGCGCGCCTCGAATGCCTGCAGGGCGCATGGCTCGCAGGCTTCGGCATCCTGCGCGTGCCCTACGGCGCCTCCCACGGCATCGGCCACAGCCTGGGGGCGGTGACCGGCATGAGCCACGGCTATACCTCGTGCATCATGCTGCCGCACGTGATGCGCTGGAATTTCGATGCCACCAAAGCGGCCCAGATGCGCATCGCAGAGGCCATGGGTCGCAGCGATGGTGATGCGCCACAGGCGGTGGCCGACCTGGTGGCAGGGCTCGGTTTGCCGACGCGGCTGCGCGACCTTGGCGTGTTGCAGGAGCAGTTCGCGCAGATCGCGCGCGGCGCCACGGAAAATTTGTGGGTGCGCACCAATCCACGGCCGATCGATGGCGTGGAGGATCTGCAGGCTTTGCTGGAAGCGGCCTGGTAACACAGGCGTGGCTGAAGTGGCGACGACGCATGCCGAAACCCGCTTGTATTTCCGCCAAGCCTGCCGAGATCCCCATGGAGCAACCGACTCAATTCGAACTGGCGATCAATCTGCAGACCACCAGGGCTCTACGCCTCAAGGTTCCACAGTCAATCCTCATCCGCGCCAATCGGGTGATCGAATGAATGGCGCCATGCATCAGCAATTCGCTTGAGGTGGGCCGGCACGCGCTTCGCGTATGCTGTAACTCGTGTCGATTGATCCTTGCGAGGTGCATGCGGTGGCAAAGATTCCTCCAGGGGTAGGTCCAGCTCATCCGCAGGTGGTGGTTCTGGTGGGCGCCACCGGCGATCTTTCCAGGCGCAAGCTGCTGCCCGGCTTGTTCCATCTGGCGAGCGCCGGGTTCATTCCCGGCTGCCGCATCGTCGGCGTTTCCCTGGACGACCTGAACCCCGACGCCTTCCGCGCTTTCGTGCGCGCGGCGCTCGACGAATTCTCCAGCCGCAAGATCGCCGATGCCCACTGGAACAGCTTCGCCGCAAGCCTGGATTACGTGCCTTTGTCCGCCGGTGGCGGCGTGCTCAAGACGGCAGTTGAAAAGGCCGAGGCATCGCTCGGCGGCGAAAGCCGGCGCTTGCATTACCTGAGCGTGCCGCCGAGCGCCGCCTTGTCGGCGGTGCGCATGCTGGGCCAAGCCGGCCTGGTCGAACGCGCCCGCATCGTCATGGAAAAACCCTTCGGCACCGATCTGTCGAGCGCGGTTTCGCTCAACGCCCGACTGCATGAAGTGTTCGCCGAAGAGTGCATCTTCCGCATCGACCATTTTCTGGGCAAGGAACCGGCGCAGAACATTCTTGCCTTTCGTTTCGCCAACGGCTTGTTCGAGCCGATCTGGAACCGCAATTTCATCGACCACGTACAGATCGATGTTCCCGAGACTCTTGCCCTGGGCAAGCGCTCCGGTTTCTACGAGGCCACCGGGGCGTTTCGCGACATGGTGGTGACCCACCTGTTCCAGATTCTCGCCTTCATGGCGATGGAACCGCCGACCTCGCTGGAACCGGCGCCGATCAGCGAGGAAAAGAACAAGGTGTTCCGCAGCATGCTGCCGCTTGCGCCAAGCGATGTCGTGCGCGGCCAGTACATCGGCTTTCGTCGCGAGGAAGGGGTCAATCCGGAGTCGGATACCGAGACCTTCATCGCCCTGAAATGCTCGATCGACAACTGGCGCTGGGCCGGCGTGCCCTTCTACCTGCGCACCGGCAAGCGTCTGGCCGAGGGGCAGCGCATTATTTCCATCGCCTTCCGCGAGCCGCCCAAGAGCATGTTTCCGCCCGGCTCGGGCATCGGCGCGCAGGGGCCCGACCATCTGACCTTCGATCTTGCGGATGCCTCGAAGATGTCACTCTCGTTCTACGGCAAGCGCCCCGGGCCCGGCATGCGCTTAGACAAGCTGAGCCTGCAATTCGCCATGCACGATACGGGCCTGGTCGGCGATGTGCTCGAGGCCTACGAGCGCCTGATTCTGGACGCCATGCGCGGCGATCGCACCCTGTTTACCGCCGCCGAGGGCATCGAGCGACTGTGGCAGGTTTCGACCGCTCTGCTGGAGGCGCCGCCGCCGGTGCGCTTGTACGCGCCCGGATCGTGGGGACCGAACGCGATTCACCAGCTCGTGGCACCCCGCGCGTGGCGGCTGCCGTTCGAGCGTGCCTGGCGTGATCCCAACCGCCTGGGGAGTTGAAAGTGTCCGGCAACGCCATGATCGCGACCGTGTTGCGCGGTTGCGCCGCTGCGGGCGCGATTTCCGCCTGGGTTTGCATGCTGCCCCGCGGTTTTGCATGAGAAAGCTGACCGGGGTCGATTTTCGTTGGCCCGCACGCCTCGCTCATGCGCTACGTTGCTGGTTGCCGGCATTGGTGCTCACTGCAAGCGGGGTCGCCGCGCAGGATGTCTACCCACACAAGCCGGTGCGCATCGTGGTCGGCTTTCAGCCCGGCAGTTCCTCCGACGTGGCCGCGCGCATAGTCGCGCAGAAACTGGCACTGGTAATCGGCCACAACGTGGTGGTGGAGAACCGTCCGGGTGCATCCAGCGGCATTGCCGCGCGTGCCGTGGCCGGCGTACCGCCGGACGGGCACATCCTGTTTTTCGCCACCGTCGCCAACGTCATCAACAGCGCCGCCAACAGCCCCACCGATATCGATATCGCGCGCGACCTGCTGCCGCTGGCGCTGGTGGGCCGCGTGCCCAACATACTGGTGCTCAATCCCGACCTCGGCATCGACAGGCTTCCGGCGCTGATCCGCCGCCTCAAGTCGCGGCCGGGGATGATCGCCTACGGCACGGCGGGCAACGGCACGGCGCTGCACATGGCCGCTGCCCTGTTTTCCGTGATGGCCGATGTCAGCTTGCTGCATGTGCCCTACCAGGGCAGCGCGGCGGCGATTACCGATCTGCTGGCCGGCCGTATCGCGCTGATGTTCGCGCCGGCTTCCTCGGTGCTGCCCTATGTGAGGTCGGGCAGGCTCACGGCGCTTGCGTCAACCGGCAGCACGCGCTCTTCGATCGCACCTGATCTCCCCACCCTGTCCGAATTGGGGCTCACCGGGTTTGAGTCGTCTGTATGGTTCGGTGTCGCTGCACCGCTCGGATTGCCGGCACGCGCCGAATCGATCCTGGTGTCGGCGCTGCGCGAGGCGGTCGGCTCGGCCGAAGTGCAGGCGCAGTTCAAGTCCAGCGGCATCGAAACCTCGATCCTGAACCTGGGCGATTTCAGCGCCTTCATTCGAAGCGAAACCGACAAATGGGCGCGGGTGATCGAGTCGCAGGGCATCAGGTTGTACTGAACGGGGCCGCCGGCTTGCTCGGATTTGCCCCGATGCCGATGGCGCGAGCCGGCCCTAGTCGCTAAGATTGAGCGTTTTCGCCATCCGCGGCTCCAGGGCGCTGAGAGGCGATCAGCTTGCGGCAGATGCGAGCATTTCCAGGGAGCAAACCATGGACCTGAGCTTTTCGGCCGAAGAATCGGCCTTTCGCAACGAAGTACGCAGCTGGCTTGGCGTCAACCTGCCGGCCGACATTGGTGAAAAAGTCACCACCTACCGCGGGCTGTCGCGCGAAGATTTCATTCGCTGGCACAAGATTCTGGCCGCCAAGGGCTGGTCGGTGCCGCACTGGCCGCGCGAATGGGGCGGTACCGGCTGGGACATCACCCAGCGCTATATTTTTGAAGAGGAGTTCGGACTGGCCGGCGCGCCCAATCTGCCACCCTTTGGCCCCAACATGTGCGCCTCGGTGCTGCTGCGCTTCGGCACGCCGGCGCAAAAGGAACGCTTCCTGCCGCGCATTCGCGATGGCGACGATTTCTGGGTGCAGGGCTATTCGGAACCAGGGGCCGGCTCCGACCTGGCAGCCCTCAAGATGCGCGCGGAGAGGCGCGGCGACCATTACCTGTGCAACGGCCAGAAAATCTGGACCACACTGGGCCACTACGGCGACTGGATCTTCTGCCTGGTACGCACCGACAGCACGGTTGAAAAGCGCCAGGAGGGCATCAGCTTCCTGCTGATCGACATGAAGACTCCCGGCATCACCGTGCGGCCGCTGATCCTGATGGACGGCGGTCATGAGGTCAACGAGATTTTTTTCGAAGACGTGCAGGTGCCGCTGGAGAACATCGTCTACGAGGAAAACAAGGGCTGGACGGTGGCCAAGTACCTGCTCGGCCACGAGCGCATGGGCAGCGCCAGTGTGGGTGCCTCAAGGCGCGAACTGGCCTCCCTGCGTGCCCTGGCGGCGCGCGAGAAGAAGAACGGCAGACCATTAATCGAGGATGCACGCTTTCGCGACCGCCTGTCGCGCACCGAGATCGAACTCGACGCGCTGGAACTCACCTCGATGCGCTTTCTCGACAAGATGCGCAGCACCGGGCAGCCGCCGGGGGCGGATGTGTCGATGCTGAAAATCCGCGGCACCGAGATCCAGCAGTCGATCACCGAGCTGATGATGCAGGCCGCCGGACCGCAAGCGCAGCCATTCACGGGCGTCGATGGCGGCCAGGTCGATGCGCTGACTTCGCGTTTTTCGCCACGCTATTTCAACTATCGCAAGACCAGCATTTACGCCGGTTCCAACGAGATCCAGCGCAACATCATCGCCAAGATGACGCTCGGCCTGTGAGCGAATAAGGGATATCGACATGGATTTCAACTACAGCGACGAACAACAGCAACTGGCCGACTCGTTGCGCAAGTACCTGGCCTACGAATACGATTTCGAGGCACGCAAGGCGGCGCTCAATTCGGCCAATGGCATCAACGAAGAAGCATGGTCGACATTCGCCCAAATGGGCTTGATGGCGATTCCGTTTGCCGAAGCCGACGGTGGCTTCGGCGGCGGCGCGGTCGATCTGATGGCGGCAATGGAAGCCTGCGGCGAGGCCCTGGTGGTCGAGCCGCTGCTGGACGCCATCGGGATCGGCGGGCGCCTGGTGGCCAAGGCGGGTTCCGCCGCGCAGCGCGCGGCGGTGCTGCCCGGTGTGATCGACGGCAGCACACGCATTGCGTGCGCCTACCTTGAGCGTGGCCGACGCTACGAAACCAATCCGGCCACCACCACTGCGCAAAAGAGCGGTAGCGGGTGGCGCCTGGAAGGCGAGAAAGTCGTGGTGGTCGGTGCGCCATTGGCAAGCCATCTGGTGATCTCCGCCCGTACTTCGGGCAACGAAGGTGATGCGCTCGGGGTGAGCCTGTTCCTGCTCGAACGCGCAACGCCAGGGCTTGCGATCAATGCCTACCGCACGGTCGACGGCCAGCGCGCCGGTGATGTGCGGCTGGATCGGGTTGCGGTAAGTGCCGATGCGCTCCTCGGTGCCGAAGGCGCGGCACTGCCGGCGCTCGAAGAGGCACTCGACTTCGCCACTGCACTCTTGTGCGCCGACGCGGTCGGTGCGATGAAATATGCCAACGACGCCACGCTCGAATATCTGAAAACCCGCAAGCAGTTCGGCATGCCGATCGGCGCCTTCCAGGCCTTGCAACACCGCATGGTCGACATGTTCATCGAATGCGAACAGGCGCGCTCGATGGCGATCCTTGCGGCCTGTCGCATCGATGCCGCCATCGACCCCAGGGAACGCATGCGCGCAGTGTCGGCTGCCAAGGTGCGCATCGCCGACGCCGCTCGCAAGATCAGCCAGGAAGCGATCCAGTTGCACGGCGGCATGGGCATGACCGAGGAAATGAAGGTGTCGCACACCTTCCGCCGGCTGACCACGATCGCGCAGCGCTTCGGCGATGCCGATCATCATCTGGAGCGTTACGCGGCGCTGGCCTGACCGCTGTGCGGCAGAAGTCTGGCGGCTCGCCGCCCGATGCCTTGACGCCGGTGTTTGCGCGCACGGGCGCATACTGCCTGCGTCGCGTGTTGGCTGCCAGAACCCGGGCGTCCCTGTGGTGCCGGCACGGACTCGTATTGGGATAACATCGCGGCACGCGTTTGACAAGTTTGCTTCCGCCCCCGACGATTCCGAATCTCAACGCTCTGCCTGCAGTGCGCCCCGCACACTTTCTCCAGTCGATTCGCGTTCGTCAGTTCCTGCTGGCATTTGCCATCATGTTGCCGGTGGCAGGGCTGCTGGCCTGGTTTCTGGTTGCCGATGCCGAGCACGCCCGCGAAGACGCCCACGCAAGAGTAGGCATTCTGGCCGCCAATGCGGGCGCCGCCATCGAGCGCCAGTTGCGCGAGGCCGAGGCAACCCTGGGGCGCCTGGCCGCACGACCCCTGGTCAAGGCGATGGATCCGCAAAACTGTGATCCGATCATTGCGAGCTACATCTCCTTGCATCCGGAGTTCACCGCTCTCGGGTTGCGCGACTTGCAGGGCAATATCATCTGCTCCTACATCCAGAATCCGATCAGGCAACTGGATTCGCGTGAGTTTCCCTGGTTCGAGGATGGGTTGCGCAGCGGAAAATTTGCCGCCGGCAATGCATTCCGCGGGCGCCAGGTCGGCCGCTGGGTTTCGGTGCTGACCCATCCGGTACGCAATGCGGCGGGCGAACTGGTCGGGCTGCTCACGCTGCCGGTCGACTTGCTCAAGATGAGCGAACAAGTGCTCGGATCGACGCCCAGGAACATCACGGTGAGCGTTACCGACCGCCAGCGGGTGATCCTGCTGCGCTCCACGGATGCAGCCGCGTTCGTTGGCACTCCGGCGCCCCCGCAGGCGTACGCGGCCACGCGTGGATTACAGGAAGGCGTCATTTCCACCAAGGGCCTGGATGGTGTACAGCGCCTGTATACCTTTCTGACGATTCCGGGGGCTGAGTGGAGAGTCGTCGCCGGCATCTCCGAGACCGAGGCCTATGCGGAATACCATGCCACCCGGCGACGCGCTCTCGGCATCGGCCTGGGCGTGTTGCTGCTGGCCTTGTGGCTGGCCTGGCGCATCGGCGGCGCCACGGTGCGGCCTATCGCGGACCTGGCTGCGGTCGCCGAGCGGATCGCCGCAGGCGACACCGCCGCCCGGGCGAGCGCGACCGGGCCTGCGGAGATCCGGGCGGTGGCCGCAGTGTTCAACCGCATGCTTGATGCGCGCGACCTCAGCGAGGCGGCGCTGCGCGCCGGCGAGGAAAATCTTGCCATCACGCTGCAGTCGATCGGTGATGCGGTGATCGCCACCGATGCGGACGGCCGCATCACCCGCATGAACCCGGTTGCCGAGCGGCTCACCGGCTGGACGCTGGCAAGCGCGGCCGGTCGCCCGCTCGCCGAGGTGTTTCGCATTGTCGATTCACTTACCCGCCTGCCGGCGCGGGATCCGGTGCGTCGGGTGCTGGAGCAGGGCGAGGTCGTGAGCCTGTCGAACCACACCGCGCTGCTTGCGCGCAACGACATCGAATACCAGATCGCCGACAGCGCAGCGCCGATCCGCGATCGGCTTGGCGCCATCGCCGGCGTGGTCCTGGTTTTCGCGGACGTTACCGAGCAGTACCGTGCGCGCCAGGCCCTGCACGACAGCGAGCGCCGTCTGCGCGCAATCATCGATACCGAACCGGAATGCGTCAAAGTGGTCGATCGCGCGGGAAACCTGCTGGAAATGAACGCCGCGGGCCTGACCATGCTCGAGGCCGACTCGCTGCAAGTGCTGCAACGGCAGGCGCTGCTCGACTACATCGTGCCGCAGGACCGCCCTGCCTTCGTCGCCTTGCATCAGCGGGTGATGAACGGCGAAGCAGGCACGCTCGAGTTCGAGGTGATTGGCCTGAAAGGCGCTCGGCGCTGGCTCGAAACGCACGCCGCGCCGATGCGCGACGCCAGCGGCAGCATCGACACCCTGCTGGGAATCACCCGTGACATCACCGAGCGCAAGCGCAGCGAAAGGGAACGGGCATCGCTCGAAGCGCAGTTGCGTGAATCGCAAAAAATGGAGGCGATTGGCACGCTGGCCGGCGGCATCGCGCATGATTTCAACAACATCATCGGCACGATCCTGGGCAATGTCGAACTGGCGCGCGACGACGCCGGGGCCAGTCCGGGCCTGCAGCAAAGCCTGGCGGAGATCCGCAAGGCGGGAATGCGGGCACGCGACCTGGTGCAGCAGATACTGTCGTTCAGCCGCCGCCAACCCACTGCCCTCAAGTTGATCGAGCCCGGTACGGTGGTTGCCGAAGTGGTGCGCCTGCTGCGCTCGACCCTTGCGGCGCGGGTCCAGGTTGAAGCGAAGGTCGCCGCCGATACCGGCCTTGTTCTGGCCGACAAGACGCAGGTCGAGCAGGTGCTGCTCAATCTTTGTGTGAATGCCGAGCAGGCCATGGAAGGGAACCCGGGACGCATCGTCATCGACGTTCTGGCCGAGACGCTCGATGCTGTCGCGTCGCGCGCCGTATCCGACGAGCTGTCAGCGGGGCCTTATGTCGTGTTTCGCGTAAGCGACACAGGCCACGGCATGGACAACGCGACCATAGAGCGGATTTTCGAACCTTTCTTCACCACCAAGCCATTGGGCGAAGGTACCGGACTCGGCCTCGCGGTAGCGCATGGCATCGTCCGCACCCACCAGGGCGCAATCACGGTCACCAGCGAGCCGGGCAAGGGCAGTCGGTTTGACGTTTACCTACCCGCGGTACAGGCCACGATCGCCGCTCCGGCAGCAGCGGCGGCGCCGGTGCTGCCCGCGGCCGCGGGCAAAGGGCGCCATGTGCTCTACATCGACGATGACGAGTCTCTGGTTTTGTTGGTTACCCGCCTGCTGCTACGGCGTGGGTACCTTGTGAGCGGCCACGTGGAGCCGACCGCGGCGCTGGCCGAGCTCAAAGTTGACCCCGCACGCTTCGATCTGGTGGTGACCGACTACAACATGCCGCGCTTCTCCGGGTTGGATGTCGCGCGGGAGGTGCGGGAGATTCGGCCTGACTTGCCGGTAGTGATCGCCTCGGGCTTCATTACCGACGAGTTGCAGGCGCAGGCAAGCGCCGCTGGCGTACGCAGCGTCATTTTCAAGGCCAACGCCGCTGAGGAATTCTGCAACGTGGTTCAGCGCCTGTTGCAGGAAACCGCAGACTGACCACGTCCGGTGCCGGACATGTCGGCCCGGCATGTCAACTGGTATCGGCCGTTGTGCGCATTGATCGTCGCCGAAGCAGCGGTGTCCTGCCCGAGAACAGTTCTTGTTGCAAATGATGCATTGCATGGTCGTTGACCCATGGTTTGGGTTCGACGATCGCAGGGCAGATGGTGGCCCGATGCCGACGAATCCGGCATCGACCACCGGCATGCAGCCACGGCTTTCCGGGAACCGGCCGCGCGCCGCTAGAATAGGGAAATCTGGTCCGGCGTTGTGTTCCGGCGCTGCGTTGGTGCTGCAACGTTTGCTGTGAAGACGGAGGTTCGGCATGGCCAATCCCTTGCAATGCGCAGTCAGGCGGCGCCTGCTCGGCGCAGGCATGGCAACCGCGACGATCGCCGCCCCTGGCTTAGGGTGGGCACAGGCCTATCCCTCGCGCCCGGTACGCGTGATCGTCCCGTTCCCGCCCGGCGGCACCACCGATATCGTTGCTCGCGCCTTCGTCGAGTTGCTCGGACGCGAACTGGGTCAACCGATCGTGGTCGAGTACAAGCCCGGCGCGGTCACCAACATCGGCACCGAGCAGGCCATGCGTGCCACGCCGGACGGCTACACTTTGCTGTTCGGCTCGTCGGTAATGGCCACCAACTTCGCCACCGGACCGGTGCCGCCGTTCGACCCGCAGAAGACGCTGGCGCCGATTTCACAGGTCAACACCATGGCCTACGTGGTGTGCGCCAATCCGGCCGCGCCGTTCTCGAACGTGCGTGAGTTGCTGGCGGCTGCGCGTGCCAGGCCCGGGCGCATCACGCTGGCCACCGCCTCGCTCGAATACGTGGCCAAGCTCCTCAATGCGCAGTCCGGGGTCGACATCCTGCACATCCCCTACAAGGGCGGCGCCGCTGCCATGACCGACGCGATTTCGGGCCAGGTCGACATGGCCGCCGCGCTGGTGCCGGTAATGCTGCCGCAGATTCGCGCCGGCAAGTTGAAGGCGATCGGTGTGACCTCGGCGCGGCGCTCAGGTGCCCTGCCGGACGTGCCGACCTTCATTGAATCGGGCGAATCGCGCTACCGCGCCGAGGGCTGGTATTCGCTGCATGGCCCGGCCGGCCTGCCGCGCGAGATCGTGCGCGTCTTGTCGGAAGCCACGCGCAAAGTACTCACCAATCCGGAGTTCGTCGAAAAGCAGCGCGCGATCGGTTCGGATATCGTGTTCAGCAGCCCCGAGGAGCTGGCGACGCGCCTGAAAGTGGATACCGAAGACGCGCTGCGCCTGGCGCGCGAGCTGAAGATATCACCGGCCAATTGAAGCCGGGCTCAGGATGGCGCGGCACCGGCTGGCCGCGCCTGACCGCAGTCGAAGCACCACCAACAAGGAGACAACAATGAGCGAAATCCTTCTGCAGCAAGTCACCGGCCCGAACGTCTGGAAGGGCGAGCAGATGCGCATGCGCGACCACTGGATCGTGGCGCTCGACGCGCGCGATGTCGGCGAGATCGATGCTGCGCTGGCATATGCCCAGGCCACCGGCATCGGCCTAATCGACATCAGGCCCGAACACTTTCCGCTGCCCACTCTGGCGCCGCGACTGGCGGCGATTCGCGATGAGGTTGCCGACGGCCGCGGCTTCGCGCTTTTGCGCGGGTTGCCCATCGAGCGCTATTCGATCGAAGAGGCGCGCCTGCTGTTCTGGGGGCTGGCTGGTCATGTGGGCACGGCCGAAGGCCAGGACCGCGCCGGCAACCGCATGCATCAGGTCACCGATACCGGCAAGCGTGTCGATGGCGACAACAGCACGCGCGGCTATGAAACCAATGACGAACTGCATTTTCACAACGACGGCGGCGATGCATTCATGCTTTTGTGCGTGCGCACCGCGCAGACCGGCGGCACCAGCAAGCTCATGAGCACCGGCTCCCTGTTCAACGAAATCCTGCGCCGCCGGCCGGATCTGGCGCGCGTGGTGCAGCAGCCGTTCCACTTCGATTCGCGCGCGCAGAACGCGGCCGACATCAAGGTGCAGAGCGTGCCCATCCTCACCTGGCACGCCGGGCGCATGAACGTGTTGCACAAGCGCCGCTACATCGAGACCGCGCAGCGCTTTCCCGAAGTGCCGCGTCTGACCGCGCCGCAGGTCGAGGTGCTCGACCTGATCGACGAGATCTGCAACGATCCGAACTGGCACCTTTCGTTCGACATGCAGCCGGGCGACATTCAGATCGGCAACAACTTCTCGGTGCTGCATTCGCGTACGTCCTACGTCGATGACCCCGCGCCGGAGAGGCGCCGCCTGTTGCTGCGCATCTGGATGACTTTGCCAAACGGCCGGCCCTTGCCTGCGGTGTATGCCACGACGCGGGAATTCGGCCAGACGTTCCGGCGGCGCCAGGAGGCGCTTGCGATTGCCTGAGGCCAGGCTGCTATCGAGGGCGCAATGCCCGAACTACGCCAGGCTTGCGGTGAGCGCGGTCATCGCCCTGGCGACGTCGCCGTCCATCACGTTTTGCATGTGACCAAGCCGCGAACGCATTGTCGGTTCGGCCAATATGCGTGCGTTCAGACCGGCACGCACCCATTCGATGTCGTTGGCGTTGGCGCGAATCAGCTTGGAGCAGGCGCAATCATTGGGGTCAAGAAACCAGGCAACCAGACCGCCCTTCAAGGGTAGCTGGATCAAGCGGGTTTCCCAGCCTGCGGGAAGTGACAAAACGCGTGGTGACAGGGCGTCGGCGAAATAGCCCTTGTCGCGAGCGAACGCGCTTGACTCGCCGAGCTGCGCATTGATGTCCGATACGCGTTCCGGATCGAACTTCAGGAAAAAATCAAGGTCAATCGATGCGACCATGCGTTGCGGCGGCTCAAGCACCGCGCCCAGTATCGACAGGCTTCCGACCACGACGAAGTTGCGATGGTTCGTCAGACGCGCCGTTGCCAGCAACACCTCCTCGATTTGTTCGAGCTTCATGCCGGCAACTCCATGCACATCAGCGGCGAATTGACGCGCAGGACGCGTGCCTGTGGATCGCTCAGTCGTTTCACGGCTTCATCCTCAGGCATTGCGAGCAATTCGCGCCATGTGTCGATATAGACCTGGCTGCACAAACGCTCGCGTTCCCACAGGTCAACGATCGCGGCTGCGCGTGCGCGCATCCGCATGTCCATGATCGGCAGAATACGGGCATGCAGCGCCAGTCGGTTCTGATCACGCACGGCAAGTTCGGCGCGCGCGCTGCGGACGTCTTCGTAGCTCATGCATCGATTGTGCATTCGCGATCCGCGCGATGCAAGCTTCATTTGCCGCAAGGTGTCACGGGGCGTTGGCCGGCGCCTGAACGGCAGCCCGTACTCGCGACCTGGGCTCCAGCAACGCTTTGATGCTTCGATCGGTACAGGTGGTGGCTGCGCAATCGGCGCTGTCAACTGTTGAACTACTTCGGGGCGCAATGCAGGGCGACTTTCCATAAATCGAGGCCGCCTGGCTGCCCGAAATCGGCGATAGACTGCGGTGCCAGGCACCAGCCATACTCCCGGCAGGCCAGTTGGATTACAAATTCCTTCTGCGACGACTGACCGAAGTTTCTCCACCTTCAAGGACTCATAATGCGCAAGACGCTCGATGCCATTTTCGCGGGCCTGCTCGCCACCTTTATCCTGACCGCCACCTTGCCGGTGCTGGCGCAGACCCCGGAGGCGTTGTTCCCGACCAAGCCCCTGCGCTTCATGATCGGCTTCGGCCCCGGCGGCAGCACCGACCTGATGTCGCGCATGATCGCCCTGAAGCTGGCTGAGCGCCTGGGCCAGCCGGTCGTGGCGGAGTTGCGGTCCGGGGCCAGCGGCACCATCGCCGCCGACGCTGTCGCCAAGGCGCCGCCGGACGGGCACACCCTGATCCTCTTGACCGGCGCCCACCCGGTCACCGGGGTGATGATGCGCTCGCTGCCGTTCGACCCGGTGCGCGACCTTGCGATGGTCTCGACGGTGGTGTCGTATCCCATCGCGATCGTGGTGGTCGCGGGCTCGCCGTTTCGCAACATCGAGGACCTGCTGGCGGCTGCCAGGTCGGGGCCGCGCAAGGTGTCGTTCGGCACCGCCGGGACCGGCAGCGGTCAGCACCTGATCGGCGAATGGATCGGCGTGGAGGCGGGGCTTGAGTTTCTCCACGTGCCGTTCCGCGGCGGCAGCGCCTCGCTGACCGAGCTGCTTGCCGGCCGCATCGACATGACCCTCGACACCCTGACCAGCGCGCTGCCGCAGATCCGCGCGGGCAAGACGCGCGCGCTCGCCGTCACCACCCGCGAGAGCTCACGCTTCCTGCCGGAAGTGCCGCCGATCGCGCGCGTGGTGCCGCAGGTGGACTTCGCATCCTGGGCAGGGGTGGCGACCACCGGCGGCACGCCGCCTACGATCGTCGCACGCCTCAATCGTGAAATGCATGCCGTGCTGCGGCTTCCCGAGGTGCGCCAGCAGCTCGAGAACCTTGGTGGCGAAACCTCCCCGTCCTCGCCGGAGGAAATGCGGGCGCTGGTCGAGCGCGAGATGGCGCGCTGGGCGAAGGTGGTGGCAAGCCGCGGCATCGAACGCCAATAGCGACAGACAAACATGGACCAAGTCACCAAGGATCGCCTGGAGGCGCGCCGCGCGCGCCTGTTGCGCAAGCAGTTCTACATCATCACCATGCGCGCGCGGCCGATGGCTGATCCAGGCGCCGAGCTCGCGCCATTTCTCATGGAGCACCTGGATTTCATCGACGATCTCGAGGCCCGCGGTGTGCTGTTCGGTGCCGGACCCTTCCGCCACGAGGACGGGCAATGGGACGGCAGCGGCATGGCGATCGTGCGCGCTGACTCGATCGACGCCGCGGGCGCCATTGCCGAAGCCGAGCCTTTTCACCGCGCGGGACTGCGCGTCAACACGGTGAACGGCTGGCAATTGAACGAGGGTTCGTTCAGCGTGCGAGTGCGCCTCTCGGCGCATCGTTTCGAGATCGAATAGCGGGTCGAACAGCGCCGCCGTCGCCAGCGGTGGCATCAGTCGTGTCGCCGCGAGAGGTGATTCAGGCCGATGACGCGGGCCCGCGCGCGATTACCTGATCACGCCGGGTTCAATCCGTGAAACATGAATCGAAAAGACGCCCGCGAAACGCGGGCGCCCGATCGGGGTGAATTCGCTTTAAGTCGAATGCTTGTGCTGGGTCGTCGACTTATGCGACGCTTGCTTCTGATGGGTTGTCGACTTATGCGACGACTGCTTGTGGTGAGTAGTCGTCTTTTGGGAGGCGTGCTTGTGTTTCGTCGTATGGTGCGTCGCATTCGCGTGCGGCTTGCTCGCCTTCGTTGTCGAGGGCGCTTTCGGCTGCGCGGCTTTACCGGCGCTTTGCGCCCGGTAGTCTTTGAGCGCCTGGGCCATTCTCTGGTCGCGCGACGGTGTTGCAGCGGGCGTGGCGGCAAACGCAGCCGACGACAGTCCCAGAAGGCCAACGACCAATATCGAAGTCAAGGTACGCATGATTCATCTCCATTCGCTTGATTTGAGTGACGCAAAGCCGCCACGTACAGACATAACGAATAAAGCGGGCCGCAGTTGACCGCCGTACCAAAACTTGGAAGTGTCTGGTACCTTTTCAATCAAGGGTCGCTTTCTTCCTTTGCCCGACCGGGGCGCTTCGCGGCAGGCGCGGTTATTCGCAACCAGAGCAATGAGCCACTTCGGCCACACATCTACCTTGCCTGTACTCTTGCGTCGGCAGGGCGCGTTTGGCATCTTTGAGTTTCTTCTCATCGCTAGCCGTCGGGCCGCTTTTGCGGAGTTCGATGACGACCTACTTGATTTTTCCGGTGAACTTGAACGGCATCTGCTTCACGTAGTCTTCGATCAATGGCGTGCCGGGGTCTTCACCGACGTCGAGGGTCTCGTCGCCCAAGGAGCGGACCGCGACGGTGCGCTTGATTTTGCCATGCGCGCCCGGTTGCCATCCACGCTAAGCGTGACGATGCTGCCATTGGCGTAGCTGGGGCTTCCTGGTGCAAGTCACACTTGAAGGTGCGCTTGTCGGCGCTGAGTCTCTCGGCCGATGCGAAAGCGTACTTGTGATTCCACTTGATCGCGCCCCGACAAACCGGCGTCGTCCGCAACGTAATCTTGCAGGGCACGAATCGTAAAGACTCCCGTAATTTCGAGCCAAGATCATCCCCGCCTGCCACGGCGGTCGGCCCAAGCCCGCCTGTGTTCGAGGTCCAGGCGCGCTTTCCGCTTCTGTATCTGCATGCGTTAACACCAAAATTCGTTAAGAAACATCTCATAATATCAACGTGTTGCGTATTAAAACAATAATTTCTTGACGTGTCGTGATTTCTTCATTAAATTAGAAATATGATGAAAAAACGCTTTGCCAGTGCAGCGCAACTCGATGGAGTTGTCGATCTCGAGCGGCTTCGTTCCGGCCCATCAGACAGCATCGAACGTGACGCCGCGAGGTTTCTGGAACTGACCTATCCGTCTGAAGACGTGAAGGCGCTGCTGCGGCTCCTGTCTCGTCGCTTTGGAGGCGCCGCATCCGAAGGGACAATTCTCGCGAATGCGGTGAAAGGCCTTGGCAAATCGCACGCACTGCTTCTCGCCTATCACCTTTTGAAAAGCCCGGCGGAAGCAACCGCGTGGATGACCAAGCTCGGGTATGGGTGGGCGGCGCCGGCAAATGCCGTGGTGCTGGTTCACAAATTCACCGATCGATCGATGCCCGGTGACGCGCTCTGGGCACTCGTGGCGCGCGAGCTTGGCCAGAACTGGAGCGACCAGCGGCCTCCCGACTTGGAGGACGTGGTCGCCGCCATCGGCGAGCGTCACCTTGTGCTGATCCTCGATGAGCTTGAACGTGGGATACAGGGAATTACCGACGACGCGAAGCGCACACAGAACCTGAACTTCCTGCAAATGCTCAGCGAGGCTGCGAGCCGTGAGCAGGGCATCACTTTGATCGCCGCAATTTACGACGGTACGGTCGAGCCTGGCGCAACACTGCGCCGCACACCGAAGCTGGAGCTTCACTTTCGCCAGACCGAGGACCGTGCGGCGATTGTTCGCCATCGCCTGTTCGAGAACGCCGAAAGCTACGATCGCAACCACGCACGCGACCTTATTCGCTCCTACGTCAATATCTGGAAGCGATTCGGCGTCGAGACATCCGAACAACAGCAGTCACGGATTGAAGCGACGTTTCCTTTTTTGCCCGATCTAGTAGAACTCATATTCACACGCATTAGCGACACCGGCGGCTTCCAGGGCACGCGCAGTGCATTGGGACTGCTAGGGGCGATGCTGGACGCGTCAGGCGACGGCCCGTACCTGATGACCGCGGCAAGCTGCAGAATCTCGGACGCGGCCTGCGGCGACCGACTCCAGGACCTTGATCCGAGCGGCGATCTCATCAATTGCGCTGCGTCGAACTTCCGCGACCTACAGGCCAGGCCATTCGCCGAAGCAATTGCCTCCGCAACGCTTCTCGCCAGCCTCGTGTCGGGAGGTCGCTCCATCGGCCTTTCAAGAGAAGAAATGATCCGCCACGCAATTAGGCCCGGCGACGACCCGAACGAATTCCAGGCAACACTGGACGCGTTCCAGAAATTCGGCACTTACTTTCATCATCCCCAGGATCGGTATTACTTCGATCGCGAAGAAAACGCGTACGCCAAGGTCGAGCTCGCCGCGGCGCGCTTGTCCGATGAAGTCGCGCGCGAGCAACTCATCACCATCTGGCGCCAGGAAGTGTTTCGCGATACGCAAGAGACCGTCGTGTTGCATGACCTGGAGCAGGCGAAACGCGACCTCGACGCCTTGGGGCTGAAGGCCCGGCGCTTCGTCCTGGCGCCGCGGCGATTGTCGGCCGAAGAGCGCCACGGGTTGTATCTGGGCACGCAGATGCGCAATCAGATCATCCTGCTCGAACCGCGAGAGTCGTCCTCCAACCATCTCGGCAATCCGGATCTGCTTGCGTACGCGAAGCGCGTGAAGGCCGCCAACGATCTCGCCAATTCTCCCGGCAATGCGGATTTGCGCCGCCGCTATGAAGACATCAAGCGCAATGAATCGCTTCAGTTGTTGCGCCTGCTCAAGGGCGCCGGGCTCGCCTACATCCGCATCGAAAGCTGGTCCGAGACTGCCGGCGCCACGCAATTCGAGGAAGAACCCCTAGGTCAAGCAAGCAACAAGCTGGAAGTCGTCGAGCAGCTTCGTACCCAACTCTATCCGCCATCGCTTTTTGTCGAGCACCTGCGCGACAACCTCGCCTCATTCATCGGACAGCGCGTCGAGCAGGTCGATCGCGCCTACCGCAGCACGCTTGGATTTCCAGTGCCGCTCGACGTACCAGCTATCACCCGGGCAGTGCGCTATCTGGCCGAAGACCCGGCGCGGATACTCGGGCTGAAACACCAACGCGGCGGTGGCGGATTTTGTGGCGAGCCAGTTGCCCTTTCGCAATCTGAATTCGATCAGGCGGAACTTGCCCATCCGTGGCCCGCTTCGATTCCCCCGACGCCGCCTGGACCCGGCCCGACGCCGCCACGGGATACCGGACCTACCGGCGATCCGCAACTACCCACGGGGCCCGAAACACCGCCGACACCATCCGGACGGCGCACCGAGGAACGCGCTACGCCGCACTGCACCGGCCTCGGTGAATTGCGCCAACAGGTGGCCGCGCGGTTGGTCGATCTCGATTCGCCGACCATACAGCAGGTTCGTTTTTCAATCTTCGCTGACTACCACAACCATGATTTTGGCGGCTTGCCGTCGGCGTATCGCGGCGGCCTGTCGGGGACAGGCGACCTCGGTGTCCAGATCGACATTTCGGTCCCGGGCCCATTGAGCAAGGCGCAACTAGAGCAACAATGCGAAAAACTGCCTAACCTCACGGGCGCCACCTACTCCGCGCGCATGACGGTGTTGCTTGCCGACGCAATTGCGCAGGAGGCTGCCAGGTGAGTGCCCTAGATTCCGCCCTGCTGCTGGCACTCACCAGCCCGCCATCACGATTGCCTGCGCTGGAGGCTTGGCTCATGCAGGAAGTCTGGAGCGACGAAGCCTTCGCGCGCGCTGGGAAATCGCCGAAAAACTATCTACTGGCCGGAGAGCGACTGGTCAACGAACGTGAAAGCCTGCTGGCGACGACCGCGCCAGATGTGTATTCGGAACTCGCATCCGCGTCTGCCCCTGATCGCACCATCAGCGACTTCTTTGCCAAGAATCCACGCTCTGCCTCCGTGGTGTTCGACGGCTGCTCGTTGCGCGAAGTACCGCGGCTCGTCGAACTTGCGCGTGCTTCACGCCGCGCCGTGCTGGAACGCGGCTGCGGGCGCGCGGCCGTGCCGTCGGAGACGATTCAGTACGTCGCCAATCGTCTTGGCCTCGGTTTGCCTGCGCTTGGGCCGTCGCAGCTCGCGTCGCGCGGCGAATTGCGCGAGCGCAATGTCCGCTACTACTATTTCGCGCAGACAAACAGCTATCACACCATTGACGATGGCGATCATTCGCTGTTGCTCTGGTGCCGATTTCCGGATCAACGCTACACCGACAGCACTGCGGTGGACGAAGGTTTGTTCGATGGTGTCTGGGACGGTTTCGAAACAGCGTGGCGCAACACGGTACAGGCGCTTCCACCCGATCGCAGCGTACTTGTCACCAGCGACCATGGCTATGTATTCCTGAAGTCCGGATTCAGCGATACCCGACTCAAGAACGTCGACCGGGTGCTAAACGGCAAACGCTTTCGTTTTCACGAAGAGAACGAGGCCTTGCCGGAGCGGACACCCGGCCTGTGGCTGGACGAGTCGCGACGTCTTACCGTACTTGCCGGCCGGGGTCACAATCGGCCGCAGGCACCATCGGCCTCACAATCGGTTTATCGCCATGGCGGCCTGACGCTGATGGAAATGCTCACCCCATGGCTCGTGCTCGGGCCAGTCGGTTCTGCATAGGAGCGTGAAATGAAACAAAAAGTCGGAACGCTGCTCGAACAAGACGTCCTGCGTCGCGCCAAGCGGCGCGCCGCCGATGAAGGTCGCCCCTTGAGCGATGTAATCCAGGATGCACTGGAGAAATACCTTTCCGCGGGTTTGCCCGAGCCGGCGCGTCGTGAAGCCGCGTTTCAACTTTTTTGCGAACGGCCGATCAAACTCGCGCCGGAGCAATTGAAGGCCGTGCTCGAACACGATAGTTGGGACCTGTGAACCTCGACGACATTCCAACCGGCAGCCTGTGCGTGGTCGACACGAACGTGCTCCTCTACGCCGAACAGGGCGCCTCCAGCCAGGCGCAGCGCTTCATCCGTCGCTGCTCTTCAGGCGAAGTCACCGCTACCCTGCCGCAAACGGTATGGCATGAGTTCACCCACAAGCTGATGCTCGCCGAAGCAATGATGCGCGGCCTCACCTCGGGCGGCAATCCTGCGTCACGCCTTGGCTCGCGCCCCGAGGCTATCAAAGGACTGACGTTGTACAAGGCCAAGGTAAGAGCGCTGATCGACCTCGGCTTCGGCTTCGAGCCCTGCCTGTTGCCCGACTTGCTCGACCGCGCATTCGCATTGCAGGAGCGCCACGGCCTGCTGACGAACGACTCGATGGTCCTTGCCGTGGCTATGCGTCTCAAAGCCGACGCTCTGGTGGCTAGCGACAAGGCTTTCCGCGGCATCGCCGAGCTCGACGTCTATTACCCCACCGACCTGCGGATGTGACGACGTGAACGCCCCCGAAAACTCTGCATCTGCCACCCAGGCCGCCGCCATTCCCCGCGCGATCGAAGTAGGGTTTCCTATCGTCGAGATCAATCGCCTCGCCGAGCCGGAGCGCAACAGCTTCAAACCCATCTACCAGATGCACAAATGGTTCGCGCGCCGCGCTTCCTGCGTGTTCCGCACCATACTGCTCGGCGCGCTGAAGCCAGCGTTCCAGCCGGACCGAACGCCCACCGACCTGATGGCCGAGTTCTACAAGAATCATGCCGACGACCCGGACACCAAAGGTAAGGTGGTGCTCGACCCGTTCATGGGCGGCGGCACCACGGTAGTGGAAGCGTTGCGCCTCGGCTGCAAGCCGATCGGCATCGACCTGAATCCGGTCGCCTGGTTCATCGTCAAGACCGAAATCGAGCCGGTCGACATCGACGCCCTCAAGGCTGCATTCGAGCGCCTCGCCGATCGGCCGGTTGCATGGAACAGCGGAAAACCCCTGCGCGAGACGCTCCTCGATCTCTACAAGACCGAGGTCGCGCCAGGTGTTGAAGCCGACGTGATCTACACCTTCTGGGTCAAGCACGCGATCTGCACCGATCCCACGTGCAAGAAGGAAGTGCCGCTTTTCAAGGACTACATCATTGCCTATCGAACCTTGACGGTGCGGTATTGGCGAGATGTCACCTGCCCGGAATGCGGCAACTCCTTCGACTGGGAAATCCAGCCCGCCACCTTGATTGCTGAAAAGAAGCTGATGGTGAACGCGCCACGCGGCTCGGCAGGCGAGGGACGGCCTATTGCCGCCTGGGTGTTTGGAAAGATTCCCCAAAAGCCCAAGAAGAAGAGCGAACAGTCTTGGACCAGGCTCTACTGCCCTTGCTGTTCCCAGAACATCAAAGTGCAAGTGCCGTGGGAGAAAAAGGCAGAAAAGAAGAAGGTCTCCGTGACCGTACTACTCTGCCCCTCCTGCGAATCGGTATGGCAGTGGCGAGGCTTGATGCCGGAGGGACATGTGGACTGCCCTTCATGCGGCCACAGTCACAATCCGCGCAAAGGAAATGTTCCAGAAGAGAAAAACGGAATGTTTCAATGCGTTTGCGGCAATAAAGATCAAGTGATTGAGAGCCTCAGGTTGTTGCCACAGGAAAAGCGCCTACCTCTTCGACCATACGCTATACAAGCCTATCTGCCAACCCGAGATGAGAAGAGCGAACCCGAAACGCAAGGTGATGGCGCTCAAGTCTCCCTTTTTGGCGATGGTGCGGACAGTCAAGCGTTGCTGCCACTTTCGAAAAGTACTAATAAGACGCACGTGCTTTTCGGCGACTATCTCTTGCCGGGAAACGGAAAATTTTTCAAGCGCTTTTCCGTGTCCGATCGGACGCGCATGCAAGAAGCGACACGAAACTGGGATGCGAACAATGAAACCCTTCCGCACCCGAGAAGCGAAATCCCCCGCGGCGCGGAAACCACTCGGCTGCTTGAGCACCACTACAACTTTTGGCACGACATGTTTGCGTCGCGACAGTTGCTCGCGCTCTCGACCCTGCTTCGCGGAATAATTGATGAGCGCAATGAGCGACAGCGGGAGATGCTCCTAAGCGCATTTTTCAGCCTCCTTGAGGGCTCGAACTTATTCGCACGATTTAAACCCAACCAGAACAAGAGCGAGACTGCAAAAGGCGTATTTGCTCGCCACGACTATCAACCAAAGCTCACACCGGTCGAGGACAATGTTTGGGGGGCCGACACCGGCAAAGGTTTCCGCGCGTGGTTCGACATTGTTGTCGCCGGCAAGAAATTTGGCTTGAATCCCTCCGACAACATCTATCGAACATCGATCAATGGAGTTGAACTGGAACGGCTTGAAGACGGAAGCTCGGCAGTGGCTGAACCAAGTATGGAGTTCTCTCTTGACGCGCCCGCTGTATTGCGCTGCCAGTCCTCGGCCGACATTCCCGCTGGCGTGAAATGTGACGCGGTCATTACCGATCCGCCATATGTCGGAAACGTCAACTACTCCGAGCTTGCGGACTTCTTTTATGTGTGGCTTCGCCTTGCCCTCAAATCACGGTACCCCTCATTTGCGCCTGAATATACGGAAAAGGCTGCGGAAGTTGTGGAAAACAAGAGCCGGGGCAAGAGCCGCGACGATTTCTACAAGGGCCTTTCCGCCGTATTCCAACGAGCACATGATGCGTTGCCCGAACAGGGCCTGCTGATCTTTACCTTTCATCACACGGATCAAAAGGGCACTGTTTGGCAAGGGTTGTTGCAAGCACTGTGCGAAACTGGATTCGAGATTGCGGCCGTTTACCCCGTTCATGGTGAGGCCGAATCAGCGCTAAATCTTCAGGAGGCTGAGAACGCTTCGTACGATTTGATTCACGTATGCCGAAAGCGCAATGTCCAGCCAGAATCACGTTCCTGGGCAGGCATCCGACAGGAAGTACGCCGTCGCGCCCGGGCAGAGTTGACTGAAATCGAGGCTGGACGTTATGGCGGAAAGCCACTTGCCGAACCTGACGTACGTCTGATCTGCATCGGCAAGTGCCTTGAGCTTTACAGCGCGCATTACGACAAGGTACTTGATCACGAGGGTAAGACTCTGCCGCTGCATCGCGCTCTGCAGGACATTAGCGCTATCGTCGATCAACTCGTCACCCGTGACCGGCCGCTACCCGCCGAACTGGAAAATATCGACAGCCTCTCCTACGTCTGGTTGCGTTGCCTCATGCCGCGGCGTGCCGAGTTGAGCGTGGATGGACTTTCCAAAGATCTGCGGGCGCTACAGGTGAGTATCGATGACGTGAAGAATGCGGGTCTTGTGGTCAAGGGCCGCACCGGCCGAGGGCGGACCTACGAAGTGAAACAGCCGAACCAGCGGCTCGAGGCGGCGCTGGCCTCTCTTAAGAGCGTTGCCGGGGATCAGGCGCAGGTGAAGCTATTCGGCGACAACGGCGCGCCGGAGGGTCTGATGTTTGCCGACCTCTGGCAGGCACTGATCGCGCTGGCTGACGCCGGGGAATCGGTCCTGCCGTTACTGGAAAAGTTCCGAGCGCAATGGCCTGAGATTGCTGCCGGCCTCAAGTATTGCCGGCGCGTGCGCAGTGACTGGGAGGCGGCAATCGATCGCGTGATCGCGGTGATGGAAGGTGCGCCGCTACTGGCGCAGCACGGAGTCGTCTAATGGCCGGCTACATGCTGATCGAGAATACGACGCTCCGGCCGTACAAGGCGGATGGCATCGTGCCGAATGCGCGCGAGCTCGGGTTTATCGACTACCTCCGGGAGCTACGTCAGGAGGTGTTTCCGTTTCAGCGTGGCAGCAAGCTGCGCCTGGTGGGTTTCGAAAGCGTCCTTCTCGACGCCCAGGACCGTAAACAAATTGCCGCCGACATCCATGGCTTACTCGCGGCACGTGCCAACGAACTGGATCGCATGGGCGGCTTCGTCCAGGTCGTATTCGAATGGCAGCTTTCCTACGGCAATGAGCTTTGGTTCACGCGTGGTCGCGAACGGATTCCGCTACGTGGCGTATTCGGCAAGGCAAAACGGGATCAGAGCGGCTCGAACGTCTATTACCTTACGGGATTCAACCTGACATGACTGAAGTGATCGATCGCGGCACCGTGATCTACGCCGAAGACTGGGTGCGGGTGCGCAACCGCCCCGAATGGGGCACGGGTGAAGTGCTGAAGGTAGCGCAGAATCTTGGTGTCTATCAAGCAAGGGTGCTGTTCAAGACGTCTGACGGCGAGCGCGTCGAGACCGTACCGATCGAATGGCTTGAAAAAGCCTCCGACCTTTGGGAGCGTTTCGCCTCGAGCGATTTCGATGACCCGAAGGTCTATCGCCTGAAGCAAATGGCGTTCGATATGGTCCACGCCAATACGGGCGGCGAGTTGACCGCGAGCCGGGTCGATCTACTGCCTCACCAGATTCTCCTGGTGCATGACTTGATCGCTATCGCGCCGCGACGGATGCTGATTGCCGACGAAGTGGGCTTGGGCAAGACCATCGAGACTGGCATGTTGATCCGGGAACTGATCGCTCGAGGCGATGCTGAGCGCATCCTGATCGTTACACCCGCCGGCCTGATAGAAAACTGGCGCCGCGAGTTGGAAAGCGGATTCCGCATGCATTTCGACGTGCTCGGACGCGACTTTCAGGACCACGGCTCGGCCGCCTGGGAGCGCCATGCGCACGTCATCGCGTCGATCGACACCTTGAAGCAATCGCGACGTCTGCAGCGCCTGCTCGCTGCGCCCGGCTGGGATATGGTGATCTTCGACGAAGCGCATCATCTTTCGCGTGCCCGAACCGGCAAGAAAACCGTCACCACACTGAACTACAAGCTGGCCGAAGCACTGCGCAACCACACGCGCGACCTGGTATTCCTTTCCGCAACACCGCATCAAGGCAACGCCTACCAATTCTGGTCGCTGCTGCAGCTATTGAACGATCAATTGTTTCCTGACCCGGATGCGATCAACAACCATCGGGGGCTGCTTAGCCGCGTGATGATTCGTCGCACCAAGCGGGAGGTTACCGATGCAGTCGGTGAGCCGATCTTTCGTCGCCGTCAGGTGCAGACCGACACCTTTTCTCTCGCACCGCGCGAGCGCTTCTTCTACGACCAGCTTTCCGAATATCTTCGCGAAGGGTATACGGCGGCAGGCATCGACCAGCGTACGACGAGCAGTGCGCAAAGGGCCATCGGCTTTGTGATGGTGACCTTCCAGAAGATCATGTCGTCGAGTCCGCGCGCGATCCGACAGGCGCTGCGCCGACGTCTTCTCGTGCTGCTGGCGCGCAAGCAACTGGACCTGGAGAACCGCCGACGCACGGTTTCGGCGTCGCAGGCGTCGCGGGGCGCAGAGGAAATCCTCAAAGTCAAGGATGAAATGCTGACTGTGGCGAACGACATACTCGGCGGCCATGTGCCGGAGTCGGAAGCCGAGAGCTACATCGGCCGCGTGCGGCGTCGCTTGCAACGGCGTGAGGAGGAGGTAGAGACAACATCGTGGTCGATGGACGGCGATGAGGAAGCCGATGAAGGCATTTTTGCCGAGGCCGGAATTCCGGCAGAGATCGAGCGCGTGCGCGAGTTGGTCAAGCTCGTCCCAAACGGCCCCGACCGTCGCTTCGAGACTCTTGCCCGTGCGGTGAGCAGTCTGCGTCGCGGCGAACCCAATGAGCGCTTCGTGATCTTCACGCAGTACCGCGACACGATGGAATTTCTCGCCGAAGAGCTGGGAAGGATGTTCGGTGCCGACAAGATCGCCACGCTAAAGGGTGGTCCGCTTGACGACAAGATCGCGGCAATGGAAGCATTTTGGCGCGAAAACGGCGCCCTCTTTCTGATTTCAACTTCGGCGGGAGGCGAGGGCGTCAATCTCCAGATCGGGCGAGTGCTGTTCAACTATGACCTGCCGTGGAATCCGATGGCAGTCGAGCAACGCATCGGTCGCATTCACCGCTACGGGCAACAGGACACGGTTCAGGTCTACAACCTGCTCGCCGAGGATACCGTCGAGGAGCGCATTTACGGGCTGCTACAGGGAAAGCTTGTTGATATTGCCAACTCGATCGGAAAAGTTGACGATCGCGGCAAGCCACTGGAGGACTTCGAAAGCGATATTCTCGGCTTGCTTGGTAGCAGGCCCGACTATCAGGAGCTTTTCAAGCGCGCGCTGATGGACCGCGACTACCAGCGCACTGAGTCTGAAATCAGCCGGATGATCGCCGAGGCGAACCGGGCTCGGGAAGCTCTAAGCGTGCTGTCGCAGGACCTGACCGGCTTCAACCTTGAGGCATACCGCCGCATCGAAGGGCACCATACGATGGATGAGCTCGGCGCGTGGATGCGCGCGATGGTGCTCCACCTCGGTGGCGCAACCATCCCTGACGGCAACTTCTGGAACATCCACGTGCCGGAGGCCCTCCAGCGCAAGTATCACCTTGCGCCACGCTATGAGCGTATGTGCTTTGACCGCGATCTTGCGTTGCGCGCGCGTGATTCAGAACTGGGTGGTATCGGACATCCGCTGGTGGATGCGCTTTTGTCCGAAGCGCGTGACGCGGAGTTCGCCGGATCGATTTCGCAATTGACTACGGGCGCTCAGGTGTTCGCCCGCTATCTGGTGCGCTACGAGGACGAGGCCGGCGAGGCACGCACGCGAGTGCTGACTTTCCGTTCGACAGTAAACGGACGGATTGAGGCAATTCCAAGTGTTGCCTGGCTGGCAACCGAAGGTGAGTCGCGGCAGCTTGGGACTACCTCGAGAGGCGAAACTTTGAAAGAGTCGTTCGCGAAGGCACTGGAGGATTACGTAATTGACTGGCAACCCGATCGCTCGAAACGGGCCCGGGTTCGGATTGAGTTGATCGGGATTCACCGTTCATAATCGCGAACGACGATAAAGCTTTGCGACGGCCAATTGCAGTAGCTATGCTGTCGGGCGAACAAATCGTGGCAGGTAGGGCTTTACGAATGGTCGGGCACACTATCCCCGGAACGTAGATACGAGGGCCCAGCGTGGTTGACCGACAATTCGAAGAAAGGTAAATATGAACTTGGGTCGGTTCAACTATTGCATTTCACGGCTCTCTATATATTGGGAGGAATCGCAAGCAGTGGCATCGCTAGACAACGTTGTAGCTCGACTTCGCGTCTAGCAGCCTGTCGGACTTGGGAATCGTCTGCTGCAAATCGACCGCAGCGGTCCATTTTTCACCGCCTTCTTGCCCCATAGCTGGGCTACGGGCCTTCGAATTCGGCAAAAACTGTCCTCGCTGGGGCCGATTTTCGCTTTCGACGCCCCAAGTCCGACAGGCTGCTAGGCCCAGTCTCCAAGCACAGACAGCGCATCCGGTTTTCGATCCGTTGTTAACGTGTTCAACCAGCGCACGGAAAGCAGTACCTTACCTACCAATGTTTCTTTTCGACTTTTCTTGGACGAAATTCACGCATCCAATTTTGTCGGCAATAAGTTGAGGCAACAGGTTCAAGAAATTATCTCGGGAACATCATTTAGCCCGATGGAGATGCTTGAATCGCTTGAGGCATTTTCAAAATCCTTCGGCGGAATTGTAGCAACCGTCTACAACGTGCGCGCCGCACTGGCGACGCTCGGTGTCGAAATTGATCACGTCGCAGATGGCGAGTATGAACTTGGCGCCCTATTTCCGCGCGATGTCATCGGTGAGAGTTTGAATGACCTTACGAAGAAATTTGACCATCTGAACCGGCTCGTCAGCGCAATTATGGAACTTCAGGGCGCAGCCGCACGTAGCCCACGAATTCGGACCATAAGCGCGTCATGGTGGCAAGTGTTCCTCGATCTTCAATCGGAGGCCGCCGTTCTGGTCTTGGTCGTTGCGCTGGAAAAAATTGTTGCCTTGTACAAGTCCAATTTGGAAATAAAGAAGCTTCGAAACGAACTCGCAAAAAATGACCTGTCTCCGGAGATCACCGCTCTTATCGACGCCGAGATCGAGAAGAAGGTTGAGGCTGGCATTGAAGCAATTGCGACTGATGTAAGGAAGAAAGCGAATGCAAATGTCGATCAGGCTCGTGCAAACGAACTAGAGGTTCAACGCAAGCTTGAACTAAAGCACGTTGCGAGGCGCCTGAATCAAGGCGCTGCATACGAAGTAGTCGCACGGCCACCACAAGAGCCGGCCGAATTAAACGCTGATCAATTAGCGGACCCGCTAACAGCGGAGTCCTATAAGAGTGCGCTATCGGCGTACGACGGACGCCAAGAAGCGACGATTTCGATAAATGCGCGAGGCGCCGAGACACACCTTCTGTCCTCGTCCGATAGCCAGGAAATGCCGCTTTTGATTACAGATGAACCCGCAGCGCACGAACAAGTGCCCAGGTGATCATCGATTCAAAGGCAAATCCATTAACAAATTCGCACTGATTTATAAGCGGTCAATGGACCAGGCCGCGAACGCATTGTCGGTTCGGCTACGATGCGTGCGTTCAGGCCGGCGCGCACCCATTCGATGTCGTTGGCGTTGGGGCGAATCAGCTTGGAGCAGGCGCAATCATTGGGGTCAAGAAACCAGGCAACCAGACCGCCCTTCAAGGGTAGCTGGATCAAGCGGGTTTCCCAGCCTGCGGGAAGTGACAAAACGCGTGGTGACAGGGCGTCGGCGAAATAGCCCTTGTCGCGAGCGAACGCGCTTGACTCGCCGAGCTGCGCATTGATGTCCGATACGCGTTCCGGATCGAACTTCAGGAAAAAATCAAGGTCAATCGATGCGACCATGCGTTGCGGCGGCTCAAGCACCGCGCCCAGTATCGACAGGCTTCCGACCACGACGAAGTTGCGATGGTTCGTCAGACGCGCCGTTGCCAGCAACACCTCCTCGATTTGTTCGAGCTTCATGCCGGCAACTCCATGCACATCAGCGGCGAATTGACGCGCAGGACGCGTGCCTGTGGATCGCTCAGTCGTTTCACGGCTTCATCCTCAGGCATTGCGAGCAATTCGCGCCATGTGTCGATATAGACCTGGCTGCACAAACGCTCGCGTTCCCACAGGTCAACGATCGCGGCTGCGCGTGCGCGCATCCGCATGTCCATGATCGGCAGAATACGGGCATGCAGCGCCAGTCGGTTCTGATCACGCACGGCAAGTTCGGCGCCCGCGCTGCAAGCTTCATTTGCCGCAAGGCGCGCAGGCACGCAGCCCCTGCTACCCGGCCTGCAACAAGGCCTTGATGCGCGGTTCCGGCTTCCAGTAGTTCGGTCCCTTGAGGAACTTGCCGTTGGCGTCGTAGATCGGCTTGCCATCCGCGCCCAGCTTGCTTTCGTTGCTGTCCATGATCACATCGAGCACGTCTTCAAGCGGCAGGCCGTACTTCAGCGCCTCGGAGCGGCAGTACACGATCACGTCGCCTAAAAGGTCGGCGATCGCGGTCAGCACTTCGGCGGCGTCGGCGCCGGCAGCCACCTGTGCGGCAATGTCGTCGATCTCGTGCACCTCGTCCATCAGCGTCGCCTTGAACTTCAACAGGCGCTCCGCGGTGTTGTCCGGCAGCGTGGGGCGTTCGTGGGCCGGCAGGCGGTACATGGCATTCATCAGGGCGATGCGTTGGGCGAAGGTCTTTTTCATCGGGTTTTGCTCTCTTCGCTCGGGTGACAGTTCATGGCGGCGATTGCGCAGCGTCGCCTGCGCGCCAGCTCGTACAACGGCTGCGTGTAGATGATGGCATCGCGCGCCAGCGGGCCCAGGCTTGGCTGCAAGTTTGGCGGGTAGGGCATGGATCGTCCGGCGGCGCGTCGCTATTGCCGCCCCAGCGTCACACGCTCCTCGACCAGCGCCTCGCGGCGCGCCGCGGCGGGCTTCGCCGTGGCGATATCGAAGCTCACACAACGCAGTCGGCCTGCAAAGATGAAGGGCGGCGCGTAGTCGTGGCACACCGGTGCGATCGAGCGCCCGACATCCATGCCGGTGGAAGACACCATGGTGGCCATGGCGGGAATCTCGACCTGCCCGGCGTCGCGGCCATCGATGAAGAGCGTCGCCGTGCCGCGCTTGCCGTCGCGCGCCACACGCACGCCGGCCACGCAGGCACCGGTCGGCAGGGCCTGGGTCGAGCGCACCTGGGAATGGTGGTGGAAATAGTTGTAGTCGAACACCAGGTGCCGGTCCTTGACGAACAATACGTAGCCGCCATTGGCGCTGCCGCGCGCGACAATCGCTCCGGCGGTCGCCTGACCCAGGGTGAAATCGGCGGTAATGGTGAACGGACGGTTGCCGGTGGGTGGTGCGGTGTCTGCGGAATAGCGCGATACCGGTGGATAGAATTTCCACTCGAGCCGGCGAAAGGTATTGCCGCGCGCCTGCGCACTCTTGAACAAGGCACCGCCGCGACGATCGTCGAGCGGCAGCACGCCGTTTTTTCCGGCTTCCAGCCACCAAAGTTCGATCAGTTGCCTGAGCTTCGCCGGATGGGTCGCGGCCAGGTCGTGCGCCTCGGAGGCGTCGGCGGCGGCGTGATAAAGCTCCCAAGCTTCGGTATCGTAGTCGCTGCCGGGCTCATGGAAGCACACCGCCTTCCAGCCATCGTGCCAGATGGCGCGGTGACCGAACATCTCGAAATACTGCGCGCTTTTGCGGCTCGGCAAGGTAGCCGCGCCGTCGCCCAGTGCGTAGGCCATCGAGCTGCCGTGCACCGGCATTTGCGCCACGCCGTTGAAGCTTTCGGGAAATGACATTCCCAGCAGATCGAGCACGGTCGGCGCGATGTCGGTCACATGATGAAACTGCGGGCGGATGGCGCCGCGATCCTTGATGCGCGCCGGCCAGTGAAAGATGAAGGGGTCGCGCACACCGCCGGCATGGGTGTTCTGCTTGTAGCGCTTGAGCGGCGTGTTGCCGGCCATGGCCCAGCCCCACGGATAGTTGCTGTGGCTGTCCGGCCCGCCGATGGTGTGCAGGCGCGCCACCGCCGCATCCACGTCCTCGGCCAGGCCATTGAAGTAGCGCATCTCGTCAAGCACGCCGAGCGGCCCGCCCTCCTGGCTGGCACCGTTGTCCGACATGGCGATGAAAATCGTGTTGTCGAGCTGCCCCAGGTGTTCGAGCGCATCGATGTAGCGCCCGAGGTGATGGTCGGTGTGTTCGAGAAAAGCAGCGAAGGCTTCCATCAGGCGCGCGGCGAAGCGACGCTCGTTGTCCGTCAGTGCGTCCCACGCCTTGACGCCCGGGTTGCGCGCCGGCAAGGTGGTGTCGGCCGGCACACAGCCCAGTTCCTTCTGGCGCGCGAACCAGCGGCTGCGCACCACGTCCCAACCTTCATCGAAGGCGCCGCGATACTTGTCAAGAAACGCCTGCGGCGCCTGGTGCGGCGAGTGGCAGGCACCAAAGGCCAGGTAGGTGAAGAAGGGGCGGTCCGGCGCCGCCGATACATGATCGTGGGCGAATCCGATGGCCCGCTCGATCAGGTCTTCGGTGACGTGATAACCCGCCTCGGGCGTGGCCGGCGGGTCCGTGTAGTGGTTGTCCTGCACCAACTCCGGGCGGAACTGGTCGGTCTCGCCCTGCAGAAAGCCGTAGAAGCGATCGAAGCCGCGCGCCAGCGGCCAATTGTGAAACGGCCCGGCCGGGCCGGTCTCGTGCATCGGCGCCAAGTGCCACTTGCCGACCATGTAGGTGCCGTAGCCGGCGGCGCGCAGCACCTCCGAAAGTGTGGCCGCCGAACGCGGAATGGCACCACGCATGTTGGGAAAACCGGTGTCGAAGTTGGAGATCGCGCGCATCCCCACCGCATGATGGTTGCGGCCGGTCAGCATGCAGGCGCGGGTGGGCGAACACAGCGCGGTGGTATGGAAATTGGTGAAGCGCAAGCCGCCGCCGGCCAGGCGGTCGAGGTTGGGGGTGGCGATGGTCGAGCCGTAGCTGTTGAAGTGCGCGAAGCCGACATCGTCGAACACCACGATCACCACGTTTGGCGCGCCGTCGCGCGGGCGTGGCTGTGGGGGCCACCATGGGGTCGATAGGGCAACGGTTCGGCCGATCCGGCCAGCGAAATCAGGTTCATTCACGGGATTTCTCCTCGGCTTGATATTGGGCGCAGCGGCGGCCCGAACCAACAGACATGGGCAGGGAGCGCCGCCGGGCCGGCGTGCGCGACGCGCCCTGACCGGGTTTCAGGCGCGTCGCCCGATGCTGATCGGCAACATGCGCGGCCCGCGCACCGTGCCTTCGGACCAGGTGGTCTTCTTGCCCGGCGTTTCGCTGAAATCCGGGAAGCGCGCCAGCCACTCCTCGATGGCGATGCTCATTTCCATGCGTGCCAGGTTCGAGCCCAGGCAGCGGTGGCGGCCGAGGCCGAAGGCGGCATGCGGGTTCTCGGCACGATCGATCAGCACGCGGTCGGCATCGGCGAATTTGGCCGGGTCGCGGTTGGCCGCCGGGAACGACAGCAGCACCTGCCCACCGGGCTTGAAGGGGCAGCCTGACAGGGTTTTCTCCTGCACCACTTCGCGCGCCATGGTCACCGGCGAATAGGCGCGCAGGAATTCCTCGATCGCCGTCGGCAGCAGGCCCGGTTCGGCCACCAGGCGCGCGCGGTCTTGCGGGTGCGTCGCCAGGTGCCACAGCGAGGCACCGATGCCGCTCCAGGTGGTGTCGATGCCGGCGATCAGGAGCAGGCGCAGCGAGCCCAGGACATGCGGCTCGGAGAGCGGTTTGCCCTCGACTTGGGCCCTGAGCAGGAAACTCACCAGATCGTCGCCACCCGGATTGGCGCGGCGCAGTTCGACATGCTTCTTGAAATACGCATTCTGTTCATGCATCGCCGCGATCGCGACCGCGGGATTGCGCACGCCTTCGATCAGGGTCTGGTGGATCCACGTCCGATAGAGGTCGCCGTCTTCCTCCGGCATGCCCAGCATGTGGGCGATCACGCGCACCGGAATATGCTGCGCGTAATCCACCGCGCCGTCGCATTCCGGCTTGTCGCCGATGGCGTCGAGCAGCGAGCGGCAGACCGCGCGCGCGCGGTCTTCGAGCTTGGCGATTTCCTTGGGCGCAAAGGCCGGCAGCAGGAGCTTGCGCGCCGGGGTGTGCTCAGGCGGGTCGGAAGTGATGGGCGGCCCGGGGATCAGCGGCAGCTTGTGCTCGCGCACGATCACCCGGCGCGAGGAGAAGTGCTCCGCGTCATAGGCGATTTCGCGCACGTCGTCATAGCGGGTGGCGAAATAAGCGCCGTCTTCGAAGCGCTGCGAAGTGGCGACCGGGCAGGTCTGGCGCAGGCTGTCCCAGATCGGGTACGGATTCTCGGTCCATTGCGGATCGAAATGATCGAAATCGATGGCCCAGTCGGCCACCGGTGGTCGGCTTTGCATGATCGGTTCCCCTTAGGCGGTGGTGAGGCGAACGGCGTGTTCCGGGCAGTTGGCCACCGCCAGCCGCGCTTTCGCCTCGAGGCCGGCTGGCACCACGCCATCGCCACGCACCTGCGCGTTGCCCTCGTCATCGGCCTCGAACAATTCAGGTGCCACCAGGCAGCAGCGATTGTGCCCCTGGCAGCGCTCGGCGGCGATCGCCACACGCATGATTTTTGTGTCCGACATGCTTTGTTTCCTTGAAGGGTTTTATTGGCGCCGCCCAGGGTTCGGACACGACGCTGCTTGGATCAATATGCTGTTCCAGTTCGGTGCCCTGCTGCCCTGGCAATCGCCTGCATGACCCTTGCGGTGTGTGCAGGCTGACGCAGACAGCTACTCGGCCTTGATGTTGCCGGCCTTGATCACCGCGGCCCAGCGGTCGGTGTCGGCGACGATCATCCTGCCCATGTCGGCCAGGCTCATCGGCTGCGCCGCTTCGGCGCCCAGTTTTTCCATTTTTTCCCTGACCTCGGGCAGCGTCAGCACGCGCCCCAGATCGGCGTTGATTTTTTCCAGCACCTCGCGCGGCGCGCCGGCGCGCGTGAAAAACGTGTACCAGGCCATCACCCCGGCTTCCGGATAGCCGGCTTCGATCAGGGTGGGCACGCCCGGCAGCTGTTTCAGCCGCTCGCGGCCGATCACCCCCAGTGCCTTGAGCTTGCCGCCCTGCACATGCTGGGTGATGAGGCCGGTGGCGGCGAAGGCCACATCGAGCTGGCCGCCCAGGAGGTCGCTGATGATCTGCGGCTGCCCCTTGTAGCCGATCGCCTGCAGGTTGATGCCGGCGACCTGCTTGAACAATTCGGTCGAGAGGTGAATCGACGAACCGGTGCCGGGATTGCCGTAGTTGAGCGGCCGGGTCTTGGCCAGGGCGACCAATTCCTTGAGCGAATTGGCCGGTGAAGCAGCCGGCACCACGATCGCGGCGGCCGACCAGGCGGCCACGCCCAGCGCGGTGAAATCCTTCTTCGGGTCCCAGGTGGCATTGGTGCCGAGCGCCGGATTGGCGGTGATCGCAGGCCCGGTGATCAGCCAGGTGTAGCCGTCGGCCGGCGCCTTGGCCACCGCATCGGTGCCGATGTTGGAGTTGGCGCCGGGGCGGGCTTCGGTGATGATGGTCTGGCCCCACATGGGGCCAAGCTTTTCGGTGATCACGCGGCTGACAACATCGACAATGCCGCCGGCCGGATACGGCACGATGAGGCGAATCGGCTTGTTTGGAAACGCGCCCTGCGCATGGGCGGCACTGGCACACAGGGAGAGGCCGAGCGCGATGGCGACAATCCACAAGCGTTGCATTTTTTGTCTCTTTCTTGGTTGAGCCGTTCGCGGCAACTATAACCGAAGACCCTTGCGCCCCGGCATTCCCCGGCGCACCGGACGAGCGGCGTGGCGGCCGTTTCAGTTGGCCTTGCAGGCGCGCCGAACGTGCGCAAGAAGACGGCGCAAGCCGGGCGCTGATGTCGCATAATGCGGCGATGCATCGCCGACAGTTTTTGCAAGGCGCAAGCGCTGCCGCGTTGACTTTCGCCAGCGGCCGGGTCGCCGCGCGAACCATCGGGCACAACCCCTTTCGCCTGGGTGTCGCGTCCGGGTCCCCCGCCGCCGACGGTTTTGTGCTGTGGACGCGCCTGATGGCCGCGCCTGGTGCCGGGCCGCTGCCCGATGTGCCTTATCTGCTGCGCTGGGAACTGGCCGCCGATGCAGGATTTCGCCGCATCGTGCGGCGCGGCGGCACACTGGCGGAACCGGCGTTCGCACACAGTGTGCACATTGAAATCGACGGGCTCGACGGATCCGCCAGCCGCCCGTACTACTGGTATCGCTTCATGCTGGGCGATGCGGTAAGCAGCGTCGGGCGCACCAGATGCCTGCCTGCGCGCGGCAGCAACGCGCCTTTGAGCCTGGCGCTGGCCTCCTGCCAGAACTATGAGCACGGCTACTTCGGCGCCTACCAGCACATGGCGCGCGAAGAACTGGACCTGGTTTTGTTCGTCGGCGACTATATCTACGAGTATGGCGTTACGCCAAATCGCGTACGCCAGCACAACAGCCCGCCTTGCATGAGTGTGGAAGACTACCGCGCCCGACTGGCGCATTACAAGTCCGACAGCGACCTGCAGGCGGCGCACGCGGCGCATCCGTGGATCGTCACCTGGGACGATCACGAGGTCGAGAACGACTACGCCCGCGACCGTTCTGCATCCGCGCGCGGCGCAGAGTTCCTGGCGCGCCGCAGCGCTGCCTATCGCGCCTACTGGGAGCACATGCCGCTGCGCTGGCGACAGCGGCCGCAAGGCGACCAGGCGCAAATGTATCGCCGTTATCGCTGGGGCGGCACCGCCGATCTGCATGTGCTCGACGCACGCCAGTATCGCCACTACCAGGTGTGCACGCCGCCCGGCGAAGGTGGCTCGCGTACCGTTCGTGACAGTACTTGCCCGCAGCGGATCGACCCGCGCCTGAGCCTTTTGGGCGAGGCGCAGGAACAGTGGCTGGCCAGCGGTATCGCCGCCAGTGACGCCAATTTCAACCTGGTCGGCCAGCAGTCGCTGATGGCGCAGATGCGCATGACGGCATCGCGCGCGCCCGCCGGTGAGCCTGCCGACGGCTTGTGGAATGACAGCTGGGATGGCTATCCCGCGGCGCGCCGTCGCGCACTCGACGCCTGGGCGGCAAGGAAGAACGTGCTGACCCTGGGGGGCGATGTGCATGCCACCTACGTGAGCGACCTGAAGCTCGATTTCGATGACGACAAATCGCCCGTCGTGGCCACCGAAATCGTCGGCACTTCGATCACCAGCCCGAGTTGGCCGCAGGCGCGCACCGAGCGCGTGATGCAGGACAATCCGCACATCAGGTTCGGCAAAAGCGACCAGCGCGGCTACACCGTGCTTGAGGTGAAGGGCTTCCGCGCGACCGCGCACTTCAGAGTGATCGACACGGTGCGCCAGCGCGAGACAACACTGGCGACTGCGGCAAGCTTTGCGGTCGAGGCGGGGCGGCCGGGCGCGCGCAGAGTTGCGTGAATTGCCGGCGTTTATGCCTGTGGCCGCATTTGGTTGTCGACCCGCAAGCTGGTTCCAGTGCCGGCAATGTTGGCATGGCGCTCGGGCAGCGCCGCGGCACCGGCGCACAGCAGCGCAGCAAGATAAGGCAGGGATTGCAGCCCGAGCATCAGCATCCACAGCGCGGATTCAAGGTGTCCTGCGCTGCGCGTGAAGCCGATGGCGGCGATCGCCGCCGCCAGGCCCGAGAGCAACAGGAATTCTTCGCGCGCCGGCGCGAACAGACGGGCAATGCGCATCAAGCGGCCGGCCAATGAAGTCGCCGCAGGGGCGGCTTTTCCGCCTTTCGCAGTGATGCGGAATACGCCGGTGCCGCGAAACAGCCCGGCAAGCACGCCGCGCGCGATCGCATGCGACAGCGCCATGCCGGCGATCGCCGCGCCGACGATACCGCCCGCCGAGCACGGCACCCGGCGCCAGTAGAGCAGGGGCCCGATCACCAGTTTGCCCAGGCAGAAAGCCGCGAGCGGCAACATGAAAAGGGTGATCGGCAAGGGAAACGCATTCGGCAGCGCGAGCGTGCCGATGGTCCAGAGCAGCGCCGCGATCACGAACACCAGATGCAGTGCGTCGCCGATCCAGGGCAGCCAGCCGGCCAGGAAGTGATAGCGTTGCCCGAAGCTGAGCTTGCTTTTGCGGAACAGGGCGCGCCAGTGCGCCTTGCAGATTTGCATGCCGCCCTGGGCCCAGCGCGCGCGTTGGCGCTTGAACGCGGCGAAGCTGTCCGGCGTCAGGCCTTCACCCATGACCTGGTCCACATAAACCGCGCGTAGATCCTGCTGCATCAAACGCAGGCCCAGTTCGCTGTCTTCGCACATGCACCACTCCGACCATTGCCCGTGGCGGCGCAATGCGCTGGCGCGGATCAGGGTCATGGTGCCGTGCTGGATGATGGCATCGCGCTCGTTGCGATGGTGCATGCCGATGCGAAAGAAGCCTTCGTACTCCCAGTTCATCATGCGGCGAAGGGTCTGGCCGCCCCAGTCGCGATGCGCCTGCGGCGCCTGCACGATGCCGACTTTCGGATCGTCGAAATGGCTGACCAGTGAAGCCAGCCATTGCGGCCGCACCACGTAATCGGCGTCGACCACGGCGACCAGTTCGGTGTGCGCGGCGCTCAATGTGAGCGCGTAATTGAGCACCCCGGCCTTGTAGCCGGGCCAGGTGGGCAGGTGGATGAAGCGAAACCGGGCGGGCAGGCCGGCGACGAAGTCGCGCAGCGGTTGCCAGAGCGCGTCATCGGTGGTGTTGTTGTCGATGATCAGCACCTCGTAGGCCCGATAGTCGAGCGCGGCCAGGCTCCTGATGGTAGCGATCACCATTTCCGGCGCCTCGTTGCTGCAGGCCAGATGGATCGACACAAATGGCTGGCGCGCCGTTTCAGCCAGAGGCATTGGCACGAAGCGTCGATGCAGGCTGCCGTCCCAGAACAGTTCGACGAATTCGAACAGATGTGCCAGCATGATCGCCACCATCACCAACGAGGTGGGAATCATGAGCGCGAGCATCACCCAGTCGGCGAGGAACATGTAGTGCATGAGCGGCAGGGTCAGCAATACGGTGGCGAACGACAGCACGGCTTGAGCGGTGGCGGCGAACGCGACGCGCGCCAGCGGCCGCAGGTTGGCGGTGGCGGCACGCCTTAGAAACCAGAACAGGAACAGCCAGCCCGCGGTCGACGAATAAAGTGCCTTGGTGCGCCAATAGGGGTCCGCTTCGATCGTGCCGTCGAATGCGAACTTGGGTTGCCTTGCCGCATCGAATACGCCCCAGTAGGCACCCGCGCGGCCCTCTTCCTGTTGCTTCCAGGGCTGGTCATAGGCTTCGATCAGGAAGTAATCGAGTTTTTCGCGCTGCGCCCGCGCGGCGAACTGGCGAATGTAGGCCGCCTGTGCACCGGGTGACGGGCGGGCGCGCTTGATGGTGTCGCCACTGCTGGGGTAACCGGTCTCGCCGATCAGGATCGGTTTGCCGGGAAAGCGCGCGCTGACGCGCGCCAGGCGCTCGAAGGCTTCCGCCACCGCGGTGTCCTGCCCCACACCTTCCCAATAGGGCAACAGGTGCACGGTGATGAAGTCGACTTGCGCCGCCAGTTCAGGATGCTTGATCCACACGTGCCATGGTTCGGCGGTCGATACCGGCACCGTCGCCGCCGCCCGTGCGCGCTTGAGATGCACGATCAGCTCCTCGGGGGTGAGGACGCCCTTGAGCACGGTTTCGTTGCCGATCAACAGGCGCGTGATGTTTTTGTGGGCGGCGGCGGCGGCCAGGGCGGCAGCCAGCTCGCGTTCGTTGGCGGCGGCGTCGCGGTTGAGCCATGCGCCGAGGGTCAGGCGCAGGCCCTGGCGCGCCGCCAATGCCGGCAGTTGCGGCAGTTGCGACGCTGTATAGGTGCGGATCTCATCGGTGATGGTGGCCAGTTGACGCAGATCGGCGGCGATCAGCTCCGTGGCCGGCGTGTGGCGCTGCGCCGGCGAATCGGCGCGGCCAAACGGTGCATAGGCCAGGCCATTGACACGCGGCGTGACTTCCGGGGCCGCGATGGGTGTGGCGATCCAACCCCAGACCAGGTAGTTTGCCAGCGCCATCAGCACGGCCAGTCCGAGCGTGGCAGCGTCGCGACGCTGCCTGCCGGCGGCAGGCAGCGGAATTTTGTTTTGGTGCATCGTCCTGATTATTCCGACCGTTTTAGTGCTGCAACCTTACAATTGAACGCCTGATGAGCACATTGGGCCGACATTGGGCCGACATTGGGCTGAAAAGCGCAGCGGTTTGTCGTCAGTCGAAAAACCGTTGCCCCTTGCCAGAGGCCTGCCTTGTCCCGCTTGAAGCAATTCACGAACCGTCGGACCCGCAGGCAGCGCCAGCACCTAGTTAAGTCATCGGCAAGCGGGCACGGCAGCGAATTTTCCTCTTGATGCGGCAATGCAGCAAGCCACCATCGAGCGTTTTCGCCTGGCCTTGCTGTTGCATGCGCTCGCGCTCGCACTGGTGCTCTTGTGGTGGCTGGACCGCGGCCGCCCGGTTTCCCTGGCGGAACCCAGCCTGGCGAACCAGGCCCTGCCCTGTCTGTCTTACGCGCCTTTCAGGCGACCCGGCGTCAATCCTCTCGATCCCGACGGTACGCAGGCGGTGGTGAGCCCGGCGCAAATCGAAGAGGACCTGCGCATTATCGGAACCCAAAGCAACTGCATCAGAACCTACGGCGTGGCGCAGGGACTGGATGCAGTGCCGGCGATCGCCGCGCGGCTCGGGATGCGGGTCAAACTTGGCGCCTGGCTGGGGCGGGATGCACAACGCAATCGCGCCGAACTGGAGCGCGCCCTCGCGCTTGCGCACGAATTCAAGGGTACCGTTGACTTGCTGATCATCGGCAATGAGGTGCTGTTGCGTGGCGAAATGCCGCCGGCGGAACTGGCGAAAACCCTGGCTTGGGCGCGGCAGCGCTCGCCGGTGCCGGTGACCTATGCCGATGTCTGGGAGTTTTGGCTGCGCCACGCCTGGCTTGCTGCCCATGTCGATGTGGTGACGGTGCACATCCTGCCCTACTGGGAGGATGATCCGGTGGCCGTAGGCGACGCCGTGGCTCACGTAAAGTCGATCGGCGCAATGGTGCAGCAACGTTTCGCCGGCAAGCCGGTATGGATTGGCGAGACCGGCTGGCCGGCGGCGGGACGCCAGCGCGCCGGCGCGCTGCCCGGGCCTGTGGAGCAGGCACGGTTCGTGCGCGAGCTGCAAAAGCATGGTGCCGGCGGGGCGCTCGACTACAACATCATTGAAGCTTTCGATCAGCCCTGGAAGCGTGCACTGGAAGGTGCGATGGGCGGCTATTGGGGCATGTTTGACCAGTTTGGTCGTTTGCGCGTCGCGCTGCGCGGCGCGGTCATCGCCGATCCCCACTGGTGGCGCGGGCCGCTTTGCGCCTTGTTGGGCGCGTTGTGCGCAACGCTGCTGGCGGCGCTGTGCCTGCGCTCGCAATCCCCGCCACGGCAGGCGCCGGGCCGCGGTTTGGCGAAGCTGCTGCCGCTGCCACTGGCCGGCGCGCTGGTGGGTGCGATCGCCCCGGCGCAGTGGCTGGCGATACAGCAATGGGACCGCACGCCATGGGAGCAGTTTGCGAGCGTCGCTCTTGGCGCCCTGGGCGTGGCATTGGTCGGGGTCACCGCATGGCGCCAGGTGCACGCAGGCGTGGAGCCGGCGCCTGCCGCGCACGCCGCCGTTCTTGAAGGCCTGGGCGCGTTCCTGCGGCTCGCCATGCTGTTCTGTGCCGCCAGCGTGGCGCTGACGCTGCTGTTTGACGCGCGCTATCGGCCGTTTCCCTGGTGGTGGTTCGCCGCGCCGGCGGCGGCGCTCGCGACTGCGCGCGCGCTCGGCGCAGGTTGGCGCGCTCCGCGCCCGCAGGAGCGTTTGCTCGCGCTGGTGATCGTGGTCTGCAGTGTCGGCATCGCAGTTGCCGAAGGCTGGCGCAATGCTCAGGCGCTGGCTTTTTGCGCACTGCTGCTGGCGCTGGCCGCCGCCGCAGGCTTGCGTTCCCGCACAAATACCAGCAGTGCCAGCAGCGCCGCCGGGGCGCAAAGCTGCGTGCTGTAAAGCACCAGTCCGGCGCAAGCGGCGAACAGCGCGATCGCGGCCACGGCGCGCCAGGCGCGGGCTGTCGCAATGAGCGAAAGGCCCAGCGCGCACCAGCCGATGCGCTGCTCAACGAACATCTCGATGGTCCAGGCGCGCACCAGGCACCAGGCGTCGGCGCTGTCGGCGCCGCAGCGCTCGGCCATCGCGGCGGGCTCGACCAGCCAGTGGCGCGCGGACGCCGCCAGCGCGAACGTTACCGCGCAGCCAAGCGCGATCAAGATCGCGGTCCGCCAGGCGGGCATCAGCGTTCGGCCGCCGCTTTCGGCTTGCTGCTTGCCGAATCGAACACGTCCATCAGAATGCGCGTCAGGTCGAACATGGCGCCGATGCGCGGCAAGGCCGGCTCGATGCCGGGTTTGAAGCCCTGCGCGACAAAGCGTTGCAGCAATTCGGGGCGTGCGCTGACGATATGCACCGGTACATCCCAGCTGGCCCCTTCGCCGGTCACGTTTGCCGCCGGCTGATGATCGCCAAGCAGGATAAAGATGGCTTCGCGCGCCCTGGGTTGCGCCAGATAGCCGGCCAGCCAGCGATAGTTGTAGTCGATCATGCCGACGTAGCCGGGAAACATGTTGAGCCAGTCCACCTTCTGCGCCGCGACCCAGGCCATTTGCGCCTCGTCAAACGGTGTTGCGGAAAGGACCTTGCGCCAGTCCGGCTGGTAGGGCGGCACCGGATGGAACGGCATGTGGCTGGTGATCGAGTTGAAAAAGGTGAAGCGCTTGCGGCTTTCAGGGGTGAGGGGATTGAGTTGGTCGTAGCGCGCCAAAGCAAACTGGTCGGGCACCGACCAGTAGCCGAGCTTCGGGCCCTGGTAACCCAGGTCGCGCGCATCGGTGAATTTGTCGAAGCCGTAAAAAACTTTCTCCGGCCAGTCCCAGGTCAATGCCGGATAAAAGCCGTGGGTCTCGTAGCCGCGCTCGCGGAACAGGCTGACCAGGGTCGGGCGCCGAGTGGTCAGAAGCAGGTCATGGCGGCGCGGGTCGCTGGTGTCGATGCCGGTCAAAAGGGATACATGCGCCAGCTCGGAACCGCCGGCGAAAGTGGTCGAGCGAACATAGGCGGACACCACCTGCCTGCCGCTGGCCGCGATCTGCGCGGCCAGCGCTTCGCGCGCGGGTTTCAACTGCGCATAGGCCCTGGGGTTGTTGAAAGCGACGATGCCATAGGATTCGATGAAAAAAAGATTCACGTCCATGCCGGCGAGCGCGCCGAGATCGGAGACAAAGGCCGGTGAAGGTGGCAGTACCCGCTCCAGATCCCGTGTGTTCCAGGCGCCGGCGAGCAGCTTTGCCTGCCCAAAGTAGGTGGGCAGCACCGGGCGCGATACCAGCGGCCAGGTGGCCTTGACGCCAAGGTAGTTGGCCGTCACCAGCACGGCGGCGGCGGTGCTGGCCGTAAGCGCCCAGCGGCTGCGCAGCGCATACGGCGCCGCGTCGCGCGCCGCCACCATGATCGAGGCGCGCAATACGCGGTAGACCAACCAGAGCAGCGCGATGAGCGCGGCCGGCACGAGCAGCGCGATCCACAACGGATAGCTCTTGAGCGTGACCCACAGCACGCGCGGAATCTGCAGCGCATCCCAATAGAGATTGATGCTGCGCCCGAACAGGGCCGGCGCGGTGGTGTCGAAGTAGCGACCCACGACGAGCAACATGTAGGCGCAGGTGAGCCATGCGATCAGGGGGCGCGACAGCGTTTTCAGGCGCCACACCAGAAGCAGCAGCACACCCCAAAGCAGGACGAATTCGGGCGCCAAGCGCCGGTCGAGTTCCACAAACGGGGTTGGCCACCAGTTGGTCATGCTCAGAAACGCGTTGAGCACGAGCAGCGCGGCCACCGCCTGGACGACCCGCGCCCGGGTCGACCGCGGCGTGCCCGCGTTCATCCCTGACTGCTCTGCGGGTGCGGTGCTGTCATCGATTCGGCGCATCGTCATTTACTCGAAATCAGTGGTGGTGCGGCGCCGGCGGCGGGCGTTCTCGCGAGTGCGGTGGGGCCGCAGGCGCGCCAGTGACGTGCGGTGGGGCCGCAGGCGCGCCGGTGCCCGCATGCGAAATGCGCGCTCGATTGTAATGCCCAACTGCGCGCGATTGACTTAAGGATCGCCGGCACAAACATGGCAGCCTTCCGCGAACATTGTTCTGACATGAATTCCGCAATTCCCGATAAATGCGCGTTGGAAACGCTCCATCGCGCTCCATGGCGGGCATCGAATGCGTCGCTCAGGCACAATGAGGTGGCCCCGGCATACCCAGACCGACCCATCCCCCCCACAGGCCCGATTGACGTGTCGACAATTCCGAGCAACGAGGAATGGCTTCGCGACCTCGCCGACCTTTCATCCGACTGGTTGTGGGAGCAGGATGCCGAGTTCCGTTTCACCACGCTGTGGGGTGAGATGCATGCGCGCACCGGCTTGAATGCCGGCACCACGGTCGGCAAGCGCCGCTGGGAACTTGGAATACTCGGGGTAAACGAGGAACAGTGGCGGGCCCATCGCGAGATGCTGGCGCGCCACGAGACCTTTCGTGATTTCCAGTATCAGTACAGCAACGTCAAAGGCGAGTTGCGCTGGCTTGCGGTCAGCGGCAAGGCGGTTTTTGCCGCTGACGGCGGCTTCGCGGGTTATCGAGGCATCGGCCGCGACATCACCACGCAAAAGCTGGCGGAGAATGCGCTGCGCGAAAGCGAGCGCCGCCTGCGCGCCCTGCTGGAACTCTCGTCCGACTGGTACTGGGTGCAGGACGAAAATCATTGCGTGACGGCGCGCGAGGGCGCGATCCTGAAGCGCAACCTTCTGTCCGGCATGGCCGATCTGGGCCAGGCCCCGTGGGAAATGGGCTACCTCAACATGACCGAGGACGACTGGGCGGCGCACCGCGCACTGCTCGCTCGTCGCGAGGAGTTTCGCGACCTGCTGTTGGGGCGTCGCAATGTCGCTGGAGAAATGCGCTGGGCGCGCCACAGCGGCCGGCCCTTGCACGATGCCGACGGCCGGTTCATCGGTTATCACGGCATTGGCCACGGGGTGACCGAGCAGGTCGAAGCCGAACGCTCGTTGCGCGAGAGCGAGGCCCAATTGCGCCTGCTGATGCAAAGCGTTCCGGTATCGATCGCGCATTTCGATACCGCCCTGCGCCTGCTGTATGTCAACCGAGCCTTCGAGCAGGTATTTGGCCGCTCGCCGGAAGACTTGATCGGTCGCCATTTGCGCGAAATCATCGATCAGCCAGCCTATGCCATGAGCAAGCCGCATTTCGATCTTGCCTTGCAGGGCATCACGACCGGCTATCGCAGAATCCACGACGTCCCCGGCGCCAGCACGCGGATTCTCGACATCAACGTGGTGCCGCATCGTGATGCGTCCGGCAGCATTGTCGGCTGCTATGGCGTGGCGATGGACGTGACAGCGCTGGACAAGGCCGCCGAGCAGGTGCGCAGCCTGCAGCAGCGCTTCGGCTCGGCCATGGAGAACACCACCGACCTGATGGCCATATACCGGGTCGACGGCGCGCAGTCGATCATCGAGGAGTTCAACCCGGCCTTGCGCGATTTTTACGAGAAGCAGTTCGCCGGGGTGCGCATCGCGCAGTGGATCGGCCAGCCGATCGAGAAGTTTTTGCGCGAGGTTGAGGGCCTATCGCAGGCGGCGCTCGACAGCAGGCTTGCGCCGTTCAGGCGAGTGGCGGCGAGCGGCCAGATCGTGCGCTACCGGTCCAGCATCGCGTCATCCGCGGCCGCCGCCCAGGAACGCGATGCCTTGATGGTGCCAATCACTGATGCGCATGGACGGGTGACGCACCTGTTCTATCGTGGCGCCGACATCACCGAACTGGTGCAGAAGGAAGAGGAACTGCAGCGCCTGAATGCGGATCTCGAGCGCAAGGTGGCTGGACGCACCGCCGAACTGTCGGCTGCCAACCGGGAACTCGAGGCCTTTGCCTATTCGGTCTCGCACGACCTGCGCGCGCCCTTGCGCGGGATCGACGGTTTCAGCCAGTTGCTGCTGGAGCAACACAGCGCGGCGCTGGGTAGCCAGGGCACGGATTACCTGCAACGGGTGCGGCGCGGCATCCAGCGCATGGGCAACCTGATCGATGACTTGCTCAAGCTTTCACGCGTGACACGCGCGCCGCTGATTCGCACGTCGATCGATCTGTCTGCCATGGCCGCCGAAATCGCGGCCGACTTGCAGCGCCAGATGCCGGAGCGAAAAGTGGACTGGCGCCTGCAACCCGGCGTCAGCGTCGTTGGCGACCCCGGCTTGATGCGGATCATGATGGATAATCTGCTCGGCAACGCCTGGAAATACACGCGCGACGCCGTTGCGCCGGAGATCGAATTCGGCGCGACGCAAGAAACCGGTGCCGGCATGGGGTTCATTGTGCGTGACAACGGGGCCGGCTTCGACATGGCCTATGCCGCCAAGCTGTTCCAGCCCTTTCAGCGACTGCACGGGCCCAGGCAGTTCGACGGCACGGGCATTGGCCTGGCGACCGTGGCGCGCATCGTCGAGCGTCACGGCGGCAAGGTCAGGGCCGAAGGCGAAACGGGCGTGGGTGCAACATTTCATGTGGTCTTGCCGGACAAGGAGGCATGAACGTGGCGCAAGGAAGCATATTGCTGGTGGAAGACAACGAAGACGACGTCGACTTGACGCTCCTGGCTTTCAAGCGTGCGCACCTGCAGAATCCGGTGGTGGTGGCCGAAGATGGCGCTATCGCGCTCGACCATCTGTTCGGCTCCGGCGCATTTTCCGCTCCGGCGACGCCTCTGCCGGTTCTGATGATCCTCGACCTCAATTTGCCCAAGGTTTCGGGCCTGGACGTGCTGCGGCGCGTGCGCGCGGAGGAACGCACCCGCCTGATGCCGGTGGTGATCCTCTCCACCTCGATCGAGGATGAGGACGTGATCAACAGCTATGCGCTCGGTGTCAACGCCTACGTGCGCAAACCGGTGGCCTTCGAGGATTTTCTCACTGCCGCCTCGCGACTGGGCATGTTCTGGCTGCTGACCAACGTGGCCCCGCCGGGCGCGGACGGCACGCCTTGAGCCCGTCCGTCGCCTCCATGCTTCATCGCGGCACGCAGCGATGCGCTTGATGCCTGTCATTACCAGCCTGGCTTAGGATTGCGGTTCTGGTTCATTCGTTCGCATCGACCAACAAGGAAGCTTCATGCCCGTCATCACCTGTATCGAGGATCTGCGCCTGCTGCACCGGAAGAACGCACCCAAGGCGTTCTACGACTATGTGGACGCCGGCAGTTATACCGAGGGCACCTATCGCGCCAACAGCGCCGACTTGGCCGCGCTCAAGCTGCGCCAGCGGGTCGCCATCAACGTCGAGGCGCGCTCCACCGCCGCCACCATGATCGGCCAGCCGGTCACCCTGCCGACAGCGCTCGCCCCGGTGGGTCTGACCGGCATGCAGTGGGCCGACGGCGAGATCCTGGCCGCGCGCGCCGCCGAGAAATTCGGCGTGCCGTTCACCCTCTCGACCATGAGCATCAACTCGATCGAGGATGTGGCCGAAGCCACCACCAAACCCTTCTGGTTCCAGCTCTATGTGATGCGCGATCGCGAATACATCAAGCGCCTGATCGATCGCGCAAAGGCGGCGAAATGCGCGGCACTGGTGTTGACGCTCGACCTGCAGATCATCGGCCAGCGCCACAAAGACCTGAAAAACGGCATGAGCGTGCCGCCCAAGATCATGCTCTCGAACCTGCTCGACATCATGACCAAGCCGGCCTGGGGCCTGCGCATGCTGGGCGCCAAGCGCCGCGTGTTCGGCAACATCGTGGGCCACGTGAAAGGCGCCGAGGGCATCGTCTCGCTTTCGAAATGGACCGCCAGCCAGTTCGACCCCACGCTCGACTGGAAGGATGTGGAGTGGGTGAAGAACGCCTGGGGCGGCAAACTGATCCTGAAAGGTATCCAGGATGTCGAGGATGCGAAGATCGCCGTGCAAAGCGGCGCCGATGCCATCGTCGTCAGCAACCACGGCGGGCGCCAGCTCGATGGTGCACAGTCCTCCATCAAGGCCCTGCCGCCGATCGTCGATGCGGTGGGCGACAAGATCGAGGTATGGATGGACGGCGGCATCCGCTCCGGGCAGGACATGTTGAAGGCGCTGGCCCTGGGTGCGAAGGGCACCATGATCGGCCGAGCTTTCAACTTCGGCCTGGGCGCGATGGGCGAACCGGGTGTGACCATCGCGCTTGAGATCATCCAGAAGGAATTCGATACCTCGATGGCGCTGTGCGGGGTGAAGAACGTCGGCGAGATTTCGCGCGACTTGATCCTGAATCCGTATTAAATGGCTGCTTAGGCCCGATTCGATCCTTCAGGAGTCGGTAACACTGTGCAAAAAAAGAGCCGCATGTAGCGGCTCTTTCATCTGGTGCCTTGCGGCTTGTTAGCGGGCAAAGCGCAAATCCCAATCACTAGGTTCAATAAGTATAGACCAGCCACAGCAAATATGCCAATCTCTTGAGTGGCAGAGTAAAGCATTCATCGACGGCTGAACGAGGTGAGTATGGAGACGCGAAAACTGCGCTATCGATTAGCGCTGGACCTTGGTACAACATCCATCGGCTGGGCGATGTTGCGACTAAACGCCGATGACGATCCAATTGCTGTAATTCGGGCCGGTGTAAGGATTTTTGGCGACGGGCGCAATCCCCAAGACGGCAGCTCCCTTGCTGTCACGCGACGCGAAGCCCGCGCGATGCGCCGCAACCGGGACAGAAAGCTCAAGCGGCGAGCAAAGCTGATGTCTGCGCTGATCGAGTTGAGGTTTTTCCCGCAGGATGAGGAAGCGCGAAAAGCCCTCGATAGCCTTGATCCGTATGAGTTGCGCGCCAGGGGCCTTGATCACCGATTGGCCCCCGAGGAGTTTGCTCGTGCTGTCTTTCACTTGAACCAGCGCCGCGGCTTCAAGAGCAATCGTAAGACCGACAAAGCAGACAACGAAAGCAGCGCACTCAAGTTTGCAATCAAGCGTATGCGGGAAGGCTTGGCTGAGGAGGGGCTGCGAACTGTGGGGGAATGGCTCTTCAAGCGGCATAGCCGACGGGAACCTGTACGTGCCCGATATCGTGAGACGCGCGTGGCCCGTGAAGACGGCAAGAGCCGAATCCTCAAATCATACGACTTGTACATCGACCGAGCAATGGTCGAACACGAGTTCGACCTGTTGTGGGCCAAGCAATCGGGATTCGACCAGTCACGATATAGCGAAGCGGCGCTGATTCTGTTGAAGGGCATCCTGTTTCATCAGCGGCCGCTCAAACCCGTGAAGCCCGGACGTTGCACTTTGTTGCCCGAGGAGGAGCGGGCGCCGCTTGCGCTGCCCAGCGTGCAGCAATTTCGTATTTATCAGGAACTCAACCACCTCGCCATTCTTACTGACGATGCCCGCGAGCAGTTCGTCACCCTCGACCAACGCAATGCAGTGGCGCGCGTATTGAACGAGCACAGCAAGAGCACTTTTACGAAAATCGCAACACTACTCAAGCTCGGAGGCAGTGTTCGTTTTAATCTTGAAGACATCAAGCGCGACAGCCTCAAGGGAAACCTGACTGCCGCGAAGCTATCGGACGATGAGATGTTTGGTGCTTCCTGGCATGGCTTCCCGCTTGAACGGCAGGACGAAATTGTCTGGGCACTACTGAAGGAAGAGGACGAGTCCGCGCTTATAGGATGGTTGACAAAGGAGTTCGATCTTGACGAGGCCCGAGCCGAACGCATTGCGGATGCCCGACTTCCCGATGGCTACGGCAACTTGAGCCGGAAAGCACTGGCGCGCATCCTGCCAGAACTCAAGGCTGGCGTTGTTACATACGACAAAGCGGTCGTTGCGGCAGGGTTTGCGAGCCACAGTGCGCTTTCGCATGGTGAGCAGACCGGTGAAATCCTGCTCACGGAATTGCCGTACTACGGAGAGCCGTTGCAGCGCCATGTCGGTTTTGGGACGGGAGATCCGAACGATCCACCCGAACGGCGCTTCGGACGCATCGCGAATCCCACGGTACATATAGGCCTAAACCAGCTCCGGAAAGTAGTCAACGCACTCATCAAGCGCTACGGGAATCCTAGTGAGGTAATTGTCGAGGTAACGCGCGAACTCAAGCAAAGCCGGGAGCGCAAGATTGAAATTCAGCGAGAGCAAGCGGCGCGACAAACGCAAAACGAGCAATGGAGGACTGATATTCAAGCCGTGACAGGGCATGACGCGACCGCGATTGATCTGCAGAAAATGAAACTGTGGGTGGAGCTCAACATTAAAGACGCGGCCGATCGTCGCTGCCCATACACTGGCGAGCAAATAAGCGTGACGAGACTGTTCTCTGACGACGTCGAAATTGAGCACATTCTTCCGTTTTCCAAGACTCTTGATGACAGCCTGAACAACAAGACTGTTTCCCTGCGTCGTGCCAATCGAGACAAGGGTAACCGTACACCTTTCGAAGCCTTCGGCGAATCACAATCGGGCTACGAATATGCGACGATCTTGCAGCGCGCGAACGCGATGCCAAAAGAGAAGGCGAAGCGCTTCGCGGTAGATGGTTACGAGAGGTGGCTGCGCGAAGACAGGGATTTTCTCGCCCGCGCGTTGACCGATACCGCCTATCTTTCCAGGATAGCGCGGGAGTATCTCTCGCTTGTTTCCGCGCCCAATAAAGTTCGAGTGATACCGGGCCGACTTACCGCGCTACTTCGCGGGAAATTCGGACTGAATGCTGTTTTGGGGCTTAAGGGGGAAAAGAATCGAAACGACCATCGCCATCATGCGGTAGATGCGTGTGTCATCGGCGTGACCGATCAAGGTTTGTTGCAGCGATTTGCGAATGCGAGCGCTTCAGCACGCGACCAACAGCTTTCTAGACTTGTGGAGTCAATGCCGGAGCCGTTCCCAAACTATCGTGAACACGTCGCGCGCGCAGTGGGAAGCGTGATCGTTAGTCATCGACCTGACCACAACTACGAAGGCCAGATGCACAAAGACACTGCCTATGGATTAGTAGGAGCCGGAGTTGTTCGCCACACAAAGGTCGTTGATGGAAAGCGCGTGCGGGAGTCAGAGCGGCTCTCGGTAATTGAATTCTCTGAGCCGAAAGCTGCACATCGTCATGGCTTACTTCCAGATGGATCGGCGCGACCCTACAAAGGCTACAAAGGCGATAGCAACTATTGCATCGAAATCATACGAACTGATGCCGGACGTTGGGCGGGAGAGGTGGTTTCTACGTTTGCGGCGTACCAGATCGTAAGGAGGTCTGGGGTGGCCGGTTTGCGCAATCCAGGTACCGGTATTGGAGGGCGGTCTTTGGTGATGCGTATATCTAAGGGTGATGTTTTGAAGGTGCAGATTGACGGCGAACTTGCAGTTTTCGTAGTCGCTTGGATTCGTACCGACGGCCGAATCGCGCTCTACAAATGCCACGAGGCAAACGCGGATGCGCGCGATCGCGATAAAAAGGATGAGTTTTCCTATCTTGTCAAGAGTCCGGGGCCATTGCAAAAAATCGCAGCGAGGCGAGTCACCGTGTCGCCTATCGGAGATGTGCGAGATCCAGGATTTCACGAGTAGCGATCATGATCGGCCGAATAGTCGAAGTGGCGGACGATAAACGGCATCTCTTCATGTCACGCGGGTTCCTAGTTGTTCAACAAAGCGACGGGGAGCGAAAGGAGCTGGGCCAAATTCCGCTTGATGACATTGCGGCTGTCATCGCCAACGCGCACGGTCTCAGCTATACCAACAACCTGCTGGTCGCACTTGCGGAACGCTGCGCACCTTTCGTGGTGTGTGCCTCCAACCACAATGTAGTGGGAATGCTGATTCCGGTAGAGGGAAACTATCTGCAGGCGAAGCGGTTTGATGCACAGATCGCCGCGAGCAAGCCAACTAACAAGCGCCTGTGGGCCGAGATTGTCCGGGCAAAATTGCAGCAGCAAGCGGCGGCCCTTGAAGCGACGGGTGCACCAGCAGTTCCACTTTCTGCACTTATTCGCAAAGTCCGTTCCGGTGACCCGGAAAATGTGGAGGCACAGGGGGCTCGAAGGTACTGGGGCCTCTTGTTCGGAGAAAAGTTTCGTCGCGATCAACAAGCCGGCGGGGTGAACGGAATGCTGAACTACGGATACACGGTGCTGCGCGCGGCGACGGCGCGCGCAACTGTCGCGGCCGGCCTGCACCCGACGCTCGGTCTCTTTCACAAGAACGAGGGCAATCCCATGCGCCTGGTCGATGATCTTATGGAGCCGTTTCGACCATTAATCGATTTGCGTGTCCTGCAATTTTCGAAAGCTGGCCAAAGTGAAGTCACGCCAGACGTCAAGCGAGGCTTGGTCAGGATTCTGTATGACGACATGCAAAGTAGTATTGGTGCGACCCCGGTGATGGGTTGCATTCATCGGCTGGCAGTTTCGCTGGTTCAGGTTTACTTGGGTGAGCGTGAGACGCTTGACCTACCGCTACCTGGGCTTCCCTTGGATTTGGCGGCCTCCTCAATGGAGGACTCGCTTCGATAGATCATGCTTTCCGCGTATCGACTCATGTGGATGGTTGTAATGTTTGACTTGCCTGTCGTGGAAAAGGTAGAGCGGAAGGCGGCTACCGATTTCCGCAACACCCTGCTCGACCTTGGATTCGAAATGGCGCAGTTTTCCGTGTACATGCGTTTCTGCACGGGCCAGCCACAGGCGGACACGCTCGCAAAAAGAGTGGAATTCGCCTTGCCCGAGGGCGGTAAGGTGAATATCCTCTTCTTTACCGATAAGCAATATGAGCGCGTTCTTTCATTTCGAGGCCGGCGCAAACAACCGGCGCAAAAAGCCCCCGATCAGTTCGACTTATTCTGATGCCACAAGCAGTTTCGCTTCGCCTAGAAACGAAAAACCCCTTGATCGCTCAAGGGGTTATCGCACTGCCAGTCTAGCTGATTGGGATTTGCGCTCTGGCCGGAACCCAAGCGCGACCTGCACGCCTCGCGCCACGAGTCTAGCTGATTGGGATTTGCGCTCTGGCCGGAACCCTGCAGGATTCATCAAAGCGAACGGCGCGAGTCTAGCTGATTGGGATTTGCGCTCTGGCCGGAACACCAGCAACGACAACCCGGCCGGGGCGCCGAGTCTAGCTGATTGGGATTTGCGCTCTGGCCGGAACCTCGAGGCCGCCACCAAGCAGTACGCCGACAGTCTAGCTGATTGGGATTTGCGCTCTGGCCGGAACCGGTTCGGCCGCTGGGCGCTGTTCACGGAGAGTCTAGCTGATTGGGATTTGCGCTCTGGCCGGAACTGCCGGCATCGAACACTGACGTGATGACCAAGTCTAGCTGATTGGGATTTGCGCTCTGGCCGGAACGTAGCCGTATTTGCGGTACATCTGGTGGTCAGTCTAGCTGATTGGGATTTGCGCTCTGGCCGGAACAGGGCCGACGCTGGTGCTGATGCCGCTCTTAGTCTAGCTGATTGGGATTTGCGCTCTGGCCGGAACAGCATGAGCACTGTCACGAAAAAACCCTCTAGTCTAGCTGATTGGGATTTGCGCTCTGGCCGGAACAAAGCGCCGACCAAAGCTGAGCGCGACGACAGTCTAGCTGATTGGGATTTGCGCTCTGGCCGGAACAGCCGAAATGCACTCATGGCGTAAGCCGTCAGTCTAGCTGATTGGGATTTGCGCTCTGGCCGGAACAAGCGGCCTCGACGGCCTCGTTGGCGGCGGAGTCTAGCTGATTGGGATTTGCGCTCTGGCCGGAACTATCCTCAAGGTGCGCCATCACTGCGGTCAAGTCTAGCTGATTGGGATTTGCGCTCTGGCCGGAACTCGGTGGCGGATCAGGCGTGGGCCTTGGTGAGTCTAGCTGATTGGGATTTGCGCTCTGGCCGGAACCTGCTTGGGGATGCAGTCGAGTTCCTCGGCAGTCTAGCTGATTGGGATTTGCGCTCTGCCCGGAACTCCGCGAGTTCTTGACCGCTGTTACCGCCGCCGAAAAACTAAAATGAAGGCAGGGTGGGTGGCGGGGAAAGACGCTCGCCTCCCAATCTGCCGCGCGTCGGTCGAAGGGTCATGCGGACATCGTTACGTTCATGCGACCGCGAGTCAATCGGCCGTGATCTTCGCCAACTTGATCAAACGCCCCCACTTGTCGATTTCGCCATTGAGCGCGCGCCCGAGTTCGTCGGCCGACATGACGGTCGATTCCGCGCCCATCTTCGACCACGCCTCGCGCAGCTCCGGCTGCATGACAATCCGGCTGATCTCCTGGTTCAGTCGCTCCACCGCAGCGCGCGGTGTGCCCTTGGGCGCCATGATGCCGATCAGCACCGGCAGTTCGTAGCCGGGTACGCCGGCCTCGGCGATGGTCGGCAGATCAGGGAAGATCGGTGAGCGCTTGGCGCCGCAGGTGGCCAGCGCCCGCAGCTTGCCGGCGCGCACATTGGCGGCGGCATCGGTGAGGGTATCGAACATGACCTGAACGCGGCCGCTGATCAGGTCGACGCGCGCGTTGCTGCCGATCTTGTAGGGCACATGCGTGAGGTCGGCACCGCTCAATGATTTGAACAGTTCGCCGGCCAGATGCAGCATGCCGCCGTTGCCGGTGGAGGCGTAGTTGAGCGAATCGGGTTTGGCGCGGGACAAGGCGATCAGCTCACGCACCGAATTGGCCGGCACTTGCGGATGGATCATCAATACACAGGTGGTCTGGTTGAGCGCGGCGACCGGAACGAAGTCGCGCATCAATTGATACTTTTCGCGATTCACCCCGAGAGCTTCAAGCACTGAATGCGAGCTGGTGACGGTGAAAATGGTGTGGCCGTCGGGTTCCGCCTTGGCCGCCGCTTCGGTGCCGATGGCGAAATTGCCGCCCGGGCGGTTGTCGACCACGACCGGCTGGCCGAGCGCGGTCTGCAGTTGCTGTGCCACGCCGCGCGCATAGATGTCGGTGGCACCGCCGGCAGCGAACGGGGTGATGATGCGCAGCGCGCGACTGGGCCAGGTTTGGCCGCTCACTGCCGTCGATGCCATCGTCAGGGCGGCCAGTAGTGCCAGGGTATTGCGTCGTGTCGTTTTCATTTTTGTCCTCAGAGGTCGGCTGAACTGCTAACCGATACATGTGTAGACCGCGTCGATCAACGCGGTGGCATACGGCCCGGCGTCGGCCACCGGAAGCATTCGATTGGGCGAATAGGAAAAACTCATGCGCCGGTCCGGATCGGCAAAACCGACCGCGCCACCCACGCCGGGATGGCCGAAGTTGCGCGGGCATGCATGCTTGTCGGCGCCCATCGGAAATGGCGGGCATGAAAGCATGAATCCAAGGCCCATGCGGAAATGCCGTTTGGTCATGAATTCCATGCCGTCCCATTCACCGCGGGTGGCTTCGGCGAGCATGCCGGCGTCAAGTACTTCATGGCCATCGAGAGTGCCGCCGCAGGCCAGTGCGGCGTAGATGCGGGCGATGCCGCGGGCGTTGCCGTGGCCGCCATAGCGGCGCCATTGCGCTGTGTTGTAGTTTTCGTCGCGCGGCAATGCACGCCATGCCCGGTACAGCGGGGATGCCTGGTTGCGCTTCATGCCCTCCAGGCTGGGCGTGCCGGGCGTTTCAATGTATTCGGCGCACAACTCGAACTGCGGGTCTTCCAGCCCGAGCCAGTACTCGGCGCCAAGCGGTGTGGCGATCTCGTCGCGCTGGAAATCGTGCACGCTGGTGCCAGTGACCTGGCGTACCAGTTCGGACAGCAGCGGCGGGTAAGTAAACGAGTGATAGCAGGGTTGTGTCCCAGGCTCCCATTCGGGGGCCTGCGCGGCGAGTGCTGCTGCGACCACGCCGGGCTGATACAGCGATTCGAAGGGCGCCGCGTCCGGGAAAGGCAGGCCGGCCAGGTGCGCCAGCAGCATGCGCACGCTGATGCGCTCCTTGCCGGCGGCGCCGAATGCCGGCCAGTAGCGGGCCACCGGTTGGTCGAGCGCGATGCGACCCTGGCTTGCCAGTCGCAGTACGCACAGCGCGAATACCGATTTGCCGACCGACTTCATGTCGGTGATGGTATTGCGCTGCCACGGCAGGGTGCGCGCGCGGTCGCGGTAGCCGGCCCACAGGTCGACTACCGTTTCTCCATTGATCGTCACGCACACCGCGCAGCCGACTTCTTCGCCGGACGCCATATTGCGTTCCAGGGCGTCGCGTACCGCAGTGAACCTGGAATCACAGGTGCCATTCAGCGGAGTCGACATGGCGCGCCCTCAGGTTGCGGTTTCAACACCGGCGTCGAAGGTCAATCCGATTTTCTTGACCTCGTCCAACACCCCCGGACCGTGCGCGTCGATGGCCGCGCCGATCGATGGCGGCAGGCTGATGTCGTTGCGGTCGTGCACGCCGCCGGTGATCACCGTCATCAGGGTGCTTTCCTTGCTGTCGATATTGCGAAAGCCGCGGCATACCCCCGGCGGCACCGACAGCGTGTCCCATTTGTTGAGCACGACTTTCTCGGCGCCGTCGTCATTCACCGAAAACTCGAACTTGCCTTCGAGTACGAAGAAGGTCTCGAAGGTCTTGTGATGCGCGTGCAGGCCCGGGCCCTGTCCCGGCGGGCACACCGAGATGTTCATCGTCAGGCCGGCGGCGCCGTAGATCGCGGCCACGCTGCCGAAGGCATTTTGCGTTTGCTCCAGCACGATCGGCATGATCTTGCGCGCGAGGAATATGTCGCGCGCTGCTTCCGATACAACCGGGTTGTCCTTCAGGGTCGACATGGCTTGCAGCTTGTCGAAACGCGCGGTGCGCTGGTTTACTTCTTCTTTCGTCATTTGCACGGTTTTCATGCTGATCTCCCGGGGTGGTTGAGGGGTTTGTCGCGTGGGGGCTTGCTACATCGGTGAATCGTAGGCCGCTTCCATCATCGTCCGCCCATCGAGGACGATCGCCGCACAGGCGCCCATATGCGGCGCCGTTGAAGCTGGCGGGAAACGCCTTTCCATGCCTGGCGAAGGCCGGCTCGCGGTAGCCGTGAATCGGTTGGTACATGGGGCTTGGGTTGGTGTGTGGCTTAAGAGAGGAACGCCGCGACCGCGATCAGGCCGAACATGCGCGCCGTTGCCACCTGCGGCGCGTCAACGCATGGCAGCGCGCGGGCGAAATTGAGCACGCCCAGGCATGCATCGCGCCACACCACCGGCACGTTGATGATGGATTGCACGCCCAGCGAATGCATCAGTGCGTGATCATCGAAGGCGGCGCGAATCGCCGCCTCGCCTTCGCCGATGAATAATCGGCGCTCAATGAGCACTTGCTGGCCCCAGGCGGTGGCTTTTTTGTTTTTTCGCCCGCCCACCGGATAGGCAGCCGGATTGCTGCTGTACAGGCGCTCGACCTGCATGCTTTCGATGCGGAATGCGTTGACGCTGAACAGACAGTGGCCAATCGCGGAAGCGCCCAGGCGGTCGATGCAGGCAAGTGTTGCGTGCGGCTGGTCGGCTTGCGCCAGGGCGGTGGCAAGCTCGTCGATATTCCGCGTACCGAGCGCGGCTTGGATCGTTGCAGCGTTATGCATGACTCGCTCCCGATTGAAGGTGGGGCTAGGGCCTACCGCAGGTCGGCGCGGGCGGGTAGGTGAGCGGCGAGAATGGCGGCACCCAGAATGGGCGCTGCGATGCGCAGTGAGCGGGTTTGCATGGTGATCTCCGGTGAGAGGCGTGACGATTGACGACAAGCGATGTTCAGGAATTGGTGCTGCTACGTTTGCGTGCCCTGGGGCCGGGCTGCGTTGTCGGCTTCGGCGCTGGTGGCGGCACTTTGGCAAACTTGCGCGCCAGGCGCCTCTCGGTGGCGCCAGTGGGCGGCGCCGACAGCATGGCGGACTGCGCGGCGATGAAATGGGCCAGCGCCGTATCCAGATCGTGCGAGTCGCAATCGCCGCCCGAGATCACCTCGACATAGCCGACCTGCGCGGCGGTGAAATGCACCGAGCCCGAAAGGAACAGGTAGCGCCAGGCCAGTTCGCGCTTCGGCACGTGGGGCAGGCTGCGGCGCAGGGCCTCGAACAGCCGCGAACGCAGGTCCTTGAGGCCGCCAAACAGCACATCGACGGTGTGCGGGCCGGGATCGGTGAACAGGCGGCTCAGGAACTTGATATAGGCGCGGCGATCGGTACCGGGCTCGCGGCTTTCGGTGAATATGGGCCCTGCAGTGGCGGCTAACAGCGTCTTGATCGGAATCGGTGCGCCACCGGCGTCGTGCTCCAGGCGGTCGAGGGTTTCGATACGCGCTTCGGCCAGGCGCTGCACCGAGTGGCTCACCACTTCGCGATACAGGTCATCCTTGGAGCGGAAGTAGTAGTTGATCAGTGCCGGGTTGACCCCGGCATCGGCGGCGATGCTGCGCACCGAGGCGTCGTCATAGCCGAACTCGGCGAAATGCCTGGTGGCGGATGCGAGGATGCGCGCGCTCGGGTCATCCACGGGAACCGGCTTCGACAGGGGGCTGCGCGCAATCTCGGGGGATGGGAGCATCAAGGGGCTGGTAAAGGGCCTGTCTCTTATACACATC